>ERZ1673744.615-NODE-615-length-43661-cov-6.522176_pt1 | contig 43661 bp, 55 predicted proteins | sample MGYA00580207_ERZ1673744 | MGnify/ENA primary metagenome ERZ1673744 (study PRJEB41218, sample SAMN15661751) | gut metagenome | host: Homo sapiens | place: Canada: London | collected 2015-08-20/2019-03-30 | study: EMG produced TPA metagenomics assembly of... | reverse complement strand
TCTTGGCGATCCTGAGCATGTCGGTTGCCATGATCTTCTCGTTCTCGTACACAAGCGCCAGGATGTCGACAGCGTAACGGCTGGACAGGGGCGACTGGTAATCCGTCATCATGTTTCTAAGTAGCACTTGATGCTATATAGGCGTAAGGGATGGAACTTCCACCATCGATGCGGCTGTGCGACATATTTACACGCGCGTGTAGGGAAGGCACGCGCGAGCGCACGAATTTATATTTCAGTCGGTTATGCGTCCCACGGTCCACATGATCGTTGATGTGAAGTACGGCAAGGACGGGATCCAGAAGGTTGAGATCCCCGACCAGAACTATATCGGCACGTTCTACCCCAAGGACGTCGAGTGCGGTGACCCCGACGAGGTCATCGGCGAGTCCATCGACAACCCCATCGGCTACGAGTCGATGGAGGATTTCCTGAACGGAGGGGAGGACGTGGTGTTCATCGTCAACGACGGAACCCGCCCCACACCCACCGCGAAGGTCCTGGACGCCCTCTCCAAGAGGATGGACCTCAGGTCCGCCAGGTACCTCATCGCCACCGGGACCCACAGGGACATGACCCCAGAGGAGTACGACTTCGTCTTCGGGTCGCACTACGAGGAGCTCAAGGACCGCATCATCTGCCACGACGCCAAGAACTCCGAGTGCGTCTACCTCGGGGCGTCGAAGAACGGCACCCCGATGGAGGTAAACAAGGTGGCCGTCGACGCGGACAGGCTCATCATCATCACGTCCGTCGAGCCCCACTACTTCGCAGGGTACACCGGTGGGAGGAAGTCCTTCCTGCCCGGCGTGGCATCCTACAGGACCATCGAGGCCAACCACAAGCTCGCCATGAGCATGGAGGCCCAGTCCCTGGCCCTCGAGGGGAACCCGGTCCACGAGGACATGATGGACGCACTGGAGGTCGTGAAGGACAAGGCGATCTTCTCCATCCAGATGGTCCTCGACAGGCATCAGAACATCTACAAGGTGGCCTCCGGAGCCCTCAATCCCGCCTTCGAGAAGGCAGTCGGATGGGCGAACGAGGTCTTCTCCGTGCCCATCCCCGAGAAGGCGGATGTCGTCATATCCGTGGCGCCGTACCCCATGGATGTCGACCTCTACCAGTCGCAGAAGGCTCTGGACAACGGGAAGTGGGCTCTCAAGGAGGGCGGGAAGATCATCATGGTCTCCAAGTGCAGGGAGGGGATCGGCCACGCCACGTTCCTCACCCAGCTGTCGAGCTCCAAGGACCCCAAGCAGGTCCTGGAGAACCTCAGGGCCGAGTACAAGCTCGGATACCACAAGGCCGCCAAGATGGCGGAGATCGCGACCTGGGCCTCGATCTGGGCGGTCACCGACCTGGACCCGGAGCTCCTCAGGAACGCGAACATCACTCCGTTCCCGACCGTCGCCGACGCGATGGCCGAGGCGTTCAGGGAGAACCCCGACGCCAGGGTGATGGTGCTCATGGACGGTAGCGTCACAATACCGAGGTTGGAATGAACATGTCGGAATTCAAGGTAGACAAACTCGAGGAGGTTAGGAAGGCGGTCAACTGCTGCACCATGTGCGGCTTCTGCAAGAGCGTCTGCCCCTCCTTCAAATCGATCGGATGGGACTCGGCCCTCTCCAGGGGACGCATCGTGCTGACCTACGGTCTCCTCACCGGAGATCTCCAGCCGGACGAGTCCCTCGTCAGGAACATGTACACCTGCACCACATGCGCGGACTGCGTCCGCAGGTGCCCCTCCAAGGTGGAGATCGTCGACATCATCGAGATGTGCCGCGCCGACCTCGTCAAGGCCGGATGCATCCTGCCCAAGCACAAGGCGATGTGCGAGAACATCCTCGCCGACGGCAACCCGTTCGGAGAGAAGCAGTCCAGGGAGGAGGCCCTCGGCAAGAAGCCGCACGCGGCGAAGGTCGGGTACTTCGCCGGATGCACAGCCACCTACAGGTCCAAAGAGACCGCCAGGGCCACGATGTCCATCCTGGACAAGCTCGGCGTCGACTACACCACCCTGGACGAGACCTGCTGCGGCTCCGTCATGCAGAGGGTCGGATGGCCCCAGGAAGACGTCACGAAGCTGATGCAGAAGAACGTCGAGGCCATCAAGGCGATGGGCGTCGAGACGCTCGTGCTCTCCTGCGCCGGATGCTACAGGATGTTCAAGATCGAGTACCCCAAGTACGTCGACGTCCCCTTCGAGGTCCTCCACATCACCGAGTACCTCGCGAGGATGGACCTCAAGCTGAAGCCCATGTCCGGTGTCGTGACGTACCACGACCCCTGCCACCTGGGCAGGCACTGCGGCGTGTACGAGCCTCCGAGGGAGGTCATCGCCAAGATCCCAGGGATCGAGTTCAAGGAGATGGACTTCAACAGGAAGACCAGCCACTGCTGCGGAGGCGGCGGAGGTGTGAGGTCCGCCTACCCCGAGGAGTCCATGGACATCGCATCCACCAGGCTGGACGAGGCCTCGTTCGCGGACGTCATAATCACCACCTGCCCCTTCTGCGTCAACAACCTCGACGCCGCCAAGGGGGACAGGAAGATCCAGGTGAGGGACCTCGTCGAGATCATCGACGAGCTCCTCTGAAACCCATTGAAATGACATTCCTTCCGAGGAGGTTCCCCTCCGGGGGCCCCCTCATCATGGGGATACTCAACGTAACCCCAGACTCATTCTCCGACGGCGGTTTGTGGACGGATGTCGACGTCGCCGTCTCACATGCGCTGGACATGGTCGACCAGGGTGCATCCATAATCGACGTTGGGGCGGAGTCCACCCGTCCAGGCTCCAGCCCGGTGAGCGCGGACGAGGAGATGCGCAGGCTGAGGCCCGTCCTTGAGGCTCTGCTCCCGGTCGTGGACGTGCCTGTTTCCGTGGACACGATGAAGGCCGAGGTGGCCGAGATGTGCGTCGCCATGGGGGCGGACATCGTCAACGATGTCAACGGGCTCCGTGCCCCCGGTATGGCGGAGTTGTGCGCCTCTGCGGGTGTCTGCGCGATAATCATGCACATGCCCGTGCCCGAGGACATGGGCGCGGTCCATTCCTCGGAGATGGGCGACGGCTTCGCCGAGGACATCCGCGGTGAGCTCAGATCCCTGACGGAATCGGCCGTGGAGCGTGGGATGGACCGCGACATGATAGTCCTCGATCCCGGGATAGGCTTCGGGAAGACCCCGGAGCAGAACGTGTGGCTCCTCTCGCACAGCTCATACTTCTCTGACGGCCTGCCGGTGCTGTCCGCGTCGTCCCGCAAGAGGTTCCTCTCCGTGATGTATCCGGGGATGGACAGGGACGAGGCCTCGGCGAGGGCCGCGCTGGTCGCGGCGGAGTCCGGCGCCGACATCGTGAGGGTCCACAACGTCGCGGCAACCGCGGAGATGCTGAGGGGACTCAGTAGGCGATCAGACCGGCAACGACGATGACGATGATGGCCACTCCGGCGCTTGCGTAGAACATGAGGTCTCTGCGCTTCTCCTTCGCGACGCGTTCGGCCTCTCCTCTCCTGCACTCGTCGTCACAGTACTCCTCGCCGAACGGGATGGGGTCCCCGCAGAACTTGCAGTGCGAGTGTTCCGGCAATCTGATGCCTGCTGCCATGCCGTCCTCATTAACCTCGCTAGTTATTAAAGCGTAGCTAGTCCGCTTTTATCCCGACGGAACATCATGACTGTGCCGCACACGTGCGGCGGGTGGATGAGATGGTAAGGTTCACATTGTCGTGCAGGGGCAGCGGTTCCAACATGAGGATGGAGTTCTCCGGGGACGACGCGGTATGGGAGATAGACGAGGCGGTCAGAGAGACGTTGGGATGCGACGCGTTCATCCTCCGCAACGGGTACAGCCTTCTCGACCCGGGATTGAACGTCGGAGACTCGATATCCGACGGCGACACCGTCGAGGTGATCCCGGATCCCGAAGCGTATTTCACGGAGATGTCGCTCTGATGCGCATGAGCGGTCTCAGAGCGGGAGCGGACATAGTGATGACGCCTGTCGCGGTGGAGGGGATTGTCTCCGCCGCGGAGGACGGGCTGAGGTCCCTGTGGATCCTGGGGGAGAGGGTCGACGACGACTCTGGCACGTATTACAGAGTAACCGGGGCGGGCGATGCCAGGATAGGCCTGGCGGCGGTACCCGAAGATGGCGGGACGGAGCCAGACGACGGGATTCTGTCCATATTCTCGGAGTCGTTCTCCGATGGTGTCCTGATGGTGGTGGACCCGTATGCAGGCGAGTTCGCGCTCTACGTCTCGGAGGACGGGGAACTCAGGCACGCGTCCGCCGTGATGTCGGAATGATTCAGACCCAGATTGCGTGCCTATTCCTCATGTCCTCCTCGCTGTTGCCGGTGCGGCGCATGAGTTCGCTGACGACGCAGTCGAAGAAGAGGAGCGTCGCATCCTCGAAAATGGTTCCGAGGGGGGCCACCCTGCGGACCTCATCCCCCTGAGGGACGTCCAGGACGACGGACACGTCCGAGACGCTGGTGAGCGGGCTTCCAGGGGTTCCGGTCACGCAGATTATGCGGGAGCCTATCCTCTTGGCGATCTGGGCGGTCTGGACCACGGACGACGTCCTTCCCGTGTAGGATATCAGGACGGTGAGGTCCTCCTTCCCGATGATCGGGGTGGTCATCTCGCCGACGAAGTGGACGTCGAGCCCCAGCTGGACCAGACGGACGGCGAACAGCTGTCCGACCAGTCCGGATCTCCCGGAGCCGTATATGAACACCTTACGGCTTTTCTGGATGCCGTCTATGAGGTCGTCGCGGCAGGAAGTGCTGACGGACCCCACGGCGGAACGGCAGCTGACGAGGATCTGCTCCAGCGTCGTGTTCAACTCACTCACCGGTGGCGGCCGCGGCGCTGGCTTCGGCCTTCCTCTTCTCCTTGAGGTCCTTGGCGACCTTCTTGCTCAGGACCCTCTCGTGGATGACCCTCATGTAGACGGCGTCGTGCTCCAGGAGCGGGGACGTGGAGATGACGGTGCAGTTGGGCTTCATCTCGATCAGAGCCTCCGCGAAGGGCTCGAACTTGAGGTCCCCTTTCTTGATCGGGGTGAGCCTCCTCTCGTTGCCGTCGAGGTAGTCCACGCCGGCGAACGCGGTGTGGATCCTGCCGTCGCTCATGGGCTCGACCATCTCCAGGACGTTCAGGAAGTCGTCCATCTCGATGAGGGAGCCGTTGGTGCGGGAGTGCAGATGGGAGAAGTTGATGACGGGCGTGAGGCCGTCGATCTGCTCGCAGATGTCCAGGACCTGGTCCAGGGATCCGAAGACATCCTGCTGCCCGGTGATCTCGATGCCGAGCCTGGGTTTGAGGCCATTGCCGTGCCACCAGTCCATGAGGTCGGCCACGTTGCCGTAGATGTGGTCCTCGATGTCCTCGGGGTCGCGCTTGCCGTCGTACAGGCCGAGGCTGGTCACGACGATGTCGCCGTCGAGGGCGTTCATGATGAGGCCGGCGTACCTGATGCTGTTCATGCACTCCATGCAGAGCTCGTCGTCCGATCCCAGGTCCATGTAGTACGGGGTGTGGATGGACATGTTCACGTCCAGCCTCTTGGCCATCTCCCCGATGGGGTACAGGTCCCCGAACGTGGACGCCACCCCGGACGGCATGTACACGAGGTCGTCGTCCTCCTCGATGGGCTCGTCGGGGTCGCAGACGGACTCCCCGTCCCTGAGGATCTCGATCACGAAGTCCTCCTCGATGTCCTTGATGGTCATCCCGACCTCCTCGTCCTCAGGGGGCCTGGTGTAGGCACCGGCGCGGACGAGCTGGATCTCCAGCGCTCCGAGGCTGAGGTTGTGGACGTCTTCGATGCCGTCCTCGAGGGTACGACCTTTGCATGACAGAGGGATTCCTGCGGGACCGAACCTTATCATATAAATCAAGCCGAGGAAACGCACCCACCTATTAAATCATAGTGGGGGCGCGCACACGTGCGCAAGGCCTCCGCGGACCCTGCCCGGGAGGCGCATCGGACAGATCTGGCACATGTCACGTCAGGGGCAGCACGGACGTCCCGTGGGGATGCGAGGTGCGATTTCACGCCCTTCTTTGTATAAAGGGAGGGCTTAGCATACCTTTATAAACGAGTCCCGTATAGCGAGCCCTTACCCAAACCGTTTACCGAAATGTCGGGAGAGTCAGAAATATGAAGAGCTGCAAGACAAATCCCCAGCTCATCGCCACCATCGACACGCTGAAGGCGAAGACTAGGGAGACAGAAGCTGCCATCTGGCGAGACATCGCGCTTAGGCTCGAGAAACCCAAGAGGAACTGGGCCGAAGCGAATCTCAGCAAACTGGAGAGGTACGCACAGGACGGGGAGACCATCGTCGTCCCCGGGAAAGTCCTCGCCGCAGGCAACATCAGCAAGAAGATCACAGTCGCCGCGTACGACTTCTCGGACGCTGCCGCCAAGGCCATCGTCGCCGCAGGCGGAAAGACGCTCACACTCGAGGAGCTGGCTGAGTCCAACCCCAAGGGAACCGGCGTCAGGATCATGAGGTGATTTGGATGGTTACTGTTATCGACGGAAGGAACCTGATCCACGGAAGGCTGGCCAGCGTGGTCGCCGAGAGGATCATGGATGGAGAGGAGATCGTTGTCCTCAACGCCGAGGCCATCGTCATCACCGGTGTCAAGGAGCAGGTCTTCGCCGACTTCAAGGCGAAGGTCGACCGCGGAGACACCACCAAAAGGAAGGGACCCTTCTACCCCCGCAGGGCGGACCTCCTGTTCAAGAGGTGCGTCAGGGGAATGATTCCTTGGACCACCACCTCCGGAAGGGACGCCTACAGGAGACTCCACGTCTTCGTCGGCACCCCCAAGCAGTTCCAGGACTGCGAGAAGGAGAGGCCCGAGGAGGCCTGCAGGAAGATCACCGGCAAATACACGACCCTGGGAGCCGTATCCAAATTCCTGGGTTCCAACGTGAGATGATCCCATGGTTGAGTGCGTGAACACAAGCGGAAAGAGGAAGACCGCCATCGCCAGAGCCACCGTCAAAGAGGGCTCCGGAAGGGTGACCATCAACAAGGTCCCCATCGAGGTCTTCACACCCGAGCTGGCTAGGCTCAAGATCGAGGAGCCTCTGGGACTCGTTCCAGAGAAGGCCGAGAAGGTCGACATCGCCGTCACCGTCAACGGCGGAGGCGTCATGGGACAGGCTGCTGCCGCCAGGACCGCCATCGCCAGGGGACTCGTGGAGTTCTACAAGGACGAGGAGCTCGAGGCCATCTTCAGGGCCTACGACAGGACCCTCATCATCAACGATGACAGGCGCAAGCTCCCCAAGAACCCGCTCGGACCCGGTGCCCGTGCCAAGAAGCAGAAGTCCTACCGTTGAGGTGCTGGTATGATAATTCCTGTGAGATGCTTCACTTGCGGAAGGGTCGTCGGTTCGGCGTATCCCGAGTATGTGAAACGCGTGAGCATGGGCGAGGATCCTAAAGCGGTTCTCGACGACCTCGGATTCGAGAGGTACTGCTGCCGCAGGATGATCGTTTCCCACGCCGACCTCATCGGAGAGATTGCTCCGCTCGGATGAAACTCCAGCTGGGGCGGGACCATGGTCCCTGTCCCAGCGTCAACTTTTTATCTGAAAACCTGTTCCCCCGTTTCACACGGGCCCGTGGGGTAGCTTGGTATCCTTCGTGCTTGGGGTGCACGTAACTCCAGTTCAAATCTGGGCGGGCCCACTTTCTGCATCCCTATCATCTGGTGTGAACATGCTCCGTTTCGTCGTATCTGACATCCTCACCGATGATGCCGCGCTCATCCGCAGGGAGGTTTTCATGGATGAGCAGGGTTTCGTCAACGAGTTCGACGAGACGGACGAAGTGTCGCGCCACATCGTCGCGTACGACGGTGACTCGCCTGTCGCCGTATGCCGCATCACCCCCGGGGAGGACGGTGTGTGCCATCTCGGCAGGGTCGCGGTTGTGTCCGATCATCGGGGCAGGTCCCTGGGATCCATCCTCCTGAGGGAAGCCGAGGCGCAGGCGTCAGACATCGGTCAGCGCCGCATGGTGCTGGGTGCGCAGGTACGTGCCAAGGGGTTCTACGAGAGGCAGGGATACGTTGCATACGGTGAGGAGTACATGGACGAGTGGTGCCCCCACATCATGATGGGGAAGGACCTCCGATCACACCGCCGAATCGTCCGAGGAACGCCTTCGTCCTGACCGCGACGTTCCTCACAAGGTTGTCGTAGTACAGGCCGTAGTCCATGTTGTGCAGGCTGGCAGGGCCGAAGAGGGGCGTCTGGCCCACGTCTATGTAGAATTCCGATGCCGTCGTGCAGATTACCGATCCGCGCTCCGTGTCCACACGTGCGTCGCCGAATCCGGGGACGTGCTCGAAACGGCATTCCCCGTGCTTGACGAGGCTTCCGAGGTTGTCCTCCGCCGGGGCGTAGGTCCCGTCGCGTCTCCAGTTTATCGGGTTTATGCACAGCGCTCCTTCCCTGATCACGACGTTGTCCATGCCGACGTTCTCCGGTCCTTCGGTGTTCCAGGAGACGACGACCCCTGTGTCGTCCTCACGCTCCGCGAACCTCAGATGGGGGTTGACCGACATGAACCTGCGGGTCACGGAGAATCCGATGACGTATGCGGCCACCATGCGGGAGTACTCCTCGGGATGTACGTCCATGTACTCGTCGAGGATCATCCCGGTCATTATGGAGCCCTGCGAATGTCCCGCGAGGATGAACGGGCGTCCGTCGTTCATGTGCTCGAAGTAATGGTCGAGGGCGGCGAAGACGTCCTCCCTCTGCGGACCGTGCTGGAACTCGTACAGCTCGTCGTGTCCGAGACGCTCCACCTTGAAGAGGTTGGTCTGTCTGTAGAACGGTGCGAAGACGTTCGTGGAACCTGAGAATGCGGATGCCTGTCCGATGAGCTTGTCCCTGGCACCTGCGCGCATGACGGGGTTCGAGATCTTGCACACGTCGGGGGCGTCGGGAGACGGGTCGATGTATGTGGTCGGATATAGGTAGAACGTGTCCACCCCGTGGACGACCTCTGGTATCTGCAGCCAGTTGTCTGGATCGGAGTAGTCTGTTCTCGACAGGGCATCACCGTAGTAGAATCGACGTCCACGTAGATAACGTCCCGCTGTCCATATGGATGTTATCTCCATCTGTGCTCTTTATATCACTCAATCGCCATTTCTAAGACCATGTACTGCCAGAACTGCGGTTCTCAACTGCCGGACAGTGCGAAGTTCTGTGACCGCTGCGGAGCCAAGGTGGGAACGGACACGGAGCGCAGCAACAGCAACACCGAGTACAACATGGCATCGATCATGGTCAACAAGAAGAGCGAGGCTCTGGCCCTGATCCTGTCACTTCTGATTCCGGGTCTGGGGCAGATCTACAACGGGCAGGTCTCGAAGGGTGCAATGATGATTGTCGCTGCGATCGTGTGCGCAGTTCTGATTTTCGTGTTCTTCCCCATAGGGATACTGTACATCGTGCTCTGGATCTACGCAATGTACGATGCGTTCAAGGACGCCAAGGAGTACAACCAGTACCTTCTCAGTCACAACGGCAACCCGCCCTGGTGAGGGTGCCGGACTCCAAACTCCTTATTTTTTCAATACGACTCACACGGACCGTGCATCCGGGTTCCACTGAGGGTGTGATGCAGTCAGCACCCGCGCCGTCTCTGGCATGCGGGACATGACACGCTGCTCCTCCCGCCGATGACCCTGCGGACTAGAATCGTCCCGCATACGGGACAGGGTTCGCCGCCATGGGCGTATATGCGGATGTAGGGGGTGTTGCGGTACTCCCTGCCCCTGCCTTCGAGCCAGTCCTCGGCGGAGATCTCGTTCTTCTCGACGAAGAACTCCAGCGTGCGCGGGATCTCATCCGCAAGGTGCGTCCAGTCTCCGTGTCCTAGCAGATTGGCGGGACACGCTGGGTCGATGCCGGTGGCGAACAGGATCTCGTCGGAGTAGATGTTGCCTATCCCCGCGACCACGCTCTGGTCGAGGAGGCATTCTTTGATAGCCCTTCTGCTGCTGCCGATGCGGCCCTCCAGGTATTCCGCGGTGAACGACGGGTCGAACGGTTCCGGCCCCAGCTTCGACAGGCCGGTGCAGTCGTCGTCCTCGCCCTCCGCGAGGAGCCAGAAGCGTCCGAAACGGCGGGTGTCGGAGAACCGCAGCTCCATGCCGTTGTCAAGACGCACGACGATGTGGGTGTGGGGGTCTTCCGGGCGTTCATGCGGCGCAACCACAAGGCATCCGGTCATGCGCATGTGCATGACCATCCTTTCTCCGTCGTCGAGCTGGGCGGTCAGGATCTTGCCGCGACGGGTCAGGTCGGTGAACTTTCTGCCCGTCAGGCGCTGTACGAACCTGTCCGGATCCGGGCTCCCGATGACCTTGGGGTGTCTGACCGATGCGGAGGCCACCCTGCGGCCTACGATCTGCGGTCCCACGACACGTCTGACAGTCTCTATCTCCGGAAGTTCGGGCATTCGGATCTCAGCTCCTCGATGACTTCCTTATCCGTTCGTGGTAGAAGTAGTTGACAACAATCGGAGGGGCGTCGAACGGCCTGGACATGCTGTCGTCGTTGGTCACGTACTCGAGCCCCTGATCCTCGGAGAAGCGGTTGAGGAGCCAGTATGTGTAGTACTGCACCGTGTCCGTGCGTCCGCCCGTGTTGACGATCACCTGGCGGCTCCCCCGTTTCCGTCGTTTGCATCCAGGCAGTATCTGTCCAGGCACATGACTATGAAGTCGCGGATGGCCTCCCTGAAGTCCAGCGGGTCCGTGCTGAGGTTGGCCATGTCCAGGGCCTTCCAGGCAGGAGGGCTCTTCAAGCAGTACGCGTTGAGGCCAACGGCTTGGAAGTACACAGTCATGTACAGTTTCGTGGCCGAGTCCCTGTCGATGTGCAGCTGACCCTGCAGCATGTCGAGGATGCGTCCGAGGTCGTCGTAGTACTGCCTCTTGTACAGTGCCAGACGCTCCACAGATACGTTGGTCTCGATGATGGACAGCAGGATGTCCCCGTACCTTAGGAAGTCGCGGTGCGCGTTGAGGATGCCCGCCCACACCTCCGCGAAGACGTTGAGGGGATACGAGCATCCCTCGGGGAAGGCGGCCATCATGGCGTCGAAGTACTCCTTGCGCTTGTCGGAGGACAGCTCGAGGAAGATCTCCTCCTTCGTGGCGGCGTACTTGTATATCTGGGTGCGGGAGCAGCCGAGGGCATCCGCCAGGGCAGAGAGGGTGATCCTGTGGTAGGGTTCGCGGCCGAACATGGCGTCCGCCGCATCCTTGATCTCCTGCATGCGCTGTTCCTTCTGCTCGTCGCTCCTGGCTCTCTTGAAGTCGCTCATCGTACTGTCCCTTCCATCGGGATGACTAATGATAAAGCTGTTCGGATATTTTATCTTATAAAACAAAAGATATTTTAACAAGACATTAAGATTCATTATGTACTTTATATGGGAGCAGATCCCGAGAGGTTGAGAACATGGACACGAAAGTCGGTGCATCGAAGGATGACAAGTGTGCGGATTCCAGAGGAGGGATGTTCGGACTGGGGGAGCCCAACGACGCCTTCGCCCAGTACTTCATAGGCCAGAGCTACCTGAACATCCTCACGAGAGAGGGCGTGTTCACAGCCAACGTCACATTCGAGCCCGGATGCAGGAACAACTGGCACATCCATCACGCCGAGACCGGTGGAGGGCAGATCCTCCTTTGCACCAGCGGCAGGGGATGGTACCAGGCATGGGGGGAGAAGGCCAGGGAGCTGCATCCCGGCGACGTCGTGTACATCCCCGCAGGGGTAAAGCACTGGCACGGTGCGGCCAGGGACAGCTGGTTCTCGCACGTGGCGATCGAGGTCCCGGGCACGGGCACCCGTAACGAATGGCTCGAGCCCGTGGACGACAATCAGTACGCGGAGCTTGAGTGATTCCAGCCATCCGGCGTAGAGCGCGGCCATGGCGTGCATCGCTTGTGTGGAAGCCGAGGGGCAGGAGAGTTGAGGAGGATGCTCTCCTGTCTCTCGATATATACCATGACGTCCAAGATATGTATCACTATGTAATGTAAGCAGGAAAGCTTCAACACATATGTATCACGTTTCCCATTCAAGGTGTTCGTCTGAAAGGATCTGGTCGCGGGGATGGTGTCCATGAGGAGATGGAACGCTACAGGGACGCCATCGACAGACGGTCCAACGCCCGCATGGCCAGGGAGGAGGCTGACGGCACCGTATTCTTCAAAGGTCCTGTCGAGACCCTCACCCAGGAGCTGAAGCTTGTCGACGGGGCCCTGGTCTTCATACAGTGGGTCGCCGGAGGCGACAGCGACGGCGGAGACAACCACGGCTACAGACTGAGGAGGCTCGACGGCTACAGGTGGGGCAGGAGGACCATAAGGATGTCCGGAGAGTTCCACTACCAGTGGGCGGTGAACCTGCACCGGGTGAACGTGCGGAAGGCCCGCATCGTCAGGAAGACAGTCCATGTCAGGCTCCCGGTCGAGAACGAGCATATCCTCAGGGCGGAGTTGGAGCGGGCGCTTCGTCGGTCCGAGACTGTTGAACGGACTCCGGCATCCGTCAGAGCAGGCCAGTACCTCGAGATGGAGATCGTCCCGATCGGGCGTGCCCTGGCGTTCACCGCAAAGCTTCCGAGGATGGCGGTCCACTGGATCCGCTACAGGGATGTCGACGGGGTGCTGCTGGGATTCGAGGAGTCCGACGGGAAGCACTATCCCCGCTACTCGTTCTCCCTTCCTGACGGGACCGAGACCGTCAGAGTGGACACCCATGCTGCCGTCGAGGACCTGGTGGACGAGCAGATGGCAATGCGCATCCTGCACAGGAAGTACCCGAGGGACGTCAGGGTCAGGTGCTCCAGGCGCGATCCCGGGGACAGCCGCTGCGTCTACGTCTGATCCCCGACTATATACGGTACGGAGAATCCCCAGACAAACATCAACTAAGCGTCCGTGCATTTCTCAACGGTCGCATGTTCGGCGGTTCCAGAGAGCGCAGGGAGAAGGCGATGGCCGACTATCAGGCACGTATCCGTTCGAGGATGGATGAGGAGGTCGGAGAAGGCACCGTGTTCTTCTGCGGGCCTGTGGAAACCCTCCGTAGGGAGCTGAAGCTCACTCCGAAGGGCGATCTGGTGTACATCGAACGTGTGTGCACCGGAGCCGAGGATATGGATGAGGCGAGGGCGTACAAACTCGTCAGGCTGGACTCATGGGAGCTGACCGATGAGGGGCTGGAGATGTCGGGGGAGTTCATGTACGACCACGACGACCATCTATGGGGCGTAAGAGACAGCAGATCCCGTCCCGTTCGGAGGAGAATCAGGGTGCCATCGCCTCTGGAAAACGTCGATGCGCTAAGGGCTGTTCTGGGTACGACCCCCGGGTCATCCGGGGCATGCACCTCCGGCGGGGAGTTCAGAAGTCTGTTCGTGAAGAAGGAGGTTCTCGAGCCGGTTGCGGGAATCGGTCTCGCGACGGTTGCGCCGCCCATATGGCTCTCGTCTGTGCTTCTTTATGCTAGAACCGAAGGGACCCTCGAAGGGTTCGAGGTTATTGGGGGTAGGCACTACCCACGGTTCAGTTTCACCGACAGGGGAGGTTCCAGGCACTCACCTGTCGATCTGCGCCACTCTCTGGAGGACTCGTACGATGACGCGGTCATCATGCGCATGGTCCGCGGTGAGTTTCCTCGCAGGATCCATGTGATGTATAGGCGCAGCAATCCTGACGATTGTTATTGTGAGTTATGATAGTTGAAACGATATCAATATAAATTACATCTTTGAATGTTTGATTTATTAATCATATTGAAATCCTATTCGATAGAGATTTGTATACAAAATCTACAACTGTTTAAAAAAACACAATCGATAGTAATGTTGTGACAGTCGTGAACAGGCGATTACGTAATGACCTATCGATTATGCAAAGCGTATGTCTCTTGGGAACATCAAAGGAGCTTTCTGAGTTCCTCTATCTTCCCGGCGAGGTCGTCGATGTACCGCGAGATCTCGTTCATGAATCCGTCGTAGCGGTCGGTGACGGTGGCGCCGTCGGGCGTGGCGTGGATGATCCCCTGCTGTTCGAGGAGTTTCAGGGAGTACCTCACCCTGTGCTTCGGTATTCCCGTCATCTCCGACAGTCTGATCAGACCTACGGGCTGGTTCTCCCTGACGGTCTTCAGGATGGATATGTGCCTCTCAAGGAGTTCGACGTCATCGCTGAGCGATCCGACTGGATCCTTGTTCTCAGTCATGTGACGTCATACCTCCGGCCATAATCTCCGATAATGGATTGAAAAAGGAAGGGTTTGAGGAAGGGTTCCGGCTCAACGGCCGTACCACTTCTGCTTGCCCCACTTGTTGTAGTTTGCCCACCATCCCTGGACGATGGATCCGCAGCAGTCCAGAGCCTTCTGCTCGGCGTCCGGGCCCTTGTAGGTCTTGTGGCAGTTCAGGCACTGCCACACGAGTTCGGGCTGTTTCTCAGCTTTCATCGGCGTGGAATTAGGGAGGACGATATTAAAGCTTACGCGTCATCTGGCGCTGGCACAGCAGTCTGGCCAATGACCCAGGGTACGCAAATCCGACAACCCGGGCGGCGTTCCGTCGATTGTCAATCCGCATCGTCCGTTCTATGGACTGGCAATGTGGCTGGTCAAAAAATTCATTATATACTTTCGAACCCATCAACTAGGACCATGAACAGAATCAAGGTCATCAACGAACCGTCTGAGCTGGTCCCGATGCTCAGGTCCGTTGATACACCCGTCAAAAGAGACGTTTTGAAAGAGGTGACCTTGGAGTGGAGAACAGCGGACGAGATCGAGCAGAAGTACGGTCCCGAGGGCAGGGACGCCATCATCTTCTTCGAGAAGATGAAACTGGTCGAGACACGCTGGCTGTCCAAGGACGGAGGGTACCCGGAGAAATCCTACCACACCTACTACACGTCTTTCAGCATCAACGCCCAGTGGCCGGTATACGAGATCAGCGATGTTCTCACCGCGGCGATGATGAGCGACGAGGAGTACGCGGAGATCGAGACCAAGATCCTAGAAGAGGTAGGGAAGGACGGAAGGTTCTCTGGCGACATAGCAGAGTCTCTAGGCCTCTCCTCAACCATGCTGAAGAGCCTTGTCCGCAGGTCCGTCAAGATGGACTACCGCGGACACAGGATAGAACTGATCCACGAAGAGTAAGCCGATGTCCGACATCTGGATTATGAGGATCGGCCATCGCCCACAGAGGGACAAGAGGGTGACCACGCACGTGGCGCTCTCCTCCAGGGCCCTCGGGGCGAAGGGCATCTACGTGGATACCGAGGACCCCGTGCTGGAGGAGAACGTCCGTAGCGTCGTCCAGAGGTTCGGGGGAGACTACTCCATCAAGACCGGAGTGAGCTGGAAGGAGGCTACGAAGGACTTCCAGGGCAAGGTCGTCCATCTCACGATGTACGGTCAGAGGGTCGACGAGGCCCTGCCCAAGATCCCCCGCGACGAGGACATCATGATCATCGTCGGGGCGGAGAAGGTCCCGGCGGAAGTCTACCAGCGTGCGGACTTCAACGTGTCCGTGGGGAACCAGCCGCATTCGGAGATCGCGGCACTGGCGATCTTCCTGGACAGGTTCACAGAGGGCAAGGCCCTGTATGCGGACCGCGGGGGAGAGCTAGAGGTGGTGCCGAACGAGAGGGGGAAGACTGTTGTCGAGCACCATACCGAATGAGACGGAATGCGTCGAGCTCCTCATCGAGGCAGGCTGCAAACGCAGGGTCATAATACACTGCTGCACCGTGGAGGCCGTGGCGAAGGAGATGTCGTCCCGCATCGCGGGGGTCGACAGGGACCTCGTCCTCGCAGGATCGCTCCTCCACGACATCGGCCGCTCGGTCGACCACTCGATCATGCACGCCTACATAGGGTCGCAGATCGTGAAGGGTCACGGGCTGTCGCCGGCACTCGTCGACATCGTCCGCAAGCACACCGGCGCGGGTCTCGACGACGAGGATGTGGCCGAGATGGGCCTGCCCCAGGCGGACTACATGCCGAGGACGCTGGAGGAGAAGATCGTCGCCCACGCGGACAACCTGGTCAGCGACAACAAGGTGGTAACCCATCTGCACTCTGTGGAGAAGCTGAGGAACAAGGGTGCCGACCGCGGCGCAGACAGGATCGAGGCGCTGCACAGGGAGCTCTCCGAGCTCTACGGGGAGGACCTCGATGTGCTGCCGGACCGCATCGGCCAGTATCCGGACCTTCCGCTTGCCAGGAGCTTCGACCTGGTCTGAGGTCGGAGGCTGAAACTTCTTTTTTAAATCATATTCACATACGGAGTCAGTGATTCAAATGGTTACAGAGCTCAACGAATCCAACTTCGATTCCTTCGTGGAGTCGAACCACATCGCCATCATCGACTGCTGGGCGCCCTGGTGCGGACCCTGCAGGCGCATGGGACCCATTATCGAGGAGGTCGCCAACGACCTCGCCGGAAAGGCAGGGGTCGCTAAGCTCAACACCGACGAGAACCAGGCCATCGCGGTCAGGTTCAACATCAACGCCATTCCCACGCTCCTCGTCTTCAAGGACAGGGTCCTCGTCGACGCGCTCGTGGGACTCAGGCCCAAGGAAGACATCCTGTCGTACGTGAGCGGTCTCTGATGGAGACGGACGTACTGGTCATCGGATCCGGGCCCGCGGGCATCCAGGCCGCGATCCACGCATCGAGGCGCAAGGTCTCCGTCGTAGTCGCCGGGAGGCCGTCCGCCAGCGCCGCCGCCGGCACGGAGATGGACAACTACTTCGGTACAGGGCTCGTGTCGGGCGACAGGCTCATCGAGGAGGGCATCCGCCAGGCCGAGTCCACAGGGGCCGTCTTCTCGGGACAGAACGTCATCTCGTCCTCCCGGGACGGGGAGGCGTTCCGCTTCGTCCTCGAGGACGGCACGGAGGTGGTCTCGAAAGCGGTGGTCATCGCCACCGGGATATCCAGGAAGAAGCTGGGGATTCCCGGGGAGAAGGAGCTCTTCGGCAAAGGCGTGAGCTACTGCGCGGTCTGCGACTGCAACTTCTACAAGGGCCGCAGGGCTGTCATCGTTGGGAACGAGTCCGAGGCGGCGACCTCGGCGGAGATGATGACGGGATACGCCTCGGAGACGTCCTGGGTCGCCTGGGATGTGCAGGCCAGCCCTGTTCTGGTGGAGAAGGCGGAGGCGGCGGGGGTCAGGCTCTACGGTTCGAAGCCGCGCGCCATCGTCGGTGAGGCCAAGGTGGAGGCGCTGGAGCTCGAGGACGGCACGACGATCCCCACGGACGGGGTGTTCATAGAACTCGGCGCCAGATCAGCGGCGGACATAGCCATGGACCTGGACGTGATGCCCGAGATGGACGACACCATAAAGGTGGGCACCGACTGTGCCACCGAGGTCCCGGGAGTCTACGCATGCGGCGATGTCACGGGCAAGCCGTGGCAGGTCGCCAAGGCCGTCGGCCAGGGCTGTGTGGCGGGAACCAACGCCGCGGCATTCGTGAAGGGAGAGAGATGACTGTTTCCGATCTAATCAACGGAATGCTCAGGGAGGACGGGGGGTTCCAGAAGGCCTTCCGCAGCATCCTCGACGACGAGCTGAACATGTCTCTGAACGAGTTCTGCCAGCTATCCGGCATCTCGCAGAGCACGATGTACAAGATACTGGAGGACAAACGCGAGCCAAACCTTCGCACCGTGCGCCAGGTGATCAAGAGTCTGAAGGTCCTGATGGAGCCGGAGGACTCCCACTTCATCGGGGTGATCGCATTCACCACGGTCCTGGAGAACCTCCCGAAGTCCATAGACATGGACGGGTTGACCGTGAACGTCAGGGAGTATCCGGTCTCCACGGTGGAGGACGCCATCATCGCGGCCGTCCGCGCCGAGCGCGACGGCGCCCTGGGGGTCGTGTGCGCGCCCATCGTCGCACCCACCATCGAGAAGATCCTGTCCATACCGGTGTCCCGTGTCATACCCACGACAAGCGTCCTGCTGGCCATTGACAGGCTCAAGGACCTGGTCTGAAAACCCCTTCCCAATAGCATTTCAGTTTAGCTACTCTAATAATAAGTTAATATACCAGCTTAACCGTGGTCATCTCCCGGTACCATGTTCGAGCTGCAGGTCGTTAGCAACACGCCCATGACGGGTGTGGACGATGTCAACGTCGTCGCCGAGACCCTTCTAGTGCAGATTGGATACCTTCCCAAGGGGTACGATCCCAAGACGGGTGCGATAACCGTGAGGGACAGCGTGCCGTACCGCCTGTTCATGGACCATCTTATGGCCCATCCCTCCAAGGCCTGGACCGTCGAGGAGCTGGCATCGCTCCTGGGGACCACCAAGCCCACCATATACAGGCACATAAACAAGCTCAAGTCGATGGATTTGCTGGAGGCCATGGACGTCGAGTACGACGGGCAGATCCGCAAGGGGTACCGCATAAGGTTCGGGGATCTGGTCAAGGCCTGGAGCTTCACCGAGGCCAACGTCAACATGGCCATGGAGAACTACCGCAAGACCATTGTCCATTTCCAGGAGCTTTCTCAGAAGAGGTGATTCGATGGAGAACGAGTACGTGGTCGCGCCCGGCGCGAGGTTCGCTGTTTCTTGGAGGTACTCCCGCGACGAGTGCAGGGAGTTCGAGGGCGTCTACAAGGGTCTGTCGGCCATCGGGACCGACACCGCCATGGTCTTCGACGTGGACGGGACCGTCAGGTTCCTCTCCGCATCATCGATCGTGTGCATGGACCAGCTCGAGGCTGCTCCTGAGAAGAACGACAAGAAGTCCGACGCCGGCAGCGTTTTCTATGGCTGAACCGGACATCGTCGCGTTCTCGCGCGAGATCATCGACGCCGTCAAGACCGGCAGGGTCTCGGACCGCGACCAGCTCCAGAATCTCAAGCTGAAGCTCTGCAAGGTCTACGGCTTCGGGGACGTGCCTCCGAACTCGGACATCCTGGCCAACGTCGAGCCCGGGGAGAGGAAGCTGCTCACCCCGTTCCTGGTCAAGAAACCGACCCGCACCATCAGCGGCGTGGCCGTGGTCGCGGTGATGACGTCGCCGCATGACTGCCCCCACGGACGCTGCTCTTTCTGTCCCGGCGGCGTGCAGAACGACTCGCCGCAGTCCTACACGGGCAAGGAGCCGGCGGCCAGGAGGGCGGGGCGGAACAGGTTCGACCCGTGGATGCAGGTCACCGACAGGGTGACCCAGCTCACGGAGATAGGGCACAAGACGGACAAGATAGACCTGATAATCATGGGCGGCACCTTCACCAGCCGCGAGCCCGAGTACCAGGAGTGGTTCGTCCGCAGGTGCTTCGACGCTCTAAACGGCGTCGACTCCGACACGCTGGAGGAGGCGCAGAGACTCAATGAGTCGTCCGAGCACAGGTGCGTTGGGCTCACCGTGGAGACGCGTCCGGACGTCTTCACCCCGGAGCAGATCGAGAGGGTGATGGGGTTCGGAGCGACAAGGGTGGAGCTCGGAGTGCAGATCCTCGACGACAACGTGCTCGCAGGGGTGGACAGGGGACACGGGACCGCGGAGGTCTGCAGATGCACCCGCGACTGCAAGGAGCACGGCCTCAAGGTATGCTATCACATCATGCCGGGGTTGCCGGGGTCATCGCCGGAGAACGACCTCCGCTGCTTCAGACGGGTGTTCGAAGACCCGGACTACCGGCCGGACATGCTGAAGTTCTACCCGGTGCTCGTGGTGGAGGGCACGAAGCTCTACGACATGTGGCGGAGGGGCGAGTACTCCCCGTACCTAGAGGACACCGCCACCGAGCTGCTGGCACAGATGAAGCAGCTCGTCCCGGAATACGTCCGCATACAGCGCATACAGAGGGACATCCCTGTCACGGAGATCTCCGCGGGCATACACAAGAGCAACATCCGTCAGCTGGTGGCGGACTACATGCGCGACAACGGGATGGAGTGCAGATGCATCCGCTGCAGGGAGGTCGGCCACAAGGGCACAGTCCTGAGGGACCCGTCCAAGGTCGTCCTCAAGGACACGGTGTACGACTCATGCGGCGGAACTGAGCACTTCATAGCCCTGGAGTACGAGGATGCCGTGGTTGGCTACATAAGGGTGAGGCTGGACTCCAACCCCGAGGCGACCATCAGGGAGCTCAAGGTCTTCGGCAAGGTCGCATCCATCGGCGACGAGGGCGAGGACTGGCAGCACAGGGGCTTCGGAAGGGAGCTCGTGGGCGAGGCCGAGAGGGTGGCCCGCGAGGCCGGCAGGACGAGGATAAGGGTCACCAGCGGAGTCGGTGTCAGGGGCTACTACAGGTCCCTGGGCTTCGACTACGACCTTCCGTACATGGCGAAGGACCTCCGATCCCGGTAAGCTGTTTAGCAAATCCGTATATACGGATATTCTGTTTAAGCAATCACTTAAACAGTGACACCATGGACGACATCACAGGCATCCTGAGAGCTCTATCCGATGAGACCAGGTTCTCGATCGTCACGATCCTGCTGAACCACGACATCTGCGCAGGAGCCGTCGCCAGGAGGCTCGGGGTGTCCGACGCCGCCGTGTCCCAGCATATGAAGGTGCTCCGCGACACGGGGCTGGTCGAGTCCGAGAGGCGCGGATACTTCACGCACTACCGCGTGAACGTCGGTCTTCTCGAGAAGACCGCCGCCAGTCTGTCGGAGATGGCCGGCTGGACCCGCAGCCCATGCGACCCGGATCTGGAGGGATGCACCGAGGTCAGGCGCGGCAGATGCCCAGCGGATAAGTGCAGCGGCGGATGTCCGAGGTCGGACGGCGACAGGTGCCCGGGATGCACAATGGGGTCATGCAATTCTGGAGATGCGACAATGAAGGTAGCAGTGACATATGAGAACGGGGAGATCTTCCAGCATTTCGGCAGGACCGAGCAGTTCAAGGTCTACGAGATCCAGGACGGGAGGGTGGTCTCCTCGGAGGTCGTCGGGAACGAGGGCAGGGGCCACGGCGAGCTGGTCGGGGTGCTCAGGCAGCTGGGGGTCTCCGTGCTCATCTGCGGAGGTCTCGGGATGGGTGCCAGGCAGGGCCTGGAGGCATCCGGCATCAGGGTCTGCTCCGGCAACGTCGGAAGCGCCGACGACGTCGTCTCGAGGTTCGCCGACGGCACTCTGGAGATGCACTCCGAGGCCACCTGCCACCATCATGACGGCGAGGAGCACCAGTGCACCTGCGGCAGGCACTGATCATCCGTAGAACGGAATGGTGTCCCAGCTGGTGCGGCGCTTCTTGATGTCGCGGCCCATCTTCCGGTAGTTCTCGAATAGGGCCTCGTCCACGGACGGGCCGACCCTCTCCAGCGCTCTGACGAAATGGGCGGTCGTGACGCGTTCTGCGTCACGGTCCTCGCGGTAGGCGCACAGACCCGCCTCCCTGCAGAGGGCGGCGAGGTCTGCGCCGACATAGCCGTCCGTGACCGAAGCGAGCCATCCCAGGTCCACGCCGTCGAGGGGCATGCCCCTGGTGTGGACCTCGAGGATGCGCAGGCGGGAGGCCTCGTCGGGCTTGCCCACCAGGACCATCCTGTCGAACCTGCCTGGTCTCAGGAGGGCCGGGTCGATCATGTCGGGCCTGTTGGTGGCCGCCATCACCGTCACGTTCTTCATGCTCTCGACACCGTCCATGGATGTCAGGAGCTGCGCCACGACCCTCTCCCAGGCGGATCCGTCGCCCCCGCCGCGGATCGGGGCGATCGAATCGATCTCGTCGAAGAATATGATGCAGGGGGCCATCTGCTTGGCCCTCTTGAAAATCTGACGAATTGCCCTCTCGCTCTCGCCCATCCACTTGTTCGCGACCTCCGGGCCGTTCACGGAGATGAAGTTGGTCCCGGACTCGTTGGCTATCGCTTTGGCGATGAGGGTCTTCCCGGTCCCGGGCGGGCCGTAGAGCAGGATGCCCCTCCCGGGCTCGATTCCCAGCCTCTCGTACGCCTTGTTCCCCTCCTCGGGGACGAAGACCTCCTCGATCTCCCTGCGGACTTCGTCCAGTCCTCCCACGTCGTTCCAGGTGACTTTGGGGATCTCCACAAGGACCTCCCTCATGCCGCTGGGTTCGACATCGTTCAGGGCCTCGCGGAAGTCGTTCATGGACACCCTCATGCCCTCCAGTATCTGGGACGGGACGGGTTTGTCGAGGTCTATGGAACTCATGCGGGAGCTGAGGCAGCGCATGGCGGCCTCCCTGCAGAGGGCGGCGAGGTCCGCGCCCACGAACCCCTGGGTCAGTCCCGCAAGGACATCGACGTCCACATCTTCGGTCAGCGGCATGTCCCTGGTGTGCACGTTCAGGATGTCCGCCCTGCCCTTGCGTCCCGGGACACCTATCTCTATCTCCCTGTCGAACCTCCCCGGCCTTCTCAGCGCGGGGTCTATGGAGTCCTCCCTGTTGGTCGCGCCGATCACGATGACGTTCCCGCGGTCGCCGAGGCCGTCCATGAGCGTCAGGAGCTGGGCCACGACCCTCCTCTCGACCTCGCCGGACACAGAGTCCCTGTTCGGAGCGATGGAGTCTATCTCGTCCAGGAACACTATGCTCGGCGAGTTCTCGGAGGCCTCCTTGAAGATGTCCCTGAGCCTCTCCTCGCTCTGGCCGTAGTACTGGCCCATGATCTCGGGACCCCTCACCGAGTAAAGCGAAGCCCCGGATTCGTTGGCCACGGCCTCTGCGATGAGGGTCTTTCCGGTTCCGGGCGGGCCGTAGAGGAGCACGCCCCTGGGTGCGCCTATGCCGAGCCTGTCGAACAGCTCGGGGTGCTTGAGGGGCAGCTCGATCATCTCCCTGATGCGCTTCAGCTCCTCGTCCAGGCCGCCGACGTCGTCGTAGGTGATCTGCTGGCCGGTGTTCCCCTTCTTGGTCTTCTCCTTCCTCGGGGAGTCCCTGAGGACGATCTGCGTGCCGCCGGTGACGAGGACCGGCCCCTGGGGGACCGTGGAGACGACGGTGAAGGTAGATCTGTTCCCCATGAGGGCTATGTTCGGGACGATGATGTCCGTACCGGCGACCAGGGGCCTCGCCATGAGTCCCCTGAGGAAGATGTCTTCGATGCCCTTCTCGAACTTGATGGTCTTCCCCTCGGGGATGTTGGGTGCCAGGACGACCTGCTCCGCCATCAGGGGGTCGCACCTCCGGACCGTGACGTTCTCGTCGACGCTGACGCCGGCGCTGGTCCTGGTCAGACCGTCTATGAAGATCATCCCCTTGCCCTCGTCCTCCGGATCGCACTTGAACACCTTGGCGACCACCTTCCTCTTTCCCACTATCTCTATGGTGTCGCCTATGTCGAGTCCCAGCGCCCTGCGGGACTCCGTGTCTATCCTTGCGCGGCCGTACCCGGCCTCGGACTGCCTCTGGGCCATGCCGACCTTGAGGACGATGGATTCTGTCATCGTCCGCCGTATTGGTCTGGCACATCATAAAGCACACGCGCGTGCCCGCGCGTAGGGTTAATAAGAGAGGGGAACCATGGCTTCAGCATGACGATCGTCGAGATCAGAATCGAGCTCAAGAAGGGGGTCGCGGACCCCGAGGGCAAGAACACAATGAAGACCCTCCAGTCCCTTGGCTTCCAGGGGATCTCCGGGGTCAAGACCGTGAAGCTCTTCGAGGTGGAGCTTGACGCCCCCGCCGACAAGGCCCAGGCCGAGGCGGAGGAGATGTGCAGGAAGCTCCTGGCCAACCCCGTGATCCAGAACTACCGCGTCACCGTGAGATGATACGATGGCCGGACCGATGATCAAACGCGACGTTCCGTTCGAGCTGTACGACGTGGACATCCTGTCGGCCTCGGACGACGTCCTGGTATCCGTCTCGAAGGACATGAGCCTCGGGCTGTCCCTCGACGAGATGAAGAGGATCAGAGAATACTTCAAGGCCGAGGGCAGGAACCCCACCGACGTGGAGCTCCAGGCGCTCGGCCAGGCCTGGAGCGAGCACTGCTGCTACAAGAGCTCCAAGCCCATCCTCAAGGAGTTCGTCTTCGGGCTGGACAGGGAGGACATCCTGTCCAGGGGAGACGCGGGCGTCATGGTCTTCGATGACGATTACGGCTACGCCCTGAGGATCGAGAGCCACAACCATCCCTCCGCGATCGAGCCCTACGGCGGTGCGGCCACAGGGATCGGGGGCATCCTGAGGGACGTCGTCTGCATGGGCGCACAGCCCATCGGGCTGGCGGACCCGCTCTGCTTCGGGCCTATCGACAGGAAGGGCGATCTCCCGCCGGGGGTCAAGCATCCCAGGTACCTCGTCAGCGGTGTCGTATCGGGGATCAGGGACTACGGGAACCGCGTGGGAATACCCACGATCACGGGAGGGTTCTTCTTCGACGAGAAGTACACAGGCAACTGCCTGGTCAACGTCGCCTGCCTGGGCATCGTCAAGCGCGACGACCTGGCGAAGAACTACGCCGGAGGCCCCGGCGAGGTCATGATCCTGATCGGCGGACGCACCGGGCGCGATGGGATCCACGGCGTGAACTTCGCATCCGCGGACCTCACCGCCACATCAGACGAGGACTCCAGGGGAGCCGTCCAGCTGGGCGACCCCATCACGAAGGAGCCGGTCATGCACGCGTGCTTCGAGGTCAACGCCAGGCACCTCATCACGGGGATGAAGGACCTGGGAGGCGGAGGACTGAGCTGCGTCGTGGGCGAGATGGCCCTCGACGCGGGCTGTGGCGCCGATGTGGACCTGGAGAACGTGCCCCTGAAGGAGCCCGGACTGGCCCCGTGGGAGATCTGGGTGTCCGAGTCCCAGGAGCGCATGATGTGCACATGCAAGCCCGAGAACGTGGAGGAGGTCCTGCAGATCTTCGAGATGTGGGACGTCCTGGCCACGCCCATCGCGAGGACCACCGACCAGAAGCGCACCCGTCTGTTCTGGAACGGCGAGATGATATTCGACATGGACCTGGAGTTCCTCACAGGCGGCCCCGTCTACAACAGGCCCTATGTGCTCCCGGACGTGTACACCAAGGAGAGGGAGAGGTTCCCGGAGTTGCCCGACGACAGGGAGGTCATACTGGACCTCCTGTCCGACCCCAACGTGGCCTCCAAGGAGTGGGCCATCAGGCAGTACGACCACGAGGTCCGCGCATCCACCGTCGTGCACCCGCTCGTCGGACCCCTCAACGAGGCCGGACCCGGCGACGCGTCCGTACTCATGCCCGTTCCCGGAAGGTGGAAGGGCCTTGCGGCGGCCATCGGATGCAACCCGTGGTTCACCGAGGCCGACCCGTACAAGGGCGGTATGGCATGCATCGACGAGACATGCAGGAACCTGGTGGCCGTCGGCGCCAGGCCGAACGCGTTCACGGACTGCCTCAACTTCGGCAACCCCGAGAAGCCCGAGAGGCTTGGCGAGTTCAGGGAGGCGGTCAGGGGCATAGGCGAGATCGCCAGGGCCCTGAACATTCCGATACCCTCCGGAAACGTCAGTCTCTACAACGAGGCCCCCGGAGGACATCACATCCTGCCGACGCCCATGATCCTCGGCTGCGGACTCATCGACGACGTCAGGAAGGCCGTGACCGCCGACTTCAAGAAGATCGGCAGCTGCATCTTCGTCGTCGGGAAGACCCGTGACGAGATGGGCATGTCCCTCCTGTTCAGGAGGTTCGGCGGCGAGCAGGGAGCTGTGCCCGGAGTCGACGTCGACGCCCTCAAGAGGTACATGGATGAGCTGCTGCAGGCCATGGACGAGGGCATCGTCCTGAGCTGCCACGACTGCTCGGACGGCGGCATCGCCGTCGCGGTGGCGGAGATGTGCATCTCCGGTCACGTCGGGGCAGAGATCACCCTGGATGGGATCGACGGCATGGACCTCAGGAGGAAGCTGTACTCCGAGAGCAACAGCCGCTGGATCGTCGAGGTCGACGGCATGGACGTCACCAGGTTCACGGAGATCATGGGCGACGACGCCGTCCTGCTCGGAATCACCAAGGGCGACGGTCTGAAGATCAAGGACAACGGCACGTTCGTGCCGCTTGACGAGATGAGGCGTGCATGGAACGACCCCATCTGGAACATCATGGGAGGTGCTGCGGAATGAAGCCGGAAGACGTGAAGGTGTGCGTTGTCAGGATCGAGGGTACGAACTGCGAGGACGAGATGGCCTACGCGTTCAGATCCGTCGGCGCCCAGGCCGAGGAGGTCCACCTCAAGCAGCTGATCAAGCAGGCGCCGGCCGGCATGTGCCGCGACCTTGAGGACTACGATATCCTGGCCTTCCCCGGGGGGTTCTCCGCGGGCGACTACGTCCGCGCGGGAGCGATCTTCGCCGCGAGGATAAAGGCGGCGATCGGCGGGGAGGTCAAGAGGTTCGTCGAGGCGGAGAAGCCCGTCCTGGGGGTCTGCAACGGCTTCCAGATCCTGGTCGAGATGGGACTGCTCCCGGCCTTCGAGGAGACGATGACCGAGCAACCTGCCGCGGCCTTGTACACCAACGATTCCGGAAGGTTCGAGTGCCGTCCGACGGTACTGAGGAACGACAACCGCGGGAAGTGCATGTTCACCAGGGAGATCCCCGAGAAGAGGATGCTGATGATCCCGTCCGCTCATGCGGAGGGGAAGCTTATGAGCATGGGCCCCGACTTCGTGCAGAAGCTCGAGGACAACGACCAGGTCGTGTTCAGGTACGTCTGTCCCGACGGATCCAAGGCCGTCTATCCCTGGAACCCCAACGGGTCCCCCTCGGACATCGCGGGGATCTGCAACCCTGCAGGTAACGTCCTGGGTATGATGCCGCACCCGGAGCGTGTGATCACGAGGTTCACGCATCCGGACTGGACCCGCGGATACACCGACGAGGAGGGTGACGGCAAGGTCATCTTCCGCTCGGTGATCTCGGCTCTCACAAACTGATTTTCAAAGCCCCCGGGCGACCGGGGGCGAACATAAAGACGGTTGGACGAGCAGTCCTGCCGGTGAAAGATTCTGAAGAATACTGCATTCGTCGCAGGGACGGTGGTCAGATGTTGACCTTCACATCGATGTGGTCGCCATCCTCCAGGCTCAGTGTCCTCCTGAGGTGGTACTGGCAGATGATCTCGATGGTGTCGACGTAATGCGACCTCTCCGGGACGACGATGGCGCAGTCGATGTTGCGGATCTTGGCTTTGTATGCGATGACCTCTCCGAAACTCCTCCCGTCACTGGAGAAGCCGTTGATCGTGATCCCGGCGATGCTCCTGACGACGTCCAGCTTGCCGACGTCCTCTGGGTCGACCTGGATGTTGAGCGTTCCCTGGAAGGGGGTGAATCCGAGCTTCGACTGGAACTGGGTCTTGTACCCGTCCTGGCAGATGTAGTACCCTCCCTCGCCCATACCGGACACGACATTGCCGTGTATGGTGATGTGGTCGGTGAGCTCGAAGATCCTGCGGTACTCGTTGTACTCCTTCTTCAGGTCGTCGATCCCCTTCTGGGTGAGCTTGATGCGCTGTCTGCGGGCTCCCAGGTCACGGACGATGTACTTCTCGTCCAGAAGTTCCAGGATCCTCTTGGATGCGGACTGCTGGCTCATCTCCAGTGCCTCCCCCAGCTCTCTGGAAGAAATCGCTATGTAATCGTCCATGGCTCCTAGCAGGGCGAGCTTCCTGAGTGCGAAGGAGTACTTCTCATCCATGGGTGGGGGAATCTGTTCCGCCGATTTAAACGTACTGAGAACTCGGTAGACGGGGCTTCCAGCAGGCCCTTTTCAGAATAATCGGATAAGAAAGGAAAGGCCCCGAGGGGCCTGTTTTCCGGATCAGATCCTCTGGGCGTCGACCCACGTGGTGACGGTGGGGCAGGCGGCGAAGAGGATGTTGACGGCGCCGATGACGGCGAGCACGAGGTTCAGCCAGATGTAGGATCCCTCGTAGAGGATGGACAGGATGACCACGGCCTCGCAGACGGCTGCGAGAACGAGGATGGTGCTGCCCTGGACGGGGGTGAACTTGGTGAATCCTCCCGCGACGGCGAAAAACATGCACGCGACGAGCAGGTTCAGTCCGACGAGCGGCATGGAGTCGAGGGTTCCGTCCCAGGCGGCGGCGACAGCGCACAGGGCGATGATGCCTCCGATGAGACCGAGCGCGGCTCCGAAGACCATTTTCTTTGGAACGGGTGTCATTTTGGTACCTTCCTTTGATTGATTTACGCCTTCTTCGGAACGATCATCTTGGCGCTGATGGCAGCGAGCCAGACGATGCCGCAGGCGACGGTGATGACCTCGAGTGCCGCGATGCTCATTCCGACAGCGCATCCGAGGATGATCAGGATGAGGACTACTGTGATCGCGGAGTTGATCCTGGCTCCGTCCCTCCAGTCTCCGATGGCCGAGAGGACCATGGCGATGAACAGGAACAGGAAGAGGAGGATGGCGATGGTGTCGTGCGTGTTGCCGTTTCCGAAGTCGCTGTGGATGTATCCGACGAGGATCAGGAAGATGGCAGAGATGGCCAGGATGCATCCGCTGGCGCGGTTGCACTCGGTCTCGCACACTGCTTTCCCGAGTCCGTACACGAACACGAGGATTCCGACGATCATGCATCCGTAGTTGAAGAGATCGGCCGACATCTGGACGTCGGAGATGCCCAGGTCGGACAGCATGTTCTCCCCGTAGACCCAAGCCGAGTCGCCGTTGATCGCGACGATGAGAACGATCGCGAAGGCGAATGCGGCGAGCAGCCCGATAGCCGCGAACGGTCCGGGGTGGCGATTACTCACATTCATGGAGGACGTGTAGAAGTCCAATTTTTATATTGATTTCGTCCGTGGGGGTAATGTGGCTCTTGCCATCGGAGTGTGGATTTGGTGAAGAACCTGTTCTTCGTGGGAACCGCGGGCAGCGGTAAGAGCACCCTGGTGGGTGCGTACAGGGATTGGCTCGACGACGCGGGAGTCGACTCCATCGTGATCAACATGGATCCGGGTGCGGACTCGGTCCCCTACGAGCCGGATGTGGACATCCGCGAGTGGATATCGCTTGACGAGGTCATGCAGGAATACTCCCTCGGGCCCAACGGCGCCCAGATCGTCGCCGCGGACCTGATGGCCGTGAACATCCGCAAGATGATGGACGTCGTCAACACCTACAAGACGGACTACGCCCTCATCGACACGCCCGGGCAGCTAGAGCTCTTCGCCTTCAGGGAGTCCTCCGAGGTGACGGTCAAGGCCTTCGGGAGGGATGACTCGATGATCGTCTACCTGTCCGATCCCTCGCTCTGCAGGTCCCCCAATGGCTTCATCTCCGCCATGACCCTCGGCGCCCTGGTCCAGTTCAGGCTCCAGCTCCCGATGCTGAACCTCCTGTCCAAGTGCGACACCCTGTCGGAGGACGACGAGCAGAGGATGATCGACTGGTACTCGGTGCCGGATGTCCTCTACGGCGATCTCCTCGACTCCGACTCCATCCCCCAGACGGTCGTCGGCATGGAGCTTTTCAAGGCCATGGAGAACACCGGTGTGTTCGGGGAGATAAGGGCGGTGTCCGCTCAGGACTTCATAGGTCTGGAGGAGATCTACGCCGCATCCCAGCTGACGTTCTTCGGCGGAGAGGACAACGAGAGGGAGTGACGCTGAGCCCCGTCCAGTGGTCGGTCAGGTGAAATCCTATCCGAAACGCGCGGAGAACGGGGTCAGTGAAGTCAGAATGAGGGGATGACGGGTCGGACGGTTCTCCCGTCGCCCGTCATCCATTGGAGTTTCATACCATGGCCCGCAGGAGCCATGGCCGTTTCTTTGCTTGCTTCCCGCGGTCCGGAATCATCCGAACATGTACGCTGGAGCGGGCTTGGCCTTGTTCCTGCCTGCCTCGAGGACCTTGTCCTTCGCGTTGAGGAAGTCCTTCTCGGTGACATGGTCGCGGTCGTTCCTGATCGCGAGCATTCCGGCCTCGGTGCAGATGCTCTTGATCTCGGCACCTGAAACGCCCTCTGTGATCTCGGCGAGTTTCTTCGCGGAGACCTTCTTGTCGACATTCATGTGGGCCAGGTGAATCTCGAAGATCTGCTTCCTGCCGTCCACGTCGGGCAGTCCGACGTCGATGATCCTGTCGAACCTTCCGGGTCTCAGGAGAGCGTCGTCCAGGATGTCGGGCCTGTTGGTGGCGCCGATGATCTTGACGTCGCTGGTGGGGGTGAATCCGTCCAGCTCGGACAGCAGCTGCATGAGGGTCCTCTGGACCTCCCTGTCGCCGGACGTAGCCACGTCGAGCCTCCTGGCTCCGACCGAGTCGAGCTCGTCGATGAAGATGATGCTGGGGGCCTTCTCCTTGGCCAGCTGGAACAGCTCGCGGACGAGTCTGGCGCCCTCCCCGATGTACTTCTGGACCAGCTCGGACCCGACCAGCCTGATGAACGTGGCCTGGGTGGCGTTGGCGACGGCCTTCGCCATGAGGGTCTTACCCGTTCCGGGGGGACCGACGAGGAGCACGCCCTTGGGAGGCTCTATGCCGACCTTCGCGTAGAGCTCGGGCCTCAGCAGGGGGTCCTCCACGGCCTCGCGGAGCTCCAGCATCTGCTGCTTCAGTCCGCCGATGTCCTCGTAGCTGACGTCGGGCTTGTCGATGATCTCCGCACCGGAGACGACGGGGTCGATGGGTGCGGGGAGAACGCTCATCACGGAGAGGGTCTGCTTGTTCAGCGACACCCTGCATCCGGGGACCAGGTCGCTCTCAGGCACGTACTCGGAGACCGACACGACGAAGTCTGGTCCCGTGGAGCTCTTGACGACAACGCGGTTGTCGGGCAGGACGTCCTTGACGGCGCCTATGATGAGCGGCGGGCTCTTGAGCCTCTCGAGCTCGTTCCTGAGCCTCGAGATGTCCTTCTGCAACCTGAAGAGCTCACTCTCGGAGTAGCGCTTCTCGGTCTCGGCGTTCTGGAGGTCCTCCATAAGCCTGACGTTCCTCTCCTCGAGGGTCACAATCTTCGCCTTCAGTTCAGCGACCTCATCGTTCGTGTCCGTCATGTGTCCTCCCCCGGGGCAATGAGGCGCACGTTATTAATCGTTTGTCAATACCACGCGTGCCCGGTACCATAGTTAAATAAAAGCGCGGGTATCAGAGGGGCCATGATTTGCGAGATGTGCGGCAAGGACGTTCCGCAGACACGTGCGGTCATCGTCGAGGGTACGAAGCTCAACGTCTGCCCCGGATGCGCCAAGTTCGGAGAGGACTACAGGTCCCCGTCAGCCGGAGGCGCTCCTGTCAGCCAGACCGTGATCGACCAGAGGCTCGAGAGGCGCGAGAGGAGGATGAAGTCCAAGGACATCTACGCCGGGACCACCTCCATCGAGCTCATCGAGGACTACGGCGGAGCCATCAGGGAGGCCCGCGAGGCGAAGGGGATGGACCTCGAGCAGTTCGCGGCATCGATCCAGGAGAAGAAGGGCCTGCTCGCCAAGGTGGAGGCCAACAACCTCGTCCCCGACGACAAGCTCATCAAGAAGATCGAGAAGGCTCTGGACATCAAGCTGATGGAGACCGTGCAGTCCGGCACAACCGTCGGTGGATCCAGGTCCGACAAGATGACGCTGGCCAACTTCATCAAGAAGGAGTGAGCTCAGCTACCTTTGACCGAATCGTAAACGGCGTCGAGGTAGGGGGAGACGTCAGCACCCGCGTCCCTGAGGACGATGAGGGCGGCGACCCCTATCTCGATGTCCAACCTCTTCTGTATTCTGTTGCAGCTCTGGATGAAGTCCCTGCGCTGCATCCCCGCTTCCACGGCCCTCTCCATGAGCATCGGGAACACGTCCGTCGCGTCCGCCTGGACCTTGGAGGAGGCCTTGTTTTCGGACGTCTGGCTCTTTGATCCGTGAAGGGATTCCACAAGCTCCTTCGGCGGTCTGTACGCAAGAGGCAGGTCGATGGCTCCGAGGTCCGATGCGGGGCGGACGTACCCGTCCTTCTGGGTCACGACGCCGGCCCTGACCATCGCCGACAGCAGGAGCTTCGAGTCCGAGGGGGACATCCATTTGAGTTCGAGGGAGGTGCCCATGACGAACTCCTCCGGTGTTGTCACATCCTTTCCGATGCTGCGGAAGTACGCCGCGGCACAGACTGTCAGCTCGTCTGCCATGTCGCGGAGGATGCGGTGCTAATTGAAAACCCTTGTCCGCCGCTCGACCGCTCTATATATTACGCGCGTGCGTTATTAGTTATTTCCACTAACAAATAGGGATAGGTTTATATGCACCATCCTTAATGGGGCGGACATCCCGTATGGTGACCCATATGAAGTACACAAGATTCGAGAAGGCAAGGATCATCGGCGCCAGGGCGCTGCAGATCTCTTATGGAGCCCCCGTGCTCGTGGACTATCCCGAGGACATGCTGGACCCCATCGACATCGCCATGCTGGAGTTTGACAAGGATCTCATTCCTATCACTGTCGTAAGAAACTAAAGGAGACTTTCAGATGACCGACGAGGAAATCCAACCTGTGAACAACGGCGACCTTCTGGTCGCAGAAGACATCTACCTGACCTCTGGAGTGCACATCGGTACCCAGCAGAAGTCCGCCGACATGAAGGACTTCATCTACAAGGTCAGGCAGGACGGACTGTACGTTCTCGACGTCAAGAAGACCGACGAGAGGATCAGGGCCGCCGCATCCTTCCTGAGCCGCTACGACCCCAAGAGGATCCTCGTGGTCTCCGCCAGGCAGTACGGACAGAAGCCCGCCAGGGAGTTCTCCAAGGCCATCGGCGCTCCCGCCTTCGCCGGACGTTTCGTCCCCGGAACCCTGACCAACCCCACCAACCCTGCCTTCATCGAGCCCGAGATCATCGTTATCACCGATCCCGCCGCCGACAAGCAGGCCCTCAACGAGGCCCTCAACCTCGGAATCCCGATCATCGCCATGTGCGACGCCAACAACGAGACCCGCAACGTCGATCTCGTCATCCCCACCAACAACAAGGGAAGGCGCGCGCTCGCCTGCATCTACTGGCTCCTGTCCAGGCAGGTCCTCTTCGAGAGGGGCGACCTCAAGGACCCCGAGGACTTCAACATGGAGATCGAGGACTTCGAGGCCAAGCTGGTCTGATCACAATCCAAACAAACTTCTTCCGAAACCTCTTTCCACCTTCTCATGAGACAGCCTGCAGTTGCGGGACGCTTCTATCCCGACGATCCGGACGATTTGGAGGAGATGATCTCCTGGTGCTTCACCCACAGGCTCGGACCCGGGCTGCCCGAGCGCACGGGCGACTCCCGCAGGATCCGCGGCGCCATGGCCCCGCATGCCGGATACATGTGCTCAGGCATGACGGCTGCACGCGCGTACAGGGCGCTGAAGGAGGACGGGCTGCCCGAGCTGTACGTCATCGTGGGCCCCGACCATTACGGCACGGCGATGGGGAGGACAGTCCTGTGCTCCGACGACTTCGCCACGCCGCTGGGCGTCTGCAGGAGCGACAGAGAGGTGTGCTCCAGGCTGTCCGAGAGGTTCCCGGACGACCCGCGTGCGCACTCGAGGGAGCACGCGATCGAGGTGCAGGTCCCGTTCATCCAGTACATCGACCCGGACCCGAGGATCGTCGCCGTAACGATGGGTGACCAGTCCCCGGGATGCGCCATGGAGCTGGCACAGGCCCTCAGGGAGGCGTGCGACGGGCGCGACGCGGTGGTGATCGCGTCCACGGACATGTCCCACTACATCCCCAAGGAGGAGGCGTCGAGGCTCGACGGCATGGTCTTGGACAGCATCTCCCACATGGACGTGGAGGGGATGTACAGGGCGGTGTACGGGAACAGGATAACGATGTGCGGGTACGGCCCGACGGCCGTGGCGATGCTGTTCTCCGAGGGCTGCGTCCCCAGGATGCTCGGCCACACGGATTCCCACGACGCCCTCGGGATGGACCCAGGATCCGTCGTCGGATACGCCGCGGCGGTATTCGAGGGGCAGGTCTGAGTTTTATAGTTCTCCGATGATTCACTAATCATGGAAGACAACCAGAACTTCTGTGTACAGTGCGGGCAGTATCTGGCGGAGGACGCCAAGTTCTGCCCGTCCTGCGGTGCGAGGGTCCCAGGAAGGAACCCGGATCTGGTTGAGCAGGACAGGCAGGCGGTGCGCGACGTCATGAAGTACCGCATGTACTGGGCCATCGCCCTGATGCTCATCTACTCCATCCCGTTCCTCATCATCGGCGTCTACCTGGCCGTCGATCTGGACAGCATCGTCAACATGATCATGACGGACCCGCTGTACGCCGATTACGTCGACTACTACGGATGGACCTACGACCAGCTGCACGAGGTGTTCTACTACGCCAGCTTCGCGTACATCCTCTCCTCGGTCTGCGGAATCGTCTCCGCGGCCCTGTGCTGGAAGAGGACCCACTACTGGGTGGTGCTCATCCTGTGCGTCGTGTCCATGTTCACCGGCGCCATGGGCCTCTTCGCCCTGTTCATGGGGATGTTCGCCTTCTGGACCATCCTCACAAGCAAGCTCTCCTTCAGGGAGTACGAGGACCAGCTCGAGGGCGAGCTGAACAAGATCCAGTGATCGAAAACCGGTAAAACGTTTTCAGGGGAGGGTCTCCCCTCCCCGTCATATTCTCAGATGCGCTTCAGGTACCTGAGGTTGGGCTCGTAGACGAGTCCCTTGTCCATGAGGACGTTGGATATCTCCTCGAGCTCGATGCTGCTGATGCCCTCGGCCTCGGCGCGCCTCTCCAGTTCGTCCCTGGGTGCGCCCTTGCCGTCGGTGTCCAGCTCCTCGAGCATGTTGAGGATGATGTCCTCAAGCTGTCCGTGGTTGTGCTCCTCGGAGCCGCCGTTGTCGATGTCGATCTCGTCCGGCTCGTTGGACAGGTCCTCGGGGAATCCGAAGTCCACATCCCTCTCAGGCAGGAGCATGCGGAGGGCGTTCTGGATGGTCTTGAGGTACATCGCCGAGTCCGGAAGCTGTCCGTAGTTGTCCAGGGCGTAGAGAAGCCCCTCGGCCTCCGCCTCCGTCATGCCCATGGCGAGCAGGTCCGGGACCTTCGCGTCGGGCATCCCGAGGACGGTCTTGGCGTTCTTGAGCCTCCTCCACGTGGATTTGGCGGTCTCCAGCAGCCACTCGTTGCGGGTCTGCTCGTCGATCTTGATGATGTGCTCCGGCCTGACGGACACGAAGACCCTCTGGTCGTCGGTCGTGTAGGTCCTGACCCTGCCGACGGCTGCCACGAAGCACGGGGCCTCCAGGTCGGCCATGGCCGCGGACGCCTCGGGCTGGTACCTGCCGACGTTGATGTAGTAGTTCCCGCTGACGTCCTGCACTCTGACCTTCCACATCGGCTCGTCGGGCGATCCGATGTTCTCCTTCTCGGTCATGACCCCGGCGATGAGGACCCTGTTCATCTTGGCGCCGAGCGGCGACACGACGTAGGACGGCATTTTCTCCTCAGTGGCCTTGATCTCCAGCGAGGAGCCGTTGAGCTCCGTCGCGAAGACCCTCCATGCTGTCTCCCTCGAGTTCATATTGCCGCCTCCACCTCTGCGAGGAGCTTCTCTGCCTCCTCCTCAATGTTGACCTCGACGTTGTCGGCGGACCTGACTATCATGTTGGGTCCGTAGTCGTCGCTCATGACGTTGCCGGTGATGGTGATCCTGTGCATCAGGATCCTGCCCATAAGCTCCCTGGCGACGACGCCCTCGCCCTTCGCCGCGGCGAGGCCCTCGGCGGCCTTCATGGAGACGCCTGTGAGCTTCTCGGTGTCGGCTCTGTTGACGACGGCGCCGATGGCGCCGGTCCCGTCGTCGATGACGATCTTCATCCTGAGGTCAGGCACGCCGTCGACCTGTCCGTGCGCGGTGCATACCCCGTTGAGTATCGACCTGTTGCACTGGGGGCATCTCTTGATGAGCCCGCTGCCGCCCTTCATGTCGACGACGAGGCCCTCGAGTGTGATGTCGAGTCCCCCTCCGATCCTGGCTATCTCCGCGACGGTCTTCTTCGTGGACCCGGAGTCCACGATGTCGAACACGGCGTCGACCCTGCTGACCTCGCAGCGGTCGCCCATGTTCAGCTGGGGGATGCCCTTCCATGCGCGGATGTACGCGTTCTTGGCGCAGATGGTCTCCCCGACCTTGAGCTCGAAGTCGTGCCAGGCAGAGTACTGGATCTTGCCGGTGTCGTCGGCGATCAGTCCGGAGTAGACGGTCTTGGCCTCACCCCTGACGGTGATCTTCCTGGCCTCCGTGGAGACGATCTGTCCCGTGACGGTGACGTTCCCCATGCCCTCGCGGATATCCCCGATCTTGCACTCCTGCGCGGAGAGCGATATTGTGCGGTCCGGCACGTCGAGGGTGACGCCAGGGGCCGGCTCGACCCTGCCGCGGTTGCCCAGATTGATCTGCACCCTCTCGTTCCAGAGCTTGCAGTAGCAGTTCCTGAAGTAGTAGACGGAGCCCTTCTCCAGCATGACGCTGCCGGGCTCCCAAAGTGTGAACGAGGCCGTCGACGTCTCGTCCCCGAGGATCCCGGAGACGATGGTCTTGTTGAGCCCCTTGACCGTGATGTTCTTGCTCTCGACGTACACCACCTTGGCGAGGACGTCGACGTTCTGCTCCGTGCCGGAGAGGTCGGCGATCTTCTTCACCACCGAGGACGCGGTCACGAAAGAGGAGCTGTCGGAGCCGCCGTACTTCCTGATGATCCCGCGCTTGGCGGACTCGATGTTCACGTGGTAGTCGTTGAGGTACTTGTTCAGCTCGGCCTCGAGCTGTTCGTCGTCGATCTTGTCTCCGAGCACCCTTTTCATCTCTTCAATATGGGGTGTTAGTTCTGTCCTATCCAATGTATCGACCTCCCGCGAACGGGACGAATCACCATCGGCGAGGACCTATTTAATCCAAAGGAGGGGGTGTCCGAACAACTCCTGTTGGGGCCGAAAAACCCCAGAAACCACGTCGTCCACACGGTCCGGAGCCAACATAGTTAAATGGTCTAACGCAATAACTGGACATGGTTCCCAAGAGCAAAATCGAAGAGATTCTGGACGGGTACGACACCAGCGACATCACCATCGCCACGCTGTGCTCTCACTCGTCGCTTCAGATCTTCCACGGCGCGAGGAAGATGGGCTTCAAGACCCTTGGGCTCACCATAACTCACAGCACGAAGTACTACGACGCGTTCCCGCTCGCCAAGCCCGACGAGATCCTCAGGTACAAGGACTTCGACGACTTCGACGAGCGCACCGGGGAGCTTCTGGACAGGAACGTCATCATCATCCCCCACGGCTCCTTCGTGGAGTACATGGGGTCCCGCAGGTTCTCCGACATGGAGGTCCCCTCGTACGGGAACCGCGCGGTCCTGAACTGGGAGTCCGACAGGGACATGCAGAGGCAGTGGATCACCGGCGCCGGTGTCCCCATGCCCCGCCTGATCACAGATGCAAGGGAGATCGACGAGCCCGTGATGGTCAAGTACCACGGCGCCAAGGGTGGAAGGGGGTACTTCATAGCAATGGACTATCCCGACTTCAAGATGTCAATCGACCCCACCCAGCCGTACACGATCCAGGAGTACTGTCTCGGGACCAGGTACTACATGCACTTCTTCTACGACCCGTTCAAGACCGACGGATACAGGTGCGAGCAGGGCGGATCCCTGGAGCTGCTCTCGATGGACAGGAGGGACGAGTCCAACATCGACGAGATGTACAAGCTCGGCTCCATAGAGGAGTCCAAGAGGCACGGTCTGTACCCCTCGTTCGTGGTCACAGGCAACACGCCGGTCGTCCTGAGGGAGTCTCTGCTCCCGAAGGCCTTCGAGATGGCGGAGAAGATCGTCAACAAGTCCTACGAGCTCTTCGGAGGCATGTGGGGCCCGTTCTGCCTGGAGACCGTCGTCAACGACAAGCTGCAGTTCAAGGTCTTCGAGATATCCACGAGGATCGTCGCTGGAACGAACCCGTTCATCTCCGGGTCCCCGTACGCCGACTTGATCTACCCCGGCCTGAGCACCGGTGCCAGGATGGCCATGGAGATCAAGGACTCCATCTCGCAGGGCCACTTCAAGGACATAATGTCCTGAGCCGGGTCACGGTACGTATCCGTTCGACAGCATCTGTCGTCAGCGTCAGCTCCGGCCACGCGTGGCTTGGGTTCTTACCAGACGGTGTGCTGTCATCCGGCGGCGTTCTGTTTTCCGGGTTTTCCCGCGAACTCCGAAATGGCCAGTCCGGCAAGCGTCATCGCGGTACCGACGACCATCAGCCAGGTCACCTCCTCGCCGAGGAATGCGGCGGAGGACACAACCGTCACGACCGGGATCATGTAGATGTACACGCTGGTCTCCACGGCTCCGAGGTTGCGGGTGGCGAGGCCCCAGGTCACGAAGCACATCGCCGACGCCACGATTCCCAGGAAGAGCATGTGGCCGAGCATCGACGGGTCGGCCAGGAGCCCGAGGTCGGGGTTGAACCCGAGGACCATGGCAGCGGGGATCATGAACAGCAGGCCGTAGGCGAAGGTCCTGCGCGTGGTCTGGACGGTCCCGTACCCGAATGTGCTGATCTTTCTGAGGATTACCGAGTAGACGGCCCAGACCAGCGCCGCCAGGAACGCGAGGGCGTCCCCGAGGGGGTCGAGGTGCATGTCCTGGCCGTTGAACATTATGAGGCATATCCCGGAGATGGCGACAACGAAACCGACGACGAACCCTCTGCCCAGGCGGCCGACATACAGGACGCGCATCAGGATTGCGGTGAAGAGCGGTGCCACAGCCACGATCACGCCCACGTTGGACGCCATGGTGTAGGTGAGAGCTATGTTCTCCAGCAGGTAGTACAGGCATATCCCGCACAGTCCTGCACCGGCGAACCACAGCTCCTGCCGCCTGTCGGTCACGTGCATCAGCCTGGGGCAGATTATGCACAGGACGACGAACCCGATGCCCATCCTTATCAGGAGTATCTCCACGGGCTTGAAGCCCTCCAGCAGGGCCTTCGTCGACACGAAAGTGACTCCCCACACGAGGACCGAGAACAGCGCGGCGGCGTGCCCTGTCCAAACGGATTCGTCCATGAGTCCCCGAAGGACGCCGTGTATTTGGATGTCACCGCGGGTCCCGTCCGGTCACCGCATCCCCCAGACGGCCCGTCCGAAGCCTTTAAGATTAAACGCGTGCATGGGCGCGAACGAGGCATCCCAATGGTATCCAAGAGACTTCAGGAGATCCCCGCTTCAGGAACGATCGCAATATCAAATCTGGTAAGCCAGATGAAATCCGAGGGCATCGACATAGTCTCATTCTCGATGGGCGAGCCCGACTTCACCACCCCAGAGAACATCATCGACGCCTGCTGCGACTCGCTTCACAGGGGCTTCACCCACTACACCCCCTCGATGGGGATCCCGGAGCTCAGGAAGGCCATCGCCGACATGACGCGCACCAACAACAACGTGCCCTGCGACGCGTCCAACGTCCTGGTCACCCCGTGCAAGCAGGCCATCTTCATGACCATGCTGGCATACATCGATCCCGGCGACGAGGTCATACTGGCGGACCCGTCATGGGTTTCCTACGAGGCCTGCGTGCGTCTGGCCGGAGGGGTCCCCGTGTACGTTCCCACCAGGTTCGAGGACAACTTCGTCCTGGATCCCGCACTGGTGGAGGCGGCCATCACCCCCAGGACCAAGATGATCATCCTGAACACACCCTCCAACCCCACGGGGGCCGTGATCCCCGCCGACGTCCTGAAGCAGATCGCGGACATCGCCATGGCCCATAACATCAAGGTGTTCTCCGACGAGATCTACGAGGCCATCGTGTACGAGGGCAAGCACACCTCCATCGCATCATTCCCCGGCATGTTCGAGAACACGATCATCGTCTCCGGGCTGTCCAAGAGCTACGCCATGACCGGATGGAGGCTCGGATGGGCCATCGCCCCCAAGGAGGACATCGCCAACATCAACAAGCTCCAGTCCCACTCCATCTCCTGCTGCGTCTCGTTCACCCAGGAGGCCGCGGTGGAGGCCATCACGGGACCGCAGGACTCCAAGATCGCGATGGTGAAGGAGTTCAGGAAGCGCCGCGATCTGGCACTGGACCTGATCTCGGAGATCCCCGGCATGGAGTGCAACGTGCCCCAGGGGGCCTTCTACCTGTTCCCCAAGTACTCCGTGGACATGCCCTCGGCCAAGCTGGCGGAGGTTCTGCTCAGAGAGGGCCATGTGGCCGTCACCCCCGGAACCGCGTTCGGGCCCGGAGGGGAGGGATTCTTCAGGGTCTCCTACGCCGCCTCCGAGGAGCAGATCCGCGAGGGACTCGGCAGGATCAAGAGGACGCTGGCACAGCTCTGATCCACTTCAAAACGCCGATGGTCCGGCCATCGGCGTATCCTTTCTTCACGGATCCGCCCGTCTCCCGTCCTGAGGCTGGGCGGGCCGGCACGCGCGCGCGTTTCTTATAGGACCTCTCAGATTACCTGACGTCGCCCTTCGGGCATGAGGGATTATATTGAGCAGGACTCTTTTCACGGTGGGACCCGTCTACGTGGCCCCGGACACTCTCGAATCGATGAACAAGCCGATGATCACGCACAGGTCCAAGGAGTACAAGGAGCTCCACGCCGACATCGTCGAGAAGATCAAGAAGACCCTCGACACCGACATGGAGGTGTTCCTCGTCGCCGGTTCCGCCACAGCCTTCCTCGAGGGGGTCATCAGGAACGGCGTGAGGGAGAAGTCCCTTGGCATCACCAACGGATCCTTCGGGAACAGGTCCATCGAGATCGGGGAGCTCAACGGCAAGACCGTGGAGAAGGTTCAGGTCGAGTGGGGCAAGGCGATGAAGCCCGCCGACATCGAGGGCAAGGTCACAAAGGACATCGAGATGGTCCACTGGGTCAGCAACGAGTCCTCCACCGGAGTGTTCAGCGACTCCGTCGCCCTGGCCAACGCCGTCAGGGAGCAGAACCCCGACGCCCTGATGATGGTCGATGCCGTCACATCCGCATACGCCATGGACATCAAGGTCAAGGAGATGGATGTCGACGCCGTCGTCTTCGGGACGCAGAAGGCCCTCGCCCTCCCGCCCGGACTCGCCATCCTGCTCTGCTCCGAGAGGCTCCTGGAGAAGGCCAAGACGGTCCCCAACCGCGGATTCTACACCGACCTGCTGAAGATCAAGAAGCAGAGCGACAACAACTACGCCCTCACCACGCCTCCCGTATCCATCATGTACGGTCTGGACTACCAGCTGGACAAGGCCCTCAGGGAGGGCATGTCCGCCCGCTACGAGCGCCACCAGAAGATGGCCGACATGGTCCGCGCCTGGGCAGACAAGAACATGGAGGGCATCTTCCCCGAGAAGGGATACCAGTCCAACTCCATCGGGGTCATCAACAAGGGGGCGCTGGACTTCGACGCGTTCCATTCCAAGCTGAAGGCCAAGGGATACGAGATCTCCAACGGCTACGGCGATATCAAGGAGAAGACTTTCAGGATCGGACACCTGGGCGACACCACGCCCGAGATGGTCGCCGATCTCCTGTCCGTAATGGACGAAATCATGGAGGAATGAAGATGACATCAAAGATTCTGGTTTCCGACCCCCTCTCCGACGAGGGAATCGAGATCCTCAAGAACTCGGGCTTCCCGGTCGACGTGAAACCCGGACTCTCCGAGGACGAGCTCTGCGCCATCATCGGCGACTACGACTGTCTGATCATCAGGTCCGGCACCAAGGTGACCCCCAAGGTCATCGAGGCCGGGAAGAACCTGAAGGTCATCGGACGCGCCGGTGTCGGTGTGGACAACATCGACGTGCCCTGCGCCACAGACAAGGGGATCCTCGTCATGAACACGCCCTCCGCGAACATCCTGTCCGCGGCGGAGCACTCCTGCGCCATGCTCCTCGCCCTTGCCAGGAACATCCCCTTCGCCCACGAGTCCATGCACAAGGGCGAGTGGAAGAGATCCAAGTACACCGGGGTCGAGCTCAACGGCAAGGTCCTGGGAATCATCGGCGTCGGTCGTGTCGGAGGCGAGGTCGCCAAACGCATGAAGGCGTTCAACATGACCATGATCGGATACGACCCCTTCCTCCCGAAGGAGGTCGCCGACTCCCTCGGCGTCAGGCTGACCACCCTGGAGGAGGTCATCACCACAGCCGACTTCATGACCATCCACACCCCGCTCCTGCCGGACACCAGGAACATGATCTCCCTGCCCCAGTTCAAGATGATGAAGCCCAACGCCAGGCTCGCCAACGTGGCCCGCGGCGGCATCGTCAACGAGGAGGACCTCTACACCGCACTGAAGGAGAAGATCATCGCCGGCGCCGCGTTCGACGTCTGGTGCAACGAACCCCTCAGCGACGACGAGAAGAAGCTCCTGGAGCTGGACAACCTCGTCACCACCCCCCATCTGGGAGCCTCCACCGTCGAGGCCCAGGAGAGGGTCGCAGTCGAGATCGCAGAGCACGCCGTCATGTACCTGAAGGACGGCATCGTCTCCAACGCGATCAACGCGCCCCGCGGAAAGCTGGACGCCGAGACCGAGCCCTACATGCCCCTCATGGACAGGATGGGCAACCTCGTCCAGCAGATGGTCGGCAACCACCCGCTCGAAAAGCTGGAGCTCATCTACTGCGGCGGGCTCGCAGGCAAGCAGACCAAGCTGCTGACCGTCACAGCCGTCATCGGCTACCTCAGGAACATCATCGGAACCGCCAACGTCATCAACGCCCTGCCCGTCGCCAAGGCCAAGGGCATCGAGATCGCGGAGACCAGCAACGACACCGCCAAGGACTACGCCAGCGTCGTCGAGATCAAGTTCACCTCCCAGGGCAAGACCCGCTCCATCAGGGGAACCGTCATCGGCGGTCAGCCCAGGCTCGTCGGCGTAGACCAGTTCTCGTTCGACATCCCCATGAGCGGGGACATGATGTACCTGAGCTACAACGACGAGCCCGGAGTCATCGGAATCGTCGGAAACACGCTCGGAACGGCCGGAATCAACGTCGCGCAGATGACCGTCGGAAGGGACGGCGGCCGCGCCCTGATGTTCCTGACCGTCGACCAGAACATCCCCGAGGAAATCGTGGAGAAGGTCGCCAAGGACGTCGGCACCGACGACATCAAGTTCCTCGACCTGGTGGAGTGAAGATGGGCGTAGTGACCGTCGACGAGCTCACGCTCGCCATCAAGAACAGCATCGATTCCTCCCACGGGATGGTGGAGGAGCAGGCTTACATGCTCGCCCACCACGTGCTGAACTTCTTCGGCTACTCCGACAGGATCATCGACAACATCCTGGAGCCCGAGGACCGTGACGCCTTCTACATGCTGGAGGATGCGGGCATCCTCACCACCGAGAGGGAGGAGACCACGCTCTACGACGGAAGGGAGTGGAGGATCCACTACTGGCTGTTCAGAAGGGACAAGATCGAGACGATGCTGGTGAGGCCGCAGTCCGACGACACCGAGACCCAGCAGGAGGAGTCCGTCTACGCGGATCTGCCGGACGACATCTGGCAGCGCGGCGGCTCCGAGTGAAACCCGACATGCAGAGAGCGGACCTGTTCCCGTACGAGTACCGTCCCG
>ERZ1673744.604-NODE-604-length-44072-cov-6.216007_pt1 | contig 44072 bp, 51 predicted proteins | sample MGYA00580207_ERZ1673744 | MGnify/ENA primary metagenome ERZ1673744 (study PRJEB41218, sample SAMN15661751) | gut metagenome | host: Homo sapiens | place: Canada: London | collected 2015-08-20/2019-03-30 | study: EMG produced TPA metagenomics assembly of... | reverse complement strand
ACAGTATTGGCAGGGTTGTACTTAACAATAAATACGCATCAGCGGCAAGAGCAGCGGGCATTCCACAAGAGGGTCTTGGCACTTTGCCTTCTGAAGCTATGCGTAATGCGTTTATACTTGCTATGGAGTCAAAGGGGATTATTTCCGCTAATCTTTCCGATACAATTCTTGGACTTCCTTATAATCAGGAAGCCGGATTTGGCGGAGGGGCAACTGTTGCTACAATTTGGGAGCCAGGTAATATTACTGATTTGTGCGAATATTTAAAAAATAACGGAACTTCATATTCTATTGACAGCAACAGTCTGCCAAAACAAGACAGAAAAAATGCAAAGGATAAGGATGCTACTTCTTATGTGGATTTAGGTATAAAAGATGCTAACGGGTTTGATGTTACACGCGATCACAATAAAACATTAACCGCAAACTTTACTGTGGCTGATTTGCTGCAAGGTTCCAATCAATATTATTTGAGCTATGAAGGCGTTAAAGGTGAACAAAGTCCTGTTTACGGTATTGCTCTCATGCAGGACTTTCTCAACGGAGGTTTTATAGATTGGATTGCTAATGAATTTTCAACGGTTCTGGATTTAGGGGACGGGTTTACGTCTAAAGCTCTTGAATATGCAAAATCACAAACAACCAACCTTTTGTATAAGAAAGATATTATAGACGGCTGTGACGAAAAATCGGGGCATGATTACTGGGTTAAACGCAGTGACGGCAAAGATACAGATGATAATACACAGTATCTTACAAAAATTTCTTTTGAAAATGGCGAGTTAAAGTTAACCGATAATTCTGTGAAACAATATCTTGATCCGATAGGTACAAATGTGCAAACAAAAGGCAGTCAGGATGAAAAATATCAATCTTGGGTTGTAAGTGAATCAGAAAATTATATAGGTTTTACATTTATCGGTTCGCGAAAAGGCGGTGGTGATGACGGTAATGACCATGCTACTGCCGGTTTAAACCTTAATAATATTGCAAAAGCTTTTCTTACTTATTTTGCAGACTATATGAACGGGGTTTCTCAAACTGATATTTACGGTAATGACTTGTATAATGTTAAAATCGGAAGAAAAGAATCCAGCAATTTAATAACAGAGGACTATTTATATAAGTTCAAAATTAAAACAGGTACAAAAGTATCCAGCGACGACCTTGCACAGGCAACATTTTATGATGCATTGTTTAATCAAATCTGCAAAAACGGCTGGAGTGAAAACGAAAAGATAACAGACAGCAGTTATTTGCAGCAAATGCTTCAAAACGGAATGCTTTTTATCTCAAAGATGAAAGACGACGGCTATTACTATCAGGGCAATTATGCAACCGATCCATATATCAAAGAAATCTCTGATGAAACCGCAATCGCTCAGGCAGAATCTAAATATACAACAGAAAAAGCCAAATTGAATACAAAAGAAGAAACCTTAGATTTAAAAATGAAAAATCTGGATACAGAAATATCCTCTCTAACGACAGAGTATGATACAGTAAAAAACACTATATCGAAAAACATTGAAAAATCATTCAAAAGGTATAGTGCGTAAGAATAATCCAATATTATACTTATAAAGTATATTGATTATGATAATTGCTTGGTGTTAAATATTGGTATGAAAAGAAAACAGGCAATCATATTTATATTAATAGTTTTGATGTTATTTGCACTCAATAAATTTTTTATGAGCGCAGACAATGTTCAAATTTCAGAAGTGCCTGATATGGTTAATCATGACCATATATCTTCTCAAAGACTATTTGATAATACTTGGAATATCATAAAAGACAATTACTATGATGCAGCTTTAAATCATCAGGATTGGAACCGTTGGAAATCCAGATATCACGGACAAATAAAAAATGATGCAGATGCGAAAGTTGCAATCGATTCAATGCTTGCCAGTCTTGATGATCCATACTCACGATATATGTCAAAAGCCGAATACGCTGATCAAAACAGCTCGATAAATTCAAAGATTACCGGTATTGGCGTAAACATAACTTCTATTGCAGGAAAAGTGCATATTGTAAATGTTATGGAGGGAACTCCTGCACAGTTTGCAAATCTTCTTCCTGACGACATAATCCTTGCAATTGACGGAAAAGAAGTAAACGGATTGCCGCTTTCAGAGGTTGCTAACCTTGTAAGAGGTCCTGAAAATACTTTTGTAAACGTTACTGTTCTGCGTAATAAAGACAAACTTGTCAAAAAGGTTATGCGTAAAGAAATTAAAATTAAAACTGTTAAAAGTTCTGTACTTGACAGAAACATAGGCTATATACAGATTACGAGCTTTATCGGTTCGACAACTCCTAACGAGTTTCTAGAAGCATTGGAAAAAACTAAGAATGCAGACGGGCTGATTATAGACCTGCGCGGCAATACGGGCGGATTGCTTCCTAATGCAATATTTATTGCTAACTTGTTTATTCCTGAAGGAAATCTTGTAAGTATTGTAGGAAGAAACGGTTATAAATACGATATTAATGCACAAGATACCGAATTTGGTGTTGATAAACCTACTGTTGTTCTTGTTGACGGTAACTCTGCAAGTGCAAGTGAAATCCTGTCAGGTGCTTTAAAGGATTACAAAAAAGCTAAACTTATCGGTACAAGAACATACGGAAAAGGTATGGTGCAAAAAATTATTCCTATGCAAAACGAAACAGGTTTAAATCTTACAATTGCAAAATACCTCACTCCAAAAGGAAATGATATTAATAAAAAAGGTATAAACCCTGATATACGCGTTGATTTTAGCATAAAAGACGTTAAAGCAAATAACGATGCCCAGCTTCAAGCAGCGAAAAATGAACTTTCAAAAATGATGTTAAGCAAGAAATAATTCTTATATCTTGAACATTCCTGCTAAATTTGTTATAATGATAAGGTAATTATTGAAAGGAGCAACCAGCGTAGCCGCTGGACCCGCGACATTGGGTTATGCATAAATATTATAAATAAATGAAAGGAGCAATATATGAAAAGATTAAGTAAAAAAGCTGCTTCGTTAGTTGGAGAAACATTGACAAAGCTCCAATGTGACGGGTCAAGCGGCTACGCTTGCGGGGGGGGGGCAACCGTTTAAGCTCCAACCTTAAGGGATTTACTCTCGCCGAAGGTGCTACGCACGTTGTCATGTTGAACAATCAACGCCGTTTCGGATTTACTCTCGCTGAGGTATTGGTCACACTCGGCATTATTAATGTTGTTGCGGCATTGACTATACCACAGTTAATATCTAATCATAGAAAGCAGGAAGTTGTTACTAAACTTGAGAAGGTTTATTCTGTGATGAATCAAGCTATCAGAACATCCGAAGCAGAATATGGAGATGTTGCAGGATGGGCTATTGATTGCGGAATTTCCGGTGCTGCAACTTGCACACGTGATGAAGCAAAGGAATGGTTTAACAATTATATAGGTAAAAATATTCAAATATTGAAAATTGATGATGATGAAACAAGTAATACTAGTTTTTTAATTTATTTTAATGATGGAAGTATTTTATCAACATCCAGTAGTCTTATTGATTGGGGATTTTATTTAAATGAAAAGGCTTTGAATAATTCAATAATGGGCAAAAATACTTTTGCATTTAGGTTTAATCCTGTTCTTGTTCCGGGGCAGGATGCAGATAGAAATAAATACAGCGTTAAATCAGCATTTGAACCTTATGCTTGGAATTGGGACGGTACAAGAGAAGGTTTGTTTACAGCAGCTTATGGCTATGGATGCGGTGAAAGTGTCAGCAATTACTGCGCAAAGCTTATTCAATATGAAGGCTGGAATATTCCAAAGGATTATCCGTTTAAGTTTTAAAGATATTTTTATCCTTTAAATCTTTACGGTTTACAACAAGCCCGCACTTGGAGCAGGCAAGAATTTCACCTGTGCTGTCGACAGGCATAAAAATGTGTTCGCATTCTTCTGAAATTTCAATGTTATCAGAGGCAAGCGGATCAAATTCAGGCTGCTTTTCAACCTTTTTTTTCTTAAATAATTTAACAACTAATTCAAGTATATACATATTTTTATAAGCTGAAATTTTCGGGAAGCAGAGAATTTAAAGAATATACCTTTAAACCTTCTTCGGTTTTGACAATAACGTCAATGCCTTCATCAGATGCAAATTCGCTTAATACTTGTCTGCATGCTCCGCAAGGTGTGCAATTTAGCATTTTTGGAGAAAATACTGCTACTGCTTTGAGCTTTCTTTCTCCGTTTGCTATTGCACTTCCCACTGCATTTCTTTCGGCACAGATAGTTAATCCGAAACTTGAATTTTCAAAATTGCAACCGGGATATGTATTTCCGCTTTCTGCTAAAATACACGCTCCAACAGGGAAATTTGAATAAGGTACGTAAGCTTTTTCTGATGCTTTTTCTGCTAATATCATTAGTTCTTCATAATTCATACCATTAATTTATACTATTTTGTTATTAATTTAATCCATTAATTATATGAAATTGTGTTATAATTCAATTATGAAATTTATTGTTAAATTATTGATTATATGTATTATGTTATGCTCTCCGGTGTTTGCAGCAAAGTTTGATGTTCTGGTTTTGCCTGTGGAACTTTTGGAAACAAAAGAGAATTATTACGGTTTTGATGAAGTTTCTGAAATTATAGCAAACGACATAATTAACAACTTTAATTTATCAAACGGCAAAATTGCTTCACCTGATTTATATGCGTTAAGAGCTAAACTTAACCAGAATGCCGATATGAAAAAAACAGCAGCAAATGCTTTGAAAAAATATAAGACAACAAATTCAATTGACTATGCTGAATTTAAAAAACTCGGCAACATGTTTTCCTGCAATTCTGTTTTGATAGTATACAGCAGTGCGGTTACAAATAAAAACTCTTTAAAACGCGGTATATGGGAAGTTTTGGAAGTCGCATCAGTTTTTGATATTTCATATCCGTACAGAATGCAGACTTCTGTTGTGCTCTTGGATACGGTTAACGACCTTGTTATGTGGAGTAATAATTATTCAACTAAATTAGGAGCAAATGATAATGTATTTGCAGCAAAAAATTATGCGCAGGCTGATGCCGAGCTTGAGAAAATCCGTAAATATTCCAAAGATATAGTTGCATCAGCAGCATCTCAAAATATTATGTTAAGATTTTTCCCTAAAACAATAAGACCGTTAGAAAAAAATATTCAGGAAAACACAGGCGGTGCTTTAAGATTTGACCGTACAATTCCTGATAAACCTAAAGAAAAGAAAAATGCACCTGACGGATTTTACGGGGATATGATTTACGGTTTTTAATTAACAGGGGATGTTACTGTATCTCTGCGTTCTTTTACTTTATCGAATTTTTCATCCAGCCTGTTTGTATTCTGCTGTATTTGTTGGTGTAATTTTTGTGCATCTTTATTTATTTGAGGCTGAATATTACTGTTGTTCATATTTTGCTGCACAGGCGGTCTGATTTGCTGTTTCATTTCAACCTGGGAAGGAGTGTTTGCGGCAACTTCATCAAGTTCTTCAATTCTGTCTTTTGCATCAAAAAATGCTATAAATGCTACTATTAAAATCGATAAAAATATTAATGATTTTTTCATAACTTTTCCTTTCAAAGTTTTTTTATATTCTAACTCTTGTTCATAAATTCATGAATTGAACAGGCAATTAATTTGTAAGACTTGCATAAACTTATCTGAAATGCTAAAATATTCTTGTAACAGTTAAAAAAGAGGGAAGTTTTATGGCAAGATTAATAAGACCGAGCTGGGCTATCAGATGTGTGCAATCAGGTTGCAAAACTTTGTTTGAAGTAGCAAAAGTTGAAGACGGAAAGCAGCAAGAAGTAGTTTGCCCTGCTTGCGGTGAACATTATGTTTATCCTATTTATGATGAAGAAGAACGTAATTCGTAACTATGTTTAATAATACAGATAAGCGCTATAATCAGTACAGCGCTCATTTAAAAAATAAATTCGGCGTTAAGGTTTATAAAATAACTCTTGATGCCGGTTTTTCTTGTCCGAACAGGGATGGTACAATTTCATCCGGCGGATGTATATTTTGTGATGAGGGCGGTAGTTTTTCGCAAGCTCATTCAAATCTTTTAACAATCGAACAGCAGGTTGAAGAAGGTGTGAAAAATTTAAGCACAAGATTTAAAGCCCAAAAATTTATGTCATATTTTCAGGCTTATTCAAATACGTATAAACCGGTAAATGAACTTGAAAAAATTTATAAATCGGCTTTAAATCACAAAGACATAGTAGGGCTTTCAATAGGAACCCGTCCTGATTGTATTGATGATGAAAAATTAAAGCTCATAGCAGATTTTAAAGATGATTATTATACTTGGATAGAATACGGACTTCAATCAGTTCATGACAAAACTCTTAAAAAAATAAATCGCGGGCATGATATGGATTGTTTTTTAAGAGCTTACGAAAAAACTAAAGAAGCAGGGTTAAATGTTTGCGTACATGTAATTTTTGGTCTATGGGAAACTCACGATGAAATTATGCACACCGCAAAAGAGCTTGCAAGACTTGGAGTAGACGGAGTTAAAATCCATATGCTTTGTGCTCTGAAAGATACTAAACTTGCTAAAATATATGAAGCAGGCGAAATCGATTTTATGGATGAAGATGAATATATTCAAACAGTTTGCGATTTTCTGGAATATCTTCCTGAAAACACAACTATTCACAGGCTTGCAGGAAACGGATTAAAGAAAAATTTAATCGCACCTTTATGGCTTGGCAAAAAAATGGATTGTCTTAACAAAATAGACAGAGAGTTTGTTAAAAGAAATTCATATCAGGGATGTAAAAATATTTACAAATAGTGTTTTATATGCGATAATCAGCTTGCAAAAAAGGCTTGGAATTAATGTAACAAATTGTTAATAAACCTTGCTGATAAAAGCAAAATAAATTTTTCACGTACATTAGATATCTTGAAAAATGATTTAAAATGGAGAACAATATGTTATCAGTACAATCAGGTATGAACTATGGTCCTGCTTTCGGTGCATCAAGAAGACGTACAGAACGTCAATTGACTCCGGAAGAATTAGAAGCTAGAAAATATAGTGAAAATCGCCGAGAACTTCTTGAACAGAAAGAAGAATTGGAAGATTTGGCTGAAAGCAAGGACTTTAAACTTCCTGAACCTGCTAAAAAAGTAATTAAAGGCGGGGCGGTTGTAACTACCGGTTTATTAGGCGGTATGGCAACAGGCTGGGGCTGGAAAAAGTCTTTGGGTGCGTTCTCTAAAATAGCTAAATCTGCACCTGTTCAAAGTATGAAAAAACATATAAAAGCGACAAAAACATTTATTGCTGATGCATTTAAAACTGTAAAAACTAAATTCAAGAAATCAGAAGCTTACACTATGCCTGCGAATGCAATAAAAAAACAATATTATAAATTCTCTGATACAAAATTCGGAGCGCCGATTGTTAAATTCTTTAAATCAATTAAAAAAGGAGTTAAAACAGTTTTCGATAAAATTTCTGGCGGAGTAAAAAAGGTTTGGAATAAAATCAGAGGCGTAAAAAAAGAAACTGTTGAAAAAGCATCAACAAACTTTGTAGGTGCATCAGGCGGTGTTGCAGCAGGAGTTACTGCTCTTAAAAAAGAAGATGAATCAGGAGAAGACTAATAATGGCAATTTCTTTCAATGATAAAATTGCATTTACGGCTAATCCTTCAACTGAGAAATCTGATAAAGACAGAAGGGATGCTGAAAAAAAAGTTGTAACAGGCGGTGGGGCGGTTGCTGCTACGGCTACTGCAGCAAGAGCAAAGGCAGCCAAGTCCGGATTTGATATGTTCGAATCAGCATCTAAAGTTTCTAAGGGGATGAAAGGTGTTACAACAACTGCAAAAGTTACTAATACCGTGACAAAACAATCTAAAGGCTTGTGGTCAAAGGTTGCAGGAAATGCAAAATGGGCTAAAAACGCTATTATGAACTGGGGAAGTAAATTTAAAAATATGAAATTTATTAAACCGTTAGTTAATAGCAAATTATTTATGAAGTTTGCAGGATTTTTAGGATATGGCTTCGGTGTGGTTACATTAATTGCAGGTATGTCAGACATTGTAAAAGTTACATCGGATGCCGTTGAAAAAAACGTGTTGCACAAAGATGATGACGATTAATAATTGAAGTTGTTAAATATTGAAAATCGTGCTAAGCTTAGCTTATGCACGATTTTGTTTTTAAAGAGATTAAAAATTCAGACATTGAAACAGAGCTTTCTGAAATAGGTTTTGATAAATCTTATATTCATAAAGCCTGTGAAAAATATGTTTATAAAAATATTAAAATATTTTCTCTTACGCCTGCTCAGGCAAATATTTTAAAACAAACCGCTCTTTCTGTCGGAGCTGACTGCGCAACTCACAGAGAAGTTATAACAGGCAGGGTTGAAAAGTCTGATTGTATTGTCGGGGCAAGCCTTTCTCAGATTAAAAAAATTGCGGAAAAACTTCAATTTCAGCCTTTCGGATTAAAAGAGCTGGGAGAGAAGCTCAATGAGTTTTGCAAAACTCAAACGCAATATGAAACTAAAATCGTAGGGATTTTAAATATTACTGATAACTCTTTTTCTGACGGCGGTCTTTATAATGATTTTGAAAAATCAAAAGAACGTTTGCTTCAGATGATAGAGGAAGGTGCCGATATTATTGATATAGGAGCAGAGTCAACAAAACCTTATTCATCTGCGGTTGAACCCGTTAAACAGATAGAAAAACTTTTGCCGGTTGTTGAATTTGCTAAGGGGAAAATTCCTGTAAGCATTGATACAAGAAGTGCTGAGGTTGCAGAAGAATGTATTAAAGCAGGTGCTGAAATAATTAATGATGTATCAGGTTTTGATTATGATAAAAATCTGGTTGATGTAATAGCAAAATACGAAGTTAAGATTGTAATCCAGCATTCTAAAGGAACACCTGAAAATATGCAGGATGCACCTGTATATGAAAATTTTGTTGATGAAATATATTTTGATTTAAAAAGAAAGATTAATTTTGCCATATCAAAAGGTGTAAAAAAAGAAAATATTATCATTGATCCGGGAATAGGTTTTGGAAAAACAAGAGAAAATAACTTTGAAATTATTAAACGTCTGGAGGAATTAAAAGGTCTTGGATGCCCTGTGATGCTTGGTATTTCAAGGAAAAGTCTTTTAAATATGGCCAACGAGGATAATCATACAAAAGATATTTTTACAACGGCATTAAATGCTTTGGCTGTTGAACATGGAGCTGATTACCTGCGCGTACATAATGTTAAAATGCACAAGCAGCTGCTGTCATTACTTGAAAATTTTCAAAAATAGTTTATAATGTGAATGTACAATTGGAGTTTGTTTTGAAGAAGAAAGCTTTTACATTATCGGAAATTTTGTTAACCATAGCCGTACTTGGTATTGTTGCCGCAATGACTATGCCCGGTTTAATTTCTAATTACAAAATAAAGGTTTATGTTGTACAGCTGGAAAAATCTTTGAGCCAATTTGAACAGGCAATGCAAAATATTATGGTGAAGCATGAATGTACTGATATGCTTTGCACATCGGTCTTTGACGGTCAAGTATCTGATGCCGAGTGGAACAAGAGATTTGATAATGAAATTACAAAAGCAATAAAGATTATTAATACTGCCGAAAACGGTACTGCAATGTCGCCTCATATTACTTCCATCAGTTTAAAACCTAAGGATGCAATAACAGAAGATGTTGATTGGCGCTCTACAAAGGGTTACAAATTTATGACACCTGACGGGGCTTTTTATCTTGTAGAACCTAAACAGTGCGTGGCAGTGCCTTATCCGAAATTAAGCACATTAAAAAATATTTGTGCAGAAGTAACTGTTGACGTAAACAGCCAAAGACTGCCAAACCAATACGGACGTGATATTTTTAAGTTTGTAGTTGGTCAGAACGGTCATTTGTATGCAATGTACGGTTCTGATTATGCAAGATCGGTTTACGGAGATGCAACCCTTACAGGAAGTAACTATTGGGCTTCAAATTCTTCCTTATGTGCAGGTGAGGGACTCCTTATAGCAGCTCCTGCTAATGTTAGCGGTTACGGATGTGCGGCACGTGTAATTGAGTCTAATTGGAAAATGACTTATTAAGTATTTACTCTACATCTTTGTTTATGTTAAAATAGTTGCATAAATAAGGAGAAAAAATGGAAAATTTAAGAGATAAGTATGAAGTTGTTATCGGCTTGGAAGTACACGCACAGTTAAAAACCAAGTCAAAAATATTTGCACCTGACGGATGTGAATTCGGTAAGGAACCAAACTCTGAAACAAGCCCTATTACTTTAGGTATGCCGGGTGTTCTGCCTGTGCTTAATAAAGAAGTCGTAAATATGGGTATCTTAACAGGATTGGCTTTAAACTGCGAAATCCCCGAAAAATGCAAATTTGATAGAAAACAATATTTTTATCCTGACCTTCCGAAAGGTTATCAAATATCTCAATACGATGAACCTATTTGTTTAGGCGGATATTTGGATGTTAAAGGTAAAAGAATTGGTATTACTAGAGCCCACCTTGAAGAAGATGCAGGAAAACTAGTACACGCAGGCGCTGACGGACTTGCAGGTTCAAGCTACTCTCTTGTAGACTTAAACAGAGCAGGTACTCCGCTTCTTGAAATTGTTTCTGAACCTGATATGAGAAGTTCCGAAGAAGCAAGAAATTATATGGAAGAATTAAGAAATATCGTCAGATATATAGGCGTTTGCGACGGAAACCTTGAAGAAGGCTCTATGAGATGTGACGCTAATATTTCAATTATGCCTAAAGGTTCTAAAGAATTCGGAACACGTGCTGAAATTAAAAACGTAAACAGTTTTTCTGCACTTCAAAGAGCTATTGAATATGAAATTGACAGACAAATCGAAATCGTTGAAGAAGGCGGAAAAGTTGTTCAAGAAACAAGACTTTGGGATGACAACTCTCGTGAAACACGTTCAATGAGAGGTAAAGAAGATGCTCACGATTACAGATACTTCCCTGAACCTGATTTAATGCCATTAAAAATTTCAAGAGAATGGGTTCAGGAAATTAAAGATAAAATGCCCGAACTTCCTCAAGCTAAGCGTGAACGTTATATGAGCTTAGGTTTAAGTGAATATGATGCTTGTGTTATAGTCGAACAAATGGGATTGGCATTGTTCTTTGATGAAGTGCTTAAAGCAGGTGCAAACCCTAAAATTGCGGTTAACTTTATTATGGGTGAAATTGCAGCTTATTTGAAAGAAGAAAAAATTGAAATTAATGATACTAAATTAACTCCTGAAAACCTTGCCGAGTTAATTGCAATGATTGAAAAGAATACTATTTCAAATAATATCGGTAAACAAATTATTTTAGATATGATGAAAGACGGTGCAAAGGCTTCAAAAATTGTTGAAGACAGAGGATTAAGCCAAATATCCGATGAGGGTGCAATTAAATCAATTGTTCAAAAAGTTGTTGATGCAAATCCAAATCAGGTAGAGGCTTATAAAGGCGGAAAAACTCAACTTTTAGGTTTCTTTGTAGGACAGGTTATGAAAGAAACCAAAGGCAGAGCTAATCCTAAGACCGTAAATGATTTGTTAAAAGAGATTTTAGATTAAGTTTTATATGTCCTCCCAAAAGGGAGGACTTAAAACACTGATATAATTTTAAGGAGTTATAATGTTTTTTAAATCAAAAGAAAAATCAAGTATGGAACAAGAAATCTTTGAACAGTCGGAAGTTCTTGGAAATCTTTTGCGAACACATATAAACGATAATAATTATATTTTATTTGATATTCCTGCTGATATTCAAAAGATTGTGATTGTTGCAAGCGGTTCTTCTTACCATTGTGCAAGATATGCTGCTGATTTGTTCGGAAATATTGCAGGGATTGAAGCAAGAGCTATTTATTCCAGCGAATTTCTGCTAAAGTCTGCTGTACCTCACGAAAATGATATTTTATATGTTTTTATAACACAGTCAGGCGAAACATCAGATACAAATTCGGCTTTGAAAAAAGCTAAAGAATTGGGAATGAGAACTCTTTGTATAACTAATAAAAAAGGTTCTTCAATCTGGGAAGCATCGGACTTTAAGATTGACTGCTGCGCAGGTGAAGAAAAAAGTATTGCAGCTACAAAATCACTGACAACTCAAATGCTGTGCTGCACATTACTTGTATTGAAGTATGCTGCACATAGAGGGATGGATATTTCAAATTACATTAAAGAATTAAAAACACTGCCTGAATTTATTGAAAAAACATACCTGCTTCATGATGATATTAAAGAAATGGCTAAATCTCTTGCAAAGTTTAAAAACATTGTAGTAACAGCAGACGGCATTTCTTATGCAATTGCAAAGGAAGCTTCTTTAAAAATTAAAGAAACTTCTTATATTAATGTTTATTCAAATATATTAGGCGAATTTATGCACGGTCATGTTGCAATTTTGAATAATAAACCTGCAATGATACATATTTCCATAAACGAATTAAGTTACACTGCAATAAAAAATCTTAACAAAATTGAAGATGACTATAATCCTCCGTTATGCATAATCGGATGCTCAAATGAAAAAATAAATACTGACTTTAATATAAATATTGATTGTGAAAGTGATATAGTTAAATCGTTCTGTATTGTTGTTATCGTACAGCTTTTGGCATTAGAAATTGCACAATGTTTGGGGCGAAATGTTGACAAGCCTCACGGACTTGATAAAGTTGTAAAATAATTCTTATATTGAAAAAATTCAAAAATCGTTTATAATGATAATGTAAATAACGAAAGGAAGCAATTTATGAAAACCAGCGTAGCCGCTGGACCCGCAATATTAGGTTATGCATAATAGCTAAAAATTATTGAAAGGAGAATTATGAAAAGATTAAGTCACATTGGGGGGGGGCAGACTTTTAAGCTCCAACATTAAGGGATTTACATTAGCTGAGGTATTGGTCACACTCGGTATTATTGGTGTTGTTTCTGCTATGACAGTACCGTCTTTGATGCAGAATTATCAAAGGCAGTCTTATGTTACACAGCTGCATAAAGTCTATAATGAATTTTCTCAGGCTTTTGTGCGTTATCAGACAGATAGAAATGCAATTAACCTTAAAGAGGCAGGATTTTCAAGTCAGAATGATGTAAATTCATTCATCAAGTCTTATTTCAAGGTTGTAAAAGAATGTGAAAGTATGAATGATTGTTTTGCAGCTTCTTATAAAAAAATCAACGGTACTGCAACAAGCGCTTGGGCATTTAATTATAAATCTTTTATTCTTGCAAACGGAGCTTCAATCAGACCTGGGTATTCTCCTGATGGAAATAAGATAATAAATATGGCTTTGGATATTAACGGTCCAAAGGGTCCGAATATAGTTGGCAGGGATTTATTTTGGTTGTATGTATATACAAACGGCTTGATAGATGATATGCCGCCTGATACTTCGGCAAATGCGCCTTTGACAAAAGACCAAAGAGAAACCCTTTACAGTACATACTGCCTGACTACTACGGCAGTAGACGGCTGTTTTGGTAAAATCCTTAATGATAATTGGGAAATGAATTACTAATAAAAAAGACCTCATATTTGAGGTCTTTTTATTTTTTAAAACTGTTTTAAAAATCTTTCATCGTTATTAAAGAATAATCGGATATCGTCAACTGCATATTTTAACATTGCAAGTCTTTCAACACCCATTCCGAAAGCAAAGCCTGTGTATACATCAGGGTCAATTCCAACGCCTTTCAAAACGTTAGGATCTACCATTCCGCTGCCCAATATCTCAAGCCAGCCTGTTCCGGAACATATTCTGCATCCTTTGCCCTGACACATTATGCATTGAACATCTACTTCCGCAGAAGGTTCTGTAAACGGGAAGAAACTGCTTCTGAAACGTGTAGGTCTGCTTGCACCAAAATATATTCTGATAAATTCGTTTAAGACACCTTTCAAGTCACCGAACGTTATGTCTTTATCAACGTATAATCCTTCTATTTGGTGGAAAAAGTTATTTTTACGTGCATTAATATTTTCATTTCTGTAAACTTTTCCCGGAGCAATTATTCTTATCGGAGGATTTTGATTTTCCATTGCGTGAATTTGTGCTCCTGAAGTTTGGCTTCTTAAAACTACATTTTTAGCGATTTCTGTATAAAAAGTGTCTTGAACATCACGTGCAGGGTGGTCTTTTGGAACATTTAAGGCATCAAAGTTGTAGTATTCAGTTTCAACTTCTGGTGAATGCTCTTGCGGTATAACAGAAAATCCTAAACTTTGGAATATTGATACTATTTCATTAGTGGTTGAAGTCAACGGATGAACTCTGCCTGTTGGTGTATATTTACCGGGTAGAGTAATATCAATTCTTTCTTTCAAGAGTTTTTCATTAAGTTCTTTTCTGTAAAATTCATCATGTTTTTCTTTTAATGAATTTTCAAGCTTTTGAGTAATATCGTTTGCCAAAGAACCAACAGTTCTTTTATCTTCATCAGATAAATTTTTAAGGTTCTTTTTAATCTCGTTAAATTCACCTTTACGGCTCAAATATTTTGCTCTTATTTCATCTATATCAGCTATGGAAGATGCTTTTGCCAAGTCTTCCATTGCACATTCATATATTTTTTCTAATTGTTGTTTCATATTCTTCCTTATATAATTTAAATTAATTCATTATGTTTTTTTTCATAACCTATAAAAGTTGTCGGTCCATGTCCCGGAAATACTGTGATGTTGTCGTCTAGCATAAACAGTTTATTTTTGATACTGTCTGATAATTTTTGAAAGCTTCCGCCGAACAAATCAGTTCTTCCGACACTTTCTTTAAATAAAGTATCTCCTGAAAATAATTTGTCGTCAATAAGATAACAAACACCGCCTTCTGTATGACCCGGAGTATGAATAACCTTTATTTTCATATCTCCGACGGGAATAATATCTCCGTCTTTTATGTACAATTCATATTTTGGAGCTGTACTGTCGGGAAGTCCGAAAAGTTGAGTATATTCATTAATATTATCAGAAATTATAAGGTCATCTTTGTGAATAACTGCTTTAGCATTAAGCGTTTGTTTTAGCGAATTCAATCCCATAATATGGTCGAAATGTCCGTGAGTGAGCAGAATATATTCAACGTCAGCTCCTGATTTTTTTACTGTTTGAGCAATTTCAGGAACGTTTGAAGACGCATCAATCAAAACTGCTTTTTTAGTTCTGTCGTCAATTACAAGGTAAATATTATTTTCCAGTTGTCCTGCTATAAATTTTTTTACCGTTATGCCGGTCATGTTACAGTTCTCCAATTATCTTCTAACGAGTTCAAAAATATCCCTGCAAATTTTAAACAATTCTTCAGCCTTATCAAGAGGAACCATATTAGGTCCGTCGCATTTTGCTTTGTCAGGGTCTGGATGAACTTCAAAGAAAAGAACATTTGCTCCTGCAGCCATAGCAGCTTTTGCAAGCGGTGCTACAAACCTTCTGTCCCCGCCGGAACAAGTTCCCTGTGCGCCGGGAAGCTGAACGCTGTGGGTAGCATCGAATACTACCGGATAACCTAAGCTTTGCATTATAGGAATTGCTCTAAAATCTACTACCAAATTGTTATACCCGAAAGAACATCCTCTGTCTGTCAGAAGAATTTGATGATTACCGCAGTCTTCAACTTTTTTTACAAGCGGTGCCATTTGTTCGGGTGCTAAAAATTGTCCTTTTTTAATATTTATTATTTTTCCTGTTTTAGCTGCAGAAGCAAGCAAATCTGTTTGTCTGCATAAAAATGCCGGGATTTGTAAAATATCTGCTACTTTACTTACGGGTTCAGCCTGAGAAGGTAAGTGAATATCAGTTACGATAGGAATATCGAATTTTGATTTGACTTCTGCAAGCATCTCAAGTCCTTTTTCCATACCCGGACCGCGAAAAGAGTCTATTGATGAGCGGTTTGCTTTATCAAAAGATGATTTAAATACAAAATTAATTCCAAGTTTTTGTGTTATTTCTTTTAAACCCTGTGCTGTTTCATTTAAAATTTCCTGATTTTCAGCTGCGCAGGGACCGGCAAGAATTGTTAATTTTTCTGCACCGATTTCAAAGTCTCTCAATTTAATTTTCTTTATATCCATAAATTAATTATATTTTAAATATGTTGTAATTACAAGTTATCAAAGCAGATGAATATTTGTAATTTTACAATAATTGTGCTAAACTTCGAAACAGAGGAGAGTTATATGGATACTAAAGTTACTTGTTTAAAAAATAATATTGAATTTGCTTATAAAAAAAATTCTGATACCCCGCGTGTTGCGTTTTATTTAAATTTTTCATTGAATAATCCGCTGCCTAATCCGGGTGTTTATTCTTTGATGGTCAGACTTTTTATGCAGGGTACTAAAAAACGTTCGGCTCAGCAGTTGTCAGAAGAACTTGACAAGTTTGCCATAGAATTTTCTTCAGAACTAAAACTTGACTATGTAAAATTTAAATTTGTTTGCCTTAATGAAGATTTTTCAAAAGCTTTAGAAATTTTTACAGATATTGTTAAGAATACAACTTTTGATGAATTTGATAAAGAAAAGGCAAAACTTGAGGGAGAAATTATTGCAGAACTGGATTCCCCGAGAGCAAAAGTTGTAGACGGTTATTACAAAAATATTTATGAAGGTCACAATTACGGTTACACAAATACTGTTATTCTTGAAAATCTTCATAACATTAAAAAAGATGATGTAATAAATGCTTATAATGCAATAATTAATAAAAGTAAAAAAGTTGCTGCATTTGTCGGTGATTTGGAATACGATGATGTTTATAATCAATTAAACAAAGCGCTTGGTGATATAGCTCCTTCAATTAAGGAACTTCCTGATTTGCCAAAACCTGTATTGGACATGGAAAAAAATATCGAAATTATCAAACCTGATATGAATCAGGCTCATATAATCAAAGGCTGGCTTGTTGACACTGCAGCCAGTGAAGATTATCCTGTTTTGGCGCTTTTAAATATTATTATGGGAGCAAGCGGACTTTCTTCAAGGTTATTTTTGGAGCTTCGTGATAAAAAAGGACTTGCTTATGTGGTTAGAAGCTCTTATGATATTGCAAAACTTGCTGCCAATTTCTCAATTTATATTGCCACTGAACCTAAGAATATAGAAGTTTCTTTGAAAGGCTTTGAAGAAGAAATTCAAAAAATAAAAGATGTTCTTGTAAGTGAAGATGAATTGGAAGATGCAAAAAATAATATATTCGGTAAATGGGCATTTATTGGAGAAACAAATTCACAGCAGGCAAACTGGCTTGCTCATTACGGAATAAACGGTTTTGGATTTGATTTCCAGAAAAAAGCTAAAGAAAGAATTAAAAAAGTTACGCCTCAAGATATTATGAATTGTGCAAAAAAATACTTTAACGAGAAATCCGTAACAGTAATATTAAAGCCATAACCTTATCAGGTAATAGATAACCGCTGAAAAACGATAAATAATTGTTAGGAGGCGGTCTTGAAAAATCGGATTATAATAATTCTTTTAATTTTAGCAGCAATTTTTTGCTCCGGTTCTTCTGATGAGGTTAAAAGTTTATTTATTTCATACCAGCCTAATGTAGACAGGCTTGAAACCATTTTTAAAACGTATCTTCCTCCAAGAAAAGAAATTATGTTTACAAAGGTTCCTCGCGGTCTTATCATAAGTGTGGATGAAAGCTGTTTTTTTAATGAGGGCGAGGCACGTATTAAAGAAAGTTCTTTGGTAATACTGGATACTATTTCTGCTGTTTTAAAAAGGCTCACTAATTACTGTATAATAGAAGATCACACCGAAGATAATGATTTAACTAACAGTTATTACAGTGAAAACTGGGAACTTTCCATAGCTAGAGCAGGAAATATTGTGCAGTATATGATGACATACGGAAAAATACCAGCAGATAAACTGTTTGCGCTTGGCTATGGAGAGTATATGCCTTTCAGAGATAATGTTGCACCTAAAAACGGTATGGACAGCAGAATTGATTTTGTAATTCTTGAATATGAAGCTAAGCGATAATACTTTGGCGAAGTCTTGAAGTTCTTGTTTCGCTCAAGATATTTTTAAGCTTCATAATGCCTTGCGCATGGAGCTGGCATACTCTTGATTCTGACATGTTAATAGTTTCGCCGATTTCTTTAAGCGTCATGTTTTCCTGATAGTAAAGAACCATGATAATACGTTCACGTTCAGGAAGTCTTTGCAATGCTCTTTCAAGCTCATGCTTAACGTTCTTTTCTTCAGCATGTTCTTGAGGTGTAAGTTTTCCTGTATCTTCAATTGTATCTATAATTTCGATACTGTCATCAGTGCTTCCGCGTTTTTCATAAATCGAAGTTATTGTCATATCTTCTGACATGATTTGTGAAACTTTATCGGGATCCATTTGAAGATAATTGGCAACTTCTGTGGTCGTCGGCATTCTTCCTAATTCTTGTTTCAAATATTCTTGTGCTGCTTTTATATCTTTAATTTTCTTTCTTACACTTCTCGGCAAGAAATCTTGTGCACGAATTCTGTCTAAGATAGCTCCTCTGATTCTTATAAGAGCATAAGTTTCAAATCTTGTATTCTTTTGAGGGGAGTATCTTTCAATAGCGTTAATAAGTCCTTCAACGCCGTATCCGGCAATGTCTTCAACAGAAATAGTTGCAGGAAGTGTAACTTTTACGCGGCCGACAACATATCTGATTAAATATATATATTGAACAATTAAAGTATCACGGACAGTTTTGTTTGTCTTGTCTTTGAAATACTCATGCCAAAGAGCTTCCAACTCATCTTCCGCAAGTCTTTTTATGTTGTTATACGATGTGAAATCAAAACTCTGGCTCATTAAACTTCCCAAATATTGTTCAAATATCTTACATATCTATTCTATACAATATAGGATTAGCCACATCATTTAAAAAGAGGAAATGTTTTAATTTTACTAAAGTTTGTGGTGTACAAAAGCATGCTTAATTTTGCTGTTCTATTTCTTCAACAGAAGGTTCAGGCATTGTTTTAATGATTTCAAGCTTAGTAATTCTTGCACCGTCAACTTCTTTTACTACAAATGTTAAATTATTAAATGTGACAGTATCATTAACTTCTGCAAGTCTGCCTAAAAGTTTTACAACAAGTCCGCCGATAGTATCAATATCTTCGTCATCAATTTCTTTTTCATCGATTTGGAAGAACTCTGCAAATTCGTCAAGACGCATCATAGAATTTGCCAAGTATGTGTTTGGTGCAACTTCTTTAATATCGCATTCTTCTTCTTCATCAAATTCATCCTGCACTTCACCAAATATTTCTTCCAATACATCTTCAAGCGTTATAAGCCCTGATGTGCCGCCAAATTCATCTATAACAATTGCCATTTGCCCTTTGCGTTTTTTAAATTCCAAAACCAGGTTATCCATTGTAATTGTTTCGGGGACCATTAAAACTTCACGTTGAATCTTTGCAATAGGACAAACTTCATCTTTAATTGAAAGCGAGTACAAATCTTTTACGTGAACAAGGCCTGTGATATGGTCAATGTCTTCTTCATAAACCGGATATCTTGTATATTGGCTTTCTGCTGCAAGTTTATTTAATTCTTCCATTGGCATGTCAATAGGAATACAAACCATGTCTGTTCTTGGAATCATTACCTGTTTTGCAGTCAAATCAGAAAATTTAAATACGTTATGAAGCATTTCTTTTTCTGTTTCATTCAATACACCGCCGTTGTAGCTTGCGTTAACAAGCATATCAAGTTCTTCGGTTGAGTGTACAAGAGAACCTTTATGTGTATGAGGTATATTAAAAGCTTTTAAAACAAGGTTTCCAAAACCGTTCAAAAGCCAGATAAACGGATTAAAAATAAAGGTAATAATCTGCATAGGTCTTGCTACTACCAAAGCAGTTTTTTCGGTAAATTCCAATGCAATTGATTTTGGAATAAGCTCACCTATAACAACGTGGAAGAATGTTATAAGAGCAAAAGCAATTGATACTGACATTGTATGAGTTGCTATTGTCTGGCTTATACCTGGGAGGAATGCAAAAAGAGGTTCAATTAAGTGAGCAAGCGTGCCTTCACCTACCCAACCTAAACCGATACTTGATATTGTTACACCAAGCTGTACTGCTGCGATGAATTTATCTAAGTCCTTAATTGCTTCAAGAGCTATTTTGGCATTGTGGTTGCCTTCGTTAACAAGTTGTTCTATTCTTGTTTTGCGAACTTTAACCATCGCAAATTCTGATGCCACAAAAAATCCGTTTGAAAATAACAAGAATGCTATTACAAACAAATTAAATATCATATTACCCGTCTCATCCATTATATTTTGTTTCCTCTAATACTTTTTAAAGCAATTATAATATTATTTATAAAAAAATGCAATCCTATTCCTTAGGCAGTTCTATTTCTTTGAGTTCCGTATAAACCATAGGAGAAAATCCTTTTGTGGTTGTAACTGTTATTATTTTATATACAGGCGGAGTGCTTAATAAAGTAGGTGATGAAATGTGGTATACACCGTTTCTCATTTGCTCGCCGTTTATATGGTAATGTCCTGATATTACAGATATTATATTGTCGTACTTATCTATAATATTGAAGTAATTTTCTTTTTGATAGACTTCGTGAGTTTTTGATTCTTTAGGTTCAACAACCGGGAAATGCTGGAAGATTATAACGGGCTCGTTTTTGTACTTTGTTAACTGTTTATCAAGCCAGTTAAGAGTATCTTCTCTGTAATATCCGCCAGAACCGGGAATTACTTCCTTTGCTCCATCTACTACTATAAATACAAATCCGTCTTTTTTGAATACATAATTCGGTTTATTGTATCTGTATAAGAAATTATTTTCTCTTATGATTTCCAAATATTTTGTTTTTGAAAGCCCGTTATTTTTATATACATCGTGATTGCCTATTACTATATAATAAGGTACGTTAAGTTTATTTATTATATTAGTAAAATCCGGCAGGTAATATGGTTTTGGCGAGTTGATGTTGTCACCGGTGAAAACAGTAAAAGCAATGTCTTTTTGATTATTAATACTGTTGACAGCTTCTTGTAAAACCTGTTCTCTGTATTTATCGCCTGCTATAAAATGAGCATCAGCAATTTGTGCGAATTTTATAACTTCTGCATATACTGCACCTTGTAATAATAACAATGATAATAAAGTTAAAATTATATTTTTCTTCATTAATTTAAGCCCTCTGGACAAATTATAACATAAATTATAATATATAGAAAGGAGATAATATGAGATTAGATAAATTTTTAAAGGTTTCAAGATTAATAAAAAGAAGAACAGTTGCAAATGAAGTTTCTGATACAGGTCGTGTTTATATAAACGGCAATCCTGCAAAACCTGCTAAACAGGTTAAAGAAGGAGATATTATAAAAATCGAGTATGCAAACAGAACAGTCAGCGCAAAAATTTTGAAAGTTCCAACCAATAATGTAAGCGTTCAGGAAGCTCCGACTTTGTATGAAATTGTTGAATAATTCAAAAATATGTTATAATGATAATGTTAATAACGAAAGGAAGCAGTTTATGAAAACCAGCGTAGCCGCCGGACCCGAAACATTAGGGTATGCATAATTGCTTAAAATTATTGAAAGGAGAATTATGAAAAGATTAAGTCACATTGGGGGGGGGGCAGACTTTTAAGCTCCGTTCAGGCGTTTTTAGAGGGTTGTAAAAAGAATAAAACCTGTTATAATGGTGATATATTACATCACAATTATAATGGAGTTTGTATGAAAGGAATGAGAGCGTTTACTCTTGCTGAAGTATTAATTACACTTGGTATAATAGGCGTTGTTGCTGCAATGACTATGCCTGTTTTAATTCAAAATAATATTAACAGAACTGTTGAAACAAGACTTGCTAAATTTTATTCTGTATTTAATCAGGCATTAAAGATGGCAGAAGTTGAGTATGGTGACAAAGAAGGGTGGTATCAGGATAAAAACGGTGTTATCACAGATGAAGACGGAAATCCTATTGAAGGTTCTTCTATAATTTTAGAATGGTACAATATTTATTTGGCAAAACATATTAAAACCATTAAGATTACAGTTGACAGCGAAGGCAGACCAACGTTTTATCTTGCTGACGGAAGTGCGTTTGCTGCTGCTCATTCAAGCGGGATGAGGGATTGGATTTTTTATTCAAGCGACCCTGAAAAATGTATAGCAAGACACGGCTCATTGGCTAATGCTCAAGGAAAGTGTGCATTCAGATTTATTTATATGCCCGCAGCCAATAATGCAGAAGAATGGAAGTATCATACAGGCAGAGGTCTTGAAGCTTATAAATACGGTTGGGACGGTACAAGCGAAGACTTATATAATAATGCTTATGCAGGCTGCAATGATTCTTCTACCTGCAGGAACTGTATGTGTACTTCTGTTATTCAGGAAAACGGCTGGAAAATCCCTAAAAATTATCCTTACCGTGTAAGCAGATAATATTGACTTTAGAAAAAACATCATTAAGAAACATGACACCTACTGCAAACGGATGATTTATTCATTATCTATTGAATTAAACATGTAAATATCCGATTGTATTAGAAAAAAGAGGTAGTCATGATAATTAACGGTGGAATCAGGTATTGCGAAAAAGGCTTAACAGCATCTCTAAGGGCGATGCATGTTCAAAGTGAACTTATCGGGATGCATAATGAAAACGTTACGGGATTTGATAAAATCGGATACCAGAGAGAAGAACCTGTTGTATCTTCATTTACCGAATGGATTGGAGTACACGGGCTTTCTAAAACCGTTGACGATAAAGTCGGCCGTATTGCAATGTCAGATAACCCGTTAGATATTGCTCTTGCAAATAAAGGTTATTTTCAAACGCAGACCGCTGACGGCATAAGACTTACACGTGACGGAAGATTTAAATTGGATAAAGAAGGAAACCTGTTGACAATGGAAGATGAACAGGTGCTTTCTAATACAGGTACGCCAATTCAGCTTCCTGTTGTTCCGGAAAAGCTTACTGATATTAAAATAAATTCTAAAGGCCTTGTAAGCGTGTTTAATAAAAGTACTAACAAACTTGAAAACGTAGCTTTCTTAGGTGTTGTATCAGCTGATGGAGCAATTGTTATGGATCCTCAGGTTAAGCAAGGATATAACGAATATTCAAACGTATCGCTTCAAAATGAATTTATAGGAATGATGCCTATTATTAGAAACTTTGAAGCAAACAGACAGATTTTTATGATTCAGAACCAAAATCTTCAAAAAGTAATTTCACAACTTGGTTCAACATCATAATAAGGTAAGAATTAGAGGTAGATAATTATGTACAGTATGCAGGGAATAGTCAGAAAAAGTATTTGCAACGCAACAAATCAGTTTGAAAAACTGGGTTACGTCGGCAATAATCTTGCAAACATGAATACCAGAGGATATAAATCCGTTAACTTTGAACAAATGCTTAAAGAAGACGGATATATTACAGGTGCAGTAAGATCTGATTATAAACAGGGCTCTATTCAGATTACAAGTAATCCGTACGATGTTGCAATCAGCGGTGTTGGCTTTATTCCTGTTGTTTCACCTGAAGGCGAAGTTGCTTATACACGTGACGGCTCTTTTAAACAAGGCAAAGACGGTTATCTGGTAACAGCTGACGATTGGATTGTAGGCGAAGGTATTAAAATTCCTACAAACTGCTACAAGTTTGAAATTAAGCCTAACGGTGAAGTTTTTTCATACGATGCGGCTGACACAGAACCTAAAAAACTGGGAACAATCCCGCTTGTACGTTTTGCTTCTCAGGAAAACCTTGAGCAGGCAGGCATGAATAAGCTTGTACCGACAGAAGATTCCGGAGAACCTGAACTTGTAAAAGACCATGAATGTTTCTGCCAGAATAATTTAGAAAACTCAAACACTAATATATATAGTTCAGTATCAGATATGTTAAGACTGAATGCATCAATGCTTGCAAGTATGCGTATGATGAAAGTTGTAGATGATATGTACAACAAAGCAATTAACATAAGAGAATAGGGAGCGTAGCCGCTCCGCCCGCCATAGGGAGTTCAAGAAACTTCTCAGGTCAATACTAAAGAAAATGGAGCATAGCCGCTCCACCCGCCAAGGGAACCTCAAAAACTAAGAAAGGATAAAAATGTTCACATCGCTGGATAATATGGGCAAAGTTACATTAATGATGGATTTGATAACGCAGAAGCAAAGGGCGTTAGGCTCTAACCTTGCCAATATTGATACTCCGGGATATGTCCGCCGTGATGTAAACTTCGGGGATTATCTTAATTCAATGAACAGTCCTTTGGAAACGAAACTTTCAGAGGTGCTCGGCCCGTCAGGTGTTATTGATGAAAGAAGAAATGAAGAAATTGATCCTGCAAATGAGTTGATGGAAATTCAACAAAACTCACTTCTTTATACGATGGCAACAAGAAGAATGTCTAATATAATTACGGAAATGAAAACAGTTATCAATGTCGGTAAATAAAATAGGAGTAGTCTAACATGAGTATAATGGAATCAATGAATATCGGCTCAAATGCGTTAAAGGCGCATGGCTTAAGGCTGGATATTCACGCAAAAAACATTGCTAACGTTGATACACCTAATTACGTAAGACGTATTCCTGTTTTAAATGCAACTGAAGATATTTCATTTCATGGGTTAATGAATACTATGAAACAAGATGTTTTCGGTGTTGGAACATTACCTTATCTTCAAGGCGGTGTTGTATTCAACGGATGTGTTGAAGATCCTACTATGGGTGACAGAATTTACAGACCGGGACATCCTGATGCTGATGAAAACGGTTATATAAGAGCTTCAAACGTTAACGCAATGGTTGATATGGCAGATGCTATACTTGCTCAAAGAGCTTATGAAGCTAACCTTGCTCTGATTAATATTACAAAATCTATGGCTCAAAAAGCTACTGAAATAGGCAGATAATTTTTCTGAATGTTTTTGATTTTATGTTATTATAGCTTTGGAGGTTTGTTGTGCCAAAGATTTCTATTATAATACCTGTTTACAATGTCCAAGATTATCTTGGGATGTGTCTTGACAGTGTCTGCTATCAGTCATTGAAAGATATTGAGATAATATGTGTTAATGACGGTTCAACTGACAATTCTTTAGCTGTTTTGCACGCTTATAAAAGACGTGATAAACGTATTATAATTATAGATAAGGAAAACGAGGGTTCAGGTGTTGCAAGAAATACAGGTTTAAAAATTGCACGCGGCGAATATGTTTATTTTGTTGACGGGGATGACTGGCTTGAACAGGATGTTCTATTGAAAGCTTCTAAAAAAGCAGACGAAACAAATGCGGATATCGTAATTTTTGGCGGAAGTTCTTGTTATGTCAAAGACAATGGTAAAATTAACAAAAATTCAGGCGGTTACAGTGCGGATAAACTTCCTAAAAAATATTTAAATAAAGTATTTTCAGCCGAAGACATTAAGAAAGATATATTTAAATTCCCTTCTACCGCGTGGACAAAGCTTTACAAACATCAATTTTTGGTTGATAACAATATTTTATTTCAGGAAATAAAAGTCGGACAGGACCAGCTTCCGTTCTTCCATTCAATGATTACTGCCGAAAGGATAGCGCTTTTGCCTGAAAACTTATATTGCTACCGTAAAAACAGGAAAGGTGCCGTAACTGCTGTTAAAAAGAAGAAGAATTTCTCTCCGATATATGTATTTTATGCTGTTGAAGATTTACTTAAAAAACTTGATAAAATTGATGATTACCAAAAAGTTTTTGTAAACAGGTATTTTTCAAAGGCAACTTCCTGGCTTGGAAAATTTCAGGATGATATAAAAGAGGAATATTTTGAAGAATATATGAAGCTTCTTGTGCATATTAAACAAGATTATCCTTTTGGTTGGTGGGTAAAATTTAATCCTAAAATATCAGACGGATATTGGAAGCTGAAATTTAAGCAGTTTGCTGCTAAAAAATTATAGGAGAGATTTATGGATAAAGAATATAGTCAATTTGTAATTGTTCTGCTGTTAATATTTTTCGGTCTTGCTGTGTTTTTCTTTTTAATTGTGCCTATGGTGGTGAATAATGAAGCTTTAGCATCCACAATAAATAATTTAAAAAATAATTATAAAACAGAGATTACCTGTAAGAAAGATGTGTCTTGCACATTAACAAATTACTCTTATAATGATAAACAAACTAACAGTTACACTTTTAAACTGCCGCAAAAGATAACATTTAATTCGGAGTTTGTTCCGTATGTTGAACATACTTATGGTTATGGTTATTTTCGTCAATGGCATAAAAGCGTAAAAATAAATAAGTATTTTGTAATAATAAATGATTATAAATACCCTGTTGGAGAGGACTTCCAACGAGGATTAAAGAAATATTTGGAGGTCAATTACTTTGACGATATTCCTCAAGATGTTTTAAACAGTGATTTCAACCTTATGGTTTCTTCAAGTTATTCAACTGTTGGTCAAAATCTTTCTGAAATACTTCTGAATATTTTATTTGTTTTCGGTTTGTTATATATAATTTTGTGCTTTAACGAAAATTTTGAAAAAAAATACGAAAAATATTTTATACTAATATTTATAATAATGACTTCATTTATCGGAATTTTATTAATAACCGGTTTATCAAGTATCGTAAAATAATTTTGAAAAATTTTTATTTTTTTAGTATGATAAATTTGTTAAGTGAAAATTTAATAAAGATTTAAATGTCGATGTGGCGGAATGGTAGACGTGCACGTTTGAGGGGCGTGTGGAGTAATCCGTGGGGGTTCAAGTCCCCCCATCGACATTTTTTAACGGTCATATATATGGATAAAAAAGAATTAATAAAACGCTGTCTGATATTTGAAGACGCTTTAGAAACTTATCCGTTTAAGGATAAAACTTATGATGAATACGCAGTGCTCAGACATAAAAGCAATGGCAAATGGTTCGGACTGGTGTTTTATCTTAATGACATATTATGTATAAATTTGAAATGCAACCCTTTTGACTCCGCAGTTCTAAGAGATGAATATTCTTTTATTACTCCCGGATGGCACATGAATAAAGCGCATTGGATAAAAGTTGATGTGAACAAATGCCCTGAGGATTTACTTGATGCTCTAATTGAAGCAAGTTTTAATTTAACTTTGACTAAAAGAAAAACAAAATAATTTGAATTTACATTTTTACATGTAATAATTATGGTATGCTAGACAAAATTATTATAAAGGGAGCAAAAGAACATAACTTAAAAGATGTATCTCTTGATTTACCCAAAAATGAGTTAATAGTTTTTACGGGAGTATCAGGTTCGGGAAAATCTTCTCTGGCTTTTGATACTATTTTTGCAGAAGGGCAGAGAAGATATATTGAAAGTCTTTCCACCTATGCAAGACAATTTTTGGGGCAGATGGATAAACCTAATGTTGAATATATTGACGGGCTTTCTCCTGCTATTTCTATTGACCAGAAATCAACCAGCAATAACCCTCGTTCTACTGTCGGTACTGTTACGGAAATTTATGACTATTTAAGACTTTTGTTTGCCCGTGTCGGAACGCCTTTTTGCCCCGAATGCGGCGAGGAAATTAAACCTCAGACAATTGACGAAATCGTTAACAGTATAATGAAGCTTGGTGAAGGTACTAAAATTCAGATTTTGGCTCAAGTAGTTAGAGGCAAAAAAGGTGAATTTCAATCAACGTTTGAAGAACTCCGTCAGGAAGGCTTTGTAAGAGTAAAAGTTGACGGTGAGATTTATAATCTTGATGAGGATGAAATTGAGCTTGCAAAAACAAAAAAGCATGATATTTCCGTTGTAATTGACAGAATTGTAGTAAAAGAAACTGCTCGTTCACGTATTGCGGACAGCACGCAGATTGCGTTAAAAAAAGCCGATGGTGTTGCGGTTGTTGATGTTGTTGGCAACTCTCAGCCAATACCAGTTGCCTTATCCAATGTTTGTGCAGAGGGTGAAAAAAAAGAAATAATATTCAGTGAAAAGCTTGCTTGTCCTAAATGTAATTTAAGTTTCGAAGAACTTGCACCGAGAATTTTTTCATTCAATGCTCCGTATGGTGCTTGTGAAAGATGTTCAGGTTTGGGGGCTGATTTTGTTATTGATGCGGACTTAGTTGTACCTGACAGAAAAAAATCTTTGAAAGACGGTGCTATATATCCTTGGTCTAAAACTTCGACTTCATATTATGATGATGTATTAAAATCTGTTTGTTCGCATTACGGAATAGATATGGATATGCCTTTTGAAGAATTATCCGAAAAAGAACAAAAAATAATTTTATATGGCGGTGATGATATTCTTCCATTCAGGGTTATGCGTTTCGGAACCCACAGATACGAAACCAAATACCACAGATTTGAAGGTGTAATTCCGTTTTTGGAAAAAAGATATAATGAATCAAACGGCGAATACTGGCGTGAAGAAATTGAAAAATATATGATTACTACTCCTTGTCCGGCATGCGGCGGTGCAAGGCTGAAACCGTTTCCGCTTGCTGTCAGAATAAAAGGGAAAAATATTTACGAATTTACTTTAATGTCAATTGATGAAGCATTAAACTTTGTTGATGATTTATATTTGGAACTGGATGAATTTCATTTACATATTGCAAAACAAATTCTTGATGAAATCAGAGCGCGTTTAAAATTTTTAAAAGACGTAGGATTAAATTATTTAAATCTTGCGCGTATGGCAGGAACTTTATCGGGCGGCGAAGCTCAGCGTATAAGACTTGCCACCCAAATAGGAAGCGGCTTATCAGGTGTGCTTTATGTGTTGGATGAACCTTCAATCGGACTTCATCAACGTGATAATGACAGGTTGATAAAGACTTTGATTAAGCTTCGCAATCTTGGAAATACGCTTATTGTTGTTGAACATGATGAAGATACAATAAGAAATGCGGATTACATAGTTGATATCGGTCCTAAAGCAGGTATTAACGGCGGAAAAATAATTGCATCAGGTACAGTAGATGATATTGTAAAGGCAAAAAGCTCTATTACCGGTAAGTATTTAAGCGGAGAAAAATATATTCCTATTCCTGAAAAAATAAGAGAGGGAAACGGTAATTTTCTTCATGTAAAAAATGCTCATTTAAATAACTTAAAAAATATTGATGTTGATATTCCGCTTGGCAAAATTGTATGTCTTACAGGTGTGTCAGGTTCAGGTAAATCAAGTTTAATGCAGGATTTGATTTATGAATATGCAATCCATAAATTAAGAGGGAATAAACCAAAACCGCAAGGTGTTGATGAAATTACGGGATTTGAAAATATTGATAAAATTATTGACATTGACCAGTCCCCAATCGGCAGAACTCCACGTTCAAACCCTGCAACATATACTGATTTATTTACTCACATAAGGGAATTATATTCAAAAACGAATGAAGCTAAATTGAGAGGATATAAACCGGGCAGATTCAGCTTTAATGTTAAGGGCGGAAGATGTGAAGCCTGCAAAGGTGACGGTTTATTAAAAATTGAGATGAATTTCTTATCTGATGTTTACGTAAAATGCGACGTATGCAAAGGAAAACGCTATAACCGCGAAACGCTTGAAGTTAAATACAAAGGTAAAACTATATCGGATGTACTTGATATGAGCGTAAAAGAAGCGCTTGAATTCTTTGACAGCATACCTTCAATTAAAAATAAGCTTCAAACATTAAATGATGTCGGATTGGATTATATTAAGCTCGGGCAAAGTGCAACAACGCTTTCAGGCGGTGAAGCGCAGCGTATTAAACTTGCATCTGAACTTAATAAGCGTGCAACCGGTAAAACTCTTTACCTGCTTGATGAACCGTCTGTTGGTCTTCACTGGTATGATTTGGATAAACTTATCAAAATATTGCAGCAGCTCGCCGATCAGGGAAATACAATTCTTGTCATCGAGCACAATCTTGATTTTATAAAAATTGCAGACCATATAATAGATTTAGGACCTGAAGGCGGTATTGGAGGCGGAACTATTGTTGCGCAGGGAACACCTAAAGAAATTGCCAAAAATAAAAAATCTTATACAGGTCAATATTTAAAACCTTTATTCTATTGATGCAAAAACTTCATTATGCTATAATCTTATAAAATTAGGAGAATGCTGATGAAAAAGTTTTTTGTATTTTTAGCTTTGCTAATGTTTAGTTCGCCTGTAATGGCTAAAACAATTCAGGTAGAGGCATTAAATGATTTTTCTACTGAAAATCCGCCAAAAACTTTGGATGTAAAAGTCCTATCGGAAATTGTTCTTGATGAAAAAATAACTCTTTCTGAAGGTGATGTTGTTCACGGTCAGATTACTGATATTTCTGATCCTAAAAGGCTTAAGCGAGATGCCTCATTTACTTTTGTACCGTTATATTATATTAATAATGCTAAAACCGTTGTTCATATTAACGGATACTTCCCTGCAAAATATGCTACAAAGCTTGATAAAGGCGGGCTTGCAAAATCTGCCGCTCTAGGTGTAGGCAGCTATTTTGTAAAAGGTCTTTCTATCGGCTATTCAGCTGTTGAGGGAGCTGTAAAAAATGAAGATGACGGACGTATAAAATCAGGAGCAAAAGCTGCTTATGAAAGTTCTCCATTTTCTTATGTAGAAAAGGGCAGTGAAATAGTTATTCCAAAAGGTCAAAATTTCCTTTTGAATTTTAAACTTAAAGATGAAGCAGACGAACCTAATTATGAATACACAACTCCGGCTGAAACCAATATATAACCCTTATATAATTGACGATTAGCGAAAATTATGTTAAAATCTATCATACGAAGGAGAATAATATGAAGAAGTTACTTTCAATTTTATCTGTGTTGTTTGCGTTTACTGTATCACCTGTGTTGGCAAAGACGGCGCCTGTTGAAATTTTGCAGGATTTTTCCGTAAATAACCCGTCTGATACATTGCTTATCAAAGTACTATCTAATGTTAAACTAAATAAAGACGTTATGTTGTTTGAAGGTTTCTATGTACTTGGTCAGATTAACAAAGTCGCTAATTCTTCTTTCGTATTTATTCCTGTGAAGTATCAAAACTTTCATAATGAAGTCTATGATATCAGCGGGAACTACCCTGCAAAAATCGAGAAAGTTTTGGAAGGTAACGCTCAAAACGGTGTAGTGCCCAAAAACAGCAAAATGTTATTTGATTTCGTGATTGCAGATGAATATGCAGCAGAAAAAGAAGCAGTAAACAGCCAGCCTGCTCAAACTCCTGAAGGCGGTGTCGCACCTGTTGTTAACAGAACAAAATATGTTATCTATGATGATACTATTCCGCAAACAATGAAAGATTTTCCGGGTATAAAACTAAACTCTTTTGATAACGGAAGCAACTTTAATATTCCTAAAAAATTAATAATTGAAGCTGATAAAAAAGATAGTAATATTAATTCTTTAAAATACAAAAATTAAGAATTATAAAACATAATGAAATAGTGAATATAATGAGTTATATTCACTATTTTTTTATTTAAATATTTAACTATACTTCTACTGCAACTTTTAATTTACCGTTGCCTTCAAGGATTATTTCTGTATCTCTGCCGTTTTCAGAGATTACAAGACGGGTTTTTCTTGTATTATTTTCAATGAAATTTGAAATTTCCTTAACTTTCAAATCGTTCATGTGTATATCCTTTCAAAGTTTGTACTATATATGATAACAGATTTTTGAGGATTTTCAACCCTCTTGAGAATTAAAACCCGAAAAATATTTTTTTTGCTGTGATTAAGACAAAAAAATACCAATTTATTGATATAAATTGGTATTTTATATTATCAGGTTTAAAAAAAGATTAACCTTTGATTTGGCTCATTACTTCGTCAGCAAAGTTTTCTTGACGTTTTTCAAGACCTTCACCAAGCATAAATCTTGTGAAAGCTTTAACAGTAAGTTTACCTTCAATTAATTGACCTACTGTTATGTCAGGGTTTTTGATGAAAGGTTGTTCTAAAAGAACTTTTCCTGCCATAAGTTTATTTACTCTGCCTTCAACAATTTTAGCTCTGATTTGTTCAGGTTTTTTCAATAAATCTTCTTTACCCATTTCAACTTCAGTTTCGTGATCAATTACAGATTGAGGAATTTCATCTCTTGTAATGAATTCAGGAGCGCTTGATGCTATATGCAAGCAAATGTCGTTCATTAATTCATCATCTTTTTTATCTGTTTGAATTAATACACCGATTTTACCGTTGTGAATGTAAGAAGCAGTAGTTCCTTCATAACGTACAAATCTTCTGAAAGTGATTTTTTCGCCGATAGAAGCGATTTTTTCTTTAATGATTTCAGAAATAACTTTACCGCATTCAGGGCAAGTTGATGATAATAATGCATCAACGTCAGCCGGATTTGATTTAGCAACAAAGTCAGCTAAGTTTGATGTTAATTCTTTAAATTCTTCGTTTTTAGCTACGAAGTCTGTTTCACAGTTAACTTCAACCATAGCGCCGCAATCGTCTTGAACTGATGCTGCGATAAGACCTTCAGCAGCAATTCTGCCCATTTTTTTATCAGCAGAAGCCATACCTTTTTGGCGAAGGACTTCCATAGCTTTTTCCATATCTCCGTCAGTTTCAACAAGAGCTTTTTTAGCGTCCATCATACCAGCGCCTGTTTTATCACGAAGTTCTTTAACCATTTGAGCTGTAATGTTCATTATAATTCTCTCCTTTTTTATAGTGAAGAGTGAAGAGGGAGGAGTGAGATAATATCTCAGCCTCCTTCACTCAAACTTAATTAATTATGCTTTAACTTCTTCTGCGCTAACACCTGCATCTTCAGGTTTAATTTCTTCGATTTTTTTAGCGTTAGCATTAGTTTCTCTAAGTTGTTTTCCTTCTAAAACAGCATCAGCCAATTTAGATGAAATTAATTTGATAGAACGGATAGCATCGTCATTACCAGGGATAATGAAGTCAATTCCGTCAGGATCTGCATTTGTATCAGCTAAGCAAATAACAGGGATGTTTAATTTGTTAGCTTCTTTAATAGCGATATCTTCTTTCTTTTGGTCAACTATGAAGATTAAATCAGGTAAACCTCTCATATCTTTAATACCGCCTAAAGTTTTGCTTAATTTGCTTAATTCTCTGTTTAATTTAGCAATTTCTTTTTTAGGTAATTTGTCAACGTGACCTGAGTTAATGAAATCTTCCATTTCTCTAAGTTTGTTAACACGTCCTCTGATAGTTTCAAAGTTAGTAAGCATACCGCCTAACCATCTTCTGTTAATGTAGTAAGCACCTGCTCTTGTTGCTTCTTCTGCAACAACTTCAGCTGCTTGTTTTTTTGTACCTACAAACAAGATATTTTTATTTTTAGCTGCATATTCTCTTACTGTTGCATAAGCTGCGTCTAGTAAGTCAGTTGTTTTACGCAAATCTAATACATAAATACCATTTCTTGCTCCGTAAATATACGGTTTCATTTTAGGGTTCCATCTTTGAGTTTGGTGTCCGAAGTGTACACCTGCTTCTAAAAGTTCAATCATAGATGCTGCTGGCATCGGTTTTCTCCTTTTTTACTTGTTGTACTACGGGAAACGCTGTCTCATCTGCGGGTTTTGTTAAATTAAAGGGGTGTCCCTTTTTTTGCCGCCAGACTAGGGCAAAGCCTATCAGACCAGTGTAACCACTTATATAATAATACAAACATGCCTTTATGCAAATGTAATATATAGTTTTATTACATTTTGTGTTATGTTAAGGAATTTGGGCAATGTGCGTAGCACAAAAAAAACGGACTTTCTAAAAAATAGATTGTCCGGTATTTCATTTTCTGAAACAAAAAGGATTTACATTAATTTACTGTATATAAATATAACTTTTTTAACAGAGTATGCCTCTAATATTCGATGCCTTGTCTTGCCATAACGCCCATATCAAAGTAGTGTTTGATAGGTTTCATTTCTGTTACAAGATGAGCCATAGCTTTTAGCTCAGGGTGAGCATAACGTCCTGTTAATACAATTTCAAGATTTTCAGGTTTGTGTAATAAAACATCTTTTACATCACTTACTTTAATCATATTCATTGATGTACAAATGTTAATTTCATCAAGAATAATCAATTGATATTCACCTGAATTGATAGCTTTTTTAGCGAATTCCCAGCCTTTTTTAGCTTCTTTGTAATCTTCCATGCAAACGTTATGAGAATAACAAACTCTGTCCATACCATATTGAACAACATCAAGGTTAGGAAGGAATTTTGAAGAAGAAACTATTTCACCGTAAGATGTGGCGCTGTCGCCTTTTGTAAATTGGATGATTAGAACTTTCCAGCCGTGTCCCAATGCTCTGAGAGCCAATCCCAATGACGCTGTGGTTTTACCTTTGCCATCTCCTGTATAAATTTGAATATAACCATGTTCTAACACGACTCACTACCTCCAATAAACTGTAATAGGTTCCTCTATCCTTATTTTAACGAACTTTTCCCACTGTTTAATCGTTCATAAGATGGATAATTTTCTAGAGCCAAAGATGGATAAATGTATCTATCCCCGCTCCCAAGATTTTGTATATCCATCATAAAATAAAACTAAAAAAAAAGAACGTTTTTGAAACACTTCATGCCAATCTTTTTACAATTGATTTTTCTAAAAATCCATAGATTGAGATTAGATAAAGATTTGATGACAAAAAAGTTTTTTTGAAAAAATTTACATTAATTTTGTAAACTAAATGCAACAAAGACTTGCAAAGTTTTAAAGAAGTCTTGGCATGCTTATTTACAGGTTTTTATTATTATGAATATTGTTAATATTTACATTTGATTTTTTTATTAAATAAATGGGCATAATAAAACTAACGAGGTCGACGTAAATACTTGATATTATTCATGTTCAGCATGTTAACTTTTGTAACGAAAGAGGATATTTGTGAAATCAGCTGATTTGGAAAGTTTTTATATTATTAGAGATATAAAAGAGAGATGAGCACATGAGTGTAAACAAACCGGGATTACCAAAACTGAATGTGAAATCTGAAATGCAGACTTCGTTTAAGTCTGCACTCTCAAGTAAGCTTGCTACAACTCAAAGAAGTTCGGTGAGCTACGGTATCTTTGCGCAGCGTTCAAACAGCGGTGTAATTCATAATCCTAAAGCTTATTTAAGTCCATCAACAAGTGCAACAAGACATGCTTTACTTGATAACAGAGTAAAAGTGTTTAATAATAATGTTCCCGTATCACCTACAAGAGTCGCATCTTCAGATAATACAAATAAATATGCGGAAGCATTAGTGGCTATGCAGGCATTATCTCAAACTATTTCGCCTTTGATTAATTCTAAAGCCGATGCAAAAGGTGATGCTAAAACTAATGCTAAGTCATCTGCTGAAGGTGCTATTGGAGATTTAGCAAATGCTAAAAATTCAGCCGAAATCCAAAAAGGTTTGGAAAAACTCGGCACAGAGCTTTCCGGATGCGAAACTGATATCACTAAAGCAGGTGAAACTATTGAATCAGAAACTAAGCTTAAGTCTGAAGCTGAAACAGCACTTCAAAAAGCTGAAACAGGAATAGAATCTGAAAAACAAAATATACAAAAACAAACAGGTACTATAACAAAACTTCAAAGCAGTATTCAAACCGATAAAATGACTCTGAGCGGATTGAAAGCCCAGTTAAGTACTTCCGGAGAAATGGGCAAAATGGCTTTAGAACAACAAATAAGCCAGTTGGAAGCTAAAATTAATCAGCAAGAAACCCAACTTAAAGAAGCAGAACAATCTAAAAAAGCTTCTGAAGATAAGATTAAAAACGAGCTTGAACCGGAAAAAGAAAAACAGTCTAAAGCAATTGATTCTTGTAAACAAAATATAGAAACTGCAGAAGCTAAGAAAAAAGAAGCTGCAACTAAGAAAGAAAAATTAGAAGCATCAAAAGGTAAATATGAAAAGAAATTGACCGATGCGCAAAATAAAGAAACAAAACAGCTGGCTTCATTACATACAGAACTTGCTAACTATGCAAAACAATTCCAAAGCGAATCTGATGCAGGCAAGAAAAATAAAATATCAGAAAAATATGTAGCAAAAGCAAAAGAATATAATGAGCTTTGTAAAAATACATCCGTAAGCGGATATACAGAAGTAGCGCTCGATTTGAATTCTTAGAGATAACATATTGTTACAAACGGCTTTACTTTTGTAATTCATTAATTTATAATAAATTCATAGACAGTATTGTCACAGAAAAAAGAACGGGAACCCCCGTTCTTTTTTATCTGATAGGGTTAGAAAGGGCAGGTTTTATTTATGAAACAGGAAATTAACAGACATGAAGTCTTAGAGAAAATTACACCGTTGATAGAAAATACAGCCATGCGTTTTGGTTATATTCCTATCGAAATTGAGTTTGTAAAGGAAAATCATCGTTGGTTTTTGAGAATATATCTGTATTCTAAAGAAAAAGATGTTACGCTCGATGATTGTGAAAAGGTTACCAGAAGCCTTTCGGATTTCCTTGATGAGCTGATACCCGTAAAATATTACATGGAAGTGTCTTCTCCGGGGTTGGAAAGAAAGTTTAAATCCGAAAAAGAGTTTGTTTATTTTCAGGGAAGAAGAATAAGTTTAAAATTAAAACAGCCTTTAGAAGGTGAAGAAGAAAAGATTTTTAAGGGTGAAATTATTGATTTTGATGAAACAAACGGATTAAAGTTTTTCAGGTTTGATGACGGACAAGAATTACAAATACCTAAAAATAACATACAATCAGCGAAATTATATATAGATTAATAAATGAAAGGATAAGAAAATGATTAAAATAGGTACAGCACTGTTTGAAGCATGTGAAGAACTGGAAAGAGAAAGAGGTATATCTAAAGATGTATTAATTGCTTCTCTTTGCGATGCAATGGTTGCAGCTTACAAAAAACATATGCACATTAAAGAAGCTACAAATATTGAAGCAATATTAGATGAACAATCAGGTGAAATCGGTGTTTTCAGAACTAAACTCGTAGTTGATGATGTTGAAGATGAAGATACTCAAATTACACTTTCTGATGCTCAGGAAATTGTTGAAGACGTAGAAGTAGGAGATGAAATTAAAATCGAAGTTACTCCTGATCAGTTCGGACGTATTGCTGCTCAGTCAGCTAAACAGGTTATTACTCAAAGAATCAGAGAAGCTGAAAGAAACCTTGTTCTTCAAGAATTCATTGATAAAAAAGGTACATTGACAACAGGTATTATCCAAAGAGTTGAAAACCGCAATGTAATTGTTAACATTGGTAAAACTGATGCTATTATGCCACAGAAAGAACAAATACCCGGTGAATACTATAAACCGGGAAACAGAATCAGAGTTTTTGTGCTTAACGTAAAAGAAACTACAAGATTACCGCAGGTTATTGTTTCTCACGCACATGCTGAAATCGTGAGAGAATTGTTTGAACTTGAAGTTCCTGAAATTGAAGACGGAATTGTTGAAATTAAATCAATTTCACGTGAAGCAGGCTACCGAACAAAAATTGCGGTTTGGTCTAATGATCCTGAAGTTGATTCTGTTGGTGCTTGTATCGGACCTCGCGGTTCCAGAATTCAAACAATTGTTTCTGAATTGAAAAACGAAAAAATTGATATCGTCAGATATTCTGAAGATCCGGTTGAATACATTGTAAATGCTTTATCACCTTCAAGAGTTGTGTCTGTTGATATTCTTGCTGATGATGAATATTCTCACGAAGCAATGGTTGTTGTTCCTGATGATCAATTAAGCCTTGCTATCGGCAGAGAAGGTCAAAACGTTAGACTTGCTCACAAATTAACAGGCTGGAAGATTGATATTAAGAGCGTTTCTCAAATGGAAAAAGCAGAAGCAGCTAACTACCAAAACTATGAAGAAGCTCAAGATGAAGTTGAAGAAATTGATGCTCAAGATGAACTTCAAGAAGAAATCGAAGAAGAAATGAATCAACAAGTTGTTGATGAAGAAGATTTCCAGGAAGAAGCAGCTGTTGAAGAAGATGCTTCAGAAGACGAAGAAGTTTAACATTAAAAATCAATATTAATATTTAAAAAGGGTAATTAAAAATTACCCTTTTTTGTTTATATTGAACATTCGCTTAATAAATTCATTAAGGTAAATTGGGCATCTCCAACAGGCTCAAACATATATGAGATTAATAAAAATAAAACCATTTTTTTGTTAAAATCTCTGCCTTGTAATTTTAAGTGTCTTATTTTCAATTCATTTACCATAAAATCAAGTTCATCAACAGAGAGCATAACATTATGCTTAGTTTTTTCCTGAATGCTCTGCCCAATTCTCGGACATTGGAAATCAACATCGAAATCTTCAGAATCCGTATATTCTGCTTTTTCAATAGCTGTATAATGTTTTGCCGCAAAAGGACAATCAGGCAGACAGGTTTGGTTTAACAAAATCTCAATTCTTTCAATATCATTTAAGAGGTGTGCTTCTTCTCTGATTTTATATTTTACATATTCAGGTCTTGCAACAACTCTGTCAAATTTATCCAGCATTCTGTTGTAAAATTCGGTTTCTCTGTCATCAGGACTTTCAAGTTCAAAGTAAGGCTTTATAACAGAGCAAGTGCAATAAGCCTCAGGGTAAAGCTTTTTAATATAATCATGAAGTAAATCAGAGGATATAATAAACTGGCAGTTAAGTTTTACCGCTGCATCCAAAATTTCATTGCAAAATTTATCATTTAAATCTTCTTGGCTGACATGGTAATTAGAAAAAGTAAAAGCAGGTGTAATACCTTTTTCTCTTACTTTTGTAAGATAATTAACGGTTGATTCAACATCATAATTTCTTATTCTGGAAGGTCTTCCTCCGCTCCATTTACAACGGAATGTGCCAAAGTTAATAAAGTTATAATTTTCATCCAAATCTTTATAACACTGAATAATGTTATTTGTTAAATCATCATTTTTGTTAAAAAGCAGCGGTAAAGACCAAATTGCATCAGGATATTTCAGAATACTCATTTTATCTCCTTATCTAAATTCAAAGCATCAAAAGAAAATTCTATTGAATGATTATCATTATAAAAATCTTCAAAGCTTTTACGAATTGTATCCCCTCCGCATAGCTCAGGTTCGTCAAACCATTTTGAACCCGGTTCAAGGATAATTTTACCCATTGAATACCCGTTCACGCTGTGAGGGTACTTTTCAGTTAGGTATTCCCCGTATTCAACAGATGCATTTCTTTGCTCATCGGTTAAATTTGGAATATCGGCAAACGATATGTCACACATTACTCTTAAATCATTCATATATTCTAAAATGTCTTCAAGCTCTTGATTTGAGTAGTAAAATGTTTTATGTTTCTTTCTTAGATTTTCATCTGCAAATTCAGGTGAAATTAATAAGTATGAATTGTTTGAACAGCTTTCTTTAAAAGTTTTGATAAAATCTTTTTGCGGAAGACCAAAGCATTCAAAAGTAATATTTAATTTTTCATCAAAGTTTTCAGCAAGATATTTGAAAAGTTCAATCTGCTTTTCCTGATTAAAAGGTGTAGGATCAAAAGCAAAATGGAAGTTTTTCACATCAAATTTTTGTTTTAAAACTTTCATGTCATCTACTATGCTTTTTGCAGAGCGTCTTGAAATTCGGTTTCTGCCTGTAATTTTTTGAACATTTTTAAAGCCGCCTCCGCACCATGAACAGTTTCCGTAACATCCGCGTCCGATGCATACACCATGAATTGTCGAAGAACCTGTTAATTGGTTAGGTTGTGATAAATTTAGCATATAATCAGTTTTAAAATAGCTGTCAAAATGCTTTAAATAGTCAAATCCGACAAAATTAAACTTATCCAAATCCTCATCGGATGCAACATAGAAATTTTTATTTATTTTTATCCCGCTATCGTCACGCCAGCAAAGATTAGGGATATCAGACATATCAGCTTTTTTGTTAAAAACAGCCTCTGCAAGCTCAGCTATGGGCTTTTCACCTTCGCCTTTAATTATTGCATCTATAAACGGGTATTTTTCAAGTATTTCTCTAGCAAAAAATGATGCTGTAAAGCCGCCCAATGAAATAAAAACATCAGGATTTTCTTCTTTAATTGATCTAGCAATTTCAATAACATCAAATGATTGCGGATGCCAGTGAAGTGATATTGCAATAAATTTTATATTGTTATCTTTTACATATTTGGCAGCCGAAAATTTTTTATCAAGATATTTTTCAACGCTTAAATGAACAACTTCGGCATCAAACCCGTTTATTACCAGTTGATGACATAACGAATAAATTCCCATAGCAATAAAGTTAATGCTTGATGCTGCTCCATTTTCTAATATATGGAGTTTAGGGATATGCAATAATAAACATTTGCCTCGTGTCATTAAAAAACTTCCTTTAGCCAATTGTAGATTGAGTTTCTGATAATGTCAAATAAATACGTCTAAAGATTGTCTGAGGCGTATACTGTTGACAAAAAATATTGAGCAAATATGATAATATTATGGCTTAAAATACCAAATTAGTATTATAGTATAAGTAAAGAAAAAGGAGATTAATCTCATGGCACGTGAAAAGTTTGAAAGAACCAAACCGCACGTTAACGTAGGTACAGTAGGCCACGTTGACCACGGTAAAACAACATTAACAGCAGCTATTACAGGCGTTATGGCTGCAGCTGGCGGAGCTCAAGCTAAAAAATTCGATGAAATCGATGCAGCTCCGGAAGAAAGAGCAAGAGGTATAACCATCTCTACTGCTCACGTAGAATACGAAACAGAAACAAGACACTATGCTCACGTTGACTGCCCGGGCCACGCCGACTATGTTAAAAACATGATTACAGGTGCAGCTCAAATGGACGGAGCTATCCTTGTAGTAGCAGCAACTGACGGTGCTATGCCTCAAACTCGTGAACACATTTTGCTTGCTCGTCAAGTTGGTGTTCCTAACCTTGTTGTATTCTTAAACAAATGTGATATGGTTGACGATCCTGAATTATTAGAACTTGTTGAAATGGAAGTTAGAGAAATCTTAAGCTCTTACGAATTCGACGGTGACAATATTCCGTTCGTTCATGGTTCAGCTTTAAAAGCATTAGAAGCAGTTCAAGCTAACCCTGCTGTAAAACGCGGCGAAGATAAATGGGTTGATAAAATTTGGGAATTGATGGATGCTATCGATTCTTACTTCCCAACTCCTGAACGTGACTTGGATAAACCATTCTTGATGCCTGTTGAAGACGTGTTCTCAATCACAGGTCGTGGTACTGTTGCAACCGGTAGAGTTGAACGTGGTACTGTTAAAGTTGGTGAAGAAGTTGAATTGGTTGGTTTAGGCGAAACTAAGAAAACAACTGTAACAGGTGTTGAAATGTTCAGAAAACAACTTGATCAAGGTCAAGCTGGTGATAACATCGGTGCTTTATTACGTGGTGTTGATAAAACTGAAATCCAACGTGGTCAAGTACTTGCTAAACCTGGTTCAATTAAACCGCACACTAAATTCACAGCTAACGTTTATGTATTGACAAAAGAAGAAGGCGGACGTCATACTCCATTCTTCCCTGGTTACAGACCTCAGTTCTACATCAGAACAACTGACGTAACCGGTTCAATCAAATTCGAAGGTCAAATGGTAATGCCTGGTGATAACGTTGTTATGGAAGTTGAACTTATCGCTCCGGTAGCTATCGAAGAAGGTATGAGATTTGCGATTCGTGAAGGCGGTCACACAGTTGGTGCCGGTGTTGTTGACAAAATTATTGAATAATTTTTAACAGCATAAATACTTTTAAAAAGAGCTTTGAGAAATCAAAGCTCTTTTTATGCAAAAAATTTTTTGTTTATGTTTATATATTAATAATTCAAATAATAAAGGAGTTTATATGTTTGTACAATCGATTTCTTTTCAGAATGATAAAACCTGCTTTAACGGGAAAATAGGTAAAGCAACATTAATAAAAGCTAAACAATACTTGTCTAAAGAGGATTATAATAATTTGAAAAATGCTCGTTTCGGCAAAAACCAATTTACTAATGTAGAACTTATAAGAGAAAATATTATTTCTTATGATGGGTTAAACCGTAATAATGTTCAAAACAATTTGTATGCAGTTATAACAAACCTGAGAAAAAAATTGCCGCCTGTTAAAATTAATCTCGGTTCAGGTGATATGCCTGTTGATAGGATGTTCTTTGCAAGACTTTCTAACGCAGTTATAAACGGTGAAAATATTTTATCTAAATTAAAATCATAAAAGCGGTAATAAATACCGCTTTTTTAAACCCCTATAAATTTTGTACCTTTTTCCAAAATAATTGACCTTAACCTATTTTGCCATTTGCAGTGATGCAAACTTGTTGTTTTCTTTAGATTTTTGTAAATATTTAACAAGTGATTTTGCAACCAGCTCGGAACGTTTTTTGTTTTCCCTGTCAAGAATGTCAAAATATTCGTCTAATGATGACATTATGTATTCTGTGTTTTCCATTTTTTTAATCCTTTCTGACGATTTTCTTTTGATTTTTTAGATTATCGCCCGGAACTTTGCTATGCTCGTTTCCGTTTTCCCCTTTATTTAATTTTTTATTTAAATCTTTGTTTAGCCCAGTAATGCTTCAAGTATTTCTGCATTTTTATTGGCTTTTTTAGTATTTCTAAGTTGATTTCTATACATATAAGTTCTAAGAGCTTCTCTGATTAATTCAGATCTTGTACGATTTTCATTTCCTGCGACTTGATCAATTTCGTCTAAAAATCTTTCAGGCATTGATATTAACACTCTAGCCATATTTTTCTCCTTTTTAAGTATTCCCTTTGTAATTCCCCTTGTACTTATATAAAGGAAATTATTAATTAAAAATTGCGTAATGTGTATATATTATGTATTAACTTCTTAACAAAAGTTAATATATCTTGCCTAAAACCTTCTTACATAGTAGTTTTTGTCTTGTTTTAACTCCTTTTTAATTTTTAAAAGTTCATTATTTTGGAAATCCTTTGTAAGGATTTTTGCTGTTTTCTCTCTTATTGTATATTCATTTATACTCTTGGTTTTTGAGAGTATCTCAACAAGTGTTTCAGCCGGAATAAACTCTGAAAACTCATATATAGTTTCTAAATACCAGTATAGCTTAAAAATTTCTTTGTTAACTTTGTATTTGCCGTCTTGTAAGTCAAAGGTAATCACAATATCAGATAAGTTAAGAGTTCTGTTTGTTAATTTTCTACAAAAATCAATACAAAATTCTTTATCATTTTTCAGATATTTGATTGCTGATATTGTGTTTCTGCAAATATTTCCGTTAATATCTATAACTGCATCAAGAAATTTATCAGTAAATCTTGTGAAAAATTGCGGCTTTTTGCATACAAATTCTTGAAGCCTGAATGATACTGCCTCTCTTATTTTACCATCGCAGCCTGTAAGATTTGAAACGAATATATCAGCTTCTTTTTGTGAATTTATGGAATTAAGTTTTAAAGCTGATACTTGTCTTTCAACAACAGAGCCATTTTCAAGCAGGAGTATCAAATCTTCATGTGAATAATCATTTTCATAAAGATTCAAAGCTGTATTAAAATCCTGTTTATATTTATGGTTCAAAATTTCTAAACTATCGGTGTTCAAATTTTACTCCTAAGCTCGTTATATCAATAATATAACATAAACTACAATGATTTTTCGAGGGAAAATAGTTTTAATGTATGATATAATTTATAGAATGTAGACTATAATATTTTCAGGAGATAGAAATGAAAGAAATAATAGCATTTTTTAAAGATATTTTTATGATAAGCGACCAGAATTCAAAAATGAAAGTTGGTTTATCTCAATTTAAAGACGAAGAACCTGAGGAAAAGAAGACTGTAAAAAAGGTTCAAAAAATTCAAAAAGAAGTTAAATTATCAGACTTAATGAGAAGAAGTGCATAATTAATCTTGAATTGCTCAGAATAAAATGTTATAATTAAATATGTATTAACATTGAGGAAAGGAGCAATTATGAGA
>ERZ1673744.584-NODE-584-length-45250-cov-7.036885_pt1 | contig 45250 bp, 67 predicted proteins | sample MGYA00580207_ERZ1673744 | MGnify/ENA primary metagenome ERZ1673744 (study PRJEB41218, sample SAMN15661751) | gut metagenome | host: Homo sapiens | place: Canada: London | collected 2015-08-20/2019-03-30 | study: EMG produced TPA metagenomics assembly of... | reverse complement strand
TTATTGTATAATACTAAAAGCGGACAGGGCTGAATTGCGCTGTTTCGCGTACAGATGCAGGTCCCGCGCGTGGGCAGCCTGTGAACCATGTCAGGCGGGGAACCGAGCAGCATTAAGCGGCGCTTGCCTAGTGCCGCGGTCAAGCCTGCATCTGTACGCAAAGCAGCGCAGCCGCGTGCTCTGCCCGCTGTTTTTGTATCTTAGGAGGGATGTGTCGATGTACCGCGCTTTATATCGCAAATGGCGTCCCCAGCGCTTTGCCGACGTCGTAGGCCAGACGGCCATCGTCACGGCCTTGCAGAACCAGATTGCAGCCGGGCGTATCGGCCATGCCTACCTGTTCACCGGCACGCGCGGCACCGGCAAGACCACCTGCGCCAAAATTTTTGCCAAGGCTGTCAACTGCCTGGACACCACCAGCCCCGATCCCTGCGGCAAATGTGAAATTTGCAAGGGTATTGACTCCGGCTCCATCATGGATATCATCGAGATGGACGCTGCCTCCAACAACGGCGTTGACGATATCCGCGACCTGCGCGACGAAGTTGCCTACCTGCCGTCTGTCTGCAAATATAAAGTGTACATCATCGACGAGGTGCATATGCTCTCGACAGCCGCGTTCAACGCGCTGCTGAAAACGATGGAGGAACCACCCGAGCATGTCATCTTCATCCTTGCTACCACCGAGGTGCAGAAGGTTCCGGTCACGATTTTAAGTCGCTGCCAGCGGTACGATTTCACCCGCATCACGGCAGATGATATCGCAAAGCGTCTGCTGTATGTCGCCGGGGAAGAGAAAATCGACCTCGACGAGAACGCTGCGCAGCTGATTGGCCGCCTGGCTGACGGCGCGATGCGTGACGCACTCTCCATCCTGGACACCTGTGCCGGTGTCGACAACAAAGTTGACGAAGCCCTTGTGCGCCGCATGGCAGGCGTCACGGATAGGGGATACCTGTTCGAGATCAGCGACGCCATCAACGCCCATGATTCCGTCACCGCGCTGGAAAAAATCGCCGAACTGCGCCAGCAGAGCGTCGATATGCGCCGCCTCTGCATGGAACTGGCCGGGCATTACCGAAACCTGATGCTCTGTGCGCTGCCGGGCGGCACGTCGCTTTTGACCGGTATCTCGCCGGAGGAAGAATCCGCCTACACCCAGCGCAAAGACTTCCCGCAGGCCGAAGCTATCCGCGCCATCAACGCCTTTGGCTCGGCACTGGAAAAGATGAGCCGCGGCACCGACCAGCGTATTGAGTTGGAACTGGCCGTGTTCTCGTTGACCCAGCCTGAAGCCGCCGCACAGGTCGTCATCCAGCAGGCAGCCCCTGTACCCGCCGCACCGCAGGCATTCGCGTCTGCCCCCAGGGCGTTCACTGCGGCCCCGCCGCCGGTACAGGCTGCACCTGCCGTTGTGCCGCCGATAGTTTCGCAGGCACAGCCGCCCATGGCAGCCCCCGCAGCGGGGGAGACAGACGACGTACCGCCGCCCATCGACGACGAGCCGCCGTTCTTGCAGCCCGAGTTAAAACCCGCACCGCAGCCTGCATCCCCGCCGACACGCCCGGCCCCTGCCGCAGCACCCCGCAAATCGGAACCGCCCCGGCAGGCCGGCCCGCTGGAACCGTTCGGTTTCTGGCCCGCCGTCCTGTCGGATCTGGAAGAAAATGACGCCATGCTCATCTCGTTTTTGCGCGGCACCAGGGCCTACTGCGACGGCAAACGCGTTTTGTTTGAATGCAGCGACGCCTTCCGCGATTACATCCGCAACAATCGTGAAGTCAGCAAGCGGCTGAAAGAAGCCATCTACCGCGTCTCGCGGATCAAATACAGCATCGGCCCCTATGAGGAGCCGAAGGAAGCCGCCAGCGATGCCCCGGCTGTCAGCATTGACGAGACCCTGCACAATATGCAGGAATTGGGCGTCGATTTGAAAATCGTTGATAAATAATTATTTTTGGAGGATATCACCCATGAAAGCAAGAATGCCCAAAGGCTACGGCCGTCCCGACCCCAACGCCATGATGCGCCAGGTGCAGAAGATGCAGGACAGCATCCGCGCTAAGCAGGAAGAACTGGAAGCCAAGGAATACACCGGCACTGCCAGCGGTGAGATGGTCACTGTCACCATGAATGGCAAGCACGAAATTACCGCTGTCAAGATCAAGCCTGAGGTCGTTGACCCCGACGATATCGAAATGCTTGAGGATCTGATCGCCGCCGCCGTCAACAGCGCCACTGCTGCCGTGGATAAGGACTCCGAGGAAGAAATGTCCAAGATGACCGGCGGGCTGAACATCCCCGGTCTGGGCTGAGAGGCACACTATGCCGCAAAATGTTGAGCCGCTGGAAAACCTGGTGGATCAGTTTGCCCGTTTTCCCGGCGTTGGCCGAAAAAGCGCCGTGCGCATGGCTTACCAGGTCATGTCCATGCCGCCGGAGCAGGCAATGGAGCTTGCCAAAGCCATTGAGCACGCAAAGAAAGACCTGCACCGCTGCCGCATCTGCCAGGACTATACTGCCGGTGAGGTCTGTAAAATTTGCGCCTCCCAAAAGCGGGACCGCAGCGTCATCTGCGTTGTGGAAAGCCCGCGGGATATCAAATCCATCGAACGCACCCACGAATATAACGGCCTGTACCATGTGCTGCACGGCCTGATCTCGCCGATGGACGGTATCGGTGCAGACCAACTCTGCGTCAAGGAACTGCTGGCCCGCCTGAACGACACCGTCAAGGAGGTCATCATGGCCACCAGTCCCACGGTGGAGGGCGAGGCAACCGCTATGTATATCGCCAAACTCATCAAGCCGCTGGGCATCAAGACGACCCGCCTGGCCTATGGTCTGCCGGTGGGTTCCAGTTTGGAATATGCCGATGAGACGACGCTGTACCGCGCTATGGCCGGTCGCGGCGAGATGTGACGAAAAGCCCTTGACTTTTCGCCGCAGCCGCGTTACAATAAATATCCTATCACCGCGAAGGAGGTGTGCCCATGGCCGAAGACAAAAGCGGAAAGAAAATGATTGCCGTCAACCGTGAGGTGCGCCACGAATACTTTGTGGTCGAAGCGCTGGAAACCGGCATTGAGCTGGTCGGCACCGAGGTCAAAAGCCTGCGCGCCGGTGGGGTAAACCTCAAGGACTCCTGGGCGGATATCGATGACGGCGAGTTGATAGCAAAAGGTATCCACATCAGCCCCTATGAGCAGGGCAACATCTTCAACAAAGACCCGCGCCGCCCGCGGCGGCTGCTGGCGCACAAAGCGGAGATTCGCCGCCTGGGCCAGCAGATCAAGCTGCAAGGGTATACGCTGGTTCCTCTTTCGCTCTATTTCAAAAAAGGGCGCGTCAAGCTGGAATTGGGTCTTTGTAAAGGCAAAAAGCTCTATGACAAGCGTGCAACTGCTGCGGCACGCGATGCCAAGCGCGACATTGACCGCGCACTGAAAACGCAGCGATAAGTTGTTTTCCCTTATCTTTCCCGGCAGGCTCACACCTGCCGAATATGTGGGGCTGTAATGGTTTCGACGGGGAGAGAGAGGCGTGAGCAGCGGGCCGTGGCGGTGACCCACGATAAAAGCGCCAACTTAAATTAACTGACAACAATTATCCTGTTGCCGTAGCTGCCTAATTAGGCTCTACCGTTCTGCCCGCGTTAGTACCGCGCGGGGTCAGGGCGTCGATTAGGTACTGAACGTGAACGGGCTTAAGCTTTGCGGTCCGGCATGAATTTATGAAGCTACCGCGGTGTAGTGCGTGTGTGTTCGCCCGCACCAAGGGAAATTCAATAAGCACACTGCGCCCGGAGATACTCTAACCGATTTCTTTTCGGACACGGGTTCGACTCCCGTCAGCTCCACCATTAGCTACGAATCCGAACCAAATACTTATTATTGGTTTGGTTCTGGTTCAGACAAGGAAGCATCTTATGGTTTAGTGCCGTAAGGTGCTTTTGCTTTTCATATCAACAAAGAGAATGCCCCGCGCTGTTACAGTGCAGGGCATTCTCTTTGTTGGAATAAATCTCCAACTAGGATTGTTAGCATTTCCTAGTATACCCGACTATTCCAATCATTGCAACCACATTCCAAATTTGCTTCAAACTTGCTTCAAACTTTCTGCTTACCGCTACCAAGCACCTTCACCGGCTCTGTACTGATCTGCGCAATCAAATCCGCACGCTTCGCGCCGTCCTGCACAGTCAGACCCATGTCAATCGCCAGCTGCTCCAAGTCCTCGGTCGTCAGTTCATCCAGCTGTGCCGTGTCCAGATGCCCAATAGGGGAGCCGTCCGCATTTTTCCCGGTTTCCACGGTGATACCGCCCGCGCTCTTGTCCGCTGCGCTTTTCCCAGCGGCAAGCAGCTTCAACAGCCACTCCGGTACGTTCGCGCCCATTTCAGCGGCGTTTTCGGCAATGCTGCCTAACTCGGTAAAAATGTACCACACCAGCACCACCGGCAGAATCAGGCTCGAGTACGTCAGCCCCAGCCCCGGCAGGTTTGCCACGGCAATGCTCAATACTGCGTCCGTCAGCGCGGCCACTACGACCACCACCAGCATCCCCGCCTTGTGCCAGATACCTGCGCGGGCAACGGCGCTCGACCACTCGCCGCGGCTTGCCGCCGCTGCACTGCCGCTGAGCCAATCCAGCACCATGCAGACGGCCCAGGCCACCACCAGCCACCCCAGCCAGCCAAACGCCGCCGTGAACGCCCCACAGACCGCCGCAATGGCCGCCTTCGCCGCCAAAAAGGTATTGTTGCTGTTTTCCATATCTTTGCCCTCCATCAGCCCACATACCGGGCCAAATATTTATTGTCCTTCGTCCAGCCCTCGGCCTCGGCCAGCTGGTAGAAGCTCACCGCGTCGCCGTTGCTGACAGCGCCGACGCAGACGCAGTACGTCTCCGTGCCGACCGGCAGCACATAGTAGCGGCTTGCGCTGATAAGCCGTAGCTTAACGGCCAGCGCGTCGCACTTGTTCATGCCCCGATGATCCAGCGGGCCGATCATGATGCACTGCAACGTTTTCCCGGTCGGCGTCTCGCTGATCTGCTCGGTCTGGCCGTTCTCCGCCGTGCCATAAACGCCCACAGCGTTGTCAATGCCCGCGTAGGCCGTCGGGTCAACGCCTGTGCCGGTCGCCGTGGCCCGGGCCTCAAAGTGGCAGTGTTTGTAGCCGCCCGCCGCGTTGCCGGTGTTGCCCATAATGCCCAGCGCGTCGCCGCTGCTGATCTTCTGGCCCACAGATACCAGCAGCTTGGCGCAGTGGGCAAAGTACAAAAAGTTCACGGCGTCCGGTGTCTGGCCCGCGTCCAGCTGCACGCAGACGTACCAGCCCCACTCCCACGTTTTATCGGCGCGGTTCATCACGATGCGCGCCCGCACCACGCGGCCGGTGATTTTCTTGCCGTCGTAGTACGGCATTCGGATTTTATCGCTGTCCAGGCCGACGATATCAATGCCGCCGTGCCAGGTCTTGCCGTAGTTCCGCGTCCAGCCAAAGCGGCCGTAGTTGTACAGCACTTCCGCGCGGCACTGAAAGATTCCGGTTTGTTTCATTTTTTCGTCCTTTCTCCCCGCAGGGGCGGGGATTATGATTTTCGCAAGTTGTAAAAATACGTGTAGTAGCTCAAATTTTCGGGGTCGCCAATGGTTTCGATAGTGTCTCCCGGTATGACGGGAAACAAAGGAGACGTGTAATAATTATAGTTTCTGGTTTCCGTATAGCCTTGGTCCACGACCGAGCCATTGATCTTAATACGGTGGAAAATTGATGCCTCAGTAGATCCGCTCGAGCAACAGAATTGTACAAATCCTGGTTTGCCAATGGTAAAAGTGCCTTTTGTGCCAAGGCTAGTGAGATTTGTATAATCAGGTCTGGCTATTGATTCGGCGCTAGCCACCGCTGCCGGGCTTGCAGCCCAGCCGTCCGCAGCAGTTTTCGTTGGATCCGCCGTATCGCTCACGCGCACGTCGCCGGGCAGGTCAGCCCCACCGGGCAGCTGGTAATAAGGGTTGCGGGTTGCACTCATACCGCCACCCCCTTCGGGGTCAGCCGGTTCGACGGTACATATACACAGCCGTGTACTTGTTCTCGATTGGCATGGGCTGGCTGCCGCCGTTGTATGCGCTTTCTGTTCCACCATACCAATCCGCGCTGTAAGGCTTTCTGCCGACCGGGGTTATGTATGTATCTGCCCCATGGGTGCCTGTAGAATAGCCATCTTGGTAAGTCGCAAAAGCGTGATTGTGCCGTGGCATCTGTTCCAGTGTCTGCACCACTTCCCACGCGCCGCCGGTGCTGCCCGCCGGGTGCGTATCGTCCGCAGCTCTCAGCATACAGTCGGTGATTTGCTCCCAGCTTGTCCCCGGCCAGCGCTGTGCCGGTTGGATTTCGCTCATCGTCACAAGTATGTCGCCCACCCAGTACGGGCAGGCGTTTAAGGGGTTCTGTGCTGCGTTCATACCCAGCACCTGTGCAAACTGCACAAGGCTGTTTTATGGCAGCCCCCCCCCGAACGGATAACGTAGTTTCGTCATTTTGATGCACCTCCAAAATTTTTTAATCTTTACTAGGCCAATCTAAATAGATACCCGCTGTCGTACCAGTTCAAATTTTTGAAAGTAACTTTACTGCCAGTGATAGTCATAGCGTTTGAGTCCGCAGTCCATTCTAGCGTACTATCGTCCTTCAAAAACAATATGAAAATTAGGTTCGACCTAAAAAAGCAGACCATGTACAAGCCGCCTGGTTTCCCGCTCATGTCGTAGGTGGCGCTATTTGTTTCGCCGGTATCTACTACGGAACCAAGATACTTGACTGTTCTAGTGGACAATTCATCACCCACAGCCTTAGCATCAGCGGCAACGCCCTCGACGCTCAGCGTTTTGTCGGGGGGGGTGACAGCATACGGATTAGTTGTTGCGTTCATGATGTTCTCCTTTACTTAATGCGGCGGTAGCGGTAGGTGCTGATGTACGGTTGCATGTTGTTGTGACTTTGACCCTTACCAGATAAGGTATACAGTGCATCACCAACCGTCTCACCAGATGGCATTGTTTTATCTTGATGTTTTTGTGAAACTGAAAAACAGCCGTCGGTCTGTGAGTTATTAGATGCCCATGATAAAGCATTAAGATGGCCAATATTTTTTGGTAATTCAGCAACAGTCAGCGTATGCGCCTTTTCGCCGCCAGTAGCACCAGCCTCGTACTCCCCGCCAGCACCCACCGTCACTCGGTCAGTACCGTATCGCTCCCACGTGCCGTACCCATAGACTGCAGCCACTTTTTCCGGCGTACTCAAATCCGGTGCGCCAGTCAGCCCCGTGCCGTCCCACTCGATGATGCCGCCTACCGGCACATAAGGGTATCTATACGGATTGTCCGTCATACGCTCACCTCCAGAATAAACGTTGCCGCGCCGGTCGGCACGGCATTGGCGTAGAATTTCACTGAACCGGATGCCGGCTCAAGCGCCGCTACCAAACGCACACTATCGGTCACACAGGTGCGTGGGCTTACGCTGATTTTGCTGTCGGTGGTTATGTCAGCAACTTCTACGGTAGCGCAGGCGGTGTAGGTGGTAGACGTGCCGTCGTCCCACGTCACGCTATAACTGCCGGTTGTCCAGGCCGACGCCGCCACTGTGACCGTTTTTAAGTTCGGCTTCATTGCGGCCAACATCGCGTCGATTTGCGTCTTATCATAATAATTCGCAAACTTGCTACTCTCGCCTGTATCGCGCCAAGTGCCGGTGTCGGAATCCCAAACCCAGATCGTGTCGGTATCTCCCACAATCGCCCAGTTGCCGTCGTAGCCGGTATCGTGCGCCGCGTACAGTGCCTCATAATTCGGGTACCACCCCACCGCGCCCTGACTGACTTGTTGGGCCAGGGACGCGTAATACTTGGCGTTGTCCATGCCCTCGCCGGGGCGCGTGCCGGTATCGCCCACGGCCCAGCTGCGGGCCTCCTTAGCGCTGGCCGCAGCGGCGGTCGCATTCTCCGGGGCCGCTTTGATGGCGTCCATGTTCGCATACGTGTTCTGGATGGCGTCCTCGTTGTCCTTCATGATTTTTGCGGCGTCGGTCACGTCCTTTGCCAGGTTTTCCAGCGTGCGGTATTCGTCGGTCGACGTAATATCGTCCAACTGTACGGCGTTGCGCTCCACCTGCACATTGATTTTCTGGCAGTGCTTCGTGCCGTTCTCGGTCGTCACCTGGATATTGCACCATGCGCCGGTTCCGTCCGCCGCGCACATCTGCAAGGTAAAGGCAAAGTACACGCGCCCTTCGGCGTCCACGCCCAGGCAGTCATTCAGCACCCACTTTTCATCCGGCTTGCGCATTTTCACGCGCAGCGTCGCGCCGGTAGGGGGGATGTAGGTCTGCTCCTGGCCTTCCTGGTCGTAGTATTTCAGTGTTACGGCGGCCACCGGCAGGGTGTCATCGTACTGCACCAGCCGTATCGGTCTGTCGGTCGCACCGTTGCCGTCCATCCAGGCAAACCGCCAGAACGCCAGCGAATCCGCCGGGACTTTCACGCCGTTTGTCAGGGCTATTTCCGTCACGCTTCACCACCTGCTTCCGTCTCCGGCGCTGCGCCCTCTGCCGCCGTGGTTTCGGTGCTCTCGCGCTCCATCACGTCACGCATGGCGGCTTCCACCCGCAGCAGCACATTTTCCAGCACGATCTTTTTCACCGCCAGCGGCAGGCTGTGCCGGTTCAGCGCTTCTACCACTTCATCCTGCATCGTGATAATGTTCATATTGTCGCTCATAGCTTTCACCTCACAAATAGGTTCCGTTCCGCAAGACTTTTTCGCATTCAATCGTACCGGCCACCTTCATGCGCGCCTTTCCGTCGCTTTGCTGGTACGCCTCGGCTAAAATCGTTCCGTCGCCCTTGAACAGCCGAAACTGTCCGTTTCCGTAATCACCAGGGAAAAACTCAAAAATCTTTTGTCCGTTTGCCGCGTAACAGTTAATTTTGCCGCCGGTCCAATCGCCCATCATTTCAATGTTGGATTGTTTGGTCGTCGCCCCGCTTGCGCTCGGCCCATACAAATCAAGCCGCCCGCAGGATGCGTTGTTTCCCAGTGCTTGCAGGCTGCCGCCCTGCACCCAGCTTCCGCTTACCTTGCGATAAAAGTTCATGCAGCCGTTTATGGTCCACACGCGGCTTTCGTCGCTTTTGGATTCAAACGTCCCGGTAATCGTCACGTTGCCCGCGGCGCTCACTTTAAAATTCGTGCTGTCCACGATCAGCGTGTTTCCCTTGAACGTCACCGTCCCGGCAGAAATCGTGCAGCTGCTTGTATCCAGCGCGAACTTGCTGCGCACCTCTCCGTCACGCACCATCACCGCCGAAATTTCGTTGTACGACGTTTTCAGCGATGTATAGTTCTGGTTCAGCTGGTTGTAGTCAGTTTCCAGCGTGCCGCAGCGCGTGTCGATTTTCGTGATGCGCAGTTCAATAGATTCATTATTCTTGCTGATTTCGCTCTGCATCTCGCTTCGCGTCGGGCACGATGCAATCCGCTTGGCGGTTCGCTCGGTCTTGGTCAGATAGGGGAACTCCTGCTCCGCTTCCGTGGCCCGCTCGGGGGCGTTCACGTCGGCGTAATAGCTCTTGCCCAAGGTCTCTGTCAGGGCACAAATCAGCAGCCCCTTGTGCGGCCCAATGTCTATCAAGTCGCCCAGTTCAGCCGCCGGGTCAATGTGCCGCTGGGTGCTGCTGTACGGCTGGTAGTTCAGCCCCTTCACATAACCCAGCGCCGTGGTCGTCAGCGCATCCGTGGCGTCCGGCTGGTCGGCTTCCAGCAGCAGGCCGGTGTCCGTGCCTTTTTCAATGGCGCTGTTGTCGTCCTGCCACAGCCGCAGTCCGGTCACGGTCTGCACCGTGCCCATGTCAGGCCGCCCGCCCACGGCCCCGGCGTTCACCGTGCCGCCCGCCAGCGGTACAAGCTGCAGGTGGCCGTCCTCGGTCACGCACCAGTTGCCGCCCATCTGGGCCGCCATGTGGCACAGCACGTCGCGCATCGTGTAATCATTCACCGGCAGGCCCACATTGTAGTTGCGGTCCTTTACCAGCTCCGTAGTGGCTGCGTCCAGCGGCGTGCCCATCCGTGTTGCGATTTCCGCCGCCACCGCCGTGGCCGCCTTCGGCCAGTTGTCCGTTGTGCTCTCGGTTAAAAATGTTTGCTCGGCTTTCAGCATGGCGTCGCAGCATTCCAGCGTTACATACCGTCCGCTCGTGCCCCGGGTATTGATCCAGTAGGTTCCCTTTGGCATCCACTCGGTGGGCCGTCCATTCAGCACAAGCCGGTACTCGGCCACCACCTTGGCGGCGCGCGGTATCGTGCCCTTGGGGACTATGGTCAAATCCAGCATGGCGGCGCAGGCATTGCCCACGCCCGGCGCTTCATCAAAAAGAAAGCGCGTAGCTTTCGCCTCTTTCAGGCTGTCCGCGCCGTATTCCACGCCGCCGATCACTACGCGCAGTTCGCCGGTATGGTTCAGGTTGGCAAACGTCTTTTTCCACAGTTCACTTGTCGTCTGCATTTTTCTACCTCTCCACCAGCTTTATGTCAATTCCGGTCCAGTAGTCCACGCCGTTCTTGCGCATGGCGTGGGTCGCGCTCGGCTCGGTGCAGTACATGGTTACGCTTTCCTCGCCGCCTGTCACAGGGCTTGTAAAGGCCACCGTCACCCAGTCATTTTCCATTAAGGCGGTAAGCACTACGCTTGCCTCGTCGGTTTTCAGTGCCCGGCATTCTGCCTCAATATCGTATTTCTTGGCAATCACGGTATTGTACATTGTGCCGTCCTGGGTATCGCGTCCGCTGTCGTCTGTGCTGATTTTATGCTGCGTCACCTTCAGCGACCCCGCCTTGATGTAGGGGGCCAGGTCCGTGCCGTTGATGGTAAATGTCATAGCCTCTCCTTACGGCGTTACGGCCTTGCCGCGCATCAGCTCGCGCCGGTTCTGGCGCTGCGTCACGCTGCGGCTTACGGTCTCGCCGTCCAGCTGCACGCTGGTTTCCTTGTCCTCAATGGCGCGGCGCAGCACCCTAAAGCCGTTTTCCAGCACCGTGATAATGGCGGCGCTGTTGTCCGGCATACCGGCGTTGCCCGCGGTCTGCACACTGGCGGCCACGGCCCCGGTCAGGTTCGCGTTCATCTGGCCGCTCATTTCACCGGCCAGGCCCTGCATCTTTTGCAACAGCAGTTTCTTTTTCTGCTGCACGCCGTCGGCCATCAGCTGCATCATGTCGGGCATCCAGGTGTCTGCGTCGGCCAGCGGGCCTTTGTCCGGCACACTGAAATGCAAAAGCGAGCGAATGTCGCTGCCGATGCCTTTTACTTTTTCAATTACCCACTTTGCGCCGTTGGTGATGCCCTGTGCGAACGTTCTCAGCATATCCTCGCCCCATTTCAGCGGGTCGTTCTTGAAATTTTCCCACTGCTGCTTGATTCCGCCGATAATGTTGTTCCAGGCTTCGCTTACGCTTTCTTTCAAGCCGTTCCACTTGGCGATCCAGTCATCTGCAAGCTGTGTGGTTTTGTCAAGCATCCACTGTTCAAACGCTTCGTACCCGCTGTTGATGATGCTCCACATATTGCCGAAAACTTCAACCGTCTTGTTTTTGAAATTTTCCCAGGCCTCCGACATATGGGCGGCGGCCTTTTCCATTTTTTCTTTGTCGCCGCTGATAAGTCCGGCCAGCCACTCAAACGCCGCGCCCACGGCACGCACCGCCAAAATCAGCGCACTGCCTGTCCACGCCGCCAACGGCTGTAAAAAATTGTCCCATACCCACTGTGCAGGCCCTTTCAGCGCATTGCAGACAGCGACCAGCAGGTCCAGCGCCCCGGCCAGTGCTTCCAGAATGGCGGGCAGGGCGGCTTCAATGGTCCACTTGCCAAACGGCAACAGCACATTGTCAAAAGCCCATTCCAGCGCACCGCACAGCAGGTCCGTCACCGGTTCCAGCGCTTCCATCAAATCCGCAAAGCTATTCAGCAGGGGAGAAAAGTCCAAATTCTCACACCATTCCCGGATAGACCCGGTAATGTTCACCCAGCAGTCCAGCAGGCGGTTTCCGATGTTTCCGAACGCCGCGGTAATTCTGTCGCCCACGCCGTCCATGTTCCACGCTTCCAGAAAATTTTCTTTCAGCGCCTTGCAGCCCTCGCCCAGGTTTTTGAACCCCTCCTGGATTTTTTTCATCCAGGGCGGTACGCCTACGTCCTCACCGCTGAACGTCGGGTCAATGCCGGTGCTGCTGCCGCTTCCGCCGCCGCTGTCCTTGCTGTCCACCTTGTTCAACTTGTCAAAGCTCATAACGCTGCGCTTCAGCTTGCTGCTGGCCCCGGTCGCTGCGGCGTTTACCTTGCTCGCGGTGGACGCGGCGGCCTGTACCGTCGTGCCAAACAGTGCCGCCATCATACTGGCAAACTGCGCTGTCACCGTTGCAATGGCGCTGCTCAACGTCCGCAGCATCGGCAAAATGGCGTTTATCACCGGCGCAAATGCCGTCAACAAATTTCCCTGGATTTTGCCCAGGTTCGCGTTCAGCACGCTGTCGGATTTCGCCACGCCCAGCATGGTTTCACTCAAACTTTCAAACACAGCGCAGGCGGTTCTGTATTTAAGCACCTGGCCGAACGCCTTTGCCAGGCCCCCGGCAAATCCCTTGATTTTACCGGCCACATTGCCCACGGCGCTGCCCAGCTTGCCCACGGTGTTTTTCGCACCCATCTTCGCCAGGCTCAGCGCGGCCCGGCCCGCATGGCCGGTCACGGCGGCCAGCTTGGCCTTAACGCCTTCCAGCTTGTCCGCCCGGCCCGCCTTGGCAAGCTCTTTTTCCAGCATCCCCGCGCGTTCCTTGGCTTCTCCCAGCCGCCCGGCTAGGGATTGTGCCTCTTCCGTGCCCGCCGGGTCAAGCCGAATCTGTGCGATTTGCGCATTCAGCGCATCGGCCTGTCTTTCCAGCGCTTCATACTGTCCCAGGATACCATCCGGCGTGTTGGCCTTCAGCGTGCCGTTTTTGTTTGTCCATGCTTTATCCAGTTCCTTCCGGGCGGATTCCACCTGCTTCAGCTGCCGCACTGCGGCGTTATCTTCCTTCTGCATTCCGCCCGCCGCTGTCAGGCGCTTATAGTCGCCTTCCAGCCCGGCCACCTCTGCCCGGGCACGTTCCAGCTCCTTGGCAAGGTCGTTTTTGCGGTTCTTGGCGGCGCTGCTGCGTACCGTCGTCATTTTTTCAAACAGGCTTTTGGCCTGCTGCGTCTTGCCCTTCAAGTCGCTCAAATCCGCGCCGATACGCACGATCATATTTTTGGTTGCCACTTACAGCACCTCCTTCCCGCTTTCTTCGTCGTCAAACCCGGTTTCCGTGCCGCCCATCTGGCGGTTCAGCATCCGCACAACGGCAAGCATTTCGTCATCGTCCATTTCATGGACTTTTTCCGGGTGGAATATCGCATCATAGCTCGGCCTTTGACCCTTGCTCCACACAAAATTGGCCGTCAGGTTTGCCAGCACATAAATCTGCATGTTGCTTTCCTCGGCCTCTCGGCGGCGGCGCTCCAACGCGGCGCGCTGGGCGCTTACCAGTTCCGCCGGGGTCATCCCTTCCCATTGGTCTTTACTCAGCCCAATTTCAAAGGCCGCCCGCAGGCTTTGTTTTAAACTCCACGCTGCGGGGCTTCCGGCGCGTTTTTTTCGTCACCGGCATCCTCGTCGCCTTCCGCGTCCTCGTCGCCGAACGCCTCACTCAGCGCGTCGTAACACGCCTTGGTCAGCTTCATAAAGTCCTTGGCTTTCATGCCGTCCAGCGCATCACAGAACGTTTCAAAATCCACGTCCTTCTTCTCGGCGGCCTGGTAGGCGGCGGCATAGATAGTCGCATCCATATTCGCCACCGAATCCGGCTCACTCAGCACGTCGCCGATCTTCTTTCCCGCCAGACCTTCCAGCACACGCAGGTTCTTGTGCGTGAACGTGGGGACCACGCTGCCCAGCAGCGGCATCTTCACCATGGGCACGATCTTCGCGTCCTTCGTATTTGCTTTCATGGTCAGCCCCTCCGTTACGCGGCCTTATCCAGCGTCGGCTTGCCGCTCACGCGGATGGTCGCGCTGAACTTCACGGCGTCGGTCGTCTCTGCGCTCGTGTTGAACGCCTTCACAAAACCCTTGAACGTCCACTTCACCTTGATCTTGTCCGGGAAGTTGATTGCAAAATCAGTGATTTCGCCGCTGTTCAGTGCATCGATCATAGCCAGCTGGCCCGCATCCTCGCCGTCCAGGAATCCTTCAATGCTTACTTCGCCGCCGTCCTTGAAGCTGGCGATAAATTCCTTCCAGCCACTTTCGTTGTCCAGCGCCGTAGTCTCGATTTCATCCGTCGAAACCTGGGGGCTGCCAATGCTGGAGCAATGCCCAACGGTATTGCCGCTTGCACCGCCCACCACAAATTTTGTGCCTTTTGCTGCTGCAACTGCCATAGTTGTTTCCTTTCCTGGGACGTTCAATCGCCCCATGCCTCATCGATGTGTTTTTCCACGGCTTTCAGCACGGTTTCCCGCGCCTTGTCGCCGTTGGACTGCATCGTGTGTTCCATGTAAAATTTACCTTGGATTTTTTCGTCGCTGTACGGTTTGTGGAATCCGTAGTTCTGGCTGGCAGGGTAGTAGGCAATCTTTCGCCGCCCCGGCCCCGGGTGGATGACTTGCTTTTGAAAGTGGTAGTTCAGCCGCGGCGTCGGCCATACATCGTAGACCTGCTTGCCGCGTTTGCGGTTTTTCTCCGCGTGCAGCACCAGTCCGGCACGCAGCGTGCCGCTGTCACGCGGCGCTGCCGCCTTGATGGCTGCCAGCATTTCTTCCGCCGCCGCCAGGCTCGCTTCCATCGCCACACGCTTTGTGCCGCGTTCTACCTTATCCAGCGCATCTTGAATCTCCGCTTTTGCCTGCTTATCGTAGTCAATCAGCAGTTCCGGCATCGTCGGTATCCTCCCAGGTGGCGGTCAGCACCAGCAGGGCATAGGCCGCATTCTGGTCCGGCAGGTAGCTTTCGCCGCCGCCCCCGCTGCGCCCACTGCCCGCATAGTCGCACCCGGCCTTCATCACAGCGGGGTTCTTCTGCGGCCAGGCGCGGGCCGCGCTCTGGATCGCTTTTGTCAGCGTTTCCAGCTCTGCATCATCCCGGGCCACAAGCTCCACTTCCGCTTCACTGTCAAACACGCCCAGCGGTTCATCCAGCGCTTCCCACTCGGTATTTTTCGTCTGGGCCACCACCGCCCGGGGCGGCTGTCGGCTCTTGGGGGCCGCCAGCGGGTCAACCTTGCCTTTCAGCAAGTCCACCCCTTCCAGCAGCTCTACCACCATGTCACGGTAATTCATCAGGCGTCCTCCAACTCCCGGCACATCAGCTGCATCCAGCGGTGTTGTTCCTCCGGGTCGATTACATACAGGATTTCAAACGTCCGCCCCTCAAACTGCACCCGCATACTCGGGCGTACGGCGCTGTCATAGCGGATAATAATGCGGTGGTCAATCATGCTCTGCGCCTGCTCGGCCTCCCACAGTTCGCGCCCGCGTATCGGCCGCACACTGGCCCGCACGGTGCGCACCTCCACCCAGCGGCTTATGTCCTGGGTGGGTGCGCCTCGTTCATCCGCCGGGGCTTTCAGGATTCGGATAATGCTGCGCAGCTTTCCGGCTTCCATCACGCATCACCCGCTCCCGGCACAAGGTTTACGCAGTGGGCCGCTAAAAAGCCGTCCAATACCGTGTTTTCCTTGTCGTTTTCCACCACCATGCTGCGGTTGTCGTACAAAAAGCTGCATAGCGCCAGGTATGCCACCGTCACTTCCTCGTGCTCGTTCAGCGACTCGGCCTTCATGCCTGTATAGCTTTCCAGCCGTGCCTTCGCGGCAGGCATCACGATGGTTTCCAACACCTTCAGGCCGTCTGTGTCGTAGTCCGGCACATTGCAGTAACTCGCCGCCGTGGCGGTGTCTACTTCCAGCAGCTTCATTTTGTACTCCTTTCCGGGCGGTTTACTTTACCGCCTTTTTGCTCTTGGCCTCCTGGGTGCTCACCGTTTCGGCGGCATTGTCGGCGGCGTCATCCACCACCGGGCGGCTCTCGTCGTCCAGCGCCTGGGTGTCGGTGGCGGGCATCTTCAGCACAGCCAGCTTCTGGGCGTTCTCCACCTTGCCGTCCTGCTCGCCCCAGGCCACAACGCCAACGGCGTGCTGGGTGGCGTACTTTTCCACAAGCACCTGGATTTCCAGGGTTTCACTCTCCTTGATGGCATAGCCGCTCAAATCACCGTACAGCACGGAAATCTTTCCCTTCTCGGCCTTCGGCATCTGGTCGCTGACATAGACCGGCTTGCCCAGCAGCGTCCAGTTCACGCCGTCGGCGCTGAAATCGCGGGCCAACAGGTAGTTGCCGTCGCCGTCCTTCAGCTTGCGGACCATGGCGCGGGTTTTCTTGTTCATGATCCAGCAGGCGTTCGCCTGGTAGACGTCGGGCACTTCCTCCTGTACGTCGATCAGCTCATCCGCCGTGATGGCGGTCATCTTGGCGGCGGTGATGATCTGCTTCACGCCGGGCAGAACGCCGGTGATTTTGTCAGTCGTGCCGTTCAGGTGCTCCTTGTCCACCCACGCGGCAATGTTCTCGGCCATGTGGTCAATGACCAGCGGCACAACATTGAACTGCGCGTTGTTGATGAGCTTCTTGCTGACCAGCGTCAGCGCACCGAACAGGAACCCGGTCAGGCTCACGCTGCCGTACTTGTGGCTGCTGGACGTCAGCTCCACAAACTCATCCTGGTAGCCGACCGTGATATCCGTGTCGCTGGTATCCACGTAGGGGATGGTCAGCGTGCCGGGCACGTTGTAGTGGCTCGCCATACGGTAGATGGGGGAGATGTTCTTCACCTGGGTGATGATCTTGTTTGCGATGGTCGCGGGCACGATAGCGCCGTTGTTGCCAAACGTCATGTTGGCGGCGCGGGCCTCGTTCTCGGCGCTGCTCGTGCCGTTCAGGCTCACGCCACGCAGATAGTCGGCAAAAGCGCGAGCTTCGGCGGCGTCGATGTCGGAATCATCGGCGGCGGGGGCGTTCTTCTTCACGTTGCGGTCGTTCAAGCCGGCACCTTCCAGCTGCTCATTGCGGTGGATGGTATCGGCCAGTGCGCGGGCCTCGGATTCCAGGGTGTCAAACTCCTGGGCCTCGGCCTCGGTCAGGGCGCGGGCCTCGTTCTCGGCCTGGTTCATCAGCTCGTTCATGCGGGTGAGCTTCGCGTTGCGTTGCTCGATCAGTTTCTTCAGTTTCATAGGTTTATTCCTCCAATTTCAAAATTCGCAGTGCCCGGCGGTTGCGCTCCATGCGCAGCGCCGCGCACTTTTCTTCTTCGGTCTGGGTGGCGGCAGGCGGCTTTTCTTCCTCCGTCTCCACAACCTCATCCGTGCTTCTTGCTTCCAGCACGTCCCCGGTGTCGTCGCCGTCATCGTCGGCGGCGCGGCTTTCCACGTGCAGGCTGTTGGCAGGGTAGGCGGGCTTGCGGTCCAACACACTCACGTCCAGCAGTTCAATGTCTTTCAGCGTGCGGCAGGGCAGGGGAGCACCGTCTTTCGGTTCCTCCCAGGTATCGCCGCCCGCCGGGCAACGGAACAAAAAGCTCCACCCGGTCAGTTCGCCCCGGCGTGCCTTTTCCACCACCTTCGGCTCCGTGATGGTCGCCTCGGCATACAGGCCGATGTTGTCCTCACGCAGTTTCAGGCTGCCTTCCGCCGTACTGCCGATATCCCCGGGCAGGTCGGCATCCCAGCCGTGGTTGAACCGCAGCGGCACACTGGCTGCCTTTTTGATGGCACGGTCGAATGCCCCGGCCTGCACGCGCTCCACATACTTCTTGCCGGTGTGCTCATTGCCACGGCGCATATACCGCAGCGGGACGCTGTTGCGCTCCACCGCGTTCACATAGCCGCTCACGACCACACTGTCACCCTTGATTTTCGCTTTCATTTTCCTTCACCCCCTTTCAGTCCTTCGTTGTAGGGGGCGGCGTCCCCGACGCCCCGCTTGCCGCCTTCGCCCGGCGGCGCGGCGGCCTTGCCGTTGCCGCCCACACCTTCCGCACCGTCCACAACCCGGCTCGCTCCGTTCAAATCCGTAACGGTCTTGGTGTTCGGCGTAAAGTACTGACCCGTCTTGGTGTTCAACAGCACCTCGCCCAGGCCCAGGCCCACAATATCCAGGCCCTTCTTTTCTTCCATCTGCTCGCGGCGGCGTATCTCGTTTTTATCGATCCAGCCGCCTTCGGTGGCCCGCTTGTAGGCCTCGTACCGTTTTGCCATGTTGCCCTTCAAAAGTTCAAAGGTATCGGCTTTCCAGTACATCCGGCCTTTTTCTTCTTCCAGCAGCAGGTCACGGTTCAGCGCCGCTTCCATCTTGGTAAGCAGCGGTATCACCGCCTGCTGCACCGCAATTTCCAGCGTTTCTTCCGTGCCCTTGCCGTTGATGGCCTCGGGCGGCAGGGCAATGGCGGTGCAGATGGTGTTCTGTACAGTCTGGTTCGTCTCGTTCAGCTGCAATTCCACGCTGGTATTGCTGGCTTCCTTGAACGACACGCCGCTGTTCAGCACCACCGCGCCGCTGGTCGTGTTGGAATACATCCGCTCGAACGATTCCTTCAGCGCGTCAAGCGATTGCTGGCTCAACCTCTTTTCGCTGCTCAAAAAGCCGCGCTTGTTGCCGCCGGATTTCATCAGGTTGGTTTGCAGCACCATTCCTGCCCAGGCCAGCGCCAAAATCTGGCCCTGTTCTTCCAGCAGGCCGTGCCCGGTCACGCCGTCCTGGGTGTGGCGGCACAGCTTCAAAAAGTCGAACTCGTAGTACTCCTGGCCCTGCACCAAAAACCGCGCCTGTTTGTAGATGGGGTGCGTGCCCTTGTTCACGGCAACGCTGCGCTGGTCCACGTAGTACAGTCCGTCCACCCGGTTCCCGGCCCGGCTTATGTAGACATAGCCGTTGCCCTCGTACAGGTAGTCCATGTACAAGGCCTCTTTCATGCTGGTGGCATCCATCAGGTCATTGGTATCGCCGTTCAGTATGTGGGTGCGCACATCATCGGTCACTTCCCGGGGGCCGGTTTCGGTCATCTCGTACAGGCGGAACGGTACGCCCGCCGCCTGCGCGGCGATAAATTCCACCGCGCCGCTGCATCCGGGCACATCCCGGGCAATTTCCCGCGTCACCTTGCCGTTTCCGTTCAGCGCCGCCAAAAAGTCAGCAAACGCTTCGCTGTCGGCGGCGTCGTTGTTTTCCGGCTCACGCAGTGCCTTGATTGCCGCTTTCAATCCCATAGCATCTTCACCCCCTTTCCGTTACACCGTCTGGCATACCCATCCGTCATCTTCATCCAGCAAAACTTCCTGTTGCAGCAGGTAGATGGCGTTTATCAGTGCCACCACCATGTCCACCTTGCCCAAGCTGCGTTTCTTGGTCACGTAACGGTTCATGTTCGTGTCATAGGTGCAGCGGGCGTTCTCAAAGTTCACTTCCAGCAGTTTGTTTTTTTGGTAGGCAAACCGCCCGCTCTCGCAAATCTCCTGCAAAAATTTTGTGGCAGGGTGCAGGGTGTCGCTGTGCTGCCGCACCTGCACCGTCTCGTAGCCGTCGTGCGGCTTGCCTTCCTCGCGGTAGCGCCCGCGTTCCCACTTTTGGGCGCTGGAAAGCGCGTTGTATCGGTCATAAGCCACGCCCTGCACCCGCACTCCGTAGGTTTCTTCCAGGTCGAACACCCAGTTTTCGATTGTGCCGTAGTCCACGGTGCGGTCCCCGCACGCAATGCACTCGCCGTTTCGCACGGCCATACGGTAATCAAACTTTTCCAGGCTTGTTTTTTCGTCCACCTTATCCGCCGGGATAAATCCCATCACGCGGGCGGCAATGCGGTCGCCGATCAGCCCTACCATGGCAACGGCGCAGTTGTCGTTGCTCATGGACAGGTCAACGCCCAGATACACTTCACACCCCGCCCACTGGATATCGTCCACGCGGCAGGCCTGCACTACATCGATGGGGATGTAGCTCTCGGTGCCCGCGCCCTGGTAGATGATGTTGCAGTGCTTGCACAAAAAGTTTTCGCGTGTGCTTTCCTGCTCCACGGCTTTCTTCCGTCGTTGCAGCAAATCTTCCCACACGGTGGGCAGCGTCAGCGCCGCCGGGTTGCCCTGGGCAAGCACGTTGTTGTTGGTCGCCCACTGCTTCTGGATGCTTTCCTCCGGCTCAAACAGCAGGGCAAACAGCGTTTCATTCTGCACGCGCCCTTCAAGCACGTTCTTGGCGTAGGCTACCTCATCCTCAAAGGGGTTGTCGCTGCGCGGATACTTGGTGCTGATAATGCACCCCAGCTTGTTCAAAATGGTCAGCTGGCCGCTTCGCATAGCCTCTATGGCGTAGGGGTTCGGCAACGCGCCGGCCTCGTCCACCAAAAATACGTTTGGAAGTCGTCCGTCCAAGCGGCTGTTGGAGTAGTTCAGCGGCGTGTACTCGGTGTCCTTCAGCTTGAACGTGATTTTGTCGCGCAGAATCTTAAAGTATTTGTTCGGGTCGTCCGGCGGCATCAGGGCAGGGGACGACCGCAAAATTTCCTTGATGGCCTTCTGTACCTCTCGGCTCAATGCACCGTCAGGCGCAACGCTGAACAGCTTTGCAAAGCGCGGTTCAGTCAACATCAGCAGCAAAAAGCACACCGCCACCGTGAACGTCTTAAAATTCTTGCGGCAGATTTCCAGCACTGCCGTTTCGTACCGCCGCCGTTTCAGGTCGTTGCGGTACACAACGCACAGCACCGCCGCGTAAAAAAGCCACTGGTAGCCGCTGGTCGCTTCGTAGATGCTCTTACCGGCCACAAGGCCGCTGGGCATCCGCATCAGCTTCATCAGCTTGCCGATTTTCCGCAGCTTCTTTTCGTTGATGCAATACTTTTTGTCCTTGCCGTCGCACACATCCAGGAACTCTTGCGCCTGGGCACGCACCCAGGCGTTGACAGGGTGGTCTACCCCTTCCACGCCCTGGGCAATGTCGTCGTTTACCAGCGCCACGGCGTACAGGTAGGCCGGGTGCTGCTTAATCGTCATCGTCATCACTCAGGGCTTTCACAAGCGGGTCGGTTTCCTCGGCCTTTTTGCTGGCCGCCAGCACGCCCAGCTTAGCCCGCGCCTGTGGGCTTAACCCCAGCTCGTTGCAGCTTCGGTAAAAGTCGCTCAGGTATTTGCTGCGTGCCAGCACGGCGTCCTTGTCGCAGATTTTGCCGTCACCGTTCATCTGCTTGTCGATTTCGCGCACCCGGTCAATGCTCACCGCGCACACGGCAATCATGTAGCCGTCCACACTGCCCAGCACTCCGGCATCCTTCAGCAGGGCTTTCACCTTGTCAAAGATGTACTTCTGGGCGCTCGTTAGGTAGGCAGGGCAGGTGACAACCACGGTTTTATTGCCATCCTTGCCGGTCCTTCCGCCGCGCAGCCTGCTTTCGGCTTCTTCGCGCGCCGCCTTGACCTGCTTTGTCCTGGCCCCGCTCGCCGTCTTAATCGCTTTCGCCGGTCGTCCTCCCACCGTTCCGCCTCCTTTCCAACCATTTTGCGTTCAACTGCAAACCATTTCCGCGCTTCCACGAAAATGCCCGCTCACCTTAGGCTGCCACGCCCTAGCAATCGCCCAATCCGCCGCGCAGCCGCTCCCGCTTATCCCAGAGCCCCGCGCATTTTACGCTGACTTTCCGCGTTTCCTGCGCGTTTTGCGCACACTTTCCGCATTTTTCAGCGTATTTTCCACACATTCAGCGCACTTTCCACCCCTCGCCCTCTAAATAACGCGCGCACGCGCGTCTAATCAGTACCCGCGCGCATCCCCATTTCTAAAAAATTTAAATTATTTAGGGGGATGCGTGGTGTGGGGGAGGGCCGGGGTGACTTGGGAAAGCACCCCGGGGGGGATGGGTCGGCGCAACTGTTGGTTGCGTGTTCGCCAGTTGGTGCAGCTCGGCCCGGCTGACCTCGCCCCGCTCGGCTCTTGCGTGGCAACTGTCCGGCCCTCGGCTGCACAAGCAAACCAACCACGCCGGATCATAGGCCCACCGCGCCGCGCCTGGCTCCTGCAACGGAATAATATGGTGCACCTGCACCGCATCCGTCGTTATGCGCCCAGCGGCCAGGCACAGCCGGCACAGTCCGCCGTCACGCTGGCGGACCTTTGCCCGCGTCCGTTGCCATCTGGCCGTGTTGCGGATGCGTGCGGCCGCGTCGGCCCTGGGTGCTCTGACTGGGCGCTGTGGGCACGCCTGGCCGCGCTGGTGCAGACCACCGCACCACTTGCAGGACACCAGCACCAGCACCACCTCCAACAACAAAAAAAGGAACAGTCCGCCCGATGTGGGCGGCCTGTTCCTGCCGTGATTCTATAATACCACACAAAAAAGTTGCACAGTCTCAAATTTGCACAGAAAAGCCCCGGCGAATTATCCGCCGGGGCTGCTGGTTATTGCTGGGCGTCGCGCTGCATCCGCTCTGCGCATGCCTGCAAGATGTAGCCCTGCACGCTCTGGCCTGCTGCTGCGGCGGCCTGCCGAATCTCTGCGCCTGTCTCCTTGTCTGGCCGGATCATGATGTTATCGCGCGAGGCATTATATTTTGTGCTTGCTCTTGTGTGCGCTGCTGTTACTGCCATGCTTAGCACCTCCCTTTATTTTCCGGTTTCTCGTTGCATTCGCTCTGCGCAGGCCTGTAAAATATACCCCTGCGTGCTCTGGCCTGCTGCCGCCGCTGCTGCTTTTATTTTTTCGGCATCCTCTTTTAATGGCCTTAATTCAATTCGCCCGCATTTTTCGTTATATCGTGTTATTGCAGCTCTTTTTGCTTCGCTTACCGACATTTTTTGTGCCCTCCTTGTGTGTTTTTCTTATTATAGCACATTTATATTATACTCCGCAGTATACATTTTATACAAACTATGCACGCTATACTCCGTAGTGTTTGTGCGGTTCTCCAAACTATACTCCGTAGTATTGACATTTATATATACTCCGTAGTATAATACGACCATAGCAACCGGGAACACCCCGCAAGCTAGAGCGAACCGCCGCAAGGCGTGAAAGAAGGGAAGAGGTGAAAATGAAAACGCCCAGCGCAAGCGAATTGCTTGTACAGGAGGCCCGCACCGCGGAACGGCTCCGGCTCTTGATGCTCGCCAACGAGTGCAAGACCATTGAAGAGTTCCGCCAGCGGTTGCAAGAGCTGACGAACAGGCAATAAAACAGCGCCGGGGCCGCCTACTAAACAGACCCCGACGCAATCCCAAACATCGGCGCGGTGAGTTCGCCACCGCTCCGACTTTATTATAACCACATTCCGCCCAAAGCGCAAGCCCGCCGGGCCTGCTGGGCGTTATTTCTCAATACAGCGGTTGACATACTCCAACAGCACCGCGTGGACGCTTTTTCCTTGGTCGGCGCAGTAATCCCGGAACGCCTCCGCCTTTTCCTTGGGAACTTTGCAAGCAAGTGTTGCGGCGTGGTTTTTATCCCATTTCGCCGCCGCTTTTTTCTGGCTTTCTGAAACGGCCATTTTCACAACCCCCTTTTTACTGCTTATTATAACATGGATGCAATACGGTTTACAGTAGAATTTTTACTAAAGATATACGGTAAACATTATGCAAAATGTCAATAGACATATACGGTTTACCGTAGTACAATATAGACAAATCAAAATCCAAACACCGAAAAGGAGCGTTCACCAATGTTTATGTACACCGTCGAGGACATCACCCCCACCCGCACCGGCTACCACTTCACCGCACCCACTGCCCACGGTGAGTGCCTGTATGTGGAGCTTACCCGCTGCACCGACAACGGCAGCCCACGCAGCGTCCCGGCGCTGTGGTACAAGCACGGCTACACGCCCGAGCGGCTCGCCGATTGGTGGGACGTTAAGACCTACGCCACCGACGACCGCGGGAACTGCCGGGGCAGCTACAACCCCACAATCAACTACCGCACCCGCTTACTTGATTTCCGTTGGATTCTTCCCGCCACCGATGACAACGCCGCCGCGCTCCTGGCCGAGATTGCCCGCCGCGCCGGAATTAAAGACTAACCCGCAAGGCCGACGCCCCGCGCGCCGCCGGTGCAAGCCCGGCCACCCGCAAGGGTGGGCGCTTATGGGTAACAAGTTGATAGCAGCCCGGCACAAGTCCACAGCCGCGCACCCATCGCAGATAGTGGCCGCCATCCCGCCGGGCGGATGGCACAAGACCAAGGGGAGCCGGTGCACCTCCCCACAAAACAGATTGCGCCCGCCGCCGGTCGTTCCGGCAAGGTTCGCGGAGTTCTGACCCGCCGGGTATCCCGGAAAAAGTGAAACCCGCCCTGCCCCACGAGAGAGGGCCGCCCGCATCCTGCACACATAAAACGGAGGTTTTCGCCATGATTAGCAGCATCAAGTTTTTTTACAACGGCCTGCGCCTGAACGGTTCCCGCTCCCTGGTTCGCGTCGGTTACTCCCTGGACCTGGACGCCCAGACCGTCACCATCTACGCCCGCAGCGGCGAAACCCTCCCGCGCGAGCTGTTCACCGTCGAGAACGACACCGACCTGTACACGGACTACTTCGACGACGACCGCGCCGAGCTGACCCCGGCGCACCCGCTGTACAAGTTCGCGGCCTATGCAGCCGCCCGCGCTGACCTGCGCCGCCTGAACTCCCGCGCCGACTACCTGCGCGGCCGCATTTCCACCCCCAACACCTGGGACGCCATGCACCCCGACGCACTGACCGCCGAACTGGAAGGCATCTACGCCCGCCGCGCCGCGCTGGAATCTATCCCGAACCCGGGCCAGCCCACCACCGCCGACCTGGCCGCCGTCGACCAGATGAACCAGGACGCCGAGAACGCCGCCCGCGCCGCCGCCCAGGCAGAGCAGCAGCGCCGCCGGGAAGAAGCGCTCGCCGAGAGCGCAGCAACCCGCGCTATTGTGCGGGAGGAAATCGCCGCCCACCCGCTGGACATGAACGCGCCCGCCGTGGGTTTCACATTCTCCGAGTCTCCCGCCTTTAACGACTTTACCACGTCGGATGGTGTTGCGTCCCTGGTGTGCAGCATTCCCGCCGCTGAGGCCATCGTCCGCCGCCTGGACCTGTACTACAACCCCGAGCAGGTCGCGCCGCACTCCTACGAGAAAACCGACTTCATTGTGTACTATCCCGCCGAGGGCGGCACGTTCGAGACCTACGCCGGGCGGCTCGACCTGGGCACCGAGTACGGCGGCCTGGTGCAGCACATCCGCCGCCATGCGGACACCCTGCGCAACGGCAACGGCTACCACACCCCCGACGACAACGACCGCGCCGAGGCCGCCCGTATTGACGCGATTGCGGACCAGCTGGACGCCTGCCTTGCTCCCGCCGATGCTCCCGCGGAAGCTCGCGCCCAGGGCGGCGCGTCTGCCGTGGCAGAAGCTCCCGCCGCGCATCCCGCCGCGGATGCAGGGGAGAGCGCCGCCGCGCCTGCCGGTATCATTTCTGTGACGTTCGCGCCGGAACTGCTGGACGCCCTGCGCCGGGAGTATCCCGCCCAGGCCGGGCAGAGTACCCCCGCCGAACATCCCACCGGGGCCGACATTCCCGCCCAGGCTTCCGCCGGGGATATCGGGAATTGTGCCGGGCGTAACAACCCGCGCACAATTCCCGCCCGGGGCGCATGGGTTCCCGCGGTGGTATCCTCTGCACATCCCGCCAACGCTCCCGCGGAGCATCCCGCCCAGGGTGACGAACCCGCCGCGCGGGAAGAAGTGGAGCAGCTGCGGGACGCCCTGCGCAGCCTGTCCGATGTGGAGCTTGCGGCCTGCCTGTTCCACGTTGACCCGGCCAGCAGCGACGCGCGGCCCATGTCCGCCGTGTTCCTGCGGGAAATGTCCCGCCGCGATCCCGCCCGCAGCTTTGCCACCTTCAAGGCGTGGCGGGCCGGGAACATCCCGCCGGACGTCCGCGCCCTGCTGGATTCCCTCGCCGACGGCGGCCCCTACGCGGGCGGCGATTGATTCCCGCCCGGGGTTCCATCATCCCGCCGGGAAATGGTGGGAGATATCCCGCCCGACATCCCTCCAAACAAAAGCGTCCCCGGCAGGCCGTGCGCTTCACACGACCCGCCGGGGGCTTTTCTATCTCACCATATCCCGCACCGCTGCGCTACATCCCGCAGAAACTCCCGCTTTCGCCGATAGAACTCGGCCCGGCTGATGGTCGGCACGTCCAGCAGTTCATACCGCCAGCGCCGCCCATCCCGGCAGTTGTTCAAAACTGCCTCCCGCAGTTTCCCGCCGATATCCCCGGGCAGGTCCGCGCCAATATTATAGGCGGCGCTCTGTATGGCCCGCATGGTTCGCGCATCCCGGCTGTTGTACAGCTCGTGCGTCCGACGCCTTTTTTCTTCGCACAGCGGCAGCACCCGCGCGGGATTCCCGCCAGGTGTTTTTCCGTTGTATTCCTCGATTGCGCGGCACTGCTCCCGGTAGCGTTTTTCCCGCGCCGGTTGCCCGCGCACCAGGTATAGTGCGGCCTGGGTCACATCCCGCGGGATGCGCTGCTTGCCCATGGTTTCATCCCTCCCCATCGGTTATGTACTCGGTAAATTTCCACCCGCGCGGCTCTGCGTACAGGTCTATGAACAGTCTGCGCCGGTAAATATAATCCCGCTGCGCCCGCCGGGTGAATTTTGATTTCACCTCTACTACCTCGACCGTGCCGTCCGCGTAGGTCAGCACAAAATCTGGGGTGTAGTGCGCGGCGGGCAGTTTCAGCCCACAGTATTCTTTTTCCGGCAGCAAATCAAAGCGCACCTGTTCGCGCACTTCGGCCACCAGGCCCGCCGCCACCTTCGGCAGAATGTGCGCCAGGTAATAGTCCCGCTCGCTCTGCGGCGTTTTGGCCGCGGGCTGCTTCTGCCCCTGCCCGGCGCGGCTGTGCCGGGCCATCTGCATTTCAGCCTGGGCACGGTAGCGCGGCGGTAGGTCGTCAAGTTCCAGCCTTACGCCCATGTGCTTTTCCTTTCGGTTGTCGGCGCGGGTCTGCCCAGAATGTGGCGGTCACGTGCCACTCGCCCGTGATTTCGTTGTAGCGTGCCTCCGCGCCGGTGAAAGCGTACTGCCGCACCTGGCCGCGACCGAGTTTCAGCGTGCCGTATCGGCTCTCCCAGAACTGCGCGTCGTCTATGTACAGCGTGGCCGCCTCTGCCAGTTTCTTTGGCGTGTAGCGGCCATCGTTCGGGCGCGGCTGGGTCGGGCGGCGCAAGCCCTGGCTCTGACGCCAACGGCGGCGGCGCTTCGGATTTTTCGTGATGTACTCGCAGTAGGCCGCCAGACTGCCCTTGTTAAATTCTGCCCGGTCACACTTGACCAGGCCCAGCGGTTCACGCCATTTGCCGCGCCCGGTGCTCCAACAATCTTTGATTTCGTCGGTCGTCAGGTCACACTCTAAAATCATGTGGTGATGGTAGCGCACTTCTTTTAGGCACGCGGCCTTATCCTCGTGCTGCCACTCGGTCACGACAATGTATTTCACCTTGCGCAGCACCCCGCCGGGGTTGCTGGGGTCTGCTTTCAGCGCGGCGGCGTATTTCTTCGCCTGGCGTCGGTTCAACTTGTCGATGAAGTTGGTAATGATCCGCTCGGCTTCTTCCTCCGTCAGCGGTAGCCACTCCGGCGCGTAGGTCAGGTGGACAAGCTGCGTGTGGTTTTTTCTCTCGGTAAAATTCTCCGCCACGGTCCAATGCAGGTGGCGGCGGCTGTTCCGCTCGTTGCAGTTCTGCATCGCCAGGCTGGACGCGAACGCCTTTTTTCGGCGGATGCTTGCCCGGTGCTCGGCAGGGGAGACGTGCAGCAGGTCGACTTCCATGTATTCTTTGCCGCAGATGGTTTTCTGCTCGCGGATGAATCTGGATTTCATGCTGCTGCACCTCGTTTCAAGTTTCGGCTTCCGTTCGGTTTGGATTGGATTGGTTTTTCTATTGGATAGAATGGGGGAAAAGATAAAACCCTATACAAGCCCCCAAGCGGCCCATTGGCCGCGAAAAATCGCCCGGTTTCCGCCGGGCGCGGGTTTTATTCAGTTTTCTACTTTATATAATAGGGGCCACTACTGATTGCCGCCCTTGTACTTCCGCCGCCGGTTCTTCTTGTCCATTTCGTGGGTCACGCGCATTGCATCGATTGGCTTGTTCTCGGCGATGTATTTCGCAAACGCATCAATTTCCGCGCGGTATGATTTGTAGGCGGCACATTTCGCATGGCAGTCCGGCTTTCTGTCCTGGCAGCCATAGCACGGCGCGTTCATGCCAGACCCTCAATGGCCGGTTCCGCCGGGGCTTTTGCCCAGCTCTGCGGCGGCAGGTAGCGCCCGGGGAACACGGCGTTCAGTTCCATTGGCTCACGCAGCCGGTGCGCGTCCTCAATCGACCAGGCAAAAATACGGCCCGCCGAACCCTTGTAGGCTTTCAGCTGTTCTTCCGTCAGGCAGCTTTTGCGGGCGATGTCCACCAGCAGTTTTGTTCTGGTGCTGAAATCCACCGCGTTCAGGTATTCTATGCGGCGGCAGATGAACACACCCACCAGCTTGCCGCAGCCGCCGTCTCGTTTCGTCTCGTACACCCACACGCGCAGCGGTGCGCGGGCTGATACAAACGTCCGCGGCGCGGACGTTCGGATTTCGGCGGTCTTTTCGCCGTCAAAAATCATCTTTACCCACTGGGGCCGAATCGACAAAATATAATCCGTCATTTCTTTTCCCTCATATCCGAAACCGCCGCATAAAATTCGTCTAAATCCTGAAAGAATCTATCTTTGAAAATTGTCGGCAGAATGACGGCGCGTAGGTCCATCCCATCTTTCAGCACGTAGTAGTAATGATTTGCTCCGGCTTTCCGCTTTGTGTAATGAAAGTAGGAATCATCCTTCATTTCATCTTTCAGCGGTTCCGTCAGCATGGCGTTGATAAAACCGCAGCCGCCCATGGTATCCGTCAGGCCGATGCAGTTCATCTTCCCATAGATAACGCCCATCGGTAGTTCCGTGCATTCCAACTCGCCATTTTCGGAATCGTAGAGGCTGACTTCCGCCATGTCGTCCTTCGCGCTGTAATATTCAGTGCTCAGAGTGACTTCTTTCTGTTTTTTGCTGTCCCAGCCAAAAACGGCGGCCAACTCGGCTTCACTGGTAATTTTAGGGAAATCCGGCGGCAGGGGATAGACGCTGTGCCCGGTGCTGATGAACTGTTCTTCTTTAGTGTCCGAGTGACCGATAGAAATAAGCTGACAGCAGCCCGTCCGTCTGCACAGTTTGCCAATTTTATCAACTTTCATTTTATTCCTCCGTTTCGATTGCCCCGGCCAGGGATTCCAGCGCCTTGCGCAGTGCCGCACTGAACTTTCCGGCCTTTTCCGTCTTGCCGTCGCCGCGCAGTTCGTCGCACAGCGCCAGCATCTCATCCACATCGCTCTGCACGCGGTCAAAAAGCAGGCTGAAACGCAGCGTATCTTCATCCCCGGCCACTTTCAGCTGCTTTGCCAGCTCGGCCGCGTTGGCTTCTGCCTGTTGGCGGGCGGCCTTCTCGGCTTCAAGCTCTTTCTCTGCCGCCGCGCGGGCCGCTTCTTCCGCCGCCTTGCGGGCGTCCTCTGCGCCGTCGCGGCGGGCCTTCTCGATAAGGGTCTCACGCTGGGCTTTTTCGTTGGCAAGGTCGCCTTTCAGCTTTTTGGCATTCTTGTCTGCCTTTTCAGCGGCCTTTTCTGCATTGGGAAGTTTTTTCTCGGCTTCTTCCATCCGGGCCTGCATTTCGTCAAACCGCCGCTGCTGATCCTCTGTCAGTTCGTCGGCCGACGGCTGTGTAGTTGACTGCAAAAGGCAAAGCTGTTCGGCGTATCCGCTGTTTCTATCTTCCAGCTCCTTGATTTTTTCCTGCAGCTCCTTTACGGTCACGTCCTGCAAATCCGTCTCGGCCACGACCTGCTCACGCTCGCCGTCCGTCAGCTGTGCCAGCAGGGCCAGCTTGGTTACGCCCGCGGCGGCGTTCTGCTCCACCAGCTGCGCGGGGAGCTTTTCCACCACCGCAATATAATTGTAGGCCTGGCGCTGGTTCAGGCCGATTGCCGTCTTGGTATAGTCGCCCAGTGTCTCAAAGCCAAGCGCCTTGTAACCGTTAGTGTCGCGCATCCGCTTGATTTTTCGGCCCAAATCAAGCAGGCTGTCGGCAGCCGCCCGGGCCGCCGTGGCAATTTCATAGTGCAGCGCCAGTGCTGCGCTTTCTTCCGGCGTGGCCGCGCCGGTAAAAATCATCTGTTTTTCGTCGTAGGTCATTTTTCTGCCCTTTTCTTTCTTGTGTCAAACCAGATTTCCTTCACCTTGTCGAGCTCAAACTCAATTTCTTCCTGCTCCCAGACTCCCTTTATAATGAGAGTGTTTTTTCCTGGCGGATTGTTGTACGGTCCGGCTCCGCGAATTTCCGTATAAATTCCCGCTCCCATGGTATCCACCTGCACAATTTTTGGGTCGTGCTCGTTCTTCAGGTAAACTTCAATGTTCAGAACGCTTTCATCCTCGCCGTCTGCTTCCTCGTCAGGTTCATTCGTGCCCGTGCGGATGCCCGCCACTGCGTCCAGGCTGTAAATATCCATCTTCGAGCTTTTATCGCATTCAACGCAAACGTAGCCTTTTTCAAAGTACCATTTATCTCGTGCGTTGTCGTCGTAGAAGATTTCCTTACCACTTTTCAGCATCACAATTCTTGCCATGGTATCACCTCATCCGGCTTTTTCTTTTTTCTTCGGCTTCTGCGGCAGCATCCACTTGTCCAGCACCTCACGCCGCCAGTCGTCTACAAATGCAAGCACTTTTTTGTTGATTTTCAGCGCCTTGCCGTTTGCCCACTCGTTTCCGTATCCGTGCAGCTGTATCACCTTTTTTGTCCGCGTGTCAATGTTCAGCGTGTACCAGCTGCGATCCGGGCGGCGGCTGTGCCGGATGAACAGGATGATTTTTCCCTGCGCGTGGCTCTGGCTGTAACCGCCAACGCAGTGGTGCAGCACATTTCCTTCCTGCACAAGCTCGCTTGGCCGCTCGGCCACGCGGATGCAGATACCGTCTTTCTCCCACGCAAGCCCCGCGCACCTCTTGCTCATTTCGCGGAAAGAGGCAGCATATTCGTTGTTGTCGGCCATCACCGCCAGCTCGGCGGCCAGTGCGCGGTCGTGGGCGGCGCGTAGGTCTTTCGGCCAGCGCACGGTGTCTTGGCTCATGTCCATTCCGGCCCGCTCGGCCATGCGCAAATAATCCATCAGGTAGTAAGAGGTTCGGTTCTGCTTTTTCAGGTAGTTCACGGTGCGTGCCAGTGGCAAATCATTTTCAAGAATATTTGTCGCGTCCATGGTGTCCACGCTGTCCAGCAGGTAGAATAACTCCTGCTGTGTGTTGCATCCGCGGTATTTTTTCCATAGCTCCAACTTTTCCAGGCCGTAGCCTCTTTCTTTCAGCGCCCGGGCCTCCGCCTTGTTCAGGCCCAACATCTGTGCCGGGCGGGTTTCCTTCCAGTTTATCCACGGCAGGCGCGGCAGGGGGCAGATACTCGTTGGAATGTAGCTTCCTACGTTTTTCACCTCTCGGCGGATGCCGTCCGCCACCAACCACGCAAAGCCTGCGGTTATCAGGTTCTCCACCTGCTGGTGCTTCGCATACAGCCGCAGATACGCCACCGGGTAGAAATCGTTCTTTTCGTAGCTCTGGTCCAGGTACTCCCACAGCTTGGCGTTTTCCAGCGGCGTGCCGTCCAGGCTGGGCCGCCCTTCCGCACCATCATAAAAATAAGGGCAGGTCAGGCGATCTTCAAAGCGCTTGTTCTGCTTCCATTCTTCCAGGCGCAACATATTCCAGTACAGCCCGCGCTTGTAGTGTGCCAGCTTCACCGCACAGCCGCCGTCCACAATGTAGGCTTCATAGGCGTTCTTGTACAGTCTCTCGCCGCCCACAAACTGCCGCCGCTCAACGCACCATTTTGTCAGCATCAGGCAGCCCGCCGCAACGGTCGGCACGACCATAAATTTCTGTTCCGTCCGTGGCAGGTCCGCCGCGCTTCGTAAAACGACTTTCTTTCCGCAACTCGGGCAAAAAATCACATCGGCATTTGACCTTTCAACAACTTCGTTGAAATCTGCATCATAGTAGCGGATCCTCCGGCGTCCGAACTCATTTTTCTTACTGTCGCTCGGTAGGTACTCGGCCAGCATTTCTTTCTCGCACTCGCTGCACCACAGCAGGGCGGGGCGTTTGCGGAAACTTCCGCGTAAATCCATGTAAAAGTCATCGTCGTGTGTTCTGGCGTCCGCTTCTTCAAAGCCGATGCACTTAAAACTCATGTGGCCGCTGTCCAGCAGCTCTTGCCGTACCATTTCAGCTACCAGGTCGGCGGGCGGTTCTTCCGGGATCATGGCCCGGTATTCTTCCGTGGTTCTCATGTGCAGCGCTCCTTTACAGGAAATCCGTCACGCTGATTTTCTTCCGCCGCGCGGCAGATTCCGCCGGGGCGGGGGAGTGCGTATTTTCGATGCCGTAGAATTTTCTGATGATATCTTCAGAATCCTTCGGCCCGCAGAACCCGCCGTTTTTCATGGCAAAATTGCGGATTTCACACTCACAAGCCCCAATATCCATGCCGTCCTGTTCCAGGTCTTTCACAACGATTGCCGCGGCGGCCTCGTCGTTTCGCAGCAGGTCTTTCAGCTGCTCGCCTACACACCATGCCTGGCTCTGTTCTTTCTGCTTTTCCTGCTGCGCCGTGATGATTTCCACAGCCTGTTCAACGCTTGTCATTTTCCGCGTCTCCTTTCTTATTTACCACGACCATGTAGATCGTTGGTTCCAGTTCGTCATTCTCGTGGGCGGCCTGCTCACGCTGGGCATTTTGGTAGCCCACATCCTGGCCGCTGCACCAAGCGGCATACAGGCCGATACCAGCCACCAGCAAAACCAAAAATACCATGTTCTTCCACTCTTTTCTTTGTAAATTGGCGGTGCGTGCCGGGTCCGGCCCGGCTGGCTGCGTTGCTTGGGGACAGCGCCACGCACCATGTAAAAAAGCCGGGCGGCGCGGCTGATGCTTGCCCTTCGCCGTCCGGCCTTTCAGTATTTTTACGCCATCTGAGTAGGTATAGAGAATGGAGAGGATTCTATTTGTGCCTGTGCTTTCTGCCGCCTTCCAGCGGCCGAAAGCGCGTTTCTTGCAGCACTGTCGGATTGCCCTGCATCACAGCAGGGAAGAGCTTTTCCGGCAGCTTCTTCCGCGCATCCGGGTCAATCTCACGCCGGGCCTTCTCGCTTGGGTTCGGCACGTAGCTCTCACACGTCGCTTTCAGTCCATTGCAGGCCCGGCACTCCGGGTGCGTGATTTTAAATGTATTAAGGCACTGCTGCATTATCATTTCATGGTTCCGTCCTGTTCCGGGTGGTATCGCCGCGGGGACAGCGCCGCGCCCGGCGCATCCACAGCAGATGCCACGCCTCGCCGGGCGGCTCTGCAATAACTTCACGTTTCACGTTTTTCCACCACTTTGTAATCCACCAGCCTGCACCGCACGCCCTGGTTGCAGTTTGTGGCGTAAGCATCCAGGCGGATGGTGCAGTCAATCGCCGCCGCACGTTCTATCTTCGCTGCCTCGGTGTCGGTGTACTTTTTGTCATTCTGGCCGCTGCGCACAGCCACGCGGTAGTTTCCGTTTGTCAAGCGCTGCACCGGCATATAGCTTTGTCGGTTCGGTATGTAGCCGGGCAGCTGCTGCATCCTGCGTCATCCGCCTGTACACATCATAGCCGGTGCGGACCGTCCGCATTCCGGCTTCGCGGCTCGCTCTTTTCATGGGCACGCCGCTTTCCACCTGCTGCACAAACTGCCGCGCCTTGGCCGGATGCAGTTCTTCCCAGCGGCGTTTCCGCGCGGGCCGCGGCTTTTCATTAAGATTCAGGACGTCTATAACATCCTTCTTCCCGCAAGCGTGTAGCTCGGCCACCTGCTGGACATTCTGGCAGTGTATCCAGTCCCACTTCATGATTTCCAGCTCTTCACGGCTGAACTGTTTTTCCACCATCAGTGCCGCCCCTCCTGCAAAATCTGCTTGGCAGCCTGGCCCATGCAGAACAGTGTCAGCCCGCCCACGGCGCAGCACACGGCTGTCATCACCGCGCCCAGCACAGCGGCCACGCCGCCGTGCATACTGCCCAGCATAGCCACGGCCAGCACCAGCAGGTACACACCGCACAGCTTGCCCACGACCCAGACGCCCACAAGAAATTCCTTCGCGTATTTCATACGATACCCCGCTCCTTCATCCAGTCTGCTAGCAGTTTTGTGTACACTGTGTAGCAGTCATTTTTCAGATGTTCGCCGCGCGTCACAATCTCGCCGAAAGGGTAGACGCCCTGGGCAATACCGGCCCGCATCTTTTCAACGCCCATCTGCACGCCGGATCCTCTCAAAACCCTGCACGCCATCTGTACTGATATCGTCGGCTTGTCCACTTCGGTGATTTTCATGTTCCGCGCTCCTTTGTGTTTGTTCCTTTGGTGGTGCGCTGCGGAATTGAACCGCATCGGTCGGGTCACGAGCCCGCCCGCGAACCATCGGCGCACCTCATGTGGGCCGCCCGGAATAGGGAATGGACCGGGCGGCCAGGCTTTGCGCAACGCGGAACAGGCCCGCTGCGCTGCCTCTTGTGCGGTGCAGAGAAAGTAAAGAGAGCACCGCGCCTGTGCATTCCCCGCACAGCCGGGGGCTGCCGAACTTACCCGCCGGGCAGCCGCGGGAGAAAGGTTGTGCGGTCCATTGCATGGACCATCCGCCCCGGGCCTCTTGCAGCCGTCGGCGGCTCATATGCCCCGCCGGGGCGGGGTCATTGCTGTTTAGGGGAATCGTCCAGCATGGCACCGACGAACAGTTCAAGTTCCGGCGGTATCATGCCGCCGCGCTGCATCAGCAGTAGACATTCGCGGTACGCCTGCAGCATGCCCGCCAGCTCGGCCGCGCGGCAGATTAGCGCCCCGCGGGTTCCGGCGTTGCGCACGCCGTTTGTCTCGTGCAGGGTCTTACGGTACAGGCGTTTGCTCTGCACCGCATTTTCTACGATTTCCTGCACGGCGGCGGTTTTCTTGTCTACTCGGTCGCCTCGTTTCATGCTGCGCCGCCTTGGAACAGCCTGTTGTACTTCACGGACTGGCGCATCCGCAGCCACGTTCCCCGCGCCATGCAGCGCATTTCAATTTCCAAATCTTCCATGTCGCCCGCCATGTCCGCGCCTTGGAACAGCATGGCAATAAGTACATTCTCGTTGCTTGCGTTCGGCACATCCTCCCGGGCAATCTTCTGGCATACCAGAAAGGCTTTCTCGGTTTGCCTGTACTTGGAACTGCCGATAGCCTCCATCAAAATTTTAATGCAGCGTTTCCGTGTCATAGCTTTACCTCCACTTAAACTTCCAGCTTCTTCCATTGGTACGGTTTTCCGTATCGTTCCAGATACCAGCTTTCAAACGCGGCCCGGTGGTCCGCGTCCTTAAAGTAGTCCGCCACGATACCGCCCAGCAAAGAGCAGACCGCCGTCTGCTGGGCCTTGTATTCGTTTGCAATCTGCATTTTTTCACCTCTTTCAGCAGGCGGAAATAGGCTGATTGTGTCTGCCATCCCCGCCGTCTATGGTGTACAGCACCTTTTCCAGCGTTTCATCATCCACCTGCAAGCACAGCCGGTCGCGCTCAACGCGCCATGTAAACAGCTTCGTTTCCACAAGGAGCTCCGGGATTCGGTTGCGCTTCACCCAATAACCGCTCATGTCGTCGTCATGCCATCCGTAAAATCTGTACGCGGCAAACCCATTGCCGCAGGTATTCAACAAGTCATGGACTTTCAACTTGGTTTTCCTCCTTGCCCACACCGCCCCGCTGTGTTACAATGGCGGCAGAAAGGTTGTGTTTCTATTGACTGATACTGAATTTAAAATTTGTCTTGCCGTGCGGCGGTATCATACCCTTGGCCGGATTCTTGCCGCCACCGGCTATAAATCATTTGACGATTTGCAAGACCAGTTTCCCTATAACGCGCTTGATTTTGACGGCTTCGACCCGAATGTCGAAACAGTTATTTGTCTGACACGCCGTGCAGAAGAGGAATATTCTGCACATAAGCGTTCCAGTTTAAAAGAGCTTCGGGACTGGATTACGCTTTTTATTGCAATTTACGGCGCAGTCACAGCAACTATCGGATTAGTCGTAAGATAATGGCGATCGTATTGATAATTGCAGTTGCCGTTACGACCACAAGTGTAAAATTACGCATGAGAGCATCTTTACGTTCTTCTTCACGCTTTTGCCGCTCAAGTTCTTGGCGGCGTTCTTCGGTGCTATCCGGCATTGCCTGTTCACCTCCTTTGCAAGTTTCCTGGCTGGTTGTCCTTGCCCACGCCGCTCCACCTGTGCTACAATGGCAGCGGAAAGGATGTGTCTGCATGGACAAAATGAGTGAAAGTAGCTTTACCGCACTTTACGGCAACCTGATTGACGTATCAGAAATACTTAAAAGCAGAAAAATCCAACTCGATTTACCCACACTGAAACTCCCTGCTCTGGAATCGCTAACAGACGCGAGTTTTATAACCAAACGCATCAAAGAAAATATGCCTACGTTGACTTCGCAATTTCAGATTCAAGACGCCATTATGACACCTGCTATAAAAGAGGCGCTGCAAGGATATTCTGAAATCTTTAAAGGCGTTGACTTTGACATAAATGCACTGCTCAATCAAGCAGAAACAACCATACAGCAGGCTTCAGAGCCAGTTCTCACTACCGCTGATTCGGTCGAAATCAAAAGTACACTGCGTGATTTTGAAGAAACGCTGGATCGTGTCTCACCACAGTTGCCCAGCGACACAGTAGATGCGGTAAAAAGCAGTGTTGTAAAACCATTAAAAGACAAAGCGTGCCTTTCGCGCAGTGACGCGATTGCTTTGATTGGCGTGCTGCTTACTTTTGTTTTGTGGGTGCTTAGTCAAGTCCTTCCGGACACACAGCTTCAAGAAGTTGTTGATGGAAATCAACAAATCAGCGAGCAGTTACAGCAGACCAACGAGCTGAACGAGCAGGTCGTAGAATCTGTGCAAATTTTGTGTGATGAGGTCGTCGTTTTGAGTGATAAGCTGGATGCTTTGAGTGATAATCTGGATGTTCTGATTGAGCAGGGCCAGGGTTCTGACGATTCGCAAAATCTGCCAAACGATACCGCCAATGGCGAGAGCCTGAACGAAACAGCAGACGCTCAAAATTGAAACGCTGCGCTTTAACTTCTTGATTTCTGCCCCTGTCTGATCTTGCCCATCAGGCGGGGGCGTTCCATTGTTCTGCATTGGTTCACCTCCTGGGGTAGGGAATATAACTTGCTCGCACCGCCCTGTCTGTGCTACAATGGCGGCGGAAAGGATGTGCTTTTATGATTGAATTTGATATTACACATGAATCCGAAGAACTTTTGAAACTCCTGTATGCAGTCTACTGTGGCCGCCGGGCCGAGGGAAAGGGAAGAACCGTCTCTAACGATTTCGGTTCTTCGCAAGACATTCATCGCGAATATCTCAGCAATATGAGTTCTGATGATGTATTCGAACTTTGCGCTGAACTTAAACGCGCAGGCTGTATTACTGGCTTTGCGGCAGGGGATGAAATATGCTGCATTCAGCTTACAAGCGACGCCCTTGTCTATGGCGAGCAGACCTTCAAGCGTAACACGCAAGAGCTTCTTTCGTGGGTTTCGTCTATAAAAGGAATTCTTCCGTTTTGACGCATATCGGCTTATCATCCGCTGCAAATTTCGGCTCGTAGGTAAAGCGGCAGACTCTTTGACACGCTGTTTTTCGGCATGCTGTGTTTTTCTCAGGTGCGCACTTATACACTGGCCCTTTGCATTTATTGCAAAGGGGCTTTTTCGTTAGTGGACAAGTCTGCATCGGTTCACCTCCTGGGGTGGGGAATGTACAGCAAAACTTACGAAAACTAAAGTTTTGCTGCAAAAAAATAATCCGGAATTTCAGCATCCGGGATCATAAGAACCTGGCACAATGCACGGATTTCCGTCTGGGTGAAGTCGGTATGGCCGCGCAGCTTTTTATTAAGTGTTGCAGGTGATACGCCAATTTCTTTGGCAACATCGTTCTGCGTCATGCCGTATGCTCGGATACGTCCGAGCAGGTTCAAGTAGTCCATTGCTATCGCCTCCTTGCCTATACTTTACCACTTGCGAAAACTAAAGTCAATACGTTTTCTAAAGATTTTTTAAAAGTATCTTGCGTTTTTTATAAAATAGCGCTATACTGAACACAAGATATGACGGAGGTACGAACAATGAAGCAAAGCAATTTTGCCGCTCGGCTTTCGCAGGCACTTGATGCGCGAAATATGAAAGCAGCAGATCTCTCAAAGAAAACGAAAGTTTCTGAAGGAACTATAAGCTGCTATATAAATGGGAAATATGAAGCAAAGCAAAATAGAGTGCGAACTTTTGCTGAGGCCTTAAATGTGAACCCTGCCTGGCTTATGGGCTATGATGTTCCTATGGATAATGATGCGCCTACCATCCCCGCCGGTTTCGAGCCGCTCCCTGCAATGACCACCATTCCGCTGGTCGGCTCCATCGCTTGCGGTACGCCCATCACTGCCGAGGAAAACGTCGAGGCCCGCATCGGCATCCCTGCCGCCTGGAACGCTGATTTTGCGCTTACCTGCAAAGGGGACAGCATGGCCCCGCGTTACCAAGACGGCGATGTCGTCTGCATCCGCTGTCAGCCCGAAGTTGAAAACGGCGAGATCGCCGCCGTCCGCATAGGGGAGGAGGCCACCCTCAAACGTTTCTACCAGGAGGGGGAGACCGTCACGCTGGTCCCTGTCAACCCTGCCTACACGCCGCTTGTCTACCGCGGCCCCGAACTGTCCGACATCCAAATTGAGGGCCGCGTCGTAGGCTTTTGCCGCGGGGAATGATATGTAATTGTGAAATTTTGTGTATAGCGCCTGAACTTCTTGCAATCTTATAACTTATAGGTTATATTATAAGAAAGGATGTGATTTATTCTGGAACTGGAAAAAATAGATGGTTACAACAATATCTATGGGCCGGACAATTTCATGGATGAATTTTGTAACCATGTGCTGGATATGACGCCGGAAGAAGTTTTTGCGGATGATGAAATCCCCAAAGCTGCCGAGCGATATATCAAGTGGTTACAGCGCAGTTTGACCCAGCTGGACGCTTATGGTACTGCCACAACAGCACTTAAAAATTTTGAAAAACTACCGGGCACAGATGATATTTACTCGGCACGTTACCCCAAAAGCCGGAAAAATCCCAGAATCCTTTATTTTTACATCCAAGGGCAAAATATTGTTCTGCTGTACCCGTTCCTTGAAAAGAACTCAGGAGATTACCAGCGCGGTATCCGTGTAGCCGAAAGACGGAAAACTCTTTTTCAGGCGCAATGGCCCTTGGATGAGCATTAGGAGGTTCGCTATGAAAACGTCGAAAGCATTGAGCAAGCTGTTTGGGGCTGTAATGTCCCCGGCTGAAAAGAGCGCTAACCGCCAGTTGGCGCTTATTTCTGCTGCCATTGAAATGTGGCGCGTTGAGCACGATATGACGCAGGCTGCTTTTGCGGAGCTTATGGGCGTCACGCAGGTTATGGTTTCCAAATGGGAAAGCGGCGAATACAATTTTTCTGTCAAAACGTTGTCGGAAATCAGCGCAAAAATAGATATGCCGCTGGATGTGCTTTTCTCCGGCAATCTTGACTCCCACACATACGAAAGCAGCGAATCGGTGTGCAGTAAAACAAAAGTTGAAAATCCCAGCCCCGCCACCACAACGGTTGCTCCGTATTTCGCTTTTAAAGTAATTCGGGGAGGTGCGGCATGATTCCTACGCATGATGTAAACGCATCGATTGAACTGGAAGAAAGTTTTATTTCTGAATGCAGTTTTAGCAATCGATTGATTACCCTGGGAACGGATGCCCTTTTAACAAACGATGCAGAGGTTGCGGTCAGTAATTTCTATATGAATGCAGAGGGCACAAAAAAGCTCGGTCGCGTGCGTGTAATCGTAAGCGGAAACCTAGCTGTGGAAAATAACGAAAAGGCCCGCTGTGACTACAAAATGACCGTGGAAGGCGTATTCTCTGCGGACAAGGAAAAAGATGATGAAGAACTCGGCGAACTGCTGTGGATCAACGGAGCTTCCGTACTTTATGGCATTGTCCGCGCGAAAATGGAAGTTATTTCCTCTATGGTTTTTGGAAGCGGTAAAATCACATTGCCGCTTATCAACATGGTCCAATTTGTTAAGAAGCAAAATGAAGCCTATTTGAAAGAGCATAAAGACGACAAAGAATAAGCCAACCCCGCCGCATCCGTTTAAGACTGCGGCGGGGTTCTCTTTTGGGTTGTTCTAAATCTTTTTAAATCGCTTTCAGCTCTTGTAAATCTTTTCTGTGCGCGGTATACTATTTATATATATGATGCTCTGTGTGCGTGAGGCACTTTGCACTAACTGCAAAATCAAAATTTCGGAGGTATCGGCATGAACGGTGAAATCAAAAATGTGGTGCTTTATCTCCGCTATTCCAGCGCCGCCCAGAACGAACAATCCATTGAGGGGCAGCGCCATGTCTGCCAAGAATACTGCCGCCGCGCCGGATACCAAATCATAGACGAATACGTTGACCGCGCCACCTCTGCATCCCACAACGTAGAAAAACGGCTCAACTTCCAACGGATGCTGCGCGACGCCGAGCGTGGCCGCTTTGACGCGGTGGTCGTATACAAGCTGGACCGCTTCGCCCGCAACCGTTATGATTCTGTCAACGCCAAGTATCGGCTGAAAAAGGCCGGTGTCGTCCTGCTCTCCGCCACCGAGAATCTGTCGGACAGCCCGGAATCTATCATCCTGGAATCGGTGTTGGAGGGCATGGCAGAGTTTTATTCAGCAGAGCTTTCGCAAAAAATCACCCGCGGCATGAAAGAGACAGCGCAGAAGCATCTTTCCACCGGCGGCACGGTCCCGCTTGGCTACCGCATCAAAAACCGCCGCCTGGTCATCGACCCTACCACCGCGCCCATCGTCAAGCAGGCATTTGAAATGTACGCCGCCGGGCATACCGCCACGGCCATTGCAAAGCAGTTCAACGCCAGCGGCTACCGCACCAGCAAGGGGACTGCGTTCAACCGCAGCAGCTTCAAATCTATGTTCCACAATGAGCGCTACATCGGCACATACAAGTACGGCGCGTACAAGGCCGAGAACACCGTGCCCGCCATCATCGACAAACAACTTTGGGACGCCGTGCAAAGCCGTCTCTCGCGCCCTGTGCCGCCGTCGCAAGGTAAAGCGCAAGTACCGTTCCTGTTGGCCGGTAAACTGTTCTGCGGTCACTGCGGCGCAAAGATGAACGGTGACAGCGGCAAGGGCCGCAGCGGCGAGCCGTACTATTACTACACCTGCTACAACCACAAAAGGGGACACACCTGCAATAAAAAATCCGTCCGCAAAGAGTGGATAGAAAAAGTCGTTGTGCAAGATGCAATGCAACTGTTGACCGACGACTATATAGAGGAACTGGCCGACATTGCCGTGCAGGAAAACCAGCGCCAGATAGCGGCCACCACCAAAATCCCCCTGCTAAAAGAAAAAATAGCGGAGACGGAAAAGTCGATAAACAACATCGTCACCGCTATTGAAAAAGGTGTCGCATCCGACACGCTCATGCACCGGATCACCGGCTTGGAGCAGCAGAAAAAAGACTACGAGAATCAGCTTGCCGCAGAGGAAACCAGCGCCATCCAGCTTGACAAGTATATGGTCATCTATTGGCTGGACCAGTTCAAGCACGGCGACGTGGACGACGAGCGCTTCCGCCGCAACCTCATCAACCTGCTTATAAATTCCGTCACCATCTGGGACGACCCAGACGGCGGCTTCCGCATCACAACCGCCTATAACCTTACCGACGCACCGACAAAAACTTTCCGCGTCGATTCATCCCCCGGTTCGGATATGGGGAGTTGTAGTCCACCATAACACGCAATAGTCGAACACTGTTTTATGTCGATATAATGCAGCGTTTTGACTGTTGGATTATCCGCTGTGCTAGTAGGCACGGCGGATTTTTTTGTTAGGGCGTAGGTGATTGACATGGTTTCCTCGGATAAATCTATACGTTCTACAAAAACCTGCAGCAGGCGTTTGAGATGATCGGGCTGCTGTTCTGCGGGGTTTCTGCACATTGTGCTGAGCATGTACTCAACACGGCTTGCTGTGATGTTTGGCTTTACACGGCGCAGGTTTTTCAGCTGTTTTTCTAGGCGTGATTGTTCTGTTTCCAGTGTTGTAAGGCGAGAAGAGACAGCTTTGGAAAAACTGCCTTCCTCCATGGCTGCCAGAATGTTGTTGATTCGCTTTTCTATGTCTTTCAAGTGTGCCTGCACTGCCTGCATTTCCTCCGCGTGGGAAGTATCTGCCGCCGCGGATGCTTCTACCTGCTTGGCGATTGCCCTGGTTATAGACGAGCACAGCACCATGTTGGCGGTTGCATCGTAGACCATCTCTTCCAGCTTTGCCTGGCGGATATTCTTTTTGGTACATCCGTGCTTATGCTTGTGAGCCGTACAAGCATAATAGGTATGCAGTTTTCCATTTTTGCCAGTGCCGGAATCACCGATCAACGGTGCACCACAGATTGCACAATAGGCGATACCGGATAGCGGAAATTGTCTGGGACCGTTCAGCTTGCGACCATAGTGGGCGTTTTTGGGGATGCGATGCTGTACCATATCAAAAAGTTCCTGTGAGACGATTGGTGTAATAGCGTTTTCTGTACGGATGCCCTTTGCCTCATATACGCCAATGTATTTTTCATTGCTAAGCACGGTACGCAGACTATTCTTATTAAATTCATTGCCGCGGGAGGTACGCACCCCCTTGGCGTTCAGCGCATAGCATATCTCTGTAATTTGGACACCTTGGGCGTATTGCTGGAAGATCCAGCGCACATAGGGTGCGGTGGTGGGGTCCGGCTCGTAGTGGTGTTCTTTATTGATGCGCAGACCAAAGGGCGGAATGCTGCCAAGGGCACGGCATTTGTGGGCACTTTCGGTCATACCGCGGCGGATTTTCTGGGCAAGTTCCGCAGAATAGTATTCGGCAAGACCGTCCATCAGGGATTCCATGAGGATGCCCTCAGGTCCATGGGGAATATCCATCTCGGCATAACAAATCTGCACGCCGCACTTGCGCAGCTGATCTTTATAGTTCAGTGCATCCCGGCGGTTGCGGGAGATGCGGTCGTTTTTCCAGGCAATGAGGGTGTCAAAGCGGTGCATTTCTGCGTCCTGCATCATGAGCTGGAAGGCCGGGCGCTTATCATTGCGGCCGGTAAGGTGACGGTCTATGTACTCTTTGACAATGACATACCCGTGGGATTTGGCGTATGCCATACAATCCCGGCGCTGTCCCTCGATGCTTTGCTCGGTCTGACCGCCGCCTGGGGAGTAGCGGTAGTAGGCGACGGCGGGAAGCAATTCTTCCGGGTTATATTTAGGCATAAAAAATCCACCTCCGAAAAATGGGTATAGGCTTGCAAGCCTGCCCCGGAGATGGTACAATAACAGTTGTTGGGTCTGGTTTTGTTACCATCTCTGGGACAGACTTGATCTAGGAAACGCCTTGCGGTTGCCGCCGCAGGGTGTTTTTTATTTTATTAGAATTGTTATTTAAGCATTGTTGGGAACAAGATCAGCTGACCCATCCCCGTGCATGGCCTGGTACTCGTGCTCTAGGGTATTAAGGACAGCGGACTGGCCACGGGAGTCCAAAGAGCGGAATTTGTCTAGAAGATAGGTTTCGGTCTTGGAGAGGGTGGGAGCTGAAGCGTGTATATTAGATTCAACATCATAGCCAATCAGCCATAATGGGGAAACGTCCAACTTTTCCGCAATCTGAGAAACAACGTCTATTTTAGGAACACGATCCCCACGTTCCCAGCGACTTAAAGTCTGGCAGGGAAACCCAACACGAGAAGATAAATCATCGAGAGTTAATTTCTGTTCTGTGCGATATTCTCTTAAACGGACAGAAAATGTAGTTATACGGTTCATAATGGTACCTCCATTAGAACAATACCACATATTATCACCAAATGCAATATTTTTTCGGAAATCTATTGACAATTTCACCATCTGGTTGTAGTATAAAGGCATCACCAAACGGTGAAATTTAGAAAGGAGTTAAAGCTATGGCTATCAATACGCAGGAATTGCGTGGAGTAATCTATGCAAAATATGGGACAGCGGCAGCAATGACGGAACGGTTGAATTGGGACAAGAACAAAATCGGGAAGATTTTGAAGGGTCGTTATATTCCGGACATTGACGAGTGCGCTGAAATGGCAGAAGCGCTCGATCTTGAACAAGCGCAATTCTGCCATATTTTTTTGCCCGACATATCACCAAATGGTGATATGTTTTAATAGCATTTTACAGACTTCTTTTCTTAATATGCACAGTTATTACACGGATCGGTTTTGCCTGCATCTAGTGCATCTTGCAAAGTGCCGCTATAGACAACATCCGAGCGAGAGAGCGAGGGGCAAGACAGCCGAAAGTGATACGATTTGCCATTGGGAACCCAATATGCCGTTTTTGAGAGAGGGCCTGTGATTTCGGATGTTGTGGAGTCTACGCCCCATGATGAAGAATCTTCTGCATTGTTCGGGCTTTGTGAACTTAGCTGACTGGGTTGTGGTGTAGCGAAATCTGTTTGTGATGGTGCAGAAGTGGCATTTGCTTTTTCCGGCTGGGTGACCTCTACCGCATAATTCACGGACGCCGGATCAGGCGTTGGTGCCCCAACCTTTTGAAAATAGAATGTTGTATTCCAAACGACTGCACCATTCTCATCACAAAGAGGCACGTCGAACTGAAAAGCTGCATAATCGGCTGTCACCTTCTTCTGTGAAAAAAGCCCACTTTCTGAATTGTTTGTAATTGCTGAACTTTGAAGGAGCAGTACAGCACCATCAGGGAAAGAGAGATTTTTAGCT
>ERZ1673744.573-NODE-573-length-46060-cov-6.352223_pt1 | contig 46060 bp, 48 predicted proteins | sample MGYA00580207_ERZ1673744 | MGnify/ENA primary metagenome ERZ1673744 (study PRJEB41218, sample SAMN15661751) | gut metagenome | host: Homo sapiens | place: Canada: London | collected 2015-08-20/2019-03-30 | study: EMG produced TPA metagenomics assembly of... | reverse complement strand
TCTTTGACGAGCTCTACGTTGCAAAGCACTTCTTCCATTCTAAATTACCCCCTAAAAGGTTCTATGCAAAACGGTACCCGCATCTCATATAAAGCCGTTCTGTTATGTCGGAAGTTTGACAGCACAGTCGTCCAACACGGTCCGTTCCGCCCGTTGCGGACATAGCCAGACATTCTTCCGGGCGTCTGGCGGCATGTCGCCTTTTTGTCGCGAATCGACGAAAGCTTTAAAATAGGAACATGATTAAGGGGCATTCCCTGCGTTATTATATCAGTGGTAACGAGGGAACTGGTCCGCGGCCCCCGCGGATGGAGAACGATACAATGGCTGAAGAAGAGTCCATGGCCTACGAGCTCCAGGACGAGTTCGAATCCAAGGCCCGCAGTTTCGGAAAGGGAAAGTACGGCAGGATCCTCAAGATGGCACGCACCCCCAGCAGGGAGGAGTACGTGAAGACGCTGTACATCACCGGTCTCGGAATCATCATCATCGGTGCCGCAGGCTTCGTCATCTGGTGGCTTATGACCATTCTCCCCACCTATTTCTGAGGAGGAACAGCGATGAGTCCCAGCATTTCCGGCGAGAACAACCTGCAGAGGGTGCATGCCGGCGGCAAGGTAGAATGGCCGTTCAGCGTCTCCGCTGAAGCGTCTGAGGTGAAGATCTCGTTCTCCATCATCACAGGCCCCGACGCGGACAACGCTCCCGAGTGGAACGTCACACTGTACGACAACGCCAACGGGGAGCTCTGGAGCAACTACCGCAGCAGGGCCGAGATCTCTGTCGACCTGCCCGGAAGGAACCCCAAGGAGTTCGTCCTCGAGGTCATCTGCCCCAAGGGTGCCAGGTACGGCGACACCGTCGAGACCGAGGTCATCGTCGACGACGGCACATCGACGAACTCGATGCGCTTCAAGGCCGTTGCAACACAGTCCATTATGGTCCTCAAGACCCAGATTGACCAGGAGAGGAGCGTCGCAGACTCTCTCGCCTCCAAGGCCACTTCCGGTGAGAAGGACATATATGCGATCCTGAGCCCCTCCGGACTCAGAGGATACGTGTTCGTGGAAGGCATGAACACGGACCGTCTCCGTGAGAAGACCCGCGACATCAAGAAAGCGAGGTCCTTCATCGACGGAGAGACCAACATCGATGAGATCGGACCCTACCTCATCCCGATGTCCGCCGTTGTCGGTATCGTCGAGGGCGACATAGTCGAACTCGTCAACGGACCGTTCAAGGGCGAGAAAGCAAGGGTCCAGCAGATAGACCAGGCCAAGGAGGAGATCACAGTCGAGCTCATCGAGGCCATGGTCCCCATACCCGTCACCGTCAAAGGAGACAGCGTGAGGGTTATCGAAAAGGAGAGATGAACAATGGTAGATACTGTTGAGGCATTGGTTGATGGAGGCAGGGCCTCCGCAGGTCCGCCCCTTGGACCCGCTCTGGGACCCAAAGGTGTCAACATCGGACAGGTCATCGCTAAGATCAACGAGAAGACAAAGGCGTTCGAGGGAATGAAGGTCCCCGTCAAGGTCCTTATCAACGACGACAAGACCTTCGACATCAAGGTCGGAACCCCTCCGATGTCCGCCCTGATCAAGGGAGAGCTCGGAGTCGAGTCTGGAGCCCACAACGCCAAGACCGAGAAGGTCGGAAACCTGACTCTCGAGCAGGCCAAGAAGATCGCCACCATGAAGCAGGACGATCTTCTCGGAGCCGACCTGAAGGCGAAGGTCCTGGAGGTCGCAGGAAACTGCGTGTCCGTCGGAGTCACCATCGACGGAAAGAACCCCAAGGACTTCACCAAAGCGGTCAAGGCCGGCGAGTACGACGGCCAGTTCTGATCAAACTTCACAGGGGAGGGAAACCTCCTCTTCATTCTCAATTTTCAAGCACTGAAATCCTGTCGGCCAGGGCCTTGAACGGTTCCGGCCCCCACTCGCCGAGTTGCGACGGCTCGATGAAGTTGATCACATCGTCCTTGGCGGAATCCCAATCCAGGGTGTCGAATCTCTTCTTCAGGATGGCTATCAACGTTTCGCGGTCAAGCCCCGTGGTGGGTTCGCATTTCTTGTCCAGTTGGGATTCGAGGCACCTTATGTCGATGGGGGTGCCGTGCTCGACGTACCATCTGAAGTCGTAGAAATCCCTGCCCTTCACGCGGTTGCCCCAGTGGCGGCAGAGAACCGCTGCCGTCTTCCCCGCGAACAGGACCGGCAGAGGTTCAGTTCTGACATCGTACTCTAGCGGCGATGTTTTCCTTACAATCACTGTTTCAGCCTGTGTCGCAGGATCCAGATCAATGTCGATCTTGACGACGACTAGGACCTTGGAGTGCGATCTTTGAATTAGATCTGCATCGAATCCGGCAGATTCCAAAGCTTCGCGTAGGTTGATCTTGAATTTTGCAGAGTAAACCTTGAGCTCTCCACATGGTCTACGGAGGTTTGCAGTGACAGAGAGACCCTTGCTCCCCAGTTCTTTGACCAGATTCTCAGAGTACAGCCCGAAATCAAAATCCAGGTCTCTATCGAGTAGGGTAAAGTCCAGATCCTCGGAAAAGCGGTCGAGTCCGTGAAGAATCCTCAGGCAGGTGCCTCCATGGAACAAAGCCTTCTCGAAGAAACCCTGACGGCTCAAAGTACAGAGTATGAGTTCTTGCAGCCCCTCTTTCACGAGATTCGCAGCCTGGTTGACGTCTCTTGTCGATTTGTCAGGAATCAGATCTCCGAGAATCGTGCTCATGCGCGCTCCTCCAGGTAGTTTCTCAGTGTTGTGATCGTCGTACAGTGGTAGAGTTCAGCATACTCCCTGATGGTCTTGGTTTCCAGGCCGAGGATCTCCTCCTCATCAAAGCGGAGGTCATCGAACATCAGCGTCTCCAATCCTTTGTAGGATCTGACCGGGGGCATCTTGTAGAGTTTGTCGCAGACTGCTTTTGCCGGTGTTGCTATGTAGTATTCATAGTCATCATCGACGAATCTGTCCACACCAACTGGGAAGGCTGCGGCCGGAACATCAGAATAGGAGAATGACCCGAGTGGGGTGTCGAATCTCTTGCTTCTACGCTTATTGATTGTGGCGTTTGTCACAACAACCGTTCTTTCAGGGATGATCTCGTGCCAGGACAGGGCATATTCGAATGAGATGTACGACGGTTCGCAGAGGTATCTGGCGACTAGGTATGGTGGCGTCTTGGGGTCGGTTTCATACAGGCCTCTCTTCAGTCTTATCAGTTCTCCGCTCTCGACCATGCGTCCAAGCTTACATGCCGGGCTGGAGTACGTGTCCGACAGTGAGTCGATTATCAATTCTCCTTTGACAATCATAGTTGCTCAATATAATTTAATGATTTAAATCTAATGGAGCAATTATGAAGGTTTGACAACAATCGGGGAATCCGGACTATGTCGTCGGGGTGTGCATGCGGGCCTTCTGCCTCTGAGGTGTTACCTTTAAATACTACCCCCTTATTAGCCATCCTTACTTGTAGGAGAGTCGCAAGACTCGCATGAACTACGAGGAGGAATTGTATTGGCAGAAAAACCAACCGTAATGGCTGTGCAGAAGGCACTCGAGAGTGCGAAGAAGCGCAATTTTACTGAGACGGTTGAGTTGGCCATCAATCTCAAAGATGTCGATCTGACCATCCCGAAGAACCGTATCACCGAGGACATCATCCTCCCGAGCGGACGCGGGAAGGCAGTGAAGATCTGCGTGATTGGTGGTGGCGAACTAGCCTTGAAAGCCAAAGACGTGGCCGACATCGTGATCACCCCCGAGGAACTCGGAGCGATCGCAGATGACAAGAAACAGGCAAAGAAGATCGCGAACAGCACCGACTACTTCATCGCCGAGGCGCCCCTCATGGCCGTCGTCGGTAAGAGACTCGGTACCGTTCTCGGTCCCCGCGGAAAGATGCCGAAGCCCATCGCCCCCGGAGCAGATCCGGCCGCGATGATCGACAGCCTCCGCAAGTCTGTGACCATCAGGACGAAAGACAGGAAGACCTTCCACGCCCCCGTCGGGACCGTGGATATGACCGCTGAGGAGATCGCCGAGAACGTCGATCTCATCCTCAAGCGTGTCGAGTCCCACCTGGAGAAGGGGAAGCACAACATCGCTTCCGCGTACGTCAAGACCACCATGGGCCCCTCGGAGAGGGTGTTGTAAGGAGGTTAAAAGATGGCACACGTCGCAGCTTGGAAGAAGGACATGGTAAGCGAGCTGGTACAGGACATGCGCGAGTACCCCGTCGTCGCAGTTGTCGACATGGCGGGCATCCCCGGTCAGCAGGTCCAGTCTATGAGGGCCGGACTCAGGGCTCACGCCAAACTCAAGATGACCAAGAACAACCTCATGCTCCTGGCCATCGAGGAGGCGGCGAAAGAGAAACCCGAGATCATCGGACTCAAAGACTCGATTCACGGACAGTGTGCGATTGTCACCACGGACATCGACCCCTTCAAGCTCTTCAAGAAGCTCGAGGCGACGATGACTCCCGCTCCCGCTAAGGAGGGACAGCTCGCACCGTTCGACATCGTCGTACCCAAGGGACCGACCCCGTTCGGACCCGGCCCGATTATCGGTGAACTTCAGAAAATTGGGCTCCCTGCCGCCATCGAGGCAGGGAAGATTGTAGTCAAGAAGGACACGACGCTCGTGAAGGAGGGGGAGCCGATCCCCGGACCCGTCGCGGCGATGCTGCCCAAGCTCGAGATTCTCCCCATGGTCGTAGGAATGGACCTCAGGGCCGCCTACGAGGACGGAGTGATCTACAGCAAGGATGTCCTGGACATCCCGGAGGACTACTACTCTACTATGTTCGCTACGGCCGCATACAACGCTCTGGCACTCGGTGTCTCGATTGCGTTCCCGACTAAGGAGACAATCGTCCCGCTCATCGCCAAGGCGTTCAGGGAGACTATGAACCTCTCTGTTGAGGCCGAGATACCGACCAAAGAGAACATCGACATCCTCCTGGCGAAGGCCGACGCCCAGATGCTGGCCCTCGCATCCGCAAGCGGATACACCAGCGACGAGATCGCGGCGAGGCTCAGCTCCGCCGCCGCTGCAGCCACCGTTGCAGCCCCCGCCGCCGAGGCCGCCCCTGCTCAGGAGACCGTCGAAGAGGAAGAAGAAGAGGTCAGCGAGGCAGAAGCAGCCGCTGGCCTTAGTGCATTATTCGGCTAAATTAAAGGAGTTGAATCAGATGGAGTATATCTACAGCGCTATGGTGCTCTACTCTGCCGGCAAAGACATCACCGAGGACGCTATCAACGCTATCCTCACCGCCGCCGGAGTCGAGGCTGACGCAGCTAAGATCAAAGCACTGGTCGCTTCTCTCGAGGGAGTTGACATCAAGGAGGCCATCGCAAGCGCCGCTATCTCTGCCGCGCCTGCTGCCGCCGCAGCCCCCGCAGCCGCCGCCGCTGCCGCAGACGCCCCTGCCGCAGCCGCCGACGAGCCCGAAGAGGAAGCTGTCAGTGAGGAAGAGGCCGCTGCCGGTCTCTCCGCTCTGTTCGGATGAACGGTTGGTCTTAAGCTGACAACACAAACCTTTTACCCAACCCCTTTCCTTTTCGTGACAGGACGGTTTTCAGATGGATTCGGACCAAAAGGTCATCGTGAGGCTCTCTTCCGAGACCGTGGGCGTTCTCCGCGCACTCGTCGACGAGGGGGAGTTCCGCTCGCTCTCCGACGCTGTCCGCTCCGTCCTGGACGGCTATGCGTCCGAGCGTCTGGCACAGGGTGTGAGGCCCGCGCCGGAGCACGGGGACGACGCGCTCAGCATCGAGGACCTCACCATCGACGGGTCCACGCTGGACGACGCGGTCAGGTCCGCTGCACGCGACTACGTCCGCCAGAGGACGAACCCAGGGGAGCGCCCATGGGGGATGTGACCCTTTTCGTATGCGGAGGCGGCGCGAGGGCGATCCTGTCCGACGCGACCGAGGCCCCCGGCGTCCCGACGGTCTTCATGAACTCCAACAGCAGCAGCACCATCTCCATGGTGCCGGAGGACATGCCAGGCGCCTACGGGGACCCGTTCCTGGCCTACAGCCTGACCCTGGACAACAGCGACGAGATCCGCGAGAGGCTGCAGGGTGTCCGTGTCGTGATCCTCTTCTCCATACTCGGCGGCGGTTCTGGCATCGGCATGCCGCTGGGGATATCGGAGATAGCCCACGATATTGGGTGCAGGGTCGTGTCCGTGGTCGGACTCCCCATGGCCTTCGAGCTGGAGCGTCGCAAGAGGGCGATGGCGGTGCTGCCCCAGGTCCTGGACTACTCCGACCGCGTATTCATCCTCGACATGGGGTCCATAAACAGGATCTACCCGGATGTGAAGTTCATCCACATCCTCAGGATGGCCTCACGCTCGATCGTGTTCGCAGTGGACAATCTGGCACATATGATGGAGGGGCCGTTCTTCAGCACCTTCCCCAAGAAGATCTACACGTTCGCCTACACCAACGACCTGGACCCGTCGAAGGCGGTCACCAGGGCGATGGACTCCACGATGTTCGAGACCAGTCCCGACTTCGGGAAGATGATAGTGCTCGTCAGCTCAGGCTTCGGCACCGCGCAGACCGAGTCGATCTACTACACCATCGTGAGTATGACCGGCATCGTCCCGGACATCGTCAAGAGGGATGACAGGGAGGATACGAAGGTCCTGGTCTTCCTGCCGGTTCACGGGCTCTGATCCTTCTTCTCCCAGGGCTTGCCGTACCTCACGATCTTGGCCGCGTCGCCGAAGACCCCCATGATCGTGTTGTACTCGTACTTGGTCGGGAGCGCGCGCCCCATCATGCGCCTGAACATGACGGTGGTCATCTCCCTCCTGTTCGGCGGGTACTCGATGCCGTCCATGAGGTCGCCGAAGAACTCGAACATCAGCTCCTTCTCGTGCCTGTCCGCCGGCTCCGACCTCCGGGGCGTGTGCTCGGCCTGGAAGAACTCGTACATCACTATGTTGGCCGCGTGGGACAGGTTGAGGATTGGGTACTCCTCGCCGGCGGGGATCGTGATGAGGACGTCGCACAGGTTCAGCTCGTCCTGCAGGAGCCCGATGTCCTCGCGTCCGAACAGGATCGCGATCTTCTCGGGGTATCCGCGGCAGTGCTCGGCGAACTCGCGCACGGGCACGGGTATGCGGGTGTAGTTCCTGTCGCCCTTGGTCGTCACGCCGCTGGTCCCGACCACCAGGAAGACGCCCTCCAGCGCCTCCTCCAGCGTGTCGACGATGTGGACGTTGTCAAGGAGCCCGGAGCCGTGCTTGGCTCTGCGGTAGGCGTCGTCACCGAGCTCGCAGGGGTTGACCAGGTAGAGCTCGCTGACGTCGAAGTTGGCCATCGAACGGGCGATGGCGCCCACGTTACCCTCGTATTTCGGACCGACGACGACGATGCGGATGTCAGGCATGCCCATGGCATCGGACTCAACTACTTGGTTCTGTGGGTCAGGACGGCAATCTATTAGGGGAGCGTCCGCAATCGCAGCGGACGTGGACATTCCTAAGAGTCATCCAAGATACAAATCGCTCATGACCAGGGAGCGTCTGGCCGAGATGGTCCAGGCGGGCCTGGTCACCCCGACCGGCCTGATCTCCCACGGCAGGGGCGAGGCCTACGACTACCTGATGGGGGAGAGGAGCACCGAGGCGGCTCTGGTGGCCGAGAGGGCCGCTGCCGCATACCTCCTGAACGCCGAGAACCCGGTCATCTGTGTCAACGGCAACGCCGCCGCACTGGACCCGGAGGGTATAATCGCACTGGCGAAGCAGGTCCCGGCGAAGATCGAGGTCAACCTGTTCCACCGCACACCCGAGCGCATGGAGGGCCTGATATCCTACCTGGAGTCCAAGGGCGCCGAGGGCGTCCTAGGCAGGGACCCCGACAGTAGGATCCAGGGTCTGGAGCACGACCGCGCCCTGTGCACCTCCGAGGGCATCTACGGCAGCGACGTCATCCTGGTCCCGATCGAGGACGGGGACCGCGCCGAGGCCCTGGTCGCCATGGGGAAGAAGGTCATCTCCATAGACCTCAACCCGCTCTCGCGCACATCCAAGGCCGCGACAGTGCCCGTGTGCGACGAGATCTCCCGCGCGATAGAGAACATCTCGCGCTTCGTGGAGGAGCTCCGCGGGGAACGTGAAACAATAATTAAGACGTTGGACGACTTCTCCAACCAGGAGAACCGCCGCCGCACCGTCGAGGGGATCTGCAGGTTCCTGATGGACGGGCTGGACGGAGGAGATGATTGAATGGACGAACTTGTCAAGAAAGGGTCCCTGAGGCTGCACTGGGTCGAGACCCACATGCCCGTCCTCATGGACATCCGCAGGCGCTTCATCGACGAGCAGCCCCTCGCCGGGCTGAAGATCGGCATGGCCCTGCACACCGAGGCGAAGACCGGGATGCTGGCGGTCACACTTGCCGACGCCGGCGCCAAGATCCGCCTCGCGAGCTGCAACCCCCTCTCCACCGACGACTCCGTCGCCGCAGCGCTCAGGGAGGAGTACGGGCTCGACGTGTACGCGAAGAAATGGGAGTCATCCCAGGAGTACTACAACAACCTCAACACCGTCCTGAACATGGCGCCGGACTTCCTCATCGACGACGGGGCAGACCTCATCGCCATGGCGCACACGTCCAGGAAGGACATCCTGCCCAACATCAAGGCCGCCAACGAGGAGACGACCACCGGTGTCGTCAGGCTCAGGGCCATGGCCAAGGACAAGGCGCTGAAGTTCCCCGTCCTGGACGTCAACGACGCCAAGATGAAGTTCCTGTTCGACAACAGGTACGGGACCGGCCAGTCCGCCTTCGACGGCTGGATGAACGCCACCAATCTGATCGTCGCCGGGAAGAGGCTCGTGGTCGCAGGCTACGGTTGGTGCGGGAAGGGCGTCGCCATGAGGGCCAAGGGTCTGGGCGCGTCCGTCATCGTGACGGAGGTAGACCCCGTCAAGGCCATCGAGGCCAAGATGGACGGGTACGAGGTAATGAGGATGATCGACGCCGTGAAGGTCGCGGACATCATCATCACCGTCACCGGATGCAAGGACATCATCACCGCCGACCATCTGGCCGTGATGAAGGACGGATGCATCATGGGCAACGTCGGTCACTTCGACAACGAGATCAACAAGAACGCCCTGGACGAGATGTCGGACTCCAAGGTCAGGGTCCGCGACTTCATCGACGAGTACAGGATGAAGGACGGCAGGTCCCTGTACCTCATCGCGGAGGGCAGGCTGATGAACCTGGCCGCCGGCCAGGGGCACCCCGCGGAGATCATGGACATGAGCTTCGCCACCCAGGCGCTGGGAATCGTCCATATGACCCGCAACTACGACAGGATGGACAACGAGGTCTACGCCGTCCCGGCGGAGATCGACATGCAGATCGCCACCCTCAAGCTGAAGTCCATGGGCGTCACCATCGACACCCTGACGGACGAGCAGGTAAAGTACGTCACCGGCTGGGAGGAAGGCACCTGAGCGACCCCTTCCTGTCGGTCTACGGCCACGTGACCGTCGACCAGATCCTGTCCATCGACAGGTTCCTGGACCCGGGGATCACCGCCGACGCGCTGTCCAAGAAGACGACGCTCGGCGGCACCGGCCCCAACATCGCCGTATCGGCGGCGAGGCTGGGGTGCCCCACGGCGCTCTGCGCTTTCGTGGGCCCGGACTTCCCCGCCAAGTACATGGAGTTCATGGAGTCCTCGGGGCTCATCATGGACGAGGTCGTCACCCTCGACGGCGAGGAGACCTCGACCTGCGTCATCATCAACGACCGCGATCTGGTCACCAGGGTCTTCTTCTATCAGGGGCCCCAGGGCCACGCGGACAGGACCGGCGTGAGGCTGGACAGGATGGCCAGGGCCTCCGCCAACGTGCACTTCTGCACGGGCCAGCCCTCCTACTACATCTCCCTGATGGAGGATCTGAGGGGCGGCAGGAGGATCGCCTTGGATCCGGCGCAGGAGGTCCACCGCGTGTGGAACGCCGACCTTGTGGGGCAGGCGCTACCTCTGTCGGACGCGCTCTTCTGCAACGACCTCGAGGCGGCGACGATCTGCAGGTACCTTCAGCTCGACGACGTCATGGAGGTCGACCTGCCGCTGGTCGTCCGCACCGAGGGGGACAAGGGCAGCACGGCCAAGGTCGGCGACGAGGTCATGCACATACCGGCCGTGAAGGCGGACAGGATCGTCGACGTCACCGGCGCCGGCGACAACTACCGTGCGGGCTTCTACGCCGCGACCTACAGGGGCGTGGACGTGCCCGAGGCGCTGGTCATCGCATCGGCGGTCTCGTCCTTCGCGGTCGAGGAGGTCGGGGCCCTCAACAACATCCCGACCTGGGATGCCGTCCTGGAGAGGGCCGAGCCCTATCTCGGGATGATCTCATGACGCTCTACGCGCTGACCGGCACGCCCGGCACAGGGAAGTCCTCCGTGTCGGAGGAGCTCCGCACCCGCGGATACGACGTCGTCGACGGGAAGCGCTTCATTATCGAGCACGGCCTGATGGGCGAGCTGGACGAGGAGAGGGATACCCACGAGGTGGACCTGGACCTCCTGAACGACGCGCTGGAGCCCTTCAGGGCCTCGGAGGGGCTGGTCATACTGGACAGCCACCTGTCGCACTTCATGGACTCCCATGGGATAATCGTCCTCCGCTGCGCACCGGACGTCCTCGCCGGACGTCTGGAGGCCAGGGGCTACGGCCCGGAGAAGGTGAGGGAGAACGTGCAGGCGGAGGTCCTGGACGTGATTCTCTGCGAGGCCACGGAATCCGACATCCCGGTGTACGAGGTGGACTGCACATCGTGCACCGTGTCTGAGTCCGCGGACGCCGTGGAGAAAATCGTAAAAGGGGATGGTGCGGATTACCTCCCCGGAAAGACCGACTGGTCAGGGGAGATGGACAGATGGTTCTAGACGGACAGAGAGCGAGGGTCGATTTCGCGCTGACCCCGGTCGCGAGAAAGCTGATAAACGTGAATCCCAACACGATCTCCTGGATCGGGCTGATCCTGGCGCTCGTGTGCGGTGCGATCTTCTACTTCAGCGGCTACGAGGGATACGACTGGCTGCTGGTCGTCGGGGCAGTGATGGTAATCGTGTCGGGGTACTTCGACGCCCTCGACGGCAAGGTGGCCAAGCTGTCCGGCAAGGCGGGCCCCAAGGGCGACTACCTGGACCACGTCTTCGACAGGTACGCCGACGTCTTCATGATCGGCGGGATCGCGTTCTGCGCCACCTGGTGCAACCCGTACCTCGGCATGCTCGCCCTGGTGGGCGTCCTGCTCACTTCGTACATGGGAACGCAGGCGCAGGCCATCGGCGCCCCGCGCCTCTATGCCGGGCTCCTCGGGAGGGCCGACAGGGTCGTCCTGTCCACGCTGTTCCCAATCATCCAGTACGTCATGATCCAGGTCGGCTACGGGTCGTTCCAGGTCGGCGGTATCGACATCTGCTGGATGGAGATCATGATGCTGTGGTTCGCCGTCGTCGGCAACGCCACCGCCATCCAGAGGGCGATCATCACCTGGAGGAACCTGGGCAAGATGTACCCCGAATCCGACGAGGGGAAGGAGGACTGAGGTCCCCTCCCCTTTTCAAATCATTTTCACACTCTGATACTTTCGACCGTTGGCCTTTTTTGGACGGTTTCATTGGTCGTTTTTCGGCCGGTTTCCGGACTGCCCCTGTGGCTGCGCCTGTTGTGGAGCGGCCTGCCCGCTCCTCTTCTCGGCGTCGCGCATCTTGACCCTGTAGTACGAGAGGGGATGGTTCATCCACTCCTGCTGGCACAGAGTGTCCGGGTTGTGGCAGAGGCCGTTCGTCTTCATGGTCTTGCACTCCGGCGGGCTGTACCCCTCCGTCCCGCTGAGCTCCCCGGTGATGTGCTTGATCTGGTATCCGGCGATCTCCTCGTTGAAGTCCGGGGACTCGGAGAAAACCCTGATGATCCCGTCGTAGTCGAGGCCGAGGGCGTGCAGGAACGTGACCAGGGCGAACCTGGCGCTGTGGGGCAGGTTCATGCCGCGTCTGGACATGTCCAGGATGTGCACTAGGCACGGCGGGAGGAACTCGTTCTTCATCCCCTCGCCCCCCGTGGGGCTGTACCTGGCCTTGGCCTCCTCGAGGGCCATGGACACCTTGTCGACCGCGCCGCGGAGATACCTCCTGTACTCCTCGGGGGTCATCAGCGGGAGCTCCGACTCGATCTTGTCCTGCAGGGCGTTCTGCATCAGACGGCTGAACTTCTCCTGCGGAAGGTACACCAGGCCGGAGTGGATGTCGCAGTTGATCAGCTTCCAGTCGACGCTCTTGAGCCTGTTGGCCAGCCTGAGGTAGTCGGGGAACCCCATGCGGATGATGCCGTCCGCGTCCACCGTCGATGTCACGCCGAGCTCCTCCGAGACCACCAGGAGGGTCTCCCTGTCCTCCCCCGTGAGGATCTTGTTCATCCTGACGGCCTCCGCCAGGGCGTACCTCTTGGTCAGGAAGCGGTCCCCGACCATCGACACGATCATCCTGGCGTACGGGTAGGACATGACCTCGATGAGCCTGTCGTAGTCGTTCATCAGGGGCTTGTAGGTAACCTCTGAGCTCTCCAGGGCGTCCATCACCCTGGCGACACCGCGCTCGCGGGCGGGCTCGAAGGACGGCGACGTTATCAGGGCCTCCAGGTCTGCGTTGTTCTGCTCCGCGAACTCTGCGGACTCCTTCAGAAACGGGAACTTGGCCGCGCGTCCTGTGTCCATGTCCCACCGTAGGGCGCGGGGATTGAAAAAGAAGAGGTTAAGGTCGCTACACCTCAGGCTCCCCGGGGCATCCGGTAATCGATAGTATATACGTGGGGGTCATCCCCTCACTAAAGAGGTCCGAACATGTCCGTTTTCAAGAAGAAGGAGAACAGGGTCCGCGTGCTGTTCGTGGACGAGAAGAACGACTTCGCCTCACAGATGGCCGAGTACTTCACGATGAAGTTCTACCCGGACCAGTACGAGGCGTTCAGCGCCGGTCCGGAGCCCGACATCATCGACTGCGAGCTCATCTCCGCGATGTACCAGAACGGGGAGGACATGAGGAGGCAGGTCTCCAAGAACTTCGAGAACGAGGACTACCTGCCCAAGGACAAGACCTATGATTACGTGGTCTACACCGAGAAGGACGTCTTCGACAGGCTCTCGGGCAATCCCGAGTGGAAGGGGAAGCAGATCCTGGCCCCCATGAGGTCCAGGCTGGACTACGCCGCCACCGACGACCTGGAGCTCTACCAGGAGTACGTCCGTTCGATGGAGGAGGTCAGGGAGTGGGTGAAGGAGAACATGGCCGACCCATCCAAGCTGGCCTCGATGGTATCCGCATGATCCCGGTCATCATCTACGACAAGTGCCAGTGCGACCCGAAGAAGTGCACCGCCAAGCGGATGCTGAAGTTCGGTCTCGGCAGGGAGGCCAAGACCCTGGGCGCGATCCCGTCCGGGTCCATCGTCCTCTCCCCCTTCTCGGACAGGGCTCTTTCGCCGGCCGACATCGGCCACGCGCACAAGGGCCTGGTCGTGATGGACCTGACCTGGACCAACATCGACGAGTTCCCAAGGCTCAGGAGGGTGGAGGAGAGGGCGCTGCCCTACCTCCTGGCGTCGAACCCCATCAACTGGGGCAGGCCGATGGAGCTGAACAGCGCCGAGGCCGTCATGGCCGCCCTGATCATCCTCGGTCAGAGGGAGCAGGCCGAGACGTTCATGGGCAGGTTCAACTGGGCTCCGGAGTTCATGAGGCTCAACGGCGCGATGCTCGACGACTACTCGAAGGCGAAGGACAGCACCGAGGTCGTCAGGATCCAGAACGAGTACATCGAGTCCGTGACCGGCGGGAACAGCGGATCGGACGACAGTAGCAATCGAGAATCGCGTCAGAGCAGCAGTTCTTGAGAAAATCGAAAGGGAAATGGTTTCCAGGCCGTCTTCCGACGGCTCAGGGACGGCATCACTCGGTGATGGCGCTGGAGGGGCACTCGTCGATGCAGGCGCCGCAGTCGATGCATTTGCCGGCATCGATGACCGCGATGTCCTCGCAGGTGATAGCGCCCTCGGGGCAGACGTCCACGCATGCACCGCATGCGACACACTCGGAAGCGTTGACTGTAACCATCTTGATTACCTCTGAGGGGGAAAACCCGCAAAGGTGTATAAAAAGGTGAGTAAACAGCGTTTAGGAGTGGTTAAAAATCAGTGTCCGCAATTCGGCGCGCCTCACAATCCGCAACCCCAGGTTTCGGACATCTGGCACTGTCGTCTCCCTTCGGTTCCGCACCCGGTTCGGTCCTCATCGGCATGGAGGAGGTCCTAAACAGGGGCGCTCTCCGACGCACGCGTGCGCGCAGGCACGATGTTTAAATCATGGTCGGCGATGGTCGGGGCGATGACCTCAGACGACCTTCTTCCGATGATATGGGACGCGCTAGGCGCCGACCGCCTCACCACGCTCGAGGCGACAGACAGGCTGGAGGACCTCTTCAAGTACAGGTGCCCCGACGACCTGGCGAAGACCCTGATGAAGTTCAGGAAGGCCGGACTGATCAAGGGGGAGATCTCCATGGACCGCGGCGGATGGGTCTGGTGGGTCGACGACGAGTGCCGCTCGAGGGAGGTCTGAAATTGGCGGTCAACTTCCAGGACAGCGAGATCCAGGCCGCCTGGAACGACGTGTTCTCCAGGGACAAGTACCGCATCATGATCTCGTGCATCGCGGACAACTTCCCCCAGAAGAAGAGCCTCATGGTGGACTACGCCGACATCAACACCTACAACGTGGACTTCGCCATGTACGTCCTCGACAACCCGGACAAGTGCTTCGAGATCGCCAGGAAGACCGTAATGTCCCTGGTGCCCAACATCAGCCGTCCGGGGGAGAACATCAACGTCAGGATATTCAACCTCCCGAGGGACGCGAAGGTGGACATACGCAACCTGCGCGCCGACCACCTCAGGAGGCTCATCGCGGTGGAGGGCCTGGCCAGGAAGGTCACCACCGTCAAGCCCCGCATGACCGTGGCGCTTTTCAGGTGCGCCAGGTGCGGCACCGAGATGTGGGTGGACCAGCCCGGGATGATTCTCAAGGAGCCGATGATGTGCTCCAACCCCGAGGGCAGCTGCAACAAGCAGGCCACCCGCTTCATCCTGGACGACAAGGCGTCCGTCTTCATCGACACGCAGAAGATCGAGATCCAGGAGAGCCCCGAGGGGCTCAGGGGAGGCGCACAGCCGGAGAGGCTCACCGGATACGTGGAGGACGACATCGCCGGTGAGGTCACCGCGGGCAACAGGATCACCCTGAACGGGGTGCTCAGGTCCGTGGAGAAGTCCGACAGGGACAAGTCGACGGTGTTCGAGACCTTCCTCGACGTCATCTCCGTGGAGTTCGAGCAGCACGAGTACGACGAGATCCAGATCACCGACGAGGACGAGAAGGAGATTCTCCGCATGTCCAAGGATCCGGACCTCTTCGACAACATCGTCAAGTCGATATCGCCGTCCATCTACGGGCTGGACTCAGTGAAGAAGGCCATCGCCCTGCAGCTGTTCGGCGGTTGCCATAAGGAGATGGACGACGGGACCGTGATGAGGGGCGATATGCACATCCTGCTGATGGGAGACCCCGGAGTCGCGAAGTCGCAGCTCCTGAGGTACATGAGCATGCTGGCGCCCAGGGGTATCTACGCCTCCGGGAAGTCCGCGTCGGCGGCGGGACTGACTGCCGCGGCGGTGAGGGACGACTTCGGAGACGGCAGGTGGACCCTGGAGGCAGGGGCCCTGGTCCTGGCGGACAAGGGTCTGGCCTGCATCGACGAGCTGGACAAGATGACGGATCAGGACAGGTCCTCGCTGCACGAGGCCATGGAGTCCCAGAGGATCTCCGTCGCCAAGGCGGGGATCACCGCCACGCTGCAGTGCAGGTGCTCGATGCTGGCCGCCGCGAACCCCAAGTACGGGAGGTTCGAGGAGGACACGCCCATCGCGGACCAGATCGACCTGCCCCCGGCTCTCATGTCCCGTTTCGATCTGATCTTCGTGCTCACGGACAAGCCCGAGAAGAGGAAGGACACGGCGATCACCGAGCACATCCTCAAGGCCCACCAGCGCGGACAGGTCAGGATGATGCCCGAGGGGACGCACATCGACGGCGTGGACCCCAAGAGGATCCTGGAGAACACCGACAACATCCGCCCGGTCTACGACGTGGAGATCCTCAGGAAGTACGTGGCGTACTCCAAGAGGATGACCCCGGTCATGACCGAGGAGGCCAAGAGCATCATCGAGAGGAGCTACCTCAGGATCAGGGCCATGGGCGGGGACGGGAGCTCCGTGCCGATCACGGCCAGGCAGCTGGAGGCGTTCGTGCGCCTGTCCGAGGCGTCAGCGAAGATGCGCCTGAGCTCCGTCGTGACCGATGTGGACGCCAACCGCGCCGTGGACCTGGTGGAGGACTACCTCAGGAGGATCGCCGGCTCCGACGACGGCGGGTTCGACATTGACAAGATCGCCACCGGAATCAGCTCCAAGGACAGGAACAAGATGGACGTGGTCAGGGAGATCATGAGGGACTTCGGCGGCGACGGCCTCACCGAGGACGAGTTCGTCCAGCACGGCGAGTCCCAGGGCATCCCCGAGTCCGAGGTCCGCAGGGCGCTCAAGCAGCTGCACGACGCCGGAGAGTTCTACAAGGCCGGCAACCTTTACAAGAGGGTGTGAGGACATGTTCGTAAGGATACACACGCACGGGAACGAGGTCATCCTCGCGGCATGCGACGAGGACCTCATCGGAAGGACCTTCGAGGGCGGGGGCGCCAGGCTGAGGGTCAGCGAGACGTTCTACAGGGGGGAGTCGATCCCCGCCGAGGCGTTCATCGAGAGGATGAAGTCGGTCACCATCATGAACCTGGTCGGAGAGGAGGTCGTGTCCATCGCCATAGCGGAGGGCAAGGTGTCGCCGGACAACGTCATGGAAATCGGTGGCGTGAAGCACGCCCAGGTGGTGCTGCTGTGAGCTTCTGCGTCAAGTGCGGCAGGGACTGCGAGGAGTCCCTGGACGGCCTGTGCATAGACTGCTGGCTGGACGGCAGGAAGCTGACGTCCCTCCCCCACCACGTGGACCTGAGGGTCTGCACGAATTGCGGCGAGTACGAGTTCGGGGACAGGTGGCTCAGGAGGGAGAAGGCCGTCGCCGTGCAGGACGCGGCGGCGGACGCGCTGGCGGTGATAAGGGACGCCGTGCCGGTCTCGGTCTCCACCCAGGCGGTGGAGCAGGACCCGCACGTGTACTCCGTGACCGTCCGCACCACGTGCGACGTCATGGGCTACGAGGCCGAGGACGAGGCCACAACCATCGTGAGGATCAAGAACACCGTCTGCAGGAGGTGCTCCAGGCAGCTCGGGAGTTACTATGAGGCGATCCTGCAGATCAGGACCGGCTCCAGCAGGCTGTCCGAGGAGGACAGGGAGGAGACGCTGGCCATGGTGGAGAACTCCGTGGCCAGGCAGGCGGCCACCAACCGGTCGCTGTTCATCACGAAGATGGAGCTCGTGACCGGCGGGGTGGACGTGTACCTCTCGTCCATGTCCCTGGGGAAGAGCCTGGCAAGGGAGCTGGCGGACTTCTACTGCGCGGAGACCAAGGAGTCCCCGAAGCTGGTGGGGCAGACCACCGACGGCCAGGACATGTACAGGATCACGTACCTGGTCAGGCTGCCCGACTACCATGTGGGGGACGTGGTCCTGTTCCAGGGGCACCACTGCAAGCTCACCAGGGTCAACGGCAACGGCGGGAGGCTCATGGACCTGATGGATTTCAGGGAGAGGGCGGTCCGCAGGGCGGACATGTCAGACATAAGGGTCTACGAGAAGGCGGAGGACCTGAGGGAGGCGACGGTCGTCAGCAGGTCCGGGTCGGAGATCCAGGTGCTGCATCCGGACAACTACTCCACGGTGGACCTGAGGGTGCCGGAGGATGCGGATATAGGGGATTCGGTGAGGGTCGTGGCCATAGACGACGTCCTGTACCTCGTTCCTTGATTTGTCCTGATGAGACTTTCACCTCTGTGAAGGGGGCATTCGAATTATACGCCATGTCTCAAACAGAATGTCTTTTTACAATACCGATTAACATCATCATTGTATCTTAACTATCGATAGTTGTAATCAATCATCACAGCATGCATATCAACAAGCAAATACAGTTTCAAATCTGTTTTCAAACATATATAGTAATTTTATAGTCGATTGTGATAAAACATGTTATTTCATTCAAGAACCTTAATTAAATGTACACACGGTTGAATGATTTGACTATCTTGCTGTTTCGTGTTTGAGCCGATCATCGAAGATATTGCACTCTTTCTAAACATCCAAATATCCTCGCGTCGGTGACGTCGCAATGACCGTGATCAAGCTCTCCGAACCCGTCGAGGACATCGTAGTGAACCTCCTGCGCCTGGCGAACACCAAGCTCCCAGCCGACGTGGGCTGGGCCCTGGAGGCTGCCGCGGGATGGGAGACCGGCGAGGTCGCGTATACCCAGCTCGGAGCGATCATGGAGAACGTGAAGAAGGCCGAGCATCTCGGACTCCCCATGTGCCAGGACACGGGGATCCCCGTGTTCTACGTCAGGGGGAGGTTCGACTCGTCCATCGCGAAGGGCATCGCCGACGGGGTGGCGAGGGCGACGAAGCAGATCCCGCTCCGGCCGAATACCGTCGACCCGATCACCAGGGAGAACCACGGCGACAACCTCGGTGAGGGCATGCCCCTCATCCACTACATCCCGACCGACGACGACTTCACCGAGATCACGGTCCTGCCCAAGGGCGCCGGCTCGGAGAACATGACGCGCCTCGCCATGCTCAACCCCGCCGACGGGGTCGAGGGTATCAGGAGGTTCGTCGTCGACGCCGTCCTGGACGCCGGCGGCCGTCCCTGCCCTCCGTCCATAGTTGGCGTTGGCATCGGCGGAACCTCCGACAGGTGCGTGGAGATGGCGAAGGAGGCTCTCCTCACGCCTCTGGACGAGGAGAACCCCGACCAGACATTGAGGAAGATGGAGGAGGACCTATTCGTCGCACTCAACGGCTCCGGTCTTGGGCCGATGGGCCTGGGCGGAGCGACCACCGTCCTCGGAGTGAGGATCAGGAAGTGCGCCTGTCACACCGCCAGCCTGCCCGTGGCGGTCAACATCGGCTGCTGGGCCACCCGTCGTGCCTCCGCGAGGATCACGGATCACGGCGTGGAGTACTCTCAGGGGGTGAGGCTTTGAGGAACCTCAGGACGCCCCTGACGGAGGAGGACGTCAGGTCGCTGAAGCTGGGGGAGACCGTCTACCTCTCCGGACCCATCGTCACCGGCCGCGACGAGATGCACATCCGCGCCCTTGAGTACGCCGAGCAGGGGAAGGACGTCCCCGAGTGCCTGAACGGCGCGGCGATCTTCCACTGCGGACCCATAATGAAGCAGAGGGACGACGGCACATGGGCGGTCGTCGCCGCCGGGCCCACCACCTCCGCGAGGATGAACAAGCTCGAGCCGGAGATGATCCCCACATACAACATCCGCGCGATCATCGGCAAGGGCGGGATGTCCCGCGAGACGGCCGACGCCATGAGGGAGTACGGCTGCGTCTACCTCGCCGCCACCGGCGGCGCCGCGGTGTCGCTGGCCGAGGGCCTCGACAGGTGCGTAGGGTGCGAGTGGGAGGACCTTGGGATGGCCGAGGCGATGTGGAGGTTCGAGGCGAACAGGCTCGGGCCGCTCATAGTCGCGATAGACGCCAACGGTGAGAGCCTCTACGACAAGGTTAACGCATCCCTGATCAGGGACGCCTGACCTCGTCCTCATCCTGCTGCTGCGTAAGGTCCTCGAGGTCGTTCATGAGGATCGGCTCGTCGCCGCGGCCCCTTCCCCTGACGTGCATCGCGGTGACCCCCACGATTATCAGTGCCAGCATCACCAGTCCGATGACCATTATGGAGTGGGTGATGTCCAGCCCGAGGACGAACTCGGAGGTGTTCTGGACCAGCGTCACCGAGTACGCCGAGCCGTGACCCGACTCGACGGCTATCGCCTCGGAGCTCTGGAACCCGTTGCAACTGACCGTCATGGTGTACCTGCCGGACGGGCAGTCTATGGAGAAGTACCCGTTGGCCCCGGTGGATGCGGAGTAGCTCATCCCGTCCTCGGACACGATGGTGACCGTGGCGCCGGAGAGGGTGAACGTCTCCCCGCCGGACTCTCCCTGGACGGTCCCGTAGACCGAGCCGGTGGTGACGGCCATGACGATCGCGTGGAGTCCGCCGGACTCCCCGGACAGGGCGTAGTCGCCCTCGCTGTCGACGGCGGTCTCGGCGGGGTCGAAGCTGACGAAGCCCTCGGAGTCCATGTCCATGCTGTCGGGCAGGGACCTGACCGTGTATCCGGGGTACTCAAACGTCATGTAGTACGTGTCGCCCTCGGTGTGCATGAACGTGAACTCGAAGCGTCCGTTCGCGTCGGTCTTCACGGGGTTGGTCCCGGACGTGACCTGCACGACGTTCTTGTCGGAGTCGTACAGGGTGACCTGCACCCCCTGGAGCGGCGTGTTCTCCTCCTGGTCGGACAGGTTGGCTATGAACCCGTACGCTGTCACCTCCGACGTGACGGGCTCAACGGGGTCCTCCCCCGAGGGCGGCGCCCATGCGGACTGCGACACCAGTGGGATCGACAGCATTACCGCCAGTGCCAGAACGAGTGCGAGCTTCCCGCCGGAGGTTCTCATGCGTCTGGAATCCCGCCCATGGCTTATAATGCCTTCCAGCGGACGCGCGGCACGTGTGGATGAGCCGTCCCGCACTCTTTCTCGCAACCCTTAAATCGGACCCTATCATGGGACCTCCGATTGGTGGTCGAGATGCTGGAGAGAGTTGACAGGACATACACCAAGGACGAGGTAATGGGCCTGATGGAGCCCCTCATATCCACCTGGTTCAACGAGAGGTTCGACGACCTGACGATCCCGCAGGCCAAGGCTATCCCCGTCATCCACCAGAGGAGGAACGTCCTCGTGTCGTCTCCGACCGGGTCGGGGAAGACTCTGACAGCGTTCACCAGCATCATCAACGAGCTCACCCGCTACTCCCGCGAGGGCACCCTGGAGGAGAGGGTCTACTGCATCTACGTCTCCCCGCTCAAGGCCCTGGCGAACGACGTCAACCGCAACCTCAACACGCCGCTCGCCGAGATGAGGGAGGTCGCGGCCGCCCACGGCATGGACGTCCCGGACATCAGGGTCGCCGTCCGCTCCGGGGACACCCCCCAGAACGAGAGGCAGAGGATGGTCCGCCATCCCCCGCACATCCTCATCACCACCCCCGAGAGCCTGGCGCTGATCCTGGCCGCCCCCAAGTTCAGGGAGGCGTTCAAGAAGGTCGAGTGGGTGATCCTGGACGAGATCCACGACATCTGCGACTCCAAGAGGGGCGCGTTCCTCTCGCTCACCCTGGAGCGCCTCAGGCACCACTGCGAGACGGACTTCGTGAGAATCGGGTTGTCCGCCACCCTGGCGCCCATAGAGGCCATAGCCGGGTACCTGGTCGGTTGCGAGCCGGACGGGCAGGTGCGCGACGTGGTGCTCATAGAGTCGGGCTCCAAGAAGCAGCTCGACCTGAAGGTCATCTGTCCGACGGACGACATGACGACGCTGTCCTCGGACATAGTCAACTCGATGATGTACGACACCCTGAAGGACCTGATCGACCAGCACGAGACCACGCTGGTCTTCACCAACACCAGGTCCGGTGCCGAGAGCGTCGTCTACAAGCTGAAGGAGCGCGGGCTGGAGAACATAGAGGTCCACCACAGCTCCCTGGGGAAGGAGATCAGGCTGGACGTGGAGGAGCGCCTCAAGAGGGGCGAGATCAAGTGCGTTGTGTCCTCCACATCCCTTGAGCTGGGCATCGACATCGGATCAGTCGACCTGGTGTGCCAGATCGGCTCCCCGAAGTCCGTGGCCAAGGGCCTGCAGAGGATCGGCCGCAGCGGCCACAGCTTCGGGAAGGTCGCCAAGGGGAGGCTGCTGGTCTTCGACCCCGACGACCTGGTGGAGTGCGCCGTCATGTGCAGGGCCGCCCACCGCGGGGACATCGACAGGGTCGGCATCCCCGAGAACTGCCTCGACGTGCTCTCGCAGACGGTCGTCGGCATGAGCCTCGACAGCAGATGGGACGTGAAGGAGGCCTACGCCCTGGTGAAGGGCTCCTACTGCTATCGCAACCTGTCCGAGGAGAGCTTCCTCGACGTTCTCAGGTACCTCGGGAGCAAGGACGACTTCGAGGGCGTGTACTCCAAGATATGGTACGACGAGGAGGACGGGCAGTTCGGCAAGAAGAAGGGCTCCCGCATGATCTACTTCATGAACCTCGGAACGATCCCCGAGGAGGCGAACTACCGCGTGGTCACGAACCACGGGTCCACCGCGGGGGAGCTGTCCGAGAAGTTCGTGGAGAGGCTGTCCCCCAGGGACGTCTTCGTCCTCGGGGGCAGGTCGTTCGAGTTCGTCCGCTCCAAGGGCATGACCGCCTACGTCAAGGAGGCCAACGGCAGGAAGCCCACCGTCCCGTCCTGGGCGGGCGAGATGCTGCCCAGGAGCTTCGACCTGTCCATGGACATCGCCGTCTTCAGGAAGGAGATGGCATCAAGGATCGCCGAGCCGGACGCGCAGGCGATCTCCGAGCTCGTCAGCGACTTCGACGTGGACGAGGGGTCCGCCAGGAGCATACTCTCGTACTTCAGGGAGCAGGAGGCCGTCGCCGGTTTCATCCCGGACTGCGACCGCCTCGCTGTCGAGGAGTACATCGACCCCTCCGGCAACCAGAAGCTCGTCTTCCACTTCCCCTTCGGGCGCAGGGTCAACGACGCCCTCTCCAGGGCGTACGCCTACAGGATGACCGGCATGATCGGTGCCAACGTATCCGTGACCATCTCGGACGACAGCTTCATGCTGGGATGCCCCAGGAAGTTCGACCTCTCGCTGATTCCCGGCCTGATCAAGGCGGGGGAGCTGGAGCAGGTCCTCCGCAGGTCCATCAAGGACTCGGAGATATTCAAGCTCAGGTTCAGGCACACCGCCGCCCGCAGCTTCATGATCCTCAGGAACTACATGGGGAGGCCGATCTCCGTCAACAGGCAGCAGATCCGCTCCACCTACCTGCTGGAGATGCTGGGCGACATGGAGAGGGTGCCCGTCATCGAGGAGACCTACCGCGAGGTCCTGGAGGACGACATGGACATCAAGAACGCCAAGCTGGTCCTGGACACCATAGACTCCGGCAGGATGGGCGTGGAGCTCATCCACTACACCGGGACGCCCTCCCCGTTCGCGCACTCGGCGATCCTCTCCGGCTTCTCGGACATCGTCCTGATGGAGGACAGGTCCGCGCTGCTGAGGGAGCTGCACAGGAAGGTCCTGTACAGGGCGCTCGGGGACTCGGTCAGCGAGTTCGAGTTCACAGAGGACCAGGTCGTCCCGTACTTCGCCCAGAAGCCCCCGAGGGTCATGTCCAAGTCCGACATCCCGAAGCTGCTCTCCGTCACGGGGCCGCTGCAGGCCATGCGCGAGAGGGGCAGGAACATCTACTCCTACTCCGATGAGGACAAGAAGACCATCGACGGCTGGGTCAGGGAGCTCATCAGGGAGGGGGTCATCGGGACGGTCTTCCTGGACGAGACCCACATCATGAACATCGAGGAGGTCCCCTACTACGCCGCTGCCACCCGCAGGGAGAGGGAGCTCACCGACACGGACAGGGCCGTCTACGACCGCATCGGGCAGAACACGGCCATGAGCGACATCACGAACGAGCTCGAGATCTCTGAGGACGTCACGTTCAGGTCCGTCAGGAAGCTGGAGTCGATGTACCTCGTCACGAGGACCGACGTCACCGGCAACAACAGGTGGTTCTTCTCCAGGGTCAGGTACCCGGACGTGGACAGGAGGAGGGCGGTCGACCGCATCGTCCTGCGCTACCTGGAGTGCTTCGCCCCGGCGACGGTGCAGGAGGTCGCGTTCGCGCTGTCTATATCCGACGAGGACGCCAGGACTTCCCTGGAGTCGCTGGTCGCCGCCGAGGAGGTGTCCAGGGGCAGGTTCCTGATCTCCGAGGACGACCAGTACATGCTGAAGATCGACCACATGAGGCTCAAGGCCGGCAGGGACAACGTCTACGACTACGAGACGGTGGAGCGCTACCGCCTGACCAAGGGCGAGAGCTTCGACAGCATCCGCGACTTCTTCGAGTTCTACGGGTCCGCGGGCAGCGAGCTCGACGTGTACTCCAGGGTGAAGGGGTTCGACCTGTCCGAGTGGTACGCCATGAGGGCGTCCGGGGAGATCCTCCTGGGCAGGTTCGTCAGGGGCAGGGTCAGGTTCGTCCTCAGGGATGAGGGCGACCGTTACGCCGCCCTGAGGCACGAGGAGGTCACCGACACCGACAGGAAGGTCCTGAACATGATCGACGGCATGGGCCGTGCCACCATGAGGCAGCTCGTCGCCGCCACCGGCATGGAGAAGGACGACGTCAAGCAGTCCGTGATGCGCCTGGACCGCTCGCTGCTGGTCATCCGCGACTTCGACGAGAGGGAGGACTGGGGGACCGAGAACACCTACGCCGTCTACGAGCCCGGAGTCCCGGAGGGCGAGCCCGCCAGGGACCTGGTGCGCAGGGCGGTGAGGGCGTACGGCCCGGTGCCCGTGAGCGCCATGAGGTACCTGGTGGACATCCCGCTGGACGAGATCGAGAGGCTGGCGGCCGAGGAGGGCGCCGTGACCATATCCGTCGGCGAGGGCCAGGTGCCGATGCTCGTCATGAAGGACGAGCTCCCGGCGCTGGAGAGGGTGCCGGAGCAGGAGTTCCCGGTCAGGGTACTGTCCCTGTACGACCCCGACCTCGGCTCCAAGTGGGCCGAGATATCGTCGCGCTACGGCGACAAGTGGATCTACCCGCTCGTCCGCGGCGACACCGTCGTGGGCGCCCTGGAGTTGTGGGAGATGTCCGGCTGCATAGAGGTCCGCGCCATGGACCTCGACTCCCCGGACCTGCTGCCGGAGGCGCTCGACGCGATAGACTCGATGATGGGATTCTACAGGATGAAGGGCACGGACATCGTGCGCATCCGCGAGATCCTCAACACCGACGCCGAGAAGCTGGAGGGCCCGATGGTGGAGGCGCTGACGTCCAGGGACTACCACCTGGTCAACGGCTTCTACGCCAGGGGCAGGTTCGAGCCGTGGACCATGTCCGAGCAGGAGATGCTGAGCTACGTGTTTGGGAAGCAGCGCATCACCAGGAACGGGAGGTACCAGACCGTCGCCGAGGCTATGGAGCACCGCGGCTACATCCGCGGGGACCAGGAGCTCATGGTCCGCGTCGCCGAGAGGACCACCATGAAGAGGCAGATGGAGCGCGGTGGGATCCTCAAGATGGCGCTCTCCCCCGCCTACATCGGCTACACCACGATGGAGATGGCTCAGGTGTACAGGGCGGAGAAGGGCTTCGAGCCCGACAGGCACGCCAGGGATCTGCTCAAGCTGATATCCAGGAAGCAGCCGGCGACCAAGAAGGAGATTGTCGCGGACTCGGCGTTCTCGCCCGAGAGGACGTCCGAGGTGCTGTCCGAGCTCTCGAAGAACTCCGTGCTATACCAGGACGGCGACGGGCGCTACAACATCGTGCCGGACAACGGCATGGACAGGCACGAGGCCCAGAAGGAGATCGTCCGCAGGCACTTCAGGGACTTCGGCATGTTCTCGGCGGAGACGCTGTCGCAGTTCGTCGGCGGCAGGATGGTCGTCACCAGGACGATACTGAGGGAGCTGGAGGACGAGGGGTTCCTGAGGAAGGGATTCCTGGTCAGGGACGACCCGACCCTGTACTGGATCCTCTCGGAGGACGTGGGCGTGAAGCCCGCCAGGGTCCTGGACAACTTCGTGCTGAACTCCCAGGACAACCTGCACATCTACCTCCGCGGCATGATCAAGGCGGAGACCGGCGCCGGCGCAAACTCGGTGATATTCAGCGGGACCCGCATCGTGGGCAGCTTCAAGGGCAAGGTGTGCGCCTCGGGTGCCAAGGTGGAGGAGTTCCAGGGCTCTGACAGGGCCGCCAGGATCCTCAAGGAGGCGGCCCAGTCCGTGGGCGTCAGCCTCGAGACCCAGAGGCAGCGTGACGACGATGACTGGGACGTCTCGGAGTTCTACCTGAAGGTCAACACCGGGGCCTGAGCGCTCTCATCCCGTGAAGACAACGGCGTTAAATAGTAGGATTGTCTAGCACGGTGCATGAAGATACCGTGCGAGATAGTGGTCTGGTACGTTCTGCCCATGATACGCAGAGAGGTCTCCAAGGAGCTCGTCTACACCCATGGGATGACCCAGGCCGAGGTCGCCCGCAGGTTCGGCGTGACCGACGCCGCGATCTCGCAGTATCTCAAGAAGAAGAGGGGAGGCAACTCCCTGGTCGACGACAGCCCCCTGTACCCCCAGTTCCAGGAGGAGGTCAGGGTCTCCGCAGCGAAGATTGCTGAGGAGAAGAGCGACTTCTCGACCGAGATGTGCAGGCTCTGCTGCGTCGTCAAGAAGACCGGCCTGCTGGCGCTGATCTACAAGGCCCAGACCGGCAGCTTCCCGCCCGTGTGCGGTGGCGACGCCGCCGACGAGGCGTGACCTTATTCTATGAATTCGCGGTGGTACAGGAACTCCTGCGCGTACCCTGCGTACCTTCCGAACCTCTCGCGGCCGTACTGTGACACGATCTTGTACGAGCCTGTGACGCCGTAGAGCTCCTCCATGGACTTCTGTATCCTCGCGTCGACGGGGAACGCCTCAAGGTGTCCGTAGGCGAAGAGGGCGACGCAGTCCGCCACCTTCGGCCCCACGCCCTTAATCCCGATGAGCTCCTCCACGCACCTCTCGTAGTCCAGCTCCGCGATGGCGTCCGGGTCGATCTCCCCGTCCTCCACGCGCTGTGCCAGCTCCAGGAACCTCTGCTCCCTGAAGCCCAGCCTGCACTCGCCTATGCGGTCAGCGCCGTCGAGGATCTGCGACGGCTCGGGGAACGCGTGCCTGGGGCCCAGGTCGTCCCCGAACAGCTCGCAGACGGACTCGACCATCTTCCCGATGCGGGCCACGTTGGCGTTCGTCGCCAGGAGGTACGTTGCGAGGCACTCCCAGTGCGGCTGGTGGAGTATGCGGAGTCCGGGGCAGTGCGCAGAGAGCGATGCTACGTACCCGTCCCTGGACGATATGTCCTCGACGATCCCGGCGAGGTCGTCCTCCGCTCTGAAGTAGTCCCTCAGGCGCGCCATGTCCGAGCAGCCCTCGACCTCGGCGCCGTAGTCGGTCTGCCTCATCCTGACGACGTCCCTTCCGATGACGCCCGTCCAGACGTCGCCGTCCTTCCTCCAGCGGTGTGCCTGCCCGCATCCGAGGGTCGGGTCCAGGGAGACATCGAGTTCCAACCTCATGCACCGACGATGCGCGCGCTCTGTATTATATTTGATTCGCGGGAGGGCATCGCCCCGGGGACGGTCTCACAACACTTAACATCGTGAACCATCTACGGGGCACCCATGAGATTCGGCCCAGCTGGTTACCCCTCCGCGGGCAAGACGCCGGAGGGTTCTTTGGAGTACACGAGGGGTCTCGGACTGGACGCCCTCGAGGTGGAGTTCGTCCGCGGCGCGAGGATAAAGCCCGAGAGGGCCCAGGAGGTCGGGGCGAAGGCGAAGGCCCTGGACATCAGGCTCAGCTGCCACGCGCCGTACTTCATCAGCTTCAACTCGGACTCCGACGAGACCCGGGAGAAGAGCATCGGATGGGTCATGGACACCGCCAGGGCAGCCCACAACCTCGGTGCGTACATCATCGTCATACACGCGGCGTCCTACGGCAAGTCCCCGGAGACCGCCCTCCCCAACGTCATCGCGGGGCTCTCGAAGTGCAAGGACATGCTGGACGACGAGGGGATCAGGGACGTCATCCTGGGCGTGGAGACCATGGGCAAGCTCGGGCAGTTCGGGACGCTGGACGAGATCGGCAGGGTCATGGAGAGCGTCGACGGCGTCCGTCCGGTGCTGGATGTGGCCCATGTCCACGCGAGGGGCCACGGCTTCCTGAAGACCGAGCAGGACATGAGGGAGCTCACAGACCAGTTCTTCTCCCTCGCTGGCGACATCGCCCACTTCCACATCAGCTGCATAAAGTACGGGGACAAGGGCGAGATCTCCCACCTCCCCCTCGAGACGAAGGATCCGGACCTGCAGCTCCTGGCAAACGTCCTGCAGGACTCCAAGCAGGAGTGCACGTTCATCTGCGAGTCCCCGCTCATCGAGAAGGATGCGGTGGTCTTCAGGGACATGTTCCCCCAGTACCGCGCATGAATTCCGATATATCCTGAATCGCGATACATCTCCCATGAATCCGAAAAACGTCAGGACGATGGCCGTCGCGGCGGTCGTCATCGTGATCTGCCTGCTGTTCTCATGGGCGCAGTACGGCGGGTCGCCGTCGGAGGAGCAGGACGGCGGCTTCGACGGCACATGGTATCCCGTGTACAGCTACAACTCGGGGATACCCGCCGAAGTGACCGTCCCCGAGAGCCTCACAGCATCATCGGACGATCACAGCGTCACCCTGTCCGATGGGGCGTCCGAACTGACTTTCACCAAGCTCTCCGACACGGAGGCGGTGTCCGATTCCACCGGACGCGGGTACCAGATCTACCTCGAGGACGGCACCCTGTACCTCGTCACCGTGTACGACGACGCGGAGATCAACGGGATCATCTACATCGCGATGTCCAGGGACTCCACCGCGACGCTCCCCAGCGACAGGGTGGACCTCACGGGCACAAGCCTGGGGACATCCGTCTCGATGTCCGACGGCGAGTCGTTCACCGCCATGCCGTCGGCGATCCTCACGATAGAGAGTCACTCGTTCCACATCGCGAAGGGGACCGTCGCATCCGAGGGCGGCTCCTACGACTTCACGGGATTCGTGAAGAGCGACGGCACCAGGTCGGTGATCGTCGGCTGCTACGTCGCTTCGGACGGATCCGTCGGCATGTTCGACGCCGTCATCGAAGGCGGCGAGGGCGCGTTCGCCCTGGAGGGGACCAACGTCATCGTCGGTCAGACGTCCGGGATGACCTCGGGTCTCCCCGACGGATCGATCGAGATCGAGACGCACTTCGACACCATGGTGTTCGAAGTGGACGTCGAAGGCTGTCTGGCGAACGTGGTGGGAGATGTGATATGCTTCCCCGCATCCGTCATGTGGACCCTGGGCGACGACTACCTCCTGTTCGGATCCGGCTCGATCGCGGCCGCCGACGGCTCGGAGTACTTCCTCGTCGTCAACAACCTGGTCGCCTGAGCCTTCGGGTCAACCTATTAAATATGGGGATTCTTTCCCCACTTTCAATGCCACTGTGGCTCAGCGGTAGAGCGGCGGTTTCGTAAACCGTAGGCCGGGGGTTCGATCCCCTCCAGTGGCTCCATACCTTCTCACACACTATGCGATGACCAGTCCGTCCTCTCCATGCCGGGGTCTCCGCGTCTCATGATCACGAGTTCGGACCCGTCGCCCAGGTCCTCGCGTGACAGCATCGTCATGCCGAGTCCCGCCATCACATCCAGGTACTCCTCGGACGTGGGCAGCCAGGAGCCTCCGAACCTGACCTTCCCCTTCTCCTCCGGGTCGTTCACGCGCAGGTTCCACTCCATCACCCTGAGCGGGTCGGTGTCTCCGCGCCTCACATGGCGCCTGAGTATCAGAATGCCTCCCGGTCTCACCGCGGAGAACACGACGTCGCACATCCTCGAATCCGACACGGAGTGGTTGAACGACGAGAAGACCACGTCGTACGGCCCTCCCAGATCGTCGGTGTAGAAGTCCCCGTCGATCGTCACGGCGTCGCAGCCGTAGTCATCGAACATCCGTCTCGCCACCGAGGTCATCCCGGGTCTGTCGAACAGGAAGCACCTCAGTCCGGGGTATCTCCGCGAGAACGCAACGGTGTAGAGGCCGTGCCCCCCGCCCAGGTCCAGGAACGTGCCGTCGGACGGCAGGCCGACCGTCCTGCCGACCTCGGAGAGGACCCTCGCGATGCCCCCTCCCATCGAGGACTCCGCTATGGCCTCTATCCATCCCCTCCCGTACACCTCTCCGGACACATCCGTCCTCGGACCGTCGCGCACGATTCCCTCCAGGTCCATCCAGTCGTCCATGCGGCGGAACATGTTGGACACCACGGTGCCCTGGTAGCGCGGCGATCCCGGATCCAGGTATAATGAAGCCGCATCGGAGCTGACGTAGCTTCCATTCTCCGACTTCAGCAGCCCCATGGACGCGAGGCAGTCGCAGAGCATGTGCAGCATCACGGGGTCGCATCCCATGTCCTCCGCCAGGCGCTCCGCGGACACGGGCCCGCGGGTGTGCTCGAACAGGGACAGTCCGACGGCGGCCCTCAGAGCCGCCATCCGTCTGAATCCGTCCATGTAGCCCCCGATGATGTCGTCGAACAACTCGTCCGACCGGACGGCCGGTATCTCGGTGATCAGATCAGGGTCCTTCATGATTCATCCTCTGCAGTATCTGGGGGAGTCCTTCGGGACGACCATGGGCACACCGCGGTGCTCCAGGACGTCGACCTCCATCCCGTAGACGTTCCGAATGAGGTCCTCGGTTATGATCTCGGGTCCCCCGTAGGCCGCCACGCGTCCGTCCCTGAAGAACAGGAACCTGTCGGAGTAGTGGGCCGCGAGGTTGATGTCGTGCATCGTCATCATCGTGCACATCCCCCTGGACCTCACGGCGTCCATGATCATGGACATCGTCCTGTGCTGGTTGGAGATGTCCAGGTTGTTCGTGGGCTCGTCGAGGATCAGCACCGACGGCTCCTGGACGATTGCCCTCGCGATCTGCACCTTCTGGAACTCACCGCCGCTGATCTCGTCGAGGTACTTCAGCGAGAGGTCGGACATGCCCAGGGCGTCTATGACGTCCGAGACCTTGGACAGGTCCTCATCGGAGGCGAACCAGTCCATGTACGGCTTCCTGCCGACGAGGACCGCGTCGAAGATGCTCATCCTCGAGACGGGGGTGGACTGCGGCACGAACCCGATCCTCTTGGCAAGCTCCCTCCCCCTGAGCTCCGAGACGTCCGTCCCGTCGACCGTGATGGTCCCGGACGTGGGGTGCAGGAGTCCGCAGATGCACTTCAGGAAGGTGGTCTTCCCGGTCCCGTTCGGGCCCAGTATGGATATGACAGTGTTCTCCTCGGACCGGAAGGAGATCCCCTTCAGGACCTCCGGCCCCCTGCCGTAGGCGAACCTGATGTCTTCCACGTCGATCATCTCCTCACGCGCCCCCTTATCAGGATCCAGATGAACAGCGGCCCTCCCACGGCGGACGTGATGATGCCCACAGGGATGACCTCCTCTCCGAATCCGAAGGTCCCCACGATGTAGGCCAGCAGGAGCACTAGCGCCCCAACCACCATCGATCCCGGCAGGACGTAGCGGTTGTCGTTCCCAACAAGCCTCTTGACCATGTGCGGACCGACCAGGCCGATGAATCCGATGACCCCCATGAACGAGACCACGATCGCCGTGAGCACGGCCGCCAGGGTCAGACCCAGGTAGCGGGTCAGACGGACGTTCACCCCGAGGCCCCTTGCGACGTCCTCCCCCGCCTCCATGGCGTTGTAGTCCCAGCGCTTGTGAAGGAAGTACAGCGACACCGGGACGAGGAGGGCCAGGATGATGGCCAGCTGCTCGAAGCTGCATTTGCTGAGGGTCCCGAACTGCCAGTAGACGATGGCGGACAGGGAGTTGTCGTCGGCAGTGTACTGGAGGAACGCCAGCCCCGCCGAGAAGATCGAGCTCAGCGCGGTCCCGGCCAGAACTATGGTCTCCGGCGTGCATCCGGTGACCCTGACAAGCAGCAGCATGACTCCGGTGGCCAGCATCGCGAAGGCGAAGGCGCACAGCGTGATCACGAAAGGGTTGCTGCCGTCCACGAAGGCGGATGCGGACCCCATTATGGAGCTCCCGTTTCCGGCCAGTATGGCCACGGCCGCCCCGAACGCGGCCGCGTTGGAAAGCCCGAGGGTGAAGGGCGATGCGAGAGGGTTGCGGAGTATGCTCTGCATCACGGCCCCGGCGATCCCCAGCGCCGCTCCCGCCAGTATCGCCGCCGCGACCATCCTGAAGCGGAGCTCCCATACCGCGGTCGCGTTCCAGGACCCGTCCGGGAAGAACAGGTATCTCAGGATCTCCGAGTAGCTAAGGTTCGTGTCGCCGAGCCCCAGTGTGAACAGGGATAGGAACACCAGCAGGGCGACGCATCCGGCGATGAACAGCACCTTCATCCTGGAGTACCTGAGGTACCCCTGCATCGTGTCCCCCGGATCGGACGGGCCCGCAGACCTCTGGAAGCGCATCAGACGCCCTCCGTGGAAGTCACCGTGGCATCACCGTCTTCAGGCCGCGGCGAAGCGGTACTCGCCCGCCGAAGCGTCGTACTCGATGACGACCTCCTGCAGCAGCGGCATCTCCTGTCCGTTCGCCGAGGACTTCCCATCGAAGAACCCCTTCATGTCGTCGAACACGCCCGCGCCGTGCTCCTCGCCGTAGAAGACCTCGAAGATGTGCAAGATCCTGTCCTCGACCTCCTGGTCGGTCAGGCATCCATGGACGAGGTGGGCGACGTAGTACGAACTAGCCAGGGCGCAGTCGTAGTTGACGCTGTCCCACACGATGGGCACCGTGATGTAGATCGGGATGTCGTTTGACGGGTCGGAGTCGTTGTTGAGACGGTACACGTACTCCATCAGGTACTGGCTGTCGGCCTCGCCCACCTTGTCGGATGACGACGGGTCCACGATCATCATGTCTATATCCATGGTCGTGAAGGCCTCGACCCTCAGGACGACCTTGTTCTCCGTGGAGCCCTGATATGCGTTGGAGGTGCCGGTGAGGTCGAACGGTATGTACACGGGGAACGTTGTGTTCAGAGTGTTGCTCCCGCTGATGGTGACCCCGGCGATGTAGACGTTCTTGTCAGAGGTCCCCGACATGCTCCTCAGGTCGGATAGTATCCCCTCGATCCCGGAGATTATCTCGCTGGCTCTGTCCTCCTTCTTCAGAACCTGTCCCAGGAGGTCAACGTTGAACTCGAAGTAGTCCGCCAGGCCCCCGTCCCCATCCGTCATGTACTGCATCTGCTGATCCTTCAGAACGACGACGGTGCACTGCCCTGCGAGGATCCCGAAGTTCACGGAGTAGTTCTTCCACACGCTCTCATTGGTGATCACGAGGCTGGGGCCCTTCTTGACCAAGGACTCCACGGTGGCGCTGTCCAGGGCGTTGTCGGGATGGGACTGGGTGGACGGGTCGAGGCTGTCGTACGCGAAGGCGTAGGAGTACCCCCTCCCGTTCTTGGAATCCACGATGTCTCCCCTGTCCACCTCGATGATGTGGTCGAACACGTCGAACATCGACGCGAATCTGAGAGGCCCTGTGCTGCCTATGGTTACGATCCCGTTGTCCAGGTTGTCAGGGATGGCCACGGTCCTGCCGAGGGCGTCCGTGACGGTGTCTTCAGTCTGGCCGGTGCTCCCGCCGTCGTTTCCGTGTCCTGATGTCCAGACCACTGCGACTGCGGCGATTATGACGACCGCGGCGAGCGCGACCGCTGTTAAGGTTGCCTTGGAGCTCATTGTGCGTAATACGAATTTCAAATTAATAATACCATACGATTAACAAAAATAAATTAGTGCTACCGATGCCCGATGTCCACGGATTGGATGCAAAAGCAGAGGGGGTGGACCGCACAGTAAAGGTGGAACCGGAGGCCAGGTAGCGGTCGGCATGGATTATATGAAGATGTGTCCAGAAACAAGGTGTTTGAATCGGGGGCGGTGCTGCCGGCCCCCGGCGGGATCAGCAGTCGTGCCTGCCGTCGTCACCCTTCCTCATGTAGGTGTTGACGATCTTGATGGCGCAGACGTCGCCGCACATGGAGCATCCCTCGCTCTCCTCGGTGCATCCTCTGCACCTGTACCTGCGGGCCTTCTCCTCGTCTATGCACGTGTCGAACATGGTCTCCCAGTCCAGGGCCTTCCTGGCCTTGGCCATTCTGGTGTCGCGCTCCCTGCCGATGCCTCTGCAGAGGTCTCCGACGTGTGCTGCGATCTTCGATGCGATGACGCCCTCTCTAACATCATCCACGTCCGGCAGGGAGAGATGCTCCGCGGGTGTCAGATAGCACAGGAAGTCGGCCCCGTTCTGCGCGGCGACGGCTCCTCCGATGGCTCCGACGATGTGGTCGTATCCGGGGGCGATGTCGGTGACGAGAGGTCCCAGGACGTAGAAGGGTGCATGGTCGCACATGCGCTTCTGGATCTGCATGTTCATGGGGACCTGGTCCAGAGGGACGTGCCCGGGGCCCTCGACCATGCTCTGGACGCCGGCCTCGCGCGCCCTCCTGACGAGATGCCCGAGTGTCATGAGCTCCGTGATCTGGGCCTGGTCGGAGGCGTCGTCAATGCAACCGGGCCTGAAGCCGTCCCCGAGCGACAGCGTGAACTCGTACTTCCTCGCCATCTCTAGGAGGTAGTCGAAGTTCTTGTAGAGGGGGTTCTCCTCCCCGTTGTGGAGGATCCAGGCCGTCAGGAACGATCCTCCCCTGGAGACGACGTCCGTGATCCTCTGGCACTTCTCCAGCCAGCCGACGCTCTCCTTAGTGATCCCGCAGTGGACGGTCATGAAGTCCATCCCGTCCTTGGCGTGCTTCTCGATCCCGTTGAAGATGTCGTCCTCGGTCATCTCGACTACCGCGTTCCTCCTGGCGGCGGTGAGGCCGGTCTGGTAAATCGGCACGGAACCCATCATGACGGGGCACTCCTTCAGGAGTCTGGCTCTTATGGCGTCGATGTCTCCTCCGGTGCTGAGGTCCATCACAGCGTCGGCCCCGTACCTCAGGGCCACCTGGAGCTTCTGGAGCTCGGCGTCGAGGTCCACGATGTCCCTGGAGGTGCCCAGGTTGACGTTGATCTTCACCGAGAGTCCCTCGCCGATGGCCGCCGGTTCGGGGTCGTGGGCTGGATTGCAGGGGGCGCAGATGCGTCCCGAGGCAATTCCGTTGCGGATGAACTCCGGGCTGACGTTCTCCTTCTCGGCGATCTTCTTCATCATGGGGGTGATCTCACCCCTGCGGGCCGTCTCCATTATGGTGCTCATTGCGGATCGCTTCCGTATCGTTTCATCATTGTTAATAAAGTGTTCTCATTCCCGGCGCGCTTCTTTCCGCACCGTCCCGGCGTCGTCTGACGACTGATAACGCGCGTGTACGCGCGCGTGTACGCGTGTATATATAATATGATGCGATAAGTCATCCGATTATCATGGATGGGAACATGAAGCACGCCGAGGAGGAGTACGATGCGGACAGCATCGTGGCCCTCAAAGGTCTGGAGGCCGTCAGGAAGAGGCCCGGGATGTACATCGGGTCCACCGATTCCCGCGGACTGCACCACATGGTCTACGAGGTCGTCGACAACGGAATCGACGAGGTCATGGCGGGATTCGCCACCGAGGTCGACGTCACCATCAACGAGGACGGGTCCATAACCGTCGTGGACGACGGAAGGGGTATCCCCACGGGGATCAACCACGAGGAGGGCAAGTCCGCGCTGGAGATGTGCCTCACCGACCTCCACGCCGGAGGGAAGTTCAACCAGAACAGCTACAAGGTGTCAGGCGGACTCCACGGGGTGGGTGTGTCCGTGGTCAACGCCCTTTCCGAGAGGCTGGTCGCCACGGTCTACAGGGAGGACAAGATCTGGAGGCAGTCGTATCACATCGGAGTCCCCGACGGGCCGGTCGAGATCATAGGCGACACAGACCGCCACGGTACGGAGATCACGTTCTGGCCGGACGGCGAGATGTTCGAGACCGTCGAGTTCGACTACACCACCCTTCAGAACAGATTCCGCAACCAGGCGTTCCTCAACAAGGAGGCGACCATAAACTTCGAGGACAGGCGCACCGGCAGGAAGGAGAGGTTCCACTACGACGGCGGCGTATCCGAGTTCGTCCAGTACCTGAACAGGTCCAAGACGCCCATCCATCCCACGCCGATCCACTTCTCGGGCGAGAGGAACGGGGTGATGATCGACATAGCCATGCAGTGGACCGACGGGTACAACGAGGAGATCGACTCCTTCGTCAACACGATCTTCACGCCCGAGGGAGGGACCCACCTGACCGGTTTCAGGACAGCCCTCACCAAGACCATCAACGACTACGGGAAGGCCAACAACCTCCTCAAGGACACCACCCTCGAGGGGAGCGACGTCCGCGAGGGCCTGACCGCGATCATCAGCATCAAGATGTCCGAGCCCCAGTTCGAGGGCCAGACCAAGGCCAAGCTGGGCAGCAGCGTCGCGCAGGGTGCCGTCTCCGGTCTGATGAACGACAAGCTCGCGGAGTTCCTCCTGGAGAACCCGTCGGTGGCCCAGACCATCGTCAGGAAGGCGATCTCCGCGTTCGAGGGCCGCGAGGCCGCCAGGAAGGCCAGGGACGCCACCAGGAGGAAGAGCGCCCTGGAGAGCACCAGCCTGCCCGGCAAGCTGGCCGACTGCTCGGAGAAGGACCCGTCCAAGTGCGAGCTGTACATCGTCGAGGGGGAGTCCGCAGGCGGAAGCGCCAAGCAGGGCAGGGACCGCGCGTTCCAGGCCATCCTCCCGCTGAGGGGTAAGATCCTCAACGTGGAGAAGGCCAGGCCCGACAAGCTCCTGGACCACGAGGAGATCAAGAACCTCGCCATCGCGATCGGAGGGGGCATCGGAAAGGAGTTCGACGTCACCAAGATACGCTACCACAACATCGTGATCATGACCGATGCAGATGTGGACGGTGCGCACATAGGGACGCTGCTCCTCACGCTGTTCTACAGGCAGATGAAGCCCCTGATAGAGGCGGGGCACGTCTACATCGCCATGCCGCCTCTCTACAGGGTCTACAAGGGCAAGAAGCAGATCTACGCCTACAACGAGGAGGAGATGGCCGCAGCGGTCGCCGAGATCGGTCAGGGCGCCAACGTCTCCAGGTACAAGGGTCTGGGAGAGATGAACCCGCAGCAGCTGTGGGAGACCACCATGAACCCTGAGACCAGGATTATGAAGAAGGTGACCATCGAGGACGGGATGATCGCGGACCAGCTGTTCTCGGTCCTCATGGGGGACGATGTGGAGCCCCGCAGGGAGTACATAATCGAGCACGCCCACGAGGTCGTCAACCTGGATGTGTGATATCATGGACGGAGAGAGGAAGCTCATCATCCAGCCCATAGAGAGGGAGATGCACCGCTCGTACATCGACTACTCCATGAGCGTCATCGTCGGGAGGGCGCTCCCGGACGTCAGGGACGGTCTCAAGCCCGTCCACAGGAAGATCATGTACGCCATGTCCGAGCTCGGTCTGGCGTACAACAGGCCCCACAAGAAGTCCGCGACCGTGGTCGGAGAGGTCCTGGGAAAGTACCATCCGCACGGCGACACCGCTGCGTACGACGCCATGGTCAGGATGGCCCAGCCGTTCTCGCTCAGATACCCGCTGGTGGACGGACAGGGTAATTTCGGTTCAGTGGACGGCGATCCGCCGGCCGCGATGCGTTACACCGAGGCCCGTCTCTCGAAGGTGGCCAGCGACCTGCTGGCTGACCTGGACAAGGACACCGTCGACATGATGGACAACTACGACGGGTCCCTCAAGGAGCCCACGGTCCTGCCGTCGAAGTTCCCCAATCTGCTGGTCAACGGCTCGGATGGAATCGCCGTCGGAATGGCCACGAAGATGCCCCCGCACAACCTCAGGGAGGTCTGCGACGCCATCGTCTACACCGTGGACCATCCGGACGCCACCCTGGAGGAGCTCATGCAGTTCGTCAAGGGACCCGACTTCCCCACAGGGGGCACCATATACGGCATCGGAGGCATCAGGGCGGCGTACGAGACCGGCCGCGGAAGGCTCAAGGTCAGGTCCAACACGCACATCGAGGAGATGGAGAATGGTAAGGAGAGGATCATCGTCGACGAGATCCCCTACCAGGTGAACAAGGCCCAGCTCATCGCCCAAATCGCCGACCGTGTGAAGGACAAGGAGATCGAGGGGATCACGGACCTGCGCGACGAGTCCGACAGGCACGGGATGCGCATCGTGATCGAGCTGCACAGGGACGCCCTGTCCAGCGTGGTCCTCGAGAACCTGTTCAAGAAGACCAACATGGAGGTCACGTACGGGATCATCAACATCGCGCTGGTGGACAACAGGCCCACCACCCTCAGCCTGAAGGCGCTCATCACCCACTACATCGCCCACAGGAAGGACGTCGTGGTCCGCAGGACCAAGTACGACCTGGCCCAGGCCGAGAAGAGGTTCCACATCCTGGAGGGTCTGATGAAGGCCATCAACATGCTGGACGAGACCATCGCCCTCATCCGCGCGTCCAAGACCGGGGAGGAGGCGAACGAGGGGCTCAGGGACCTGCTCGGAATCGACGAGGAGCAGGCGAAGGCGATCCTGGACATGAGGCTCCAGAGGCTGACCGGCCTGGAGCTGAACTCCATAAGGGACGAGTACGACCAGCTCAAGGTGCAGATGGACGACCTCAGGGACATCCTGGCCAACGAGTCCAGGGTGCTCGCGATCATCAAGTCCGAGACCGAGGAGATGAAGGAGACCTACGGCGACGACCGCAGGACCGTCATCGACCCCAACGCCATCGACACCGACGAGGAGGACCTCATCCCCAGGGAGCAGGTGGTCATCACAATCTCGGCTGACAACTACATCAAGAGGATCCCGCTGAGCACCTACAGGCAGCAGTCCCGCGGCGGTGTCGGCCTCACCGCGATGCAGACCAAGGAGGAGGACCACGTGGCGTCCATGTTCGTCACGTCATCCCACGACTACGTGATGTTCATCACCAACCACGGCCGCCTGCACTGGCTCAAGGGTTACAGGATCCCGGAGGGGAGCAGGCAGTCCAAGGGCAAGCCCATCGTCAACCTCCTGGCGGACCTGGAGGAGGGCGAGAAGGTCGTGAACACCGTGTGCGCATCCGGGTTCCCCGAGGACAGGTACCTGGTCTTCTGCACGAGGAACGGCCTGTTCAAGAAGACCGCCCTCTCCGCCTACGGGAACGTCAGGGCGAAGGGCATCAAGGCCATAAAGCTGGACGACGGCGACGAGCTGATCGAGACCGGCATCACCGACGGGTCCGACCAGATCATCATCGCGTCCGCCGACGGCCAGGCCGTGAGGTTCGACGAGTCCGACGCCAGGCCCACCGGGAGGGACACGATGGGAGTGAAGGGCATGACCCTCAACGAGGGTGACCGCGTGGTCTCCATGGCGGTCGTCAAGCCCGGGGACAGGCTCCTGACGGTGTCCGAGAACGGATACGGCAAGATCTCCGACGTGGACGACTACCGCAAGACGAGGCGCGGCGGCAAGGGTGTCATTACTATCAAGACCGACGAGAGGAACGGCCAGGTGGTGAGCGTCAGGAAGGTCAACAACGGGGACCAGCTCATGCTCACGTCCGCATCGGGGAAGATCATCCGCATAGACACGGACGAGATCCGCGAGACCGGACGCAACGCGAAGGGCGTCAGGGTCATGGACATGCGCAACGGCGACAAGGTCGTCGCCGTCGAGCCCGTGATGACGGAGGAGCAGGAAGAGGAGATCGAGGAGGCCGCCCCGGAGGAGCCTCAGGAATGACCCAGACGGGCCGGCTTTGGCCGGCCTCGTCACAAACTTTATAATGGGGACTTTCATAGGGGGGAATTACGCCGTGGTAACTCAGTTGGGAGAGTGCAAGACTGAAGATCTTGAAGTCGCTGGTTCGAGCCCGGCTCACGGCACCATCTCTTCTCCTATCTACTCATCGGGATGACCCTCCATGGAGCCAGACCGCGTTTTCATCGACATACGCACATGCGACCTCACCCTCTCGCAGGTCATGAACGAGATCGCCAAGCTCCAGTCCGAGTACCCCGAGTACGAGATATTCATGGACGGCGACTCCTACGCGATAGTTGGGCGCCGCAGGAACCAGAGGTGACGTCATGGGACGCGGAAGAATCACGATAGGACTCTACAACTCGTACGACCAGAACTTCAGGGAGCCCCACAGGAGGGTCATAGCCCGCGCAGGGGACCTGGCGAGGGCCTACGACATGGGCCTCGCTCTCTTCGGATTCCCGATCCCGGAGGACGCCCGCACGCCGAGGGAGATCGCGGAGTGGGTTGCCGGCACCACCAGCATCGGCGGACACGGGAAGAACTTCCTCGAGATGGCCGAGACAGGGAGGTTCCAGTGCTTCCCGTACCCGGGCAAGGGGTTCCCGCCCCAGCTTGGGGAGGTCATCCTCACCACCAGCAAGCCCGACGCCAAGAAGCAGATTTCGCTGTCCGAGGCGGTGTCCATGGTGGAGCACGGTCAGAGCATCACTCTGCTGTTCGGCATCGGCCCCCACGGGGTCCCGAAGGCAGCCGCATCGATCCCGAAGTACAACCTGGACATCACCCCCGGCTGCTTCTCCCTCGAGACGGCGACGGCTCTGGGCGCTGTGTGCGGGGCGTTCGCCGCCAGGATGGATTTAATCCAGTGACTCCAGCTTCTCCAGTGCCATGTCGAGGATTTTCTCCTTCCGTTCTGTCACCATGGTGAGGTAGAACTCCCTCTGAATGTCCGACAGCTCTTCGCAGCCCTCTATGATGTCGGCAATCCGGTCGATGTCGACTCTTGGGACCATGCGCCTCACCGCCTCTGAGCAGTCGTTCACATCATCCGATGACATAAAGTCCAGGTATCCGAGCCTTTTGCCGTTCCTGTGGATGCACGATTCGGGGCGGACGTACAACCTCAGGTCGATTTCTCTGCGGTCATCCAGCACCCTCCTGTATTGGTCCACAGGGAGCTGCGGATAGAGGCTGGATCCGCAGTCGAATACGGGGGCGATTCTGGCCACATGACAACGATCCACCAGGAACCCCCAGTTCCCGTTGTGACGGTCGAAGTTTCCTATGAGGGCGTCGACCACAAACATGTTCCAGTAGAACCTCCGGAGGTCCTCTGGTTCTATCCACATCTGTTCCTTCAACGCGATCATGATGCTGTCTAGCTCCGTCCCGGCGCCCCCTTCCTCTGACGACAGGCAGGCGTTCTTAACATCGAGGAACGGACTGAACCTGTCCCCATTCTCTGTGAAGTCTCTGCAGGCAACCACCATCTTCTCCCGACCATCGTCGAGGCGATAGGTTCCCAGGAGAGTGTCCTGGGCCTCGATCCCCATGGACCTGAATATCTTGCATCCGAGGTGTTCAGATATGCAGGAGTTGGCGTACCCTCCGTGCTGGTACTTGGGGTGGGACCTCGGAGGGAATTTGAGGAGGTATTGGTGGCCGTTGTACTCGATGCCGATTTTCGATCCGTTGGCCCCTCCGTACACCCTGTGGATGTCTTGTTGGCAATCTGTGAAGTCAATCATGTGGATCGCCGTAGTAGTACTTCGATCTCAGGTAATCTGCCTGTTCCTTCGTTATCATGTCCGACCATTGGTTGGCGTTTATCTCCCCGTACAGGGCGTCCAGGAGCAGGTCCATGTTCGGGTCGTCGCGCTCGAATCCAGCCTTAACATCCTCGATGGCCTCGGCCAGCGTGTTCGGCAAGTCGAGTTCCAGGTATGATCTGTCTGAAGGGGTCTTCACCGATCTCGACACCATGCCCGTCTCCAGGTCCAGGGTCTCCTCGATGGTCAGGTCGAGAGCGTTAGCGAGTTTCCTCACCGTTCCCACGGTGCACTTTTCGAAATTCGTCTTCCCAGTGCAGATGTTGGACAGTGTGGACCACGGAATTCCACTGATCTTGGACAGTTGGTACCTCGTCAGACCCTTGCGTTCCATCACGGATTCCAATGTGTCGCCCATACGCATGTATCGTTGTACCGATATATCAGTATACCGATGCATCCCCAAAACGATAAAAGCGCGATTCCGATGCGACCTCCATGGTTAGACAGGCACGTTGCTCCCACATCCTCGTGGACACATACGACCAGGCCCTAGACCTCCAGAGGAGGGTCTACGCCGGTGAGAACTTCGCTCAGCTGGCCGCCCAGTACTCCAAATGCCCCTCCGGAAGGAACGGCGGGGATCTCGGATGGTTCGGTCGCGGACAGATGGTGAAGCCCTTCGAGGACGCCGCGTTCTCGTACAACCCCGGTGACATGACCATCGTCCAGACCCAGTTCGGCTGGCATCTGATCTACGTCTACGGTCAGAGATGAAACCCAGGCGGGGATGCACCCCGCCGTCAGCTTCTGTGCTCCATCCTTTCGAAGGCCACGTCCAGGATGCCCTCCTTGCGGGCCCTGATGATCGTCATGTAGAACCTGTGCTGGAGCGGCGTCAGGCCCGGCGTCTCGTCCAGGATCCCCTCGATCCTGTCGAGATCGATGTGGTTGTAGAGGCGTGCGACGGCCGCATCGCAGTCTATGTCCTCCAGCGATGTGATGAACTCGAAGTAGTTGATCCTGGCGCGGTTGATCATGAGGGTCGACTTGGGGAACATGTGGACCCTGTCGTCGATCTCCGCGGGTTTGTTCAGGACCCTCTCCATCCCCTTGTCGTCGAGCTGGGGGAACAGGCAGGATCCGCAGTCGTAGACGGGCGCCAGGTCGGCATGCCTTATGCGCTCGTTGACCAGTATGCCCCAGTTCCCGTTGTGGCGGTCGAAGTTTGCCAGAAGGGCGTCGCCGATGAACTGGTTCCAGAAGAACGTCCTAAGCCTGTCCGGGATGATGAGGCGCTGCTCGTCGATGGCCCTCATGATCGAGGCCAGGTCGGTGTTGTATCCGTCCAGGTCGCTGTCCAGGCACGTGTTCTTCAGATGGGCGAACTCGACCAGCGTCTTGTTCCCCTCCGCGAAGTCCTTGCATGCAACCACGTTCCTGACGTTCCCATGGGAGTCCTTGAACGTCCCCAGGAGGGTCTCCTGAGCCGTGATGCCCATGGACTGGAACACGTGGCATGCGATGTACTCCGTGGTGCACGAGTTGACGTAGCTGAGGTCGGATATCGGCCCGGGCTTGGGAGGGAACTTCAGCATGTAGCCGTGCCCCTCATAGATGATGTTGATCTTGTTGCCGCTCGCGCCTCCGTACGCGCGGAACTCATTTCTCTCGCATTCGCTGAAGTCGATCAGTTCCATTCTCGTCACCGTAGTTGAAAAGGTATCTTCTGCGCAGGCGGTCGGCGAACTCCGCCGTTATGATTCCAGACCACTGGTTCGCGTTTATGGCTCCGTAGAGCTCTCCCCAGAGGCAGTCCAGGAGGGGCGAGTGCGAGCGCACCCCCTCCTCGAACTCCTCGATGGCTTTGGAGATGTCCGGGGGGAGTCTGTCCCCCTCAAGCATCTCGGACTCCCGGATGTCGCGCTCCCCGCGATCAGTAATGGTCATACAGTATGTTGCCAGGCTCCAGGAGGACTCCGTCGCCCTTCTCCACCCTGCCGACGATGTCGGCGTTGGGGTACCTGGAGGCGATCTCCTCAGCGTCCTCTTCCGGAGCTATTATCGTGAATCCCATGCTCATGTTGAGGGTCTGATAGATCTCCCTGTCCTCGATCTCTCCGAGCTCCTGGAGCTTCTGGAAGATGGGGGCGGGCTTGACGGGGTCGCTGATGACGTATCTCAGGCCCTTCCTCATCCTGAGGATGTTCCTCAGTCCGCCACCGGTGATGTCCACCAGGCCGTGGACGGTGTTCTGGGACGTGATCTCCAGGACCTTTCTCACATAGATCTCTGTGGGGGTGAGGAGCTCCTCGCCGATGCTCTTCGAGAGCCCGGACACCTTGTCCGTCATGGCGATGTTGCTGGCCTCGACGACCTTCCTGGCCAGGGTGAGTCCGTTGGAGTGTATGCCGGAGGACCTGAGCGAGACGATGAGGTCGCCCTCCTCGCACTTGTCGCCGGTGATGATCCTGTCCTTCGCCACGTATCCGAGGCATGTCCCGGACAGGTCGACCCCGTTGATGATCTCCGGCAGGACCGCGATCTCCCCTCCCACGATCTCCATGTTGGAGAGCTCAGCACCCTTCTGCAGGCCCTTGCCGATCTCCTCCGTGATCTCGGGGTTGGGCTTGTCGATAGCGATGTAGTCCACGAAGGAGGTGGGCTCTGCGTTGACGCAGATGGTGTCGTTGACGTTCATCGCGATGCAGTCTATACCTACGGTGTCCCACTTGTTCAGTTCCTCGGCGATGAGCAGTTTCGATCCCACACCGTCGGTGGCCATGGTGATGTACCTGTCGCCGAAATCGATGAGGCTGGCGAAGAGGCCCGGCATGCGCACAGCCTGCCCGATGCCCTGTCTCTTGTAGCTTACTTCGCTGACGAGTGCCTCGATGGCCTCGGATTTCTGGTCAATGTTCACTCCGGATTTGGCGTAGGTCCAACCGCTCATCTTGATCCTCAGGTCACTCTAATTGAGTGAGGGGATATTAGAGTTCCCCTGGAGTGTCGGCAGTGAGCATGGTCAGAAGGCGTTCAGCGCTGTCGCAGGCATCTTCGAAGGTGATCTCCCCTGCATAAACATGTCCCTGTTGGTATCTTGTCCAAAGGGATTGCATGACCGGACTTCCACGGACAGATTGAAGTATCCGCATCCAGTCCTCCAGATTTTGGACGGTGCCACGTTCTTCGAATATGTGTCTAGTCGCAGATGCAACAGCCATGTCATCATATTCATGTTCGTGTTCCAGTATGTAGAAGTCGTAGTAGTCTCTCATGCGTGTGTTCTCATCGCCTCTGGTCAACATAGCGTGGAGTTTCTCAGCTATCACAGTCTCTATGCGATAGGCTCTAATGGATATGGGAACTCCGCCGAACAGCGGCATGATGAAGTGGTCAACCTCTTCTGGAACAATCTCCAAGGAGGGTACTACATCTATGTAGAATCTCTCGGTCAGCTTCTCGTATTTGGCGTCGATGAAGAAACGTATGCCAGGGTGGTCTAGCATCTCCGCCACAGGAGTGGTGCGTATCACCTCCATCGCAAACACATCATCCGCATCGATGGCGCAGATTTCCTGTATTACGGGCAGGATCTCCTCATTTTCGAGTGTCAGGGTCTTAGATGTGAGATCCAGGTCCTCTGTAGTCCTTCTGGACATACCCTTTTTGCTGTAAAGTAGGTATCCGCCCTTCAGGACGAACCTTTCACGGTAATCGGATCGAGACAGGCGATCCAGGAAACGCTCCATTACGTACATGTGAAGAGTTACGTTCGCCGCAATCCCAAACTCTTTCGATTTGTTCTTGATAAGGGCTTTCAGCTGACTGGGGCTGCTCATTTTCACAGCAGAACCTCCATGAACCTGTGGATTTTAGGCCTGACGTTGAGAGCATCGGCGTACTCCATCAGCTTGGGTATGTTCGGGCGATCAGACACATACCCTTTCATCGCCTGTTTCACGATATCCATGTCGGCGCCTGTGCCGCGAACTATGTCGCACAGCGTGCGTTCACGGTCGTAGGTCTGCACGGTATTCCCATACGGTGTTTCTACCTTTGTCAATCCGATTCCGTACAGCTTTGGAATCACGAATTTAGGGGTAATCCTGTAGTCATTGTTTTCACTGATGCTTTTAGCATTGTATCCGTGTGGGAAAGTCATGTGGAACTCAGTGGGGATGTAATCCGTCATGTTGTGCAGATACAGTGCGGTATATCCGCTGTATATCCCCTTTTTATAGCGCATCTGTAGAAGCAACCATTCATCATCCATGGCCTCCTTGGTGATGTATATCCCGCGCTGTAAGCGGATCAATGTCCCATCTTCCACATTTTTTCTAATCCTGCTGAACGGAACGCCT
>ERZ1673744.560-NODE-560-length-46815-cov-9.926754_pt1 | contig 46815 bp, 78 predicted proteins | sample MGYA00580207_ERZ1673744 | MGnify/ENA primary metagenome ERZ1673744 (study PRJEB41218, sample SAMN15661751) | gut metagenome | host: Homo sapiens | place: Canada: London | collected 2015-08-20/2019-03-30 | study: EMG produced TPA metagenomics assembly of... | reverse complement strand
ATTTATTTATTCCCTTACGGGTAAAGCAAGCCGGGGAGTCGAACCCCGGAGGTGCCAATCTTGCTAATTATGCGATTTTTTCGACTTTTCGTCTTTTCTTTTCGTTCTCTGCTCTGCTTATGCTAGAGTCATCAAAAAGTATATTATATCCGTCATCTTTTAAGGTCTTAGCCATTTTAAAAGGGTTAATTTTTGGAAAACTGCAAACATACTCAATACAAATCATTCTTATTTGTCCGTGCTCTTTTCCTAGTTTTTCTAAATCCTTTTTATAAAAATTAAACATTCTTATTTCTTTCTGTTCTGCTGTTTCGTTTTTCATAGTTTTATGCCTCCCTTTTAACTTCTAAGCTGTCAATATTGCCTTTTTTCATCTCTTCCAGAATGGCGCTAACTTCTTCTTTTACGTTGCCCTCTGCTGGCTCTGTGAATGTGTAATCTTCGTTGTATTCTGTGCCTGCGATTTTAATTCTGTAAACTGTCATAATCTTGTACCATTTCGCCGATTGTGATATAATCGGCTTACCTTTCTTTTTTGATTGGTGGCGGTTCGTTCTTGGTAGGATTGCAACCGCCTTATTTATTTTGTAGCTTAATATTAACACCTTATAAGGTGTATGTCAACACTTTTTAAGATGTTTTTTAATTTTATTTTTAAGTGTTGCAAAACTGCAATATTTTATATATAATATAAAAAACAAAACAGAAAGGAGCTTTGAAATGCTTACATATAAAATAGATGTATTAAAAGAGCTGGCGCAGCGTGGCTACACCGCCAATAGAATGAGAAAAGAGAAGATATTGAGCGAGAGCACAATGCAGAATTTGAGGAATAAAAGCGATATTAATACAAAGACATTAAATACATTATGTATTATTTTAAGATGTCAGCCGAGCGATATATTAGAGATAGTACCAACCAATGACGAAAAAATAAAATATTTTTAAATAACACTAAAAATAGTGTTGACAATATAACGCTATCGGTATATACTTAAGGTACATTAAAAGAAAGGACAGCGGAAACGCTGGAAAGGTGGACGATATGGCAGTGACAAAATCATGGAGAATATACGGAACGGACGGACATAGGCAAAGAGAGAGCTTTGGAAAGTCTTATAAATACGATTTTTCAGAAGGTACAGATGTCAGAATTATTGAGGTTGAGAATTCCGACAAAACAGGGACGAACGATTATTCAATTGTTCGCATTACTAGAAATAGTTCTGAAGAATGTGAAGAGGAATTACGCGGACAGCTCTCGGATGGAATTTTTGAAAATTCCAGAGTTGGGAAAGTTATAGAGATTTAAGAAAGGTTAAAGGCAAAATTCTCTTGTAAAAGTTACGGATATAAGATGATTATTAAAGCGGTGTATATCTGTTATACATCGCTTTTTTAATGCCTATTGATTAATTATATTTATTGTGTTATTATATTGCTAATAATTAAATATAAGATTTACACCCGATAATTATATAATAGTTGTTGGGTGTTTTTATTTGTATTAATAATATAATTAGCTGGATAAGCTCCAGCAGAAAGGGGAACAGATGGAGAAAGTACGGGAAGCACCAGAAAGTCAAGAGATTTTTGAAAATGAAATCGATATGTATTTCAAAAGATTTTGCACAGATGAAAACATTGAGGACATGGCAGCGGCTCCGCAATCCCTTTTTTATGCCGCTTTAATTTATGTATATAATAATACTTTTAAGGGTACTAACAGACTAAAATTAAAGGGTAAATTACAGGGATACAATAATAATAATTATAATAATCAATATAGTAATATAAATAATAGTAATTGTAATAGTTATAATTATGAATATCTTAACTATATAGCAGATTATTATATATATATGTGTTATAAATATAATAAAATATGTACTATATCAGGATATTGTAAATTAACCGGTATAAGAGAAGATGTTATATGTAATTGGGGGAATGAGAGCAGAACGCCGCAACTAAGTACATCGGCAAACAATTTATATCAAAAATTATCTAAAGATTACGAATCCAGCGGAGAAGCTCGGCTTTGGTCTGGAAAGAACCCAGTCGGACAGCTTGCGGTCATGAATCGCCGTTTTGGCTGGAATCTTCCCGGCGTCAGCAGAGAAAGCACGACAAAGCCCATTAAAACAGCCGCAGACCTTCCGCAGCTCGGAACATTTGGAAACGCTCAAGGCTCTAATGTTCGTCAAATTGCACAACAAGAAATCATTGTGCAAGATGTACAAGAAATCCCACAAAGCCAGTAAACAGGCGGTTTATAGCAGTTTGGCTCACGATAGCATGATTTCGCTAAAGTTGAGTTTAGCGAAGTGATAAAACAGAACATTTGAGCGATAAAAGCACGACAAAGCCAGCAAACAAGCGGATTGACAGCGATTGCGTGATAATTATTCATTGCGCAACGGCTCCGCTCTGGCTGATTTCATTGTGCATTATATTCACAAACGCAGGGCGTGGGGGTTATATATACACGCATTGCGAGCCTAACTAAGTCGCTCAAATATCCCCAAAGATAAAAAGGCTTATTATATATTTATATATACATAACCAACCAATAATAATTTATTAAACTATATACAATAACCATTATATTTATTAATATATAGTCCTGATAATAACCCATATAATATAATTAATAAATCTACTGTACAAATTTGATAAATAGGTGTATAATAAACACATCTTAATTAATCACAAGATATTCAATGAATACACACATCAAAACGGCTAATTCAGCCGAGTAAATTCCAAAAAATTTTAAAAAATAAAAAAAGAGTTAGGAGTTATAAATGCAGGGCAATGAGTACCAAAAATTGGCTATGCGTACTAACGACAAAAATGCATATTGTAGATTATATATTGAATTAACTAGCATGCCTCCAATTGGTCCTATGCTTGAATATCAAGTCAAGTGTAGCAATATAAATGACATAGCAGGACTTCTTAATGGTGTCTTAGGTTTAACTGGTGAAGCCGGCGAAGTATCAGACCTCGTTAAAAAGGGCATATTCCACGAAAAAGGCATAGACTTAGAGCACCTCAAGAAAGAGTGCGGCGATGTAATGTGGTACGTTGCTATGATTTGCGAAGCCTGCGGATTCAGTCTTGATGATGTAATGCAGACAAACATAGATAAGCTTATAGCACGTTATCCGAATGGCTTTGATTCTTACAAAGCTAATCACAGACAGGCAGGTGATGTCTAATGGGAAATGCTGAAAATAATGGATTTTGCGTTAATTGTATAAACAAATCATTACTATTTAGCGTAGAACCATGTAAAAGCTGCATTAATAACGGCGGTAAGGGATATAATTTTACTCCACTCAAAGATGTTGCACCTAGCATCAATGAAAAGCCGGTAAATGACAATGTTAATCATCCGAGCCATTATGCAACCGGTAAATATGAGTGCATAGATGTTATGCTTGAGATATTTGGTGTTGAAGCTGTTAAAACATTTTGTTTGCTCAATGCTTTTAAGTATAACTACCGAAGTGGCAGAAAAAACGGCTTAGAGGACATTCAAAAAGCTAAGTGGTACATTGACAAGTACATAGAATTATCAAAATAATATTTAATGCCGTGTCTGACCAATGCGTATAAATTGCTACAAAGAATAGTACACTGCGGCAGTGATGAATATATGTCAGAGAATAAATCACATTTTTGCCCTTTCACCAAGCGGTAAGGCACAGGATTTTGATTCCTGCATTCGTTGGTTCGAGTCCAACAAGGGCAGTTCAGCTTACTTTTTATTGACAGTCTATCTTTGCAACCAAGATGGACCTCCTTTCAATATTTACCTCTTTGGATTTGTTCAGTTAAGGGTAGTGCAAGACTATCCGAGAGGTTTTACCTCGCACAGAGGTGTGAAATTCAACTTATCAAGGATTTTTCTTAATACCCCCGACTATTTATTACAAAATTCTTGATAGCCGTTACAGGCGGCATATGCCGTGTGTCCGGTTGGTCGAGGAAGCAGTCTTGAAAACTGTCTGGGCGTAAAAGCCTCCGGGGTTCGATTCCCTGACACGGCGTTTTGGAGAAGCGGCAACGATTGGCGGTGTTGCAGCAGACTGTAAATCTGTTCCCTTGCGGTAAACATTGGAGGTTCAATTCCTCTCTTCCCCATTGGCGATGTTGCCAGTACACCCCTAGTGCGTTTATTAGAGAAATGCAGGTGCTAATCAATATACCGGTTAAACTTAGCACAGGGAACTGGATTGAGCCGCTTGCGGCTGACTAAAAAATCCTTGGGTGGTGATAACCAAGTAAAAAACCACCGCTTGCCGATATGGGATAATGGTATTCCAGTAGCTTGCTAAGCTATCCAGCAGAAATGTTGTGTAGGTTCGATTCCTACTGTCGGCGTTCTCACATGTAAACTGAAAAGAGAAACAAGTTGCTGGTTATCTGTATTTCTCTAAAACCATCTATATGTGAGTTGATGTGTGGCGGAATGGGTAAACGCTAACCGGTGGTTAAGAGAAAGGTGTGCAACAAGGATTGCTAGAACAAGTCTGGTAAATAGCTGTAAGCAATCACACCTATAAATCCGTTAGAAAATAAAAATCCATCTATCCCTATTCGTAGGTGCAGACTAACTGACGAAATCTCATGTGTGGTTCAAATCCACACCACATCAATTACAACAAACTAGGTTAGCTACCGAAAAGCAGACCTGTGAACTGCCTGTTTGTTGTTTTGTTATTCACAGATTAAGCACAAGCGGAGTGCTATTATCTTTCACAGGAGGTAATTTATGAATTTTAAAGAATTATTTATTGACAAATCAAAGACACTTATTGTAAACACCGATTTAGCACTTGTTTTAGGAGATTTAAACGAAGCAATAGTGCTTAATCAGTTAAATTACTGGATAGAAATTAATAAAAAAGCCGGTAAAAATTTTATTGACGACAGATATTGGGTATATAACTCATACAGCGATTGGAAAGCTAAAGATTTTCCGTATTGGAGTGAAAAAACGATACAGAGAACATTCACAAGGCTTGAAAGTAAAGGAATTGTTATATCAGCTAATTACAATAAATTAGCTATTGATAAAACAAAGTGGTACACAATAAATACTAAGAAACTACAGGAACTTGTGGATAAATTTAATTCCGATGAGGACAGAATGACAAATCGACAAGACAATATGACAGACCGACAGGACAGAATGACCTGTCGAGAAGGACAAAACGACAGACCATTACCAGAGATTACTACAGAGAATATAAACAGAGATTATAATCCAGAAATTACTAATAAGGACAATACATCAATTAACATTGATGGAGAGGTACATACATCGTTTTCAGAGAAACCGACGGCAAGAGCTGCCACAAGAGATGAAATGTTGCTTAAAGAAAAAGATATGGTTGATAGGTTCAATAACATCTGTGACAACGACATAGATAATTCAGCTATATGTGATTGCGTTAAGGATGGATTTAAGATGTATATGCAGTTATATGAAATCTATTTCCGCAAAGTACACCCAATACTTACAGATAAGACATTAAAGAATGTATGTTTTGTCCTATCAACTATCACAGATACAGAACACGGACATTTCGACATTGACGCTATATACGAAACAGACGATAAGGGCATTACAGTTTTACAGAGAATGATTAACGACCATTTCATCAGAGAACATAGAGAAAGCACTAACTACTCAATAACACATTTTGCCAACGCTGAATATCTTGGCAAGCTGGCAAATAGATTTATAGAGATGTAAAGGAACAATGTTTATGAAATTAATATTAGGCATAGTGCTGCTGATATGGGTTTACTACAATATCAAATACATTGAAAGAGAAGATATATCTATTGCAACAGCTGTTAAAGAGGGAATGCTGATAATTATATGTTTACTGACAGGTATATTGGCAATTATGATACAGAAAATGATGTAAAACAGACAAGGAGTGATTATTATGGCAGCAGGCGTACACCCACTAAACAAAGATAAGTTCTATGAAGCAATAAACCTATACATATCGGGGCGGGTTTCACAGGTAAAAGCGGCAAAAGTAGCAGGTTGTAGCGTACCGACATTTAAGAAATACGCTAACAAGATTTATGGTGGTGAGGAATTACCGGATAATTTATGGGGGAAGAAGTGATATGTGTGAATTTTGCAATGGTAAAAAGAAGAAGATTGAAAATGGCTATACATATGGCAGAGCATATATAGAATCAACTAATTATGGCTATTGCTATAAACTTTGCTATGACAACAGCGGTGAAGAATATGGAAAGGGGGAGTTTGAAATCAATTATTGCCCTATCTGCGGTAGAAAGTTGGTGGAAGAATGAAACATCAAAAAGAATGGCACACTTGTGACAGGTGCGGAAAAGAAATAATACCTAAGAGCTGGAAAGAAGTTAGATTTAAGCAAGTTGGATGTTGCGGAGATATAGTTCCCACTTTTGAAGATAATGATATGTGCCTTGAAATCAAGAATGTCCGTAGATATAAATTTTTAGAAAGAACATATGATTTATGCCCTAAGTGTAGGAGAGATTTTAAGAGGTTTATGAGGAATGAGTGATATATATGCGATACCGGTATATAGATACAAAAACAATGGACTCTGTTCAGCGTTTGAAGAAGCTAAGGAAAACGAAGATTTTGTAAGGCTTGCGGATTTTAATGCAACAGAGAAGAGACTAAAGAAACAGATAAGGGAATTATTGACAAAGATGGAGGCCTGTGAGGAATGAACAACATTGATAACCCTTCATCGGAGTATCAATCGCCATCTAAAGAAGCATTGAGAAATTTTGGTATAGATATTTCAAGAGAAGAAGTAGAAAAATATGCTTTGGAAAAGTTTGGCAGACTGCCACAAAGCCATATTGAAATGACTTCTGCTAGGGGTTCTAAAATAATGGAGGAAGCAAGGAAGTTTATGAGGAATGAATGAGAAAATTAAGATAATATCCGATGGCAAAACTGCACAAGTGTTTATTGACGGCAAAAAAGTAAGATGTACCGATATAGAATTGCATTTTATCGCTCATACAAAGCAAAGTCCAATGATTAAAGTTAATGCACAATGGCATAAAACAGATGAAAACGGAAATGTAATTTTGAATGAGGATAAAACTGCCATATTAACAGAGGGTATCAAAATAAATTGTTAGGAGTGTTTGAAAATGCAAATAATAGTAATGCTTGCGATAGCAGGAGCCGCATTTTTATTCTTGGGTGTATATTTTCTAATTGACCACATCATAACAGGAAAAAGGCTCAAAATAAATCAAAAGGCTTGGGATGAATACAGTGCAAATATGGATTTTAATAGAAAACTTAATGAGTATTTGCCTTGGTGTAGAGAACAAAAGATAAAAAACGGATGGAATTTTTATTATTTCCCTAGAATGTAAATAAAAATACCGGCTACAGATTGATTGTAGTCGCTACCCTAAAACAGTTATAGGCAGAGGTCTATAAGCACCTTTGCTTTTTAAAAGTGGAGGTGCTTTTCTTATGGCTAGTCAGAGCCTTATTTCCACAGTAAACGGATATGAAAATTACATAGAAAAAAACGGAATAGATGAAAGCGTTATGGACGCATACATAGAAGCGTCAGAAGTGGCAATTAAGACCGAAAAAGATATTCCGTATGGATTGCAACTAACAAAACGCTGCAAAGAGATTATAGAGCGGTTTTGCGTGGAGCATAGCGGCGTTGGAATATGGGACTTAGAAAAATATGCTCAAGACAACGATGAAGAATATCCTTTAATTGACAAATGGTATAAAACTCTTAAAACTGAAAGCTATTATGATTTTGAGAGCTTTATGTTTTATATGGAGCGGAAAAGACATTACAGCAAAAGGTTTTATTTTCCAAGACGACAAACCCTTAAAATAGTTGTCAATGATTTGCAAGACCTTGAAAACAGAATAATTAAATTTTATGGATTATCAATGCCGTCAAGAGTTGGAAAGTCCACAATTTGTATATTCTTTCTTGCGTGGGTATCATTACGCAGACCTAATAGCCATTCAGCTATGGGCGGTCACTCTGGAATACTTGCAAAAGGCTTTTATAAAGAACTTATGAACTTATTTACTACGGAAGAATATACATTTTCTGAATTATTTTATTTTTGGAATCCAGAATACGCAAATAAACCGCTTGTAACAGATAAAAGTGCTGATGAATTTACAATAACCCTTGGAAATCCAGACAGATTTGCAACAGTTACTTGCCGTGGTATTGATGGAACTTGGACTGGTGCAGTTGATGTATCAAAAGATGGATATTTGTATGTGGATGATTTGGTAAGAGATAGAGAACATTCATTATCACCTATGCGAATGGAAAATACCTATCAAGAGTATCTAAACAAGATGGTTGACCGAAAAAACGATGGGGCAAGAGAATTGATGGTAGGTACATTATGGAATGTCCTTGACCCATTGGAACGAATGAGAAAGCAATATGAAAACGACTCTCAATACAGGTTCAGAAGAATACCGGCACTTGATGAAAACGATGAAAGTAACTTTAATTATGAAATAAACGGCTTTTCAACAGCATATTACAGGGATATGAGAGAAAAACTTGACAAGGCTGAATGGATGGCTAAGTTTATGCAAAAACCTTATGTTCGTGAGGGATTGTTGTTTCCAGATAATGAATTAAGATTCTTTAACGGAGATTTTGACGATGAATTAGAAAACAAAGAACGGAAAGTAATTGCATTATGCGACCCGGCGTTTGGCGGAGCTGATAATTTATCAATGCCGGTATGTGCTGATTTTGGCGGAAAGCAGAAATATATTATTGATTGGGTATATAAAAAAGGCACACAGGCGGTTACAGTTCCATTAGTTGTAGCAGCTGTCAAGAAACATTACATAACAGAATTGCATATTGAACAAAATGCTGGCGGAAAGCTGATGACAGATAGCATTAAAACTGAAATGAAAAAGCAGAATGTATATTTTTGCAGAATTATTCCATATTACGCAAATACAAAACTGCCTAAAGAGGAAAAAATCAAAGGATATTCTGACAGAGTAAAAGAAACTTTTATTTTCCTTATGAGCAGGCAGTATCTTGCGATAGATGATAGACCAACTTACATAAGAACACAGATGTATCAAGATGCTATGGATGAATTTACAATGTATACATCAGAGGGTAAAAATCCACACGATGATGCAAGTGATTCGATAACACAGCTTGCAATAGTAATAGATAAAAAAGCAACGCAAACAGTAATTATGTCAAGTCCGATATAACAGGAGGGTTTTTATGATAACAAAGGAAGTTTTATCACAGTATTCAGACTTACAGGAAGAAGTAAAAGAAGTAAGGTTAAAGATAGAACGGCTTGAAAAGGATATAAGCAAAATTGAAGCTGGAGAAATGGTTATAGATTCTGTTAGCGGCGGCGATGGTGGCAAACAGCATTTCAAGATTGAGGGCATACCATTCCCGGAGTACAGTAGAAAGAAAACACTTCTTTATGCCAGAAAAGCCACATTGCAGTTGCTTGAAGATGATTTGTTGGAAAAAACCAATGAGGTTGAACAGTTTATTACAAGCATTGATGATAGCAGGATGAGAAGAATAATTAATCTTAGATTCTTAGAAAACAAAACTTGGATTCAAATAGCACACATTATCGGGGGTAATTCTGAAAGCAGTGTAAAAATGGCTTTTCAGAGATTTATTGAAAAAAAATAAAAGTTGTTACGATTGTGACGAAAAAATCTTGTATTATTATATTGAGCAAAAGCAAACTTCATAAACATAAAACAATCCTTTATCAAAAAAGCACCGTTACTTAATTGTAGCGGTGTTTTTTGTTATGCAACGAGGTAGAAATATGAATAAAGATAAATCAATTATGTGTCCGAACTGCCATAAGTTTTTGACTAAGGCAGACAGCAAAGACACAAGAACACATAAATTAGCGTGCAAGCATTGCCACAAATGGATATGGTATGTGCCTAACGATGATGATGATTTTCAGATTAAGGAAATACCACAAAGCAGAAGTTCAAGCGGTATGACATTTTATTAGAGGTGTAGATAATGCAGACAGGAAGAATTGCTATTTATACAGGTGCAAAAGAAATAACGCCTGACAATATAATACCAATTTTGCGTGAAGCAATTTTGGAACATGATATTAATTCCAACAGAATACAGTTTCTTCTTGATTATGACGCAGGAATACAGCCGATAGTTAGGAAAAATCCAAAGACTTACAGACCAGACATTGACTGCGAGTGCTGTGATAATGTGGCTAACGAGGTCACAGAGTTTAATTTAGGATTTAAGTGGGGAAATCCTATAACGCTAGTTCAAAACGGCGACAATGAGGATTCTAACCTCACAGAAGCTATAGCAGAATTAAACAGTTGCTACGAATCACAGAATGCAAGGCAGAAGCAACAGGAACTTGCAAGATATGTTGAAATCGGCGGTGTTGGATATGTCCTTATTGATGTGAATACAGAATATGAGGATGGGGAAAGCTATTTCACATATGATGTATTAGACCCAAGAACAACATTTGTTGTAAGGTCAACAGCCTATAGTGATAAGAGGGTTATTCTTGCAGGTACTTATATCAAAGACAAACATAGCGGTACAAGATATTACACCTGTTTTACAAAAGATATTCGCTATGAAATTACCGACGGAATAAAAATCACTAACGGACCAGAAAAAGGAAAAACAAAATGGGGATTTTTAGAGAGAAGTGGGGAAGAGAACCCATTACATAAAATCCCTATTATTGAATATACAAGGTCATTTGATAGAATGGGCTGTTTTGAACGGCAAATATCTGAAATGGATAACTTAAATCTACTCATTTCAGATTTTACAAATGATGTTGAACAGAACACACAGGCGGTATGGCATACAAATGATGTTGATTTCCCAGTTGAACAGGAAACAACAGTTGATAAAGATGGAACGCAACGCATTACTGAAAAAGTAAGAAAGCCAAAATCTGGAGAATGGATGCAGACCTACACATCAGCAGATGGCAAAACTCCAATAGTTGAGCCACTTGCAATCAATTACGATTACACAGGTATGCTTAATAATATCCAATCAAGGCGACAGATAATCTTGCAGAAATGCAATGTGCCACAACGAAATGATAACAGTGGTGGTAGTACAGGAGTTGCAATGTCAGACGCAACAGGTTGGTCACAGGCTGAAACAGCAGCGGCAAAACAACAATTAATTACTGATGGCTGCAAAATGGAAGAAATAAAAGTTGTTCTTGCGGCTATCAAGCTGTCAAACAATGTTGCTAGCAGTAATCCATTACTTAAATTAAGGGCAAGAGATGTAAAGCCTAACATTAAGCGACAAAAAACTTATGAAATGTCAACCAAGGTTAATGCCATGGCAACATTGATAAGCCACGGATTTAGCCTTAAAGATACAGTTGATGCAATTCCATTCTTTGATGACCCTAACGATGTTGTAGCGAGAAGCGGAGAAATGGTTAAGGCATATCAAGACAGCATAATTAACAAAGATACACAGAACCAAGCAGAGGGTGGGGATGGAGAACAGCCACCTAATAAAGACCGCACAATGCAAGACTTATCAGACCAGACAGAAAATAGTCCGGTTATAGATAAGAGCAGAACAGATAAATAATTGATATTGAGCCACAAGGTAGAAAATGCCTTGTGGCTTTTTATATGCCCTAGAGAAAGGGCAATACAAATATCGCAAGAAGTTGAGAGAACAACAAAAAACGCAGAAAGCAGAGGTAAAGAAATTATGGCAGATGTAATTAACACAACAACAGAACCAACAACCAACAATGAACCACAGAACGAAGAGCATACACCTAGCGTAGAAGAACTTATGGCACAGCTCGCTAGTGAAAGAGCTGAAAAAGAGAAGTATAAGAACGCTTCCGATAAAGCCAGTTCAGAAGCAGCTAAGTATAAGAAAGAACTTCGCTCGAAGCAGACAGCAGAAGAACAGGAAGCGGAAGCAAAAGCGGAAGCTGAAAAATTGCAAGCTGAAAAGTTCGAGAGCATGAGCAAAGAACTTAATCATATGAAAGCTGTCAATGCTTATCAGAAAGTTATAGGTGATGGAAAGGATATTGATTCTTTGATTGAGGCGGTTACAGATGCAGACCATAGCCTTATAGCAACTGTAATTGCTAATGAAGTGCAAAGACAGGTTAAAGAAGCTAAGGCAGAGTGGCTTAAATCAAGACCGGCTATTAATGCAGGCGGTGGAGAAGAAAGCACGATAACACAGGAACAGTTCAACAAGATGAATTACCACGAAAGAGTGGAGTTCAAAAATAAGAATCCAGAACTTTATAAAAAGTTCACAGAGTAAAAAACGGAGGTAAATAAACTATGCCACAGACTAAGTTAGAAAATTTAGTAGACCCACAAGTAATGGCTGATATGGTATCAGCTAAGTTACCAAAGAAAATTAAGTTTTCGCCTATTGCAAGAGTTGATACAACACTTGTAGGCAGACCGGGAAGCACAATCGTTGTGCCAAAGTATGCTTATATTGGTGACGCAGAAGATGTAGCAGAAGGTGTTGCTATGGGTACAACGGTACTTACAACATCTACAACAGAAGCAAAGGTTAAGAAAGCAGGTAAGGCTGTAGAGCTTACAGATGAATCAGTATTATCTGGTTATGGCGACCCACTTGGTACAGCTATCAATCAGATTGCTATGTCAATCGCTGCAAAAGTTGATAATGACAGCTATGACGCACTTTGCACAGCACCTATTGATTACGATGGAACAGCAGCGCCTATCAGCTATTCAGCAGTTGTAGCGGCTAATAGCAAATTTGATGATGAATCAGATTCATCACTTACAAAGATATTGTTCATCAATCCAGCACAGGAAGCCACATTGCTTAATGACGCTGATTTCAAGAGCAATGACAAGTACCCACTTAATGTAATTATGAATGGCACTATCGGTTCTATCGCAGGAGCACAGGTTGTTAAGTCTAAGAAAGTTAAGCTGGTTAAGTATGAACTTGATGATTCAACAGGAACAATCAATGTTGTAGCTGATACAACAAGCGAGGATTCAACTAATGTTCATCTTGACACAGCACTTGCACATACGCTCAAGCCAAAGGGTAAGGAAATCAAGGTAGGTAGCAAGTTAAAGGCTGTCACAACAGAATTTTATGCTTGTCCTATTGTTATCGTATCAGCAGAAGACCCTAACGAAGACACAGGTGCAGATGGCGTGTCAGAGGAAGAGAACGCACTTACAATCTATATGAAGAGAAGCGTTGAGATTGAATCGGACAGAGATATTCTTGCAAAGACAACTGTTATCTCTGGTGATGAACATTATACAGCAGTCTTGAGCAATGATTCAAAGGTTGTTCTTGCTAAGTTCGGAAAGTAAGAGGTGCTTATATGTTATTAAGACGACATAAAATCAACGCCGCAAAGCAGAGCGAAGAAGTAACAGCAGATAATGTAAGACAGGAAGCTGTTTATGGAGATGAGCTTAAATATGAGGAAGAGCAGGACAAATTTCCCACTCAACCTACAAGCGATTACACAAAGACAGCTATTAAGCGTATGCCGACAGCGGACTTACAGACACTTGCCTTAGAACAAGGCATTGAGAACGCAATGGAGCTTACAGGAGCAGAACTTAAAGAACTATTAATTGAGAAATTAGGATTATAGGAGTTGAAATTATGGAATACACCACATTAGAGCAAGTCAAAATCAGACTTAAACAATATCATATCGAAACTGTCACAAACGATGATGATACAACATCTGATGTGGTAGTGTTCGATAACAAAGAAGATAATCCAGTAATCGAACAGCTTATTAAACAAGCTACAGAAGATGTAAAAGCAAGAAGAAATTACCCTGACAGCTACACAGACGAAATGATAACCGAGGACTTAAAGAAGTTTGAGAGTGTTATCGTTAATCTGGCTGTCTACGACCATTCACAGGCAGGTGAAGCATTCATGGCGAGCTACAATGAGAATGGTGTCAACAGAACTTGGAGAGATAGAGACAGCTTATTTGTTGGGGTATTTCCATTTGCCAAAGTATTATAACGCCTATAGGGCATTACAGAATATTAAAGAAGATTGTGCGTTACCATTTTACTGATGTCGGCAATATGGTAGCAGGCGGCACACATTAAGGGTGGTGGGTAGTGTGCCTATTAATTTTGCAGGAGATATAAAATGAAAGAATTTTTATTACAAACTTATACCGTAGTATTACCGATATTACTTGGCTATATAGTTTGGCTTCTGAAACAACAGAAAAAAGACAAAGACGCCAATAGTAAAGGCACAATGTTACTTTTACGAGTACAGCTTATCGAATATCACGATAAGTATATGAAAATAGGCGAAATTCCATCTTATGCTTATGACAATTTTGTTGAGATGTATAACGCATATCACGCATTGGGCGGCAATGGAATGGTAACTAAGATGTATAACGAAATACAGGAAATTCACTTAAAGAATGGAGGTAAAGATTAAAATGGATATAACATCAGTATCAACAGTAGTTGCAATCGTTGTAATAACATATCTGATAGGCTTAGGAGTTAAGGCAATCCCACACATTAAGGATAATTACATTCCTATAATCGTAGGCGTTGCAGGCGGTATCTTAGGCGTTGTAGGTATGTATGTAATACCGGACTTTCCGGCAAATGACATTCTTAATGCAATAGCAGTAGGAATTGTGTCCGGATTATCAAGCACAGGTGTTAATCAGATTTATAAGCAGGTAAAGAACAATGCTTGACATTAATAAGCAGGCTATGAAGTATTCACTTCAAGGGCAGACAGTAACTATCTATGAAAGAGATGATGACGGCAATATCCTTTATGAGGGATATACCGACACAGAGGGCAACTTCATTCCTTATCTTGATGATGAGGGAAATAAGATACCAAAAGTTCTTGAAGAGAAAACGGGCTTTTCAGAGCCTGCGGATTTCAAAGCAAACATATCATTCAGCGGCGGAGAAGCACAGAGCAAGGAATACGGCTTTGACACTGCTGATTTTGACGCTATTTTGTTGACAGATAGAAATACACTACCTGTTCAAAAAGGCGACCTTATTTGGCTTGATAGCAAGCCTACATACACATCTGACAGCCTTGTTGATGAAACATCAGCGGACTTCACGATTGTAGGCATTAAGCCAGCATTATATTCAACTAAGTATATGCTTAAAGCAGTTGTAAAGTAGGTGCATTATGGCAAGATATACAATTAATATATCCCTGTCTGAAAAGTCCGTAAATGAAGCTATCAGACAGCTACAACAGTATAAGAACTGGCTTATCAAAAAAACTTCACAGCTTGTCAAAGAGCTTGCAGAAGTTGGAATACCTGTTATAGATGAAAATATGGCAAAAGCTAGTTATACATATGATGAGAAAGGTGTTCGTAGCGGTTCAGATACAAGCCATCACAGCTATGTTGAAATGAAATCCGCAGGAGAATATGTTGAAGCAAAATTAATTGTAGAGGGCAAAGAACTTATGTTTATAGAGTTCGGAGCTGGCGTATTCTACAATGGAGCGGCTGGAAGTAGTCCACACGACAAAGGTGTTGTTAATGGTATGGTTATAGGCTCATACGGCGAACATCACGGCGTACAAAAAGTGTGGGGTTACTATGATGATGACGGAAACTTAGTTCTTACACACGGCGTAGAAGCACAAATGCCTGTTTATAAGGCTGATATGGAAATCATACAGAAATATGTTGAAGTAGCAAGAAGAGTATTTAGTTAATTTTAACCCACTCTGCTCTATAACCTATTATATCGAGAATTTCCATAACTTCATTATAAGTAAAACTTTCTTTGCGAAAGCGATTACTAAAATTTTGAAAAGAAAGTTGTGTTCCGTGCCTACGATTTAATTCAGCATTTACTTGTGACATAGTAAAACCTTGAGATACAATAAGACCTTTTAATTCGTCTTTTAACATAAAATCAACTCCTTTATATTATTTTTAATATATTATCATAATAAAATTAAATTGTAAAGTTTAATAAAACACTTGATAATTATAATATATGGGTTTATAATTAAATTATAAAATTTAATTAGAGGTGATATTATGGGAAAAGCGATTGATTTAACAGGGAAAAGGTATGGCAGATTAATAGCTGTTGAAAAAGTGAAAAATCCAAATGATAAGCACCACGCATACTGGAAATGCAAATGTGATTGTGGGAATTTTATTATTACAAGAAAAGACTCTCTCGAAAATGGACACACAAAATCTTGCGGTTGTATAAGCGCGGAGAAAGGCTATCATAATCACGGATACTCACACGAAAAGTTGTACAGCATTTATTATGGTATGAAATACAGATGTTATAACCCAAACTGTGATTCATATTCATTATATGGTGGCAGAGGAATAAAAGTATGTGATGAATGGTTAAAAAATGTAGAAAATTTTATTAATTGGGCTTACAAAAATGGGTACGATAATAAAAAGACTAAAGCTGAACAATCCCTTGACAGAATAGATGTTAATGGCAATTATGAGCCATCTAATTGCAGATGGGCTGATAAAGATGTTCAAAATTATAACAAAAGATGTACAAGAAAGATAGTTATAAACGGAGAAGAAAAAACATTACTTGATTTACATAAAGAATATGAAATATCAATGACTACATTGAGAAGTAGATATCAAAGATATTTAAAAGGTTTATGTACTGTTGACGAATTAATTCAGAATACAAAAATAATAAATAAGCCCCAACAGATAATTATTAGGGTTGGTGAAGAAGAACACAATTTGACAGAATGGGAAAAAATAACAGGCACATCAAGAAAAACCATAATTCATAGATATAGAAAAGGGGCAAGAACATATGAAGAGTTATTTAAGAAAGGTCGCTGAAAAGCGACTTTTTCATTTTGCAAGGAGCGATAATCTTTGCATAGCAAGAGAGGTGTTTAGTTAATGGCAAATGCAAACGATTGGGCGACAGACCTTGAGAACACAGTCACAGCACTTGTCAAGGCTAAAGCCCTAACACAGCTTAAAAAGACATATCCAAAGATAGTCATAACAAATGAGGGGGAAAACAGCGGTCAAGCAGTATTCCCAACAGTATACATTCATTTACTACCGGCAGTTGAACAAGGACAAACGCTTGACGGACAGACAATTAACGCATTGTTAGCGACATTTCAAGTAGATGTTACAACTAACACAAGCAAGTCTGACTGCCGAAAGGTTATGGCAGTAATTACAGACGCATTTAAGACAATGAGATTTCAAGGCAATGCAATGCCAGAGTTCTCAATCAGTAATAAAGTACATAAGAGTACCGCTAGATTCAGAAGAATGATAGCGGCAAATGACAGATTAATGTAACAAAGAGCAGAAATGCTCTTATTTTTTGCAAATTTTTAGGAGGTAGACAATGGCAGATGCAGTAGCAGGATTAAGCACGCTGGGTGTTACTTTCTCTTATGGAGTTGAAACAACAGCAGGCACAAAGCCAACATCATTCAAGTTACTTACAAGAATTAATTCTATTGATGAAATTACAGTAACACCAGAAGCGATAGACGCTTCAGCACTTGAAGATAAGCAGACAAGAAACATTGCAGGTAGAGATACAGTTACAGATACAGTTGCAGTAACAGTTAATAAGACAGACGCAACAATCGAGGAATGGAAAACTCTTATTACAACATACAACGGATTAACAGGCGGTAAGAGAATGTGGTTTCAGGAGATTACTCCGGGCATAACAGACGCAGAGTTCTTTGTAGCACAACCACCATCAAAGTTACCAATCACAAGTAAAGAGCAGAACGGGCTTCTTACAATGGCTATCAACCTTATTATTGAGGATATGGTAGGAACAGACACAAAGGTGGAGCCAACATCGGGGGAATGATGAGCCAATCGACTAAATCAAAGGCTGTGTCGATTGGTGGCACAAACGCCAAAACAGCCGACTACACATCATATCTTGATGATGTAACAGAATAATTATTTGAAAGGTAGGTGCGGTGTAAAATCCGCACCTTTCCCTATATGGACGATAGGATGGGAAAGGGTAAAAATTATGATGAATATTAATGCAAACGGAAAAGAATACAAAGTTGAGTTCTCTTTTGGTGCAGCAGAGTGTAAAGAGATAGTACAGAAGATGTTTTCTGTTGTTAATGGTTCTTACTTACTTGCACAGACAGATAAAAGCGTTGCACAGGCTTCCTTTGATGGATTAGCAAATATGACAGCAGATGTGCCAGAGATTTGCATTTTAGCCATTTATGCAGGTTGTATTGATAATAACCCAGTAACTATGGATGAAGCAAAGGAACTCACTAGGGCATATATTACAGAAAAGAGAAAGACAGATAAAAGTTACGGATATAGAACATTGTTCGAGGAGATTAAGAAAGCGATGGAAGATGATGGTTTTTTCGAGCTGTCGGGAATAACAGCGATGCTAGAGGAGATGGCGAACAATGTGGAAGAAGCAACACAGGAACAGAAGAAGCCGACAGTAGTTCCACAGGACCACAAGAAAAAGCAGACTTCCACAAAATAATTTGGGAAGAATACTTTGTTTTAGCCAGTTCACTAGGCGTTAGTTATTCAGACTTCCTTAAAATGACACCTAAAAAGCTATGGGCGGTTGTAGAGGGCAAGAAACTTGAAAGACAACGAATGGATTCAGATATATGGCTTGCAATAGGTAGTTACATACTCCCGGCAATCAAGATAGGTGTTAGAAGTGGTGCTTGGGGTAAAGGTGAGCTTGAATACCCAGATAAGCCTATTTATAGAGATATTAACAAAAAAGAGAACAGTGAAGATGAAATACAAAGAAAGAGAGAAGAGTTTGTCTTGAATATGAAAATACGCAAAGCAAACTGGGATTTAACACACCCTAAAAATGATAAGCCGGAGGTATAAGCGTGGAATTAGACAGTTTAGAAGTCAAAATTACCGGTACTGCCAAGAAAGCTATTGATTCTGTTGATACACTAATAGAACATCTTACAAGGTTGTCAACATCACTTGCGACTGTGAATGGCTCATCACTAAGCGGTCTTGCGAGTGGTGTTAATCAGTTAGGTTCTGCTATGCAGAATATGAACGCAGGAACAGCGGATTTTACAAGGCTTGCCAAAAATATCACAAAAATAGGTTCTGTTGATTCGGTTGCACTAACTAACACAGCTACATCACTTCAAGCTGTCACAAAGGCAGTTGCAAGCATATCAGCTATTCCGCAAAATGCAACACAGGTCACAGAATTTGCAAAGTCACTTGGTAAGCTAGGCAGTAAGAGTATAGAAAACGCCGTTGTAAACATTCCAAAGCTAGGTAATGCTTTAAATGGCTTAATGACAACGCTATCAAGAGCACCAACAGTAAGTCAAAATGTTATTCAAATGACTAACGCATTGGCTAATCTTGCTAGTCAAGGTAGCAAGGTGGGTACTTCTTCAAACTCACTTCAAAAGTCGCTGTATGGCGTTTCTACAAGTGCTAGGACAGCAACTAGAAGCAGTTGGAACTTAGCAAGTGCAATAGGTAAGTTTTATGCCACTTATTTTATGGTAATTCGTGGCAGTAAGAAGCTTATAGAAGCAATCAAGTCAACGACAGATTACATTGAAGCATTCAACTATCAAGCGGTAGCGTTTGGCAAAATTGGTTCAGAGTGGGATAAAGATTACGAAAAGTACGGATATGATAACGCAACAGCATATGCGGAAAGTTTTCAAAGCAAAGTAAATGATACTCTTGGAAAACTATCTGGCTTAAAAGTCAATGTTCAAGGTGGCTTACTTGAAGAAAGTGGAGCAAAGAACTTAGGACTTAACATACAAGAGATAACACAGTACGCTTCACAGTTAGCTTCTGTCACTAACTCACTAGGGCAGACAGGTGAAGCGACAACAGCAATAACAAAGTCAATGACAATGCTTGCGGGCGATATAAGCTCACTTTTCAATGTGGACTATTCAACAGTAGCACAGAACTTACAAAGCGGTTTAATCGGACAATCGAGGGCATTGTACAAGTATGGTATTGATATTACCAATGCTACATTAGCGACGTATGCTTACAACTTAGGCATTTCTAAGTCGGTGTCTGAAATGACACAGATGGAAAAACAACAGTTAAGAGTGTTAGCAATATTAGACCAATCAAAAGTATCTTGGGGCGATTTAGCCAACACGATTAACAGCCCATCAAATATGTTACGCCAATTCAGTAACAACATGAAGGAAGTAGGAATGGTAGCAGGACAGCTATTTATCCCAATTCTTTCAAAGGTTATGCCGGTAGCAAACGGAGTAACTATTGCAATCAAAAGATTATTAGTCAATCTTGCTTCTTTAATGGGCGTTAAGATTGACTTTGAAAGCTTCGGACAAAGTGGCTATAAAGACACATCAGACGGCTTAGAAGATATTTCAGACGGCTACCAAGACGTAGCTGATTCAGCTAAGAAAGCTACATTATCCCTTATGGGATTTGATGAAATTAATAAATTGCAGGACGATACAAGCTCAAGCAAGGGTTCAAGCGGTGGCGGCGGCGGTAGCACTATTGATTTGACAGACGATATTGCTAAGGCGGCGGCAGAATATGAAGCGGCATGGAATAAAGCATTTGCCAATATGGAAAATTCCGCTGTTGCTTGGGCTGATAAGATAGAGAAAGCACTTGAACCTGTTAAACAGATTTTTAAAGATTTTGCAGTTGGTGATTTCTTTAAGGCAGGACAAGATACATCTAACCTTGTGGCAGGAATACTTAACTGGTTTGCAGATGCCATTGATAAAGTTCCTTGGTTTACAATCGGTCAAAAGATGGGTGGTTTCCTTGCAGGAATTGATTGGACTAAGGTGTTTAAATCGGCGGCTAAAGTGCTTGTACAAGGCTTAAAAGCGGCTATTGAGTTATACTTAGGCGTGCTATCTAAAGCACCTATAGAAACACTTCTTATATCGCTTGTGGCAGTTCCTAAAGTACTTGGGGCAATAGGCAGTACAAATGTAATAAAAAGCATAACTAAAACGTACAATAAGCTTAATTCCCTAAGTAAAGCAACAGAAGATGTAGTGTTAGCGACAAAACTATCTAAAATGGGATATGACGAAACAGCGGCTACACTCCTTTCTTTTCATCCTAAACTTGCAAAGGTCACGACAAGCTTTAAGGACTTTGGAAGCGTAGTTAAGGATAAAAGATTATTCACAGCTTTAAACAGCGGAATAACTACTGCTAGAGATAATATGACACTATTCCAAAAAGCATTACTTGGCGGCGTATCAGCTTTTGGAGAATTTAAACTTATTAAAAGCGGATTTGATGACGTGACAAAAGGCAGTGACAACCTCGTAGCTTCAATTGCTAAAATTGCTGGCGGTGCCGCTATTGGTGCGGCGGGGCTATATGTAGCTTTCGGACCGGCAGGGTTGGCTATGGCAGGAATAACAGCCTTAATTGCAGGAATAATGTCTATTAATGACAATATTGATTTAACATCAACCGAAGTAACTAAATATTGCAATGAATATGCAAATGTACGTGATGAAGTAGATAAGACGACAAAGGAGATAGCAAGCTCTTTAGACACTATTGAAAAAGGCTGGCAAAATACAACAACCTATGATGATATAGACGCTCTTAAAACAAAATATTTTGAATTAGCAGACCAAACTGATTTAACAACCACACAACAACAAATGCTCAAAGATGTTTCGCAAGAACTCATAAAGAAAGTACCAGAGCTAAGCGAAGCTATTGACAGTGAAACAGGAGCATATAAAGGAACAAGAGAAGAAGTTGAAAAACTTATAGAAAAGAAAAAAGAAGAGTATAGACTTGAGGCATTAAGAGAAGAGTACATCCAGCTCATAAAAGACGAATATAAAGCCAAGAAGAATGTTCGCGAAATGGAAGCTGCACTTACTGATAGTAAAGAACGCTTAAAAGAAAAGCAAGACGAATTGGCAAATGCAATGCAAAGGACACAAGGAATTGCAGAGGACTTAGATACAAGTGGCGTTGCGGCGGCAACTGACCTTGAATATCAAGTAAGGGAACTTGAAAAAGCTGTAAAATCCAACGAAGATTCTTATAACAATGCTAAAGATGAATGGATTAGAGCTACGAACGACATGGAATATTGTTCAAACGAAATGACAAGCACCATGTCAAGCAACACTCAAAAAACGCATGATGAAATGATTAATACGTTTGAAAATGTAAAAAATGAAATTGCTACAAGGCTTGGAATTATTGGCAGTGATACTGAAAACACATTTTCAAAAATGGGAAATATTGGTGCTAATGCAGGAAAATCGCTAAGTGACAATTTTGCAAATAATATTAATAATATACCATATGCGGCAGTAAGAGCTTTTCAAGGTATTGTCAATGGTGTAAATGCAGGAAGCATTGGAGAAGATACCGGAATTCAATTGATGAACTCTTTGGAAGACACAATCAATAATAATGCTTGGCGAATTAGAAACAGTTTGTCTAACAGTTTTACAAGTAAATTTACAGGTGAAGTTTTAGATAGTGACGGCAATGTTTCTGCAAGTGCTTTTCATATTAAAATTGCACCTAAATATGCAACAGGCGGTTTCCCAGAGGACGGACTTTTCTTTGCTAACCATAATGAAATGGTTGGTAAATTCAGTAATGGTAAGACAGCAGTCGCAAATAACGAACAGATAACGCAAGGCATTAAGCAAGCTGTTATTGAGGGCATGTCAGAAGTATTTGCTAATGCAAATATAGGACAGCAAAACGGAAACATTGTTGTACAGATTGACGGACAGGAAGTGTTCAGAACAACACAGAGATATGCCAATCAATACACAAATATGACAGGTCAAGCGGCTTTTCCATATTAATTGACAAAAACATAATAAAAAGATATATTAAAGGCACAAAAGATAAAGAGGTATTTTAATATGAGGTGCAAAACAATGCTGACAGTCACTTTAATAGCAATTTGTCTTTTCACATTGATAGGTTGTGGTCAAGGCGGACTTGTAGGTGAGGTAGTGCTACAACTTAGCAATGAAAATCAAACAAATAATCAATCTGACGGGGAGTTTACTTATAAAAACAAAACTGTCAAGTATTTAAAACACGAAGTAACAGAAAATGATTTTGGCGAAAAGGTACTTATTGTTTATTATGATTTTACTAATAATTCAGATGATAATGCTGTTTTTGATTATTCTTTTGATGATACTTGCTTTCAAAATGGTGTTGAAATTAAACACTCTATATGGCATGCCAATGATGAATCAAAAAACAGCGGAAAAGAAATTCAAAAAGGTGTTACTATAACAGTATCTTCTTCATTTGTGTTAGGGGATAGCGAAGATGATGTTACATTGGAAATAACACCATTTATATCCGACAAAAAACTTTTAGTAAAAACCCTACTATTAAAATAATTGCCTTAGTAAAATATTAACTTGTCAAAAGAACGTATCGAAAGGTACGTTCTTTTTTGATGCCTTGAAAGGGGTGGTATGATTGATTGACGCAGTTGTAATTGAGGGGGTTAGATTCCCGGTAGCGTATAACGGCTACACATACAGCAGAAATAAGATATGGTCTAAAAATACAGGAAGAAATGACTACGGCGAAATGGTAGGCACGATTGTGACAATTAAAGATAAAGTAGAGCTACAATTACCACCATTAACAGGTGAACAGGCATTAATACTTGATAATGTGGTAAGCGACATAGATAACCCTTATCCAACAGCACAAGTCCTATTTTTAGGTGGCACACAAAAGGAAATGACAATATACACAGGAGATGTGACATATCCGTATCTTACAAGAGCAAAGAACGAGGACGGACTTATAGTCGGAGCAAAATTAAGTTTAATACAGAAATAGAAAGAGGTTACACATGAAACTTAAAACAAGCGAATTAATACAGAGATTTCAGAATTTGGATAAGTTATCACAAAATAAAACAAGCGGCAGAATTGCTATGGCTGTTATGTGCAATATTAAAACGCTGGAAGAGCCGTATAAAACGGCGTTACAGGCTTTTGACGATTTAAAAAAGAAATATGCCGACAAAAACGATAAGAACGAGCCAATTATCGAAGATAACCGCTACAAAATTTCAGACGAAAATCTCGAAAAATTAGCAACAGAATTTAAAGAAATTAATGAACAAGAAATTGAAGTGCCTGACATGACAATGCTTCCTGTAAATTCTTTTGATAATTGCGAAAATATAAGCCCGGCGGAGTTATACAGCATTGAATTTATGATTGAACATTAATTTAAACAAAAAGGGCGGTGTAAAATGAAAAATTTAAGCACAGCTATGACAGAGATTGTTAAGGGGAATAGTGCAAGGTACTATTCTAAGTATGTCGTTGATGGAAAAGAACATACTGAAACGCTTAACAATTTCAAGTTCCAAAACATGATAAATCCCAATAATGAAATTACGATAGGTAACACTTGTAGTAGCAGTGTTGCCTTTTCTATTTATATGCCAACAGTAAGCCTTGAAAATAAGGAGATTACCATATTTGAGGGCGTTAAGGTTGGCACAGAAATTAAGTATATTCAGTTGGGAATATTTACAGTTACCAAACAGACAAGTGACGGAGAATACACAAGCTATGAAGCATACGACAAAATGCATAAGGCTGATATGCCTTACTTCTCGGACATGGCATTTCCTAGCACAGATAAAGCCATTCTTAATGAGATATGCGACAAGTTAGGTATATCTTTAGCAACAAATATAGTCACAACACATACTATCAGCGACAAGCCGCAAGGATATACCTATAGAGAAATTATCGGTTATATGGCTATGCTGCAAGGCTGTAATGCGATAATTAATTCTGATGGAAACCTTGAATTAAGGTGGTATAAAGATAACGGTTATGTACTTGACGGACATAAGTATTATCAGCAGGGTGTTACATTCACAACGAGTAAAGATTTTATCATACAGAAACTGACATGTAATAATACCAAAAGCGGTTCTACAGAACAAAGTCAGATTACTGCCGGCGACGGAGCAACAGGACTTAGTTTTGCCAATCCATTTATGACACAAGAAATTCTTAATGAAGTCTATAAAAAGATAGGTGGTTTTACATTTAGACCGCTTACGGTTAAGTTCGTCGGTGATTACCGACTAGAGGTAGGCGACATTATAACTGTCAACAAGGGCGGTGTTGATTACAAAGCACCTATAATGCAGATTACACATGAATGCGACGGCGGTTTAATGGACACAGTTACATCTATCGGACAATCTGACACAGAAAACAGCAACATTGCTAGCGGTCCGATAACAAAGCAGATGGAACGGTACTATGCCGACTTGATAACCGTTAATAAGGCACTAATTAATAAGTTAGATGTAGATACAGCCAAGATTACCTATGCAACAATAACCAACCTCACAGCCGTAAAAGGTGATGTTGATTACTTAAAGGTAAATAATCTTACAGTTGACAAGGCAAACCTTTTATATGCTTCTATAGAACGAATGGAAGTTGTCGAGGGGCAAATCCGAAATCTTAATGTTGATGATTTAAAAGCTCAAGTCGCAAATATCAATACGCTTATGTTTGGCTCTGCATCTGGTGGTTCTTTAACTACAGAGTTTTCTAATTCTGTCGTAAGTCTTATTGGGGACGCTCAAATTAAATCTGCAATGATAGAAAGTATAGCCGCAGATAAGATTACGGCTGGAAAAATTTATACAAACCTCGTTGAAATTCTAAGTGAAAGCGGAAATCTTGATATAACTGACAATACGATACAGATAAAAGATGCTAATAAAGTTACGAGGGTTCAGATAGGTAAAGACGCTAATTCAGACTACAATATGTACGTTTGGGATAAATCCGGCAACTTAATGTTTGACGCTTTGGGTTTAACTGAAAGCGGCGTACAACGTGAGATTATCCGTAACGACATGATAAAGGAAAACGCAAATATCGCGGCAAGTAAACTGGATATAGAAAGTCTCTTTACGGTTATTAACGAAGACGGAAGCCATACACTGAAAAGCAGTAAAATTTATGTGGATGCGAACAAACAGACGCTGGATGTTGCGTTTAAAAACATGACTACGAATGTTACAAATTTGCAAAATACTGTAACAACGCAAGGAACACAGCTTACTGCTGTTCAAGGACAGATTTCAAGCAAGGTTTGGCAACAGGACATAAATACAACTGTGAATAATCTCCAAATCGGCGGAAGAAATCTTTTCCAAAATACAGGTTATACAAGAGGAAATTTATATTTAGGGTGGTATCAGAGCACAACGACAACTCATAAAGATGAGATTATTGTTGATAATGCCACCCTTTCTGGAAAAGCTCGAAAGATAACATATGTAGAAGCTGGCTCACAGGGAGCATACATTGATATTCCTGCAAGCTTAAAAAGCAAAAAGAATTTACAAAAAAAGGTATATACACAATCTTGCTTGTTAAAAGCGAATAAAGCAATATCTGTCACATGGGGAAACAGCAGTCCTGGATTCAATAAAAGCACAGTGAATGTTTCCACAGAATGGCAGAAATTTGAGATAAAAACTACAGTTGTTGTAAATTATGTGTTCAGCAAATTAACAGAATTTTCTGTGTCAAATGCGGCGGCAGGAACAGAGTTATATATCGCGGACTACAAATTTGAAGAAGGGGAATTTGCAACTCCTTGGACACCAGCTCCCGAGGACACAGATAGTTCAATTTCCACAATAGATACAAAAGTCACGACAGTGAGCAATCAGTACACGACTTTAAATCAGTCACTTACAAGTCTTACCGCAACCGTAAACAGCAATACAACAAAGATAAGCAAAAAAGCAGACGGAAGCACAGTTACAGCTTTACAGGCGAATGTTACAGCTTTGACGGCGGATTTGAATGGATTTAAAACAAGCGTGAGTAATACATACGCAACTAAAACAAGTTTGTCAGATTATGCAACGGTAACTGCCATGAACTCTGCTATAACTCAATCTGCCAGTTCAATTTTAACAACTGTAAGCTCTAATTATGCCACAAAGGCTAGCTTAGAGGTAAAAATAGACAAAGACAAGCTGATAAGCGAAATTAATGCAAGTGCAGATGTTATCACACTTAAATCAAACAGATTTATTTTAGACAGCACAAATGCTAAAATCTCGGCGGATGGAACTGTAAATTTCATAGGTGGAACTATAGGCGGTTGGAATATTTCTTCAACAAAATTAAGTGGTTCAGCCGGATTTTACGGCATTGCAATTAATAAGCCAGCGACAACGGCAACAAAAGTTATAAATATTAATCATATAGACACGACAGCGGCGGCGACATATGTAGATGATTTTTATGTTCGTGCTGATGGATATACTTATATTCCAGACGGATATTTATCTACAAAAAATCACAGCATTGGCGGTAAAGGAATTGAGATACATGAAGCGAACATAGATTTTTATGACTGGACTAAAAAGGATAATTTTATTGGCACAATTTTAGCCGGAGTTATTGGCAAAGATTCATCTGACGCAAGAGGCGCAATTGCAATTCTTTGCGATGACGGCGACCGCGTTCAAATTGGAAGAAGAAGAGGTGTGTCTGCAACATCTTATGATAGTGCAATAACCGTCAATGGAGATGATGAGCTAGGGATTGAATTTTATGGAAATGTTAAAGGGTACGGGCAAAAGGGTGCATGTTTTTATGTTAATAATGCTGGACTTACAAATTTTGCAATAACAAACCAAGAAAATACAATATATGGAAATTGCGAACTTAGTGTTTATGGCACGCAGAGGTTGAAATACGAGCTTTACGTTGAAGGCAATATACATGGAAATGTAATATCTGCTTCAGACAAAAATGTAAAAAAAGACATTCAGGCTCTTAATATTGAAGATTCAGCACATTTTATCTATAGTTTAATTCCGTCAGAGTTTCGCTTCAAAAACGGAACGTCTAATAGATTACATCATGGCTTAATCGCACAGGAAGTTAAAAAGTCAATGGGAGATAGTGATTGGGGATTGTTTATAGATAAAAAAGTTGACAACGAAAACTATATTGAAACCGAAGTCAACAGCAAGACAGGCGAGCAAACACAACTTTTAACTGCTCGATATGGCTTGAGATATGACGAACTTATTGCTGACTTAATAGCGACAGTGCAAAGCCTGAACAACAGGCTTAAAGCATTAGAAAAATAAGCAAAAACAGATTATATATGGAGGTAAAAAATACGTTAAGTATTACAAAAAGCATTTCAGTACAGGGAACAAGTATGATTGAAGAGAACGGAAACAAAGTTGCGGTTATGTATTTATCCGCAAATATTACAGAGAGCGGTGCGACATCTATAAGCCAAACGATAAATGATAAAGAATTGTATGTTGCAAATAAGAGCACATGTGAAGCCGATTATGAAGAATTCAAGGCAGAAGTTGACAAATTAATGTTACAGTGAAAGCGAGGTATGAAAATGATTAAATTCGGAATCGACACATCAAGATGGCAGGGAGACTTTGATTTTAAAGGTGCAAAGGATAATGAGGGTGTAGACTTTGCTATTATCAAAGCAGGCGGTGCTGATGATGGCTTATACGAAGATAGAGAGTTTGAGAACAGCTACAACAAGTTGGAAAGTGCAGGAATCCACAAAGGAGCTTATTATTTTGGCAACGCTTTAAACACTGATGAAGCTGTAAATGAAGCAAGGCATTGTGCAAGCATTTTGGCTAACAAATCTTTTTGTTATCCTGTTTTTTACGATGTTGAGGGTGGCATGCTTACAGGAAAAGATTTGACAGAAATTGTGCTTGCATTTATGAATGAACTTAAAAGGGCTGGCTTTAAAAATGTAGGGCTTTACATGTCAGCTAACCATTTTAATAATTATGTAGATGTTGCGAGAGTAAAAAACGATGGTTTCAGCCTTTGGGTAGCAAGCTATTCAAGTGGAAAGCCACAGCTTACAAATGACACGGACTATGATATGTGGCAGTTCGGTGGAAGTGTTAATTATCTTAGAGACGCACAGATTAACGGACAGACAGTAGACCAGAACTATTGCTACACTGATTATTGCACAGACCATGTCGTTGAAGAAATCACAGTACCAGACTATGAGCCAGTGCCAGACACTAAGTATCATAAAGGCGATACAGTTAAGGTTATTAATGCTATTCAGTACGATAATGGCGAGCCATTTAGCACTTATTATGATGAGTACAGTGTTTTATCAACTAACGGCAGAAGAGTTGTTATCGGTGTTGACGGCGTAACTACTGCTGCTATTGATGAAGATAATCTTAGTCTTGTTAAGTGCATTTATGACAATGACAATGATATTAACACAGATACAGTAAACCGCGGTGACGGCAAGAAAGTCAAAGTTCTTGATAACATTGATTATGACGGCGTGAGATTTGCGACATATTACGATGAATATGATGTAATTGAAGAGGACGGAGACAGGATTGTTATAGGTATCGGCACAACAATTACAGCCGCTGTCAATATTGCTAATCTTGAATTTGTCGGCGGTGCAAGTTCTGATGATACGCCTACAGATATTCCATTTAGCGGAGATATTGAAGAGGGTAGCACAGTGAGATTTGTCGGCAATACCGATTATGACGGCACACCTATTAAGGCTTGGTTTGATGAATACACAGTATCAGAAAGAAGTGGAGACAGGGTTGTGCTTGTGCATGACGGAGAACTGTTTGCCGCAGTCAATGTAACTGATTGCGAACTTATTTAAAAGCAAAAATACAGGTCTTGCTTTAATGTAAGACCTGTATAAATTAAAAAATTATTTCTTTTCTTTTAACATTTTCTCAAATGATTCTCGGCGTTCTTTTATATTTTTAAGCCATTCAGATTTAGAATCTTGCGATACTATCTTATTATCTGAAAGCGAAAGCGATATTTCAACGCTTGAAAAAGTAGCAGAAAGCGTTTTATCATCGGCTTGTTTTTCTGCCAAATTTGTTAAATTCTCCATTTTAGTGCTTGCTTCTTTTGCACTTAAAGTTCCATTTTCAAAATCATCAATAATTTTAATCGCACTGTCTATCATTTTCCTGTCACTTTCAGAGTAACGATAATCGTTAAACACTCTAAAATAACACAGTAATACAGCAACGATAATTATTGCAAAGAAAACTATTGCGGCAATTATGCTTGTTTTGCTTATCTTTTGCTTTTCTTCCATAAAATAACCCTCCGTTTTTTGTTTGCATTATAACATACCATTTTCAAAATGTCGAACACTGTCGCAATTTTACGATGTTATATATTAGAAATTTTAATATTCAGCATGTATAATAAACATGTCTTCAAAAGAAGACACTTCAAGTTCTGGCGTAGTGGTGCTGTTTAATTGGCGTTGGCAGTGCCACTACATACTTGACAATATCAAACATATGTTCTATAATCATGCTATCGCTACTAAATAAATGTGTGGGTTCAAAGGGGCAAAGTTATGAGTAATGAGGATTACAAGCGGATAATAACAGAAAAAATAAACAAAATAGAGGATAATTGGATATTAGAACAAATATTCAGATTCATCCATAACATGACAAAAGAGAGGGAATAACCCTCTCTTTTTCTACTTGTCGTCTAGCAATTTCTTTGCGATGCTTTCCAAACATTCCCAATCTTTAGGTTCAAGCCTTGCCAACGCACTAACAAGCTTCTTTTCAAAGCTGTCATCGTTTAATTCCATAACTTCATTAACAAAAGCACCAATCTCTTGTTCTCTTGTTCTTGATTTGAACATCTCACCATTGCCGGTCCGCAGCCAATCTTCATTGACATTGTATTCTCTACAAATATCAGTAATAGTTCTGTCGGATGGAACTTTTGTTCCAATTTCAACTTGAGCAATAAAATTTCTTGATAAACCAATTTGCTTAGAAAATTCTTCTTGCGTCATGTTTAAGAATTTTCTTAATGCTTTTATCCGTTCGTTCATCTTTAATCCTCCTTTCAATGTTTACTATACACTAAAATAGTCCCCAAGTCAACAAAAAAGTATTGACAAAATGTTTCTTGGGGACTATACTGTGTTTACAAGGTCAACAGAAAGGAAGTGATTGCATGAGTGAAAAGGAAAAGGAAATTATTAAGAAGCTTTCCGACACACTGCCAAAACTTGATGATAGCAAGAAAAATTACATTCTTGGTGTCGCCGAGGGAATGGCGATGGTAAGAGAGAGTGAAAAGACAGAAAGAAAGGAGTAAGAATGGCAGAAGTCACAAGAAAAGCTATCCAAAATGAAATGACAAAAACGATAGAGGGAAGTTGCTTCTATGAAAGGCTTCACTGCAACGGACAAGATATAAGCAAATTAATTGCTGACACGAAAGCATTAATTGCCCAACATAACTTATCCGTTTTAGAAGCCAAAGGGTTTTTAGATTATATGAAGATTATTCTTGACAATTCTTCATATCTTCAAATTCAGAAATAGCCTTAATACAACATTCTTCAAAAGATGTATTGTCAGGTATTTCTTTAGCAGTCTTGAGTATAGATAATGCTTTGTCAGAGTAAGGATATTCAAGACCACAGTTAGGACAAATAATCTTGTCGGCAGATACACTTTCATTAACAGTATATCTATTGTGGCAAGTACAAGTTATTTGGAATTTTAGAAACATATTTACACCTCTTTTCCTAATAGAATAAGAGAATTATAGCACAAATTATTTAGAAAGGAAGTTTATGGAATTACAGATTTTTAGTAATGAAGAGTTCGGAGAAATCAGAACAATAGAAATTGATGGAAAACCATATTTTGTAGCTACAGACGTAGCAACAGCACTTGGCTACGTAAACCCACGCAAGGCAATAAGTGACCATTGCAAGGGAGTAACGAAACGTGACACCCCTACATCTAGTGGTGTTCAGCAGATGTCATACATAAATGAGGGTGATTTATACCGACTTATTATGAAATCAAAATTACCTAGTGCAGAGAAATTTGAAAGTTGGGTAATGGATGAGGTACTTCCGTCAATCAGAAAGACAGGCAGTTATCAGAAAAAGTTATCCCCACAGGAAATGATGAGAATACAGCTAGGTATGTTAGATGATGTGTCAGACAGAGTGTCTAAGTTGGAAAATACAATGAACATTGATTACGGACAGCAGAAAGTGCTTAATGACTTAGTATCAGCAAGGGTAATAAAAATCTTAGGCGGTAAAAACAGTAACGCTTACAAGGAAATAAGCAGAAAAGTATTTGCAGAAATTAATCACGATTACAAGGATTATTTCAATGTTAATTCAAGAGCCAACACACCAAGGCTTAAGAATGAACAGGCAGTTGAATATATTAAAAACTGGATGCCAAGCACTAACACAATGATGTTAATAAAAGATTGCAATGCACAGATAAACTTAGAGAGCTGATGATTAAGCGGAGGATTGTTTTATGGAAAAGGAAGTACAAGCAACACCACAGTATAGCATATCAGTAGAAGAACTGATAGCAGAAAGAAACAAGTTAGAAGTCTCTATTGCGCCATACAAGAAAGCTAAGAGAGACAGCAGGATAGCTGAATATTTATGGATGTTATCAGCAATATTATTTGTTGTGTCAATGATATTTCAGCTTATTAATTAGAAAGGAGTTTTAGCAGATTGATATTTATTATTTCTGAAAAAGGCGAAAGAGAGCAGATTAATGAGGTAGAAAAGCTTGAAATTCTTTTGCACATTGGTAGAAGAACAAGTTGCCTCTTAGGAAGAAATAAACATTGTGAGCCATTAAGAAACATGGTTGTAAGAGATATTTTAGGGCAATTGGGGCACGAATTCGGGTGTGAACTAAATAAACTGAAAAAGAAGTACATAGCAGACACTCACGATTATATCGACTGCTACGAACTGCCTACAATAATGAAAGAGAGATATAAGCTATGATACAGGTAAACGAGAGAGAAATAACAATACAGGATTGCATTGATATGTTTGAAAAGAAAAACATGTATACAGTAATTGATGGCGGCAAGATTGTCGGATTTGTAAGTACAACAGAATTGAAAGGGGAAAAATAAAATGATAGAAAATAACAAAATTGAATTGTGCGGAGTTATAGCAAGCACTCCAGAACTTAATCACAAAACTTATGGCGAAAATTTCTACGGTTTTCGTTTAAGCTGCTCCAGAAAAAGCACCGAAAAGGACATGCTACCAATTATTGTATCTGACAGATTGGTAGAAATCAAAGATTTACAGGTGGATAAAAGAATATCAGTTAAGGGGCAGGTGAGAACCTTTAACAAGCATATATCAGATGATAAACGCAAACTTTTAATAATGGTGTTTGCTAGGGATGTTCGGGAAGTCGAAGAAGAGAGTGAATCAGCCCCGGAATTCAACAACAATGTTAAATTGAGCGGTTATATTTGCAAGCCGCCGGTTTACAGAGTAACGCCTAAAGGTAGAGAGATAGCCGATGTATTAATTGCGGTTAATCGTACATATGGCAAATCAGATTACATACCATGTATTACATGGGGAAGAAATGCAAGATATACCGGCAACCTTGATGTGGGTACTCGCGTTGACGTTGAGGGAAGATTGCAAAGCAGAGAATACACGAAGAAACTTGATGACGGCACAGAAGAAATAAGAACAGCTTATGAAATTTCGGTAAGTAGAATAGAAGAAAGCGAGGAAGACGAGAATGAATGATAAATTTGAACTAACGATGCATGGTGCGATTTCTGATGTTGTGACAGTGCCACTTGCGAGATATGAAGAATTGATAGATTGCGAGACGAGAGCAGAGGTGCTTGCAAGCATGGCAAAAGGGCATTCTGTAATTAATACAGAAGATGTATTTAGAATTCTTGGAGTTACAGATTGATTTTTATAAGGAAAGGATGTTGTTTATGAGAGTAACTTTAAAAAAGGTAGTACTTGAAAACTTTATGTGCTACGCACACGCAGAATTTGACTTCTATGCCATTACAAAGATTATGGCTAAGAATGGCAAAGGTAAGTCAACTATTGCAACAGCTTATCCGTGGTGCTTATTCAACTGCGATTATGAATTAAAGGATAATCCGGTTGTAAGACGAGAGGTTGACGGAAAGTCCGTTGATGATATGGATACAAGCGTTGAACTTACGCTTGATGTTGACGGAAAAGAAATAACTATGAAGAAAGTGCAGGTCCGTACATACAGCAAGGATAAGACAGGTTATAAGGACGATAACTTATATTGCATTAATGATGTGAGAAAGAACCTTAAGGATTTCAATGCATACCTTGATGTTGATATGAATGTATTCAAGATGTGCAGCAATGTAAATGCTTTTCTTAATCAGAAGCCGGCAGAAATGAGAGAATACTTATTTGGCTTAGTAGGAGATGTTACAGACCTTGATATAGCTTCACAGAAAGCTGAATTAGCCGAGTTAGTTCCTTTACTTAATAAGTATAAAGTTGAAGAATTATCCGCTATGAATAAGGCTACCAAGACTAAAATTACAAAGGATTTGCCTATTCTTGACGGACAGATTAAGGAAAAGGAGCGCGACATTCAGCTTAAGCAAGCTATTGAAGTATCTGACCTTGAATTACAGAAGAACAGCCTTAAAGTACAGATTGCTGATTGTGTGGCAAAGCAGACGGACAATGACAAGCTGATGGCTGAATATGACAAGGCTAGTTCGGATGTCCTTGATTTGAAGTTTAAGCAGGGAGACTTATTACGCAAGGCTAATGAGGAAAATGTTAAGGCTAGAAGAGATATTGAGAATAAGATTTCCGAAAAGAAAGATTATCTTATTAACATAGCTAATACTATTCAGAAGAACAATTCTGAAATATCTGGTTATCAGAATGACATTGAAAACGGAACGAGAGAAAGAAGCAGGCTTGCTGATGTTTGGAAGAAGATTAAAGAAGAAAAATTCAATGACAATACAGCAATTTGCCCTACTTGCCATAGAGAACTGCCAGCAGAAGAAATTGAAAGCCTTAGAAGTTCATTTGAAAAGACAAAGGCTGATAGGCTGGCAAAGGTTGAAAAAGACGGATTAGAAGTTAAGGCGGATGTTGATAATGCAAGAGATATGATACCAAAGCTGGAAAAATGTAACGAAGAAAATATTGCTAATCAGCAGAAGTTGGAAGAAGAAGTTGCAGACCTTCAAAAGCAGTTATCAGAACTTCCGCAGGAAATTGACGTATCAGCCACAGAAGAATATAAGGCACTTGAACAGAAGATTGTTGAAAAGGAACAGGCTATGCACAAGGCTAATGATATTTCGGCGATTAAGGCAGAATTAAAGTCACAGGAAACAGCTTTAAGACAGCAGTTAGCAGAATGTGAAGCCGAGATTGCAAAGTCTGATACAGCAGCAGATGAACAGCGACTTGAAGAATTAAAGCAGACAAGGATTGATTCTGAACAGAACAAGGCTAATGCTGAGAAAATACTTGATTTGCTTGATGAATTAGACAAAGCAAAGAATGAAGCCTTGACAGAAGCAGTAAATAGTCATTTTGGGTTAGTTAAGTGGCAGTTGTTCACTTATACAAAGTCTGGTGGTTATAAAACAGCTTGTATTCCTACCATAGATAACAAATCGTTATTAGATTGTACATCAAATAAAGCAAAGAAAATTATGGGGAAGATAGATATATGTTTATCTATTCAAAAAATATGTAACATAAATTGCCCTTTAATTGTTGATGATATAGAATCACTCGATTCAGAAAATGTATCAAATATTATAAAAAAAATTAAATCACAAGTAATAATGCTAGCTGTTAGTGATGGAGATATGGAAATTTTGGAGATAAAAAATGATTAGCGAAAATAAAAGAATAAAAACCAAAGATATAACTGGAAAAAGGTATGGAAAGCTTATCGTTCTTGGTTTTTGTGAGTACAAATATTCTAAATCTGGGCACAAGAATTGCTATTGGAATTGCTTGTGCGATTGCGGTAATGAAAAAGTGGTATCAAGCGATAGTTTAAGAAGTGGTAATGTAAGAAGTTGTGGTTGCATAAAAACTCAAAGAAACGCAGAGTATTTTACTACTCATAATAAAACACATACCAGATTGTACAGCATATACACAGATGTTAAGCAACGCTGTTTTAACCCGAATAGCAAAGCTTATTTTTATTATGGCGGTAGAGGAATAGTGATGTGTGATGAGTGGAAAAATAATTTTTGCTTATTTTACGATTGGGCTATTGAAAATGGCTATGAAGAATCATTAACCTTGGAAAGAATAGACGTAAACGGAAACTATGAACCATCTAATTGTACTTGGATTCCGGCTAGAGAGCAATCTAAGAATAGGCGTAATAGTCATTATATCACGCACAATGGAACTACTAAAACGTTATCAGATTGGAGTAGGGAGCTAAAAGTTAGTAGGCAAACTTTAAGAAAATGGGAAAATGAGAGTAACGGTGAAAATGCGATAGAAAGAGCAATACAAAGAAGAAAGTGAGGATTAATTATGGCAGAGAATACAGCAGTTGCGGAAAAGAAAGAAGCTGAAAGCAGAGAACTTGTAGCAAAAGATTTTACAGAGGGAATGGTTGTAAAAATCAAGCAGAAAGAGAAATTCGGCTTAACATTTCCTAAAGATTACAACTATACAAATGAGTTTATGTCAGCAATGCTGATATTGCAGGACACAGTAGATATGAACAAGAAGCCTGTATTACAGAGTTGCACAAGGGCAAGTATCGAAAACGCACTTGTAGAAATGGTTACAAGCGGCTTATCAATGCAGAAGAAACAGTGCTATCCAGTAGCATATGGTGGAAAGTTACAGTGCCAGAAGTCTGTATATGGAAACACTTGCATTGCTAGGAGATATGGGCTTAAAGACATAACAGCAGAGGTTATCTATGAGGGTGATACATTCGAGTATGAAATTGTTAATGGCAAGAAAAGTATTGTCACTCATAAGCAGGACTTTGAGAATATCGACAACGATAAAGTTAAGGGTGCTTACGCAATAGCCACTATGGATGACGGAAGTATTCTCACAGAGGTTATGAACATCAAACAGATAAAGCAGGCTTGGAAACAGGGATATGGCTATAAAGAGAACGGAAACGGAACACATCAGAAATTCACAGACCAGATGGCTATGAAAACAGTCAAGAACAGACTGTTAAAGCAGATTAACAATACTTATGGTTCTTTCTATGACGGAAATTACGATAATGAGGAAGAATTACCTAGTTATGATGAGCGTATGCAGGCTGATGTTGATTATGATATTGGGCAGAACGCTAACAGCGTAGATTTTGTTGATGGTGATGTTATAGATGATGTGGTTGAAGATACTGCCACAGAAACAACTGAAAAACAGACAGAAGATAGCACATTACCACCATTCATGCAGGAGTAAGCCTATGAACAATCCGTGCAGAAAATGTGAGTTTTGTTTTATTTATAAGAACCGTCACTATCCTAATAATAGTATTTGCTTATGCTGTGATAAGCGTAAGAAATATGAAGAATATAAGCAAAATAAGCGAATTTTTGTGGCAGGAGATGTGATTACCACTCTTGATGAATTATTGCAGCAGGAATGGGTTATGTGGTTTGGCAGAACAAGGCATATAGAAAGTATAAAAAGTCTTCAACTTAGATGCGTATTGCAGCTTATTAAAGCAGGATATTTGAAAAAAGCGGTTAGAAAGGAGTTTTACGGATGAGAGTAATTTCACAGACAGGAAAAACAGATGTTTCTTATGAAAACTTTGTTTTTTCAATATTAAATAGTAGTGGCGGGAATTATGGAATTGTTGCGGTTAAAAATGTCGCAGAACCGCCGGAAGTGTTTCTGAACAGTCTTATTGCAACTTATTCCACCGAAGCAAAGGCAATTAAGGCTATGGAAATGTTAAGAGAAACGTATATTGGTATGCCTATCGTAATGCAGAATGTTGATATTTCATAAGATGTGGCAAAGGAATTTGGAAGATTACAGAAATGTGGCATTATGGTGCAAACAGAAAATCAGCCGTCAAAAGTAGATTTTATCAATAATGCCGTCTTTCAGTTCCCACAGGATGATGAAATCGAGGTGTGAGTATGTCAGTTGAAGAAATCCACAAATGTGATAGATGCGGAAAGCCTTTTGAGTACAGTTTGTCTAAATGGGCTGGATATTTTAAATATGGTATCAAAAAAGAAAATCGACTGTGCTTTCATTCAATGTTTTATGGTAATCCAGATGGCTATTCATATGTAGATTATAGATATGACCTTTGTGCTGATTGTACAGAAAAATTATTATTGTTTTTGCGAAGTAGTGAGTAAAGGAGAAGAATATGCGATTGCATTGTATAGCCACAGGAAGTACAGGTAATTGCTATCTGCTAACTTCCAACAGTGGAGAAACGCTTATCCTTGATTGTGGGATACCGATTAAGGAGATTAAAAAAGGCTTAGATTGGAACATTAAAGATGTTGTGGGTGTGTTATGCACCCATAAACACCTCGACCACAGCAAGTCGGTTAAGGATTTTGAAAATATGGGTATTCCTGTATGTAAACCATACGAAACCTTGCTTATGAACCAGTTTCTAGCAAATTCTTATTTTACTGTAAGAGCGTTTGACCTAACAACGATAGATGGAAGCTGGACACATACTAATGCAGACGGAACACCTTGTCCGATATTCGGCTTTCTGATTACACACAAAGAAATGGGGAGAATGCTTTACATAACCGATTGTGAATTAATCAAGTGGAAGTTTAAAGACATAAACTACATTCTCTTAGGCGTGAATTATGATAAGGATTTAATCGACAGAGACACAGGCAAAGCCAATCACGTATTCAGAGGTCATTTATCTATTGACACAGCTTGCGATTTTGTTAAAGCGAATTATTCAGATAACTTGCAGAACGTCATAATGTGCCATTTATCAAGTGAAAATTCCGATAGAGATAGTTTCATCGAGAAAATGAAAAAAGTTGCTTGTGGGGCAAATGCGGATGTTGCGGTCGCAGGAAAAAGTTGGGATTTGAAAAATCCTAGTGAATGTCCGTTTTAGAAAGGAGCGGAAATGGAGAGATTAACAAGAAGAAGTGCTAACGGAACAGGTGTATATGCTACACCTAGTGGAGAACCTATCGAATGGGAAAACAATCGTCATAATGTGTTACAGAAATTAGCAGATTATGAGGACTTAGAAGAGCAGGGCAGACTTATTAAGTTGCCTTGTAAGGTGGGAGATACAGTATGGGATAATGACTTTGGCAGACCTTGTGCATATACAATAACAGCCTTTTCGTTTGGTGAATGCGAAGAATACATTTGTGAACCTGTTACAACAAAAAAAGCCGTATTCTATTATGCAAACTCAAGCGGAAGTATCACAGGAAGTTTTGCAGAAAGTGAAATCGGCAAGTCAGTATTTTTGAACAAATCAGAAGCAGAAGCAAAACTGAAAGAATTGAGAGGTTGAGAAGATGAAAGTAGTAATTGACATACCTAACGATTTCACAGGAGATTATATTGTTGACAAATTCAAAGATTTCTTTTCAAGGGTTATTGCGGATATTGATTGCAAAGGTATGTGCGGTAGATACGAGAAAGAAATTGCTGAAATGTTTTTAAAAGCATTTGATGATAGCGAAGAAAAGATTTCTTGCAACTGTCAGCACGACAGCAATTCAAGAGATAACGAGCCTTGTTGCAGGTGCGATAGCAAACAGACCAATGCTGATAGGATAAGGAATATGCCGGATAAAGAGTTAGCAGAGTTTCTTATAACTTTTAAGAATACATTCGGCGAAGAATACGAGGGAGAAACTAGTTGTATGGAATGGCTTCAATCAGAAGTGGAATAGGAGAGAATATGGCAAAAATATTCAGATTTAGCGGCTATTTAGTTTCCAATCGTGAAAATATTTCACTTGAGGATATATATGATGATATAAGCAATGTAGGATATGCCGAAAATTGGCAGCAGTTACATATCGAACAGTCGGAAGAATTTAATCTTGATGGCGAAGATAAGCCAAACTGCGACCTTGCGTTACTCACAAGGCACTTTAAGGCAGATAACATCAGTACAGAATTTGACAGACCTTTACCGCAGAAAGGCGAGAAATATAAGCATTTTAAGATTGGTAAGATTGTTACTATTATCGGTATTTCAAGGCATACCGAGACAGAAGAAATATCAGTTGTATATGAATATGAGGGGCATATCTGGAATAGACCTCTTGAGATGTTTATGAGCGAGGTTGATAAGGAAAAATACCCTAATGCAGAACAGAAATACAGATTTGAAAGGCTTAGTGATGTTTTGGTGCGAGAAAGAAAATAGGTGGTGCTCAGTTTGGAGTTGCGACGGAAAGGAATGCGAATTTGGCGAATTTTTAGCACTTGCAGTAGACAATGTGGAAGCAGAAGAAAGTGAGGGAAAATAATGAACAGAGTAATTTTATGTGGCAGACTGACTAGAGACCCAGAGATTAGATATTCACAGACAGTAAACGGAAGTATGGCAGTGGCAAGGTACACATTAGCTGTCGACAGAGCTTTTAAGAAAGAGGGCGAACAGGCGGCAGACTTTATTAACTGTATTGCATTCGGCAAGAATGGAGAGTTTGCGGAGAAGTATTTACACCAAGGAACTAAGATTATCGTTGAGGGTAGATGGCAGACAGGCAACTACACTAACAAGGACGGACAGAAAGTCTACACTAATGATTGTGTTGTTGAAAGACACGAATTTTGTGAAAGCCGTGCTAATCAGCAGAATAATAATAACAATGGAATTATGGGCGGTAATGCTAGTTCAGACAGCTTTATGTCAATTCCAGATGGCGTAGCTGATGAGGGATTACCATTTAATTAAAGAGGTGTGAGTATGACAGAGAGTGAAGCAATAGAAAAGCTGAAAAATATGCGATTGTTTATGCAGATTGAGAACGAGAATAACGACTGCAAGTTTACAGAAGATGATTACAAGGCTAACGAAATGGCAATACGGGCGCTTGAAAAGCAGATACCGAAGAAACCAACATATGAGGGCGATGGATATGCCCCAGACGGAACACTTATATATGATACTTGGATTTGCTCTTGCTGCGATAAGAGATATGAGGTTGATTATGATGATTATGATTACTGTCCTAATTGTGGTCAGAAGTTAGATTGGAGCGATGAAGAATGACACTTGAAGAAAGAAATGAAATGAAAGACAAAGAAAGAATTAAACAGTTTTTAGAAAGCACTATGAGAAAACTGTGTGATGATTTGTCCGACAATGATAATTTAGGCGCAATGGCAATAAAAGAGGCAGCAGATATAATGTTAAAACTTTCAAACTCTTATAAAAATATGGGGTTTGATAAAAATGCAGATAAGGATAGGATTGTTGATGCCTTAAAAACAGACTCTTCTGTGAAATTATATGGAAGTGGTAATAGCAATAATTTTTTAATTCCAGTAGATAGGGTGATTGAGATAGTAAAGGCAGGTGGCAATTATTGAATTATCAAAGCATAGCAAGAGCCAAGGCAATTGAACAGGAAAATAAAAAGCGACTATTGAAGCTGAATCCAAAACTGAATGATAAAAGTGGAATATACTTCTTACTCCGAGAAGATGAAAACGGCTTTAAGTATGCATATGTCGGACAGGCGGTACATACACTTAGCAGATTGGCAAGCCACCTTGTAGGCTACGAACAGCATATAGACCTTAGTTTGAAACGCCACAAGCTGTATGACAAAGAGAAAAACCCTTATGGCTGGCGAGTTGAATTTCTGAATTTCCCCGAAAGTCAGCTTGACGAAAAAGAGAAGTATTACATCAAGCTATATGCTAACAAGGGTTATCAGCTTAGAAATGTCAGTTTAGGCGGTCAAGGAGAAAATCGTGCAAGCGGTTCAATAGGCGAGAGAAAAGCACCTAAAGGCTATATGCAAGGCATACAGCAAGGCAAAAAGGTGTTAGCGAGGGAATTATCGGCTATTGCTGAAAAGCACCTTATAATCCGCTTAAAGCCAGAAAAAGAGCATAACAAGGTATCGCAGAAACAATATGAGAAGTTTATGGATTTATTGAAAGCGGGTGATTCAGAATGAGTAACAATGCGAATATAGTAATATCACAGGCTTTAATGATGAGAATTAAAGATTATGCAGAAAGAGCATTGGATAGAAAAGATGTAACAGTTGATATAGCTATGAGTGAAATACGCTATACGGTTGACGCTTATGACGAATATTTTCAGACAGGCAGAAAACCACAGTAACTAACTAAAAGTCAAAGAAAGGAATAGGTTGTCGCGACATAAAACCGAGGTTTCCTTTTGGTAGATTTAGAATGATAGTACATTGTTTATTTGAACAGTCAGGAACATTCAAAAACGCTTTCAAAAAGTATGGAATTGAAGCCTACGACTATGATATTCAGAATGAATTTAACGAAACCGACTATGTTACTGACCTTTTTAAAGAGATAGAGGGGGGGTATCAAGGCGAGCCGAGTTTGTTCGATAAGATAAGCCCTGATGATTTGATATTTGCATTTTTCCCTTGCACTTATTTTGAATGCCAAAGTCAATTATGGTTTTCCGGCAATAATTATTCGCAAAGAAATTGGAGTATGGAAAAGAAATGCGAAAGTGCAATAGAAAGGCATCGTATGTTGAATGACTTTTACCAGTTACTTAATAAGCTGGTTATAAATTGCATAAGACGAAAAATAAAATTAGTTATAGAAAATCCGTATAATCAACCACATTACCTTACAACATATTGGTGCTTAAAGCCCGACTTGATAGATAAGGATAGAACGCAAAATGGAGATTACTATAAAAAGCCAACACAATACTGGTTTGTGAATTTTAAACCAAAAAATAATCTTGTATTTGAAGCTATTGATTATGTAAAAACGAAAATAATAGCAAAAAGTAAAGTAAACGACGATGGGCTATCAGTTAAAACGCAAAGGTCAATGATACACCCACAGTACGCAGATAGATTTATCAAGCAATATATTCTTGATGAAGAGATATGGAGAGGTAAATAATGAAAGACGAAACAAAGCAGGAAATACAGATTTTACTTGACCTACTAAAGGGAAGTCTTACAAGAAATGGTGTAAGTATGGCAACCGACAATAGTGGTAACTTGTTGTTCTTTGATACGTCTGTCTATGTTAGAAGTAAAGGCAAGGAATTTGACGGATTCAGAATTAATATCAACGATTTAGTGAAGTAACAATGTGGCAGAACTTGAAGAATAGGAGCAATGATATGGCAATAAATAGAGTAGAAATTTACAATATTACAAATGGAAAATGCTTTTATTGTGGCTGCGAATTAAATATTAAAAGCTTTCATATTGACCATTTTGTAGCACGTTGTAAAAACGGAAAACAGCATAAAAATTTAGTACCAGCTTGCCCTGATTGCAATTTAAGTAAAGGCGGGCTTCCTTTAGAAGATTTTCGTAAAAAATTATCTTCTCTGTTGAAGAATCATCAAGGGAGAATGATTAAAAAATATTACAATGTAACAAGCAGATCTATTACATTTTATTTTGAGGAGGTACAAGATGGCAATATACAGAAACGTGTTAATGACATTTTGGACAGACAGCAAAGTAACTGATGATTTTACACCGGAAGATAGATATTTTTATTTATATTTATTTACTAATCCCCACACAAATTTATGTGGCTGTTATGAAATAAGTCTCAAGCAAGTTGCTAATGAAATGGGGTACAGTAAAGATAGTGTGGAAAATCTAATAAAACGCTTTGAAAATATTCATAATGTGCTTAAATATTCAGAAGAAACAAAGGAAATATTATTGCTAAATTGGCATAAATACAACTGGACTAATTCTGAAAAATTCAGAAAGCCGCTATTAAAAGAGATACTAAACATTAAGTGCAATTTATTTAGAGATTATATGCAGAAAATCTTTGATAAAGACAGCGCAAGATACGGTATCGATACAAATTGTATTGATACAACTGATACTGTATCTGATTCTGTTTCTGTTAATAATAATATAGTAAATAAAAAGAAAGATAATATAGATAATAATATATATATAAATATTATTAGTTACTTAAATAACAGATGTAATACCAGATATAGATACAATACACCTAATACTAAGAAGCATATCGGGGCAAGAATCAAAGAGGGATATACTGAACAGGATTTTTACACAGTCATAGATAAAAAGGTTAATGAATGGCTTGGAACTGAAAGGGAAAGATATTTAAGACCAGATACCTTGTTTGGCACGAAGTTTGAGAGTTACCTTAATCAGAATGTCGTTTCTGAAAAGCAAGGCAATCAGAATTTCGGCAAGGGTGCTATTGATTGGGATAATGTGTAAAGGAGCGATAAAAATGGAAAAATTTTATGTTGTTACAAATGAAGATTATTTAAAAGAGCTACATCGTGATGAAGTAATAGAAAAAAGTAGAAGAGAATTTATCAAAGATTTTTTCAATCGCATAGGAATAAGTGGAAATCATTATTATATGTGTGGAAATGGTAGTGTTAATGTTGCGTTTAAGGAAAATACAAAAAGTAATATTGAATTATATATTGATGATATACAGGAAAATGGCGAAAAATTTGGCAATCAATTAAACAAGCCTAAAATGTTTGCAGGTCAAAGTATGAGAAAGTTTAAAAAAGGTTGCAAAATATTAAAGCAATTTCAAAATGAATGCATTGAAAAGGAGATAGTTATTAATGCTTGTCCTTTGATGTGCGGAGACTACTTCAAAGAAACGGAAATGGGTGGCTATTCAATAACAAGATTTAAATGCAATGGAAAACAATACTTGCGTATGAGTACTAATTGCTATAATTCATTAACTCCTTGCGAAAATGGCTTTGAAGAGATAAAAGGTAGTGAGTTTTTTAAAGCACTTGAATCAGTAAGGGCAGGTGGTAAGAATGAGTAGATTAGATGATACGCTCAATAAAATAAATTTTAGAAGTGATTATCCGTACAACGGAAAGATTGAATCACTTTTAAGAACAATAGCAATCAATAGTGCTATTATATGTGACAAATTAGATACTATTTCTAATCAATTAAAAGGGAGCAGCAATGACAAGAGAAGAAACAGTTAAAATTATCCGCATTATGTGTGATTGCTACCCTAACTACAAGCCTAACAACTTATCCGAAACAGTAGATGTGTGGAATATGATGCTTGAAGATTACAGTTATGAACAAGTGTCAGTCGCACTTAAAGCATATATCAACTCTGATATAAGCGGATTTGCCCCAAGCATAGGACAGTTGATAGGTAAAATACAGGCTATATCACAGCCGCAGGAACTTGACGGAATGGCAGCTTGGGGATTAGTCAGTAAAGCATTAAGGAACGGCACATATGGGGCGGTTGAAGAATTTAACAAGCTACCGCCACTTGTAAAACAGGCGGTTGGTATGCCAGACAACCTTAAAAACTGGGCGACATCAGATTATCAGACGATAGAAACAGTAATACAATCAAATTTTCTAAGAACCTATGAAACAGTTGTTAAGCGTGCGAATGAAATAAATCGTATGCCGGATAACATTAAGTCACTTATCAAAAAGGCGAATGCAAATTCGTATAAGGCTCAAATCGAGCAAAAATTCCAAAGAGATATAAATGCATTACAAATTAAAAAAAATGTCCTTATTGGTCAAAATGCAAACGCAGAAGAGTATATTGAAGCACCCAAAGAGATACAAGATAGAATTGACAGAATGAGAGGTTGATTTTTAATGGAAACAACGCCAATTAGTCCGCAAATGAGAATGTATTACAGACGAAAAGAAGCTGGATTATGTGTAAATTGTGGAAAGCCACTTGATATTGCTGGGGTTAAATGTAGCAAATGCCGCGACAGAACAAACAAAGATAGGCGAGAACTTATTAGTTGGTATAAAGAAAATGGAATATGCCCTATATGCCGTAAAAACAATTTATTTGGCGACGAAAAAGAATGTATTGAATGTTCAGCAAAGAGATACGCAAAAAGAATGACATGTTATAATTTGAATCCCGAAAAGTTTAAAGAAAAAGACAGAATCGAGCAGAAAAAAATACGTGAAAAAAGAGCCGCTAACGGTTTGTGTGTATATTGTGGCAAAGTTAAAAGTGACGAGAATTTTAAAACATGTACCAAGTGCCGCAATAAGCAGAAAATCAAAAAAAGAATAAGGGATGCCAAGAAAAATTACAAACTTGATATTAAACGCGAATGGGTAATGAATGGCAAATGCTGGTTTTGCGGTGAGCCGGTTTATAATCATTCAAAATTATGTAAAGAGCATTACATTAAGTCTTTAGTTTATGCAAAGAAAAGCAAGGAAGCGAGGATAAAAAATGAGCAAGCCAGAACAACGAAGATTTCAGCAGCAAATGATGAGAGTTCAAGAAAATAGAATTAAAAACAGGCAACAAAAAGAAAGTTTTACATCAGCTTTAATAATTTTTTGTTGGGTTTTACATGACAAATTTGGATTTGGCGGCAAAAGATTAGAAAAACTTGTAGACGAGATACATGAGATTATAGAAGCATACAATGGTGGATATATAAATGCAAAAGATTTAATTGAACAGTTAGAAAAGGAAACAGGAATAAAATTTTAATAAGCAATTTGGTAAATAGTCAAGAAGTATTTTGAAATGATTTTCAGATAAAAG
>ERZ1673744.556-NODE-556-length-47024-cov-44.596521_pt1 | contig 47024 bp, 52 predicted proteins | sample MGYA00580207_ERZ1673744 | MGnify/ENA primary metagenome ERZ1673744 (study PRJEB41218, sample SAMN15661751) | gut metagenome | host: Homo sapiens | place: Canada: London | collected 2015-08-20/2019-03-30 | study: EMG produced TPA metagenomics assembly of... | reverse complement strand
CTGAGGCTCCTGAGGTACTCGCTGATCCTGAGGCTCCTGAGGCAACCGCAGAAGAAACTCAGCTCAGCCCTGAGGAAGAAGCAGCTATTAAGGCAGCTGAAGAGAATGGCGGACTCAACCCGCTTTACAATGGCAGCAAGGCAACTCAGGAGAAAAAGCCAAAGATGACCGATGAGGACCGTCATGCACTGGCCGAAGAGCTGAAGAAGAACGTTAACCATCGTTGTCAGGCAGTTCCTTTCAACACCGCAGAATGGGTTAACGGCTATATCGCCGGAGTGATTGAAGAGAAGCGCAGCAGTAAGGTGCTTTACGCAATCAAGACAGATGACGGACGCCGCATTATTAAGGTACACGACAGTAATCTCGTTCGCATTCTGGATGAAGTTGTTGAGCCGGAGAAGAAAGCCCGTGCTCGCAAAGTAAAAGACCCGGTAGACAAAATTGAATGGACGCCGGAAGCAATTGCCGAAGAGGTTAACGAAGTTATCAGCAATGTAGGTAAAACGGTAGAATTTGAGAAATATCGCACTACAGACGAAAATGGTGAAGAGCACATTGAAATGGTAGTTGGCCGTATCGTGGCAATCGTGCCTGACAAACGAGCTCAGCGCTTGCTCTACCGCATTTCAGTTCCGGCTCCTATCGAAGGCAATCCGCTTGCAACAAAGACTATGCACAAGATTGTGAAAGCCGAGGGCCTTAAGATTGCCGAAGAGTTCGACGAAGAAGGTGCACAGCTCAATGCCAAGTATTTGGAGCGCCGTGAAGCAGCAGCAACTCGCACTCCGCTTACTCCTCAGGACCGCGTAATTCGCTGCGAGGAGAATGTGAAGAGGGCAGAGGAGAAGCTGCAGAAAGCTCAGGAAGAGCTGGAAACCAAAAAGAAGCAGCTCGAGGATGCAAAGAAGGAGCTGGATGAATATTTCGCCGGTCAGGCAAATGGAGAAACTGCCGAAGCTCCTGCTGAGGCTACAGCCGAAGAGGAGTCACTTGCATAACACAGCCACCTGACACCGTTTCTCCCATGGGGCCGTCTCGAAAGAGGCGGTTCTTTTTTTTGCTGCATATCTAAATATGCGGCTATTTTTGTATTATTGCGATTTATGTTAAAATATGTAAACTCACAGAAACATGCTTCTTTCGCGTTCTAGGACACTTTTAGGCTTTAGGTGTACTATAACATGGGTTAACTCAATTCGACGTGATAGAGGCCAAAAGAAGTGTATCTATCAATGTATTTTTATAAAGCCTATAATATGAATTGAGGCATGGACTTTCTTGAGCTTTAAGCCACCAAGCAGTTATATAAATAGCCGTTAAATTTATGGCTAAAAAGTTGACTCATTTTCTTGGCTTCTAGGACACTTTTATTTGAGAATAATAGTAAACTAAATCTATAAAAAGAAATGAGGAGAGAATGAACGAGAATAATGAAATTTCATATATTTTCGAGGCGTTTAGAGCTCTATGTTTTTATATTAAAGCCACAATAAACCAGTGAAAAATTTTTATGTTAAAGTCTGTAAAACAGTGATTTATATCAAGATTATTTTGTACTTTAGCTTATAAAAGAATAAAAGTAAAGCTGCTAAAAAATGTTACACACTAGAACACATAAAAGCCGCATGGTCATTATGATTAAACAGCTTATGCCTGAGTGTACAAGCTGTGTAACTCGTGTGCACAGTGGACTATGCAGCAATTGTCCACATTGGACTCCGAGTGTGGTACAGGAGTTAACAGAGGAAATGGCTGAGAGAATATCACAAGGCCCAATGAGAGAAATGTTGAACAAAAATAAATAATTGCAATATGGAAATAAATGAACAAAAGAATACCCAAGAGGTACAGCAAAAGAATTTGCTTGATGGCTCTCAGTCAGTTCAAGCAATGCAAGAAGAAAATGAACTGCCAATCGCTGTTCAATTAGTTCAGCCTCAAGCTGCTTTAGATGAAATAGCGGAGCTTGAGAAGAAATATCGTGAAACTATAGAACGGGAAAATAAATGAGCAATTTTATTTTAGATTACAGCAAAAAGCAGACTTTGCAAATATCAAATGATGCTTTTTACTTTTTGTATTATGGTGAAGAGCCATTAGACGAAGACAATTTGGAAGAAGCCAATGAGGTATCTGAAATGTTTTCCAATAATTTTTATATAGAAGACGATTGGAAAGCGGTTGATGACTCAGACCTTATAGAATGCACCTTTGTTCCGTATGCTGAAGACCAAGCCGATTATGATGAATATGAGGACCTTACTAAATATATTCAGCAGCAAATAAAATGGCTTGATGCAAATCATATTAGAGTGTGGTGGTTTAATAGCCAAACTGGAATGAGAGAATTACGCGGTGATTTTAAGGTTTATACCAATAAATATGGCCTTAAGTGTTTTCATACAGGCAATCAAGATGAGGATTTTGCGACAGGAAAAATGAGCTTGCATTTTTTGAAGAATTTCAAAAAGCGTGTAGCTTAACAAGTGAATGAGAGAAATATAAGGCAGACTACTTTTCTGTAGTCTGCTTTTTTTACATTAAGCTTTCATCTTCTTCTATAACAAGAGAATAACCGACTCCTCGTATGGTTTCTATAGCTACTCGGCTATCCATTTTAAGCATATTTCGCAGCATGCATATATGGACATCTAAGCTACGTTTATTAAAGTAGTTATCATCAGTCCATACTTGTTGCATAAGTATTTTCTTAGGTAATGTTTCATTTTTATAAGCACATAGTAAAGCAAGAACTTGACTTTGTTTATTATTAAGCTGTGTTTTTACACTGTCTATAGTAAGAATTTTATCTACTGTATTAAACAGGTAATCGCCTATCTCATAAGATGACTCTATACTTCTTACTCGCACGCCACATCTTTTTAGAACGGCTTTTATTCTTCTTATAAGCTCCTCAATGTTATACGGTCTTATAACGTAATCATCTGCACCTTCATCGAATGCTTCAATAACATACTCATATCGGGCCTCGTCTGATACCATTATTACTGGTATTTTATCATCTGATTTGCGCAAAAATTTTAATGGCTTTAGCCTCATAGAGGCATCTGTTGTTTTATAATGGCTTAATATGCATAAGTCATAACTCTTTTCTTTGATTTTGATTAGTATATCATTCTCAGTTGAGGTTATTACTTGAAAGCCGTTATACACCAAATAATCTACCAGGATTTTACAGTCTTCATCTTGGTAGATTAAAATTCTTGGCAATGCTAATTTAGGGTTATTACTTTTCATACCATTTCTTTAATCTTGTTTTGCAAATCATTATATAAAACTTCATACCAAAATGGATTAAGCCTTAACAGGTCAAAGTATGAATATACGCCTTTTTGGTATATTAAAGAAGCATATTTAAGCTCTTTGTCCGCTCTTTTTTTAAGATGCTCATGATAGAACTTTATGGACTGGTCTACATTTACCAAGAATGGCGATTTATGCTCTATAAGAACTTTCTGCTCTGTATTTTGAGCAAAATAATATGGGATACTAGGCATTGCCCAGAAAGTTAATCCAGCACCATATTCCTCACTCGCTTTATATAAAAAGCCAGGGCATGGACGAATTGAGTCAGGATATAAGCTTTTACATATTCTTAACCTACGTGGAATAAAAGGATTAAGTAAAGTAGTTAATCGCTTGTTTATATAAGTTGAGTATTTATCAACCATTCTTGTGTGTTCTTTAACAAGTGATGAAACTAACAGCTTAATCCTTTCATTTCCTACAGGGTCACTCAGGCGTATATATTCTTGCCTGAAAGCTTCACGCTGAATACGTATTCTATCTTCTTTAAGCCGTTGAGACTTTTTCCTTTTAGCTTCTATGCTAGCCATTGCAGCTCTGCGCTGTCCCTCAGGTCCAAACAGTTTTACACCTCGACAATTATTTAGACCTACGCCTGTCCATGGCATTTTATCTCCATACCTAGCTTCAATCTCTCTGTTTTCCTGCTCTTCTTCAGATAATTCAACATGTTCTTCTTCTAAGGTAATTTTTTCAATTGCCTCAGATTGAGCCTCTTGAATGTCCTCATCATCACTTTTAATTTCATCGAGAAATTCAGAGAGTTCCTTTTCGGTTAAGTCTCCATATTGCTTAATATCTTCCATGTCACTTAAATAAAGACTTGATTATATCTTTTCCAGCGTGCTTGTTAAGCAATCCAAAATATGCGATTGCAAGCATGAGCCTTGCTATTTTATGCAATACCCAGGCTAATAGATATATAGGGAGATAAAGTACACCTACGCATCTCCATAAAAATTTAAGTACCTTTTTCATTTTTATAAGCTTTTAAGTTGCTGTTTATAATACTTTTCTTGCATATCGAAGTGTCTCTTATATATATGCAAATCATGAGCAAAATGGTAATAAGTGCCTATTGGCACACCGAGCTCATTTGCAACTAATTGTTGAAGCCTTGTCCAACAATACTGGTCATTGCAAAAACCATAAACCAAATCGTTGCTTCGCATAGTTACACACATATCAAGAGTTCCTATTTGAGGCTTAATATCAAATCCGACTGATAGCGTACAAGGTGTATCATATTTATAGTCATCTTTTTCTTTACCATCAAATATAGTAAACCAAGCTTGACGAGTATCTTTATTCTCTTTAAGCTGTTCAATGCACTTTGTCAATTGGTGATTGCGAGTCCACTGCCATCCATAATTAGAATTGACAATGTTATCTCCACCATGCATTTTATCCCACATAGGAGCATGCTTTTTAATTTCAGCTACACTCCTATCTCCAGACATATACCAGGCATATTCGCGCTCTGCATATCGCTCGCTGAATTTACGCCATTCTGTTGTTATGATGCGTTGCTGAGGATTAAGTAAATAAAAACCAACATTGTAAACAGCTTTTGTTCCAACGTTAGTATTTATTCCTCGGCTCATTATAAAACCATATAAATCCTCAAAGGCTTTTGTTGCATTTTTATAAGCTATATTCATAATTATTTTACCCAAATTCGTTTAACACTCCAATCGTATCTTTGCAGAGATATTTTAAAAGTCTCAGCCTGTTTGTAGGTATTAAAGTATCTTAGTAATTTACCTACTGAGTCAAATACTCCATATTGCATTTTTCCCATACTAATCCCATCCTCCTATATTATACATCGATAACTCATCATCTTTAGGTGTTGTATTTCTAATAGCGTCAAGTAACTTTTTCTTTGATTCTCTACAGAGGTTATAGCCATAACCCTTATACCGGTATGAGCGCTCCCAAGTAGATATTGGAAAAAGAATTTTGTTGTCTAGTACTAAGCGCTTTTGATGCAAGTGCTCAAAAAAATCTCTATGATATAGTAGCATATATTCCCAATGCCATTTATCATCGCTGTCATCAAAAGGAAAATCTTCACTCTCATCAGCGGGCATACTAGTCACATTATCAGGAACTATCTCCTTGTAATATGCAAACTTAGTAATGGTAAAGTCGAAATTATTCAGAATATCTTCAGGCGTTCCAAATACTGATTCAATAAGTTCTACCTGCATAGAACTGCCTTTTTCTTGAAAGACACAAGCCTTGTTATTTCTATATTTAAAAGTCCATGTGCCCTCTTTAACTAAGCTATTAAAGTGTGCAACAGCCTCATCAAAATCAGATTGATTGTGAAAGAAAATATCTACATCTTTCGCTTTTTCTCTTGAGAGAATGTTCTTAAAACAACCGCCAGCTATAAAGCCTTTATGACCTTGCATATATTGGTCTAAAAATCTGAGAAACCAAAAGTTTTCAGGTATATTTTTTATATATTTATTCTCCATATTATTCGCAGCATCTGCTATTTTTTCTTTGTCTGTCATGCTATCAACCTATTAGTATTACTGTTATAAACTCTAAACAACAATTCTTCAGCTTCTTCATTCATGGCATCGCAAATACTTATTGCTTCTTCCATAGATAAGCCTGTAAGTTCTTCGTCATCATCATTTACTGCAATTTCGCCAGTAATTACTCTTATTTCAAATGAATTGGCTGATGCAAAAGCTTTGGTAGCATCAAGAGCTTGTATACAAATATAGTGTACTGCATCCCAGTATATATAAGACAAAGTGCTTGTATCTTTTAATATATCGATATAAAGCTCTCTCAACTTTTCTGGCTTAAACCATCCATGCTCATCCATTCGCCTATATTCAGCAAGCCATTTACCATACCCATTTGTGGCCTTAAACCTGTTGGCATAAACAGCCACAAATCTAAGAAATTGGCCTGTATAAATAACTCGTGGAATTTCAACTGTTATCTTCTTGAGCTGTTTCATGTGCTTAAAGTTTATATATTCTCGCGCGTTCTAGAGCACGCCTATTATTCCATTATTATTCAATCATTCATGTACTTAAAGCGCGATATTGCGCGCGAGAATAATGTGAAAAATCAGTCCTTAGTATGACCCAGTAGACCCGAGTGCTCCATCGCCACGCTCGGATGAACGGCTGAAAAGCTCTGACTCAGAAACTTCTTCAAGGCCTTCATACGATACAGGCACAAGAATAAATTGTGCTATTTTCATACCTGGCTTAATGTGGGCCTTGGCTTTGCCGACATTAACAACATGTATATGAATTTCACCTTGGTAATCTTCATCTACAATCTTGGCTCCGAGGATAACGATGCTTTCAAATGCTTCTGCTTTCGGTGTTCTACCAGCTCCAAGGCAAGCCCATTTAGAAGTTACAACTCCTGATTTATCGGCTGCCATAAGCATATATCCTTCTGGAATTTCCATCTTAATACCTGATGGTATCAAAACATCAGTTCCTGGATTTACGATAAAGCCTTTGTTATTTCCAAAGTTAGGAACGAAAAAATCAATTCCTGCTGCTTTACCAGTCCCACGAACAGGGGACTTTACATTTCTTATTTTTGCAAATTTCACGGCTACATCATTTTAACAAGTTCCTTAGCTGCTGTTTCTATAGCTCTAGCAAGTTTATGTTCAACTTCTGGAATTATAGTGCTGTAAACTCCTTCTTTTTCAAAAGTGTCAGCCATGATAGCTCCAATTTTTGAAAGCTTAGGATTAGAAGCATTAATGCCATACTTATCCATAAGTTCTTTATCGTACTCATACTTAATACCTCCTTCTACAGGAATAAGCTTGGCTATTTCTGCATGAGTACTTGGCTTTCTGCTCGTAGGAACAGTGATAATAATCTCCTGATTGGTTGCCATGCACATATCTGTGCACATTTCCATTACTTCATTGAAGTTGCGTTTAAACTCTCTTAGAGTTACTGAAATTAAACTTTTCATAATAGTGTCAAATTAGCAATTAAGTTCAACATATCTGTTACATTAAATCGTCATCGAATAAACTTGGTTGTTCAGTGGCTTTAGGAGCAACTTTTACATCTCCAGGCTTACGCTTTAATACCCAAAGAGTATTACGTGAAGCATCCGGGAACATAGGAGCCATTATATTGGCAATGAGGTTTGAGTCATAATACTCTTTAAGAGCATCAAACATTTTCTGCTGCCAATCATTCATCAGTGGCTTATAGTCTTTAGCCGAAGCAAATGTACCGAACTTCTTTACTATGTTGAAATGTTTCAGCAATATGCCTTCAAGTTCCCAATGGTCAAACTCTTGTACGTCAACCCCGCGACCATCACCTGAGTCATAAGTATGATTACCAGCTGCTCCTACAGATGGGTCATAGTTTGGAGTTGAAAGGTAATAAGTAGCGTTATTATTGCCACAAGCCTTAAAGTTCTCCAAAAACGCATCTGCATTCTGTTTGCCAACATGCTCAAGCACTTCAAAAGCGCAGACTTTGTCAGCATTAAACTTGCTGAAATCCATGTAGTTTTTAACAAGGTCAGCAACATAGAAATGAGCCCAAGGTACATTGGCATACTTCTCAGTTGCTTCTTGAATTGCTTTTTCGCGAATATCGATACCGATATATTCTTTTTGCTTAAACTTGTTTCTGTATAATACCTCAAGCAAGTTAGCAGCTCCACAGCCAAAATCAACAATAGACTCACCAACTTTGGCTTCTTTCAAGATATGAGTCCATCGCAGATAATGCGCAAATTGGTCTCTGTGGAATACGTGACGCTCAAAGGCCTGGTCAGGTCTGAGGTCTGTTGTGTTATACACTTTTGCCATAATTAAAAAATTGTTTATTTGTTGAAAATATCTTTATGCTCTTCCAGATAGTCATTCATAGAGCCCATGTAAGCTACTGCATCAAGAAGATTATCCTCTTTGTGTGCATAAGCCTCACGCGATAACTTAAGAGCTATCATAGCTCTATACATACCAGCAGTTGTTATTTGCTGGTCTTTAGGCGACATCGAGTTATAAAGAGCTGCTGCTCTTTCCATTGATGCCTGGAATGGCCCATATTGACGCTCTTTTTCCTCTGAGCGCTCATTTACGATTTGGTCTGCTTTTTTCAAAATGTTACTCATTGCTTAAAATTATTTATTATTTTGTCTTTTAAATCTGGATTATCCTCAAGCATTGCATTATTCTCTCTCTCTTAGCAGTTTTAGCATTTCTTCCATCACAGCATAGATTTTAGTTCTGCTTTTAATCTTTCTGCATCAGCTCCTCTAAATGTTTGTGCATTTGCCAAGAAGTATCTAACAATATCTCCTGCAGTATTATAAAAATACATAGCATTCGGATCTGAAGTATCAAGCGTTAGCATTGCCTCTAAATAAGGCACCGCACCAAAATATACATTAAGCCATGTTGACTTTATATCTTTGGCTATTCGCTGAAAGGTTCTTTTCTTGTCCATTTTATTATCTTTATTTAGATACGCAAATATACTAATTTTCTCCGAGAATAGAAAATTTTTTCATTATAAAATGCACTCACTTAACACTTCTTAACTTGGCCAGATTTTATTGCTCTTCTGGATATTCTATTTGCAGTAATTCTTTGCAAAATTGAATAACTTGCTCATAGTTATTATACACAGTTTGAGTAATAATTCTCCGCTGAAGTATTGTTAGCTTATTTTTAATAATAAATTTATTTATGTTAAGAGAGAGAGTTTTATCATTGCATCTTCTTTTATCTCCTAACTGAATAGCTAACTGAGCATAATGAATACATTTCTTTATATCCTGCGCTCCATTTTTAGCTTTATACCTGCTAATATATTTTATAATACATCCTTGTATAAAAGAGCATCTTAAAGCAGTTATAAGCTCTATTGGTTGCATAGCCATATCTTTATAATGGTTACCACCTATTTATACATCTGTTGCTTTCATATCAATATATTTTACGTTTATGATTATCTGGTATATACCCGTTTGCCACTCTCAATTCATCCATAAACATAACAGAGTTGTAATGCTTAGGAAATTCTTTTATCACCTTAAAGCTTGCTGTTTTGTCTTTCACAAAGCTATTATCTACAGGCTCTACATATCCAAGCTTTACAATCTTATAAAGATATGCGGTTTCTGAGTTTCTACCTGGCTCTTTACCAAGCAGAATTTCTTTTGAACTTACTACTTTGCCAACATTATCGTTAACAAATTTTATCATTTCCGGAAATACCGGAGCTTGTTTTCCATTACGTCCCATATTACATAAATTTTTTATATTTGTCAATTTTTGCTTTTATGCTATCCATTAAGGCATTTTGCTTTTTATCTTTTGCTTTAAGTGCTCTGATTACATCTTCATCATGAGTGCCTTGCAATATCAAATGATTTATAACAACATGATTTTGCTGTCCTTGTCGATATAATCGAGCATTAAACTGCTGATATAATTCAAGACTCCATGTTTGCCCAAACCAAACTATTATACTGCCTCCTGCTTGAAGATTAAGCCCATGACCTGCTGACGCTGGATGCGCTAACATAACTTGTATTTTACCAGCATTCCAGTCTTCAATATCTTTATTGTTTTTAAGCTCTCTTGGCTTATATTTTTTAAGATATTCCACGATTCTATCCCTATCGAATTGATAGGTCCATGCTACAAGCACAGATTGGCCATTTGCATCTTCAATTATCTCCTTAAGAGCTTCAAGCTTAATATCATGAATTGGAAATACATTTCTTTCTTCATCATATATAGCTCCATTGGCAAACTGAAGTAATTTATTTGAAAGGGCAGCAGCATTGACTACATTTACTTCCACAGGCTTTTCAACAAATGCTGAATTGCCATTTTCGTCTTCTCGCTCAACCGTTTCAGTAGCGCTTATTAAGTCAAGCACTTTATTTTTTTCAAAGTCATCGTATTGCTTCTTTAGAGCTTCAGGCATTCTAAGCTTTATATAGTTATCTGTCCTAAACGGCATTTCAAGATAATCATCGGCTTTCATGCTTATGCAAATGTCCTCTATTTTCTTATGTATTAGATATTCTGAGTCACTCATCAATTCGTATGAATATACGACATGACCATTCGTTTGACCTGGCCGAAAATACCTTTCTCTATATCTGGACATTGTCTTTTCAAGGCGCTCGCCTCTATCCATAAGATATATTTGAGGCCACAAATCAATAAGTCCATTTGGAGCAGGTGTACCAGTTAGTCCTACTAGCCTTTTAAGATAAGGCCTTGCACCACGTAATGCCTTAAAACGCTCTGATTTATAAGACTTAAAACTGCTAAGCTCATCAACTACTACCATATCAAAAGGTAATTTGCCTCCGCCATACAAAGCACAAAGCCATGCAACATTATCTCTTGATATGATATAAATATCAGCTTTTGTTTCCATAACGGCTGCTATTCGCTGTTTAGCAGTACCTATAATCTTAGAAAAGCGCAAATGCTTTGTATGTTCCCATTTCTCTGCTTCTTCTTGCCAAACTGACTCAGCCACTCGTTTTGGAGCTATAACTAATACAGAATTAACTTCACAATAATCAAACATCAAATAATTTATAGCAGTAAGAGTTGATACGGTTTTGCCAAGGCCCATATCTACAAATACACCGCAAAATGGATGCTCGATTATATGCTGCACGCAAGCTAATTGGTATTTATGTAAATCTACCTCTTTCAACATAGTATAAAGTCTTTTGAATATGGAAGCTCTTCTATAAATTTACAGAATTGTTTCCATTCTGGTAATCTGTGATGCTCACGTTGCCTATATATTTCGCGTAAACATTGTGCACTATACAAGTCAATCGCTCTTTGTTCTTTGCCCATAGGAATATCGGCTTTCGCCTTTTGTAGTTCTTCGTTGCTAAGTCCTTTGCAGTCTATGTGCATAGTGCTTTCGCATGATAAACGCTCTCTGCCAATACGATACGTTTCCATTTCACGCCACCAATATATTGGAGCTTTTATTTCAAGCCAATATATTACGCCTCTTGTTACTTTTGCATGTTCAGGACCTGCATGGACAAGCTTTGCAATTAAAGCATTGTCTTTGTCTCTATCTGAGCTCATTCCTTTTCCAAATGGTAAATGGAGAGCTTTATATACTGGAACTACTCCGGCTACTTCTAGTAATTTAATTTCCATATATAATGCTATCTATAAACTGTTCAACGCCTTCAACTGAGTCAATTACTTCTACTCTGAAGCCAAGAGCTCTAAGCTTTTTGTGCATATAGGCTTGTATGCGTCTTGGCTTTTGACCTGTGGTCTTAGTTTCCACAAATGCCACTTTATGGTTAGGAAATAAACAGAGCCTATCAGGTAGACCTATCAGTTGGTCACATAATAACTTTATGCACATGCCATTATTTATTTTGACAAGCTCCACTAATTTCCGTTCTACTAGTTTCTCACTATCTATCTGCTTCATACCCGTATTAACAAAATATCATATTCACGCGCATCTATATTTAGAATAACTTTTGCTACTCTAAATAACTGGTTATTATACGTAACATATTCTCCTCTCATAGGTATATGCTCTATATTTCTAGAGACAAGTAGCGCCTTATTTCTATGGTCTCCAGATATAACTTTGAAAAAATTTACTATCATAATAAGCTATCTTTACGTTTGTAATACTTTTGTTTACCGTATATGGAGAAATTCTTAGTTGAGTTTACATATTCCCAATCACTAAGTGACCTAAGAATTTCATTTATTTCACGTGTTTTATATCTATCCATATCTGTTTTATCTTTGCCAAGGCACTCACACCATACTTCAGCAATGCAGACAAAGTCTTTTTGTACTGTACCGTTTTTAGACAATGGGTCTTCAAGCCAACGTCTTCTGTCGTACAGGTCTATTTTATCCCAATCATCTGGAAATTTAGTATTAAGATATTCTTCAATAATACCTTTTCGCTCATCTGCTTCTGAGTGTTTATGTTGCTCAATCTTAGCAATTATATCTTCATCACCAACGAGGTATAAAGGCTCTTTTGCTAAATATAACTGATATGCTTCAGCCCATATTTGATTTACTTCATCTTGCGTAAGGTCATCGCTTACAGATTTTGTGGCATATTCTGGCCTTACATCTATAGGCATAAATCGCCTATTTCCTGTCGGGTCTCGTAAGAAATCTTTGTTGTTAGTAGTACCAAAAAATACACATTGACGCTTATACGTTTCTACTGTTCTACCATACGCCGGCCTGAACATATCTTCTCTTTTTGATATGTAGTGCTTGATTGACTCTACTTCTGCTTTCTTAAGGCCTGAAAGTTCTGCCATTTCAATCAGCCACGCCCCTTGTATCTGTTCAAATGACTCCTTGCCCTGCACAGTCGTGAATGTATCTGAGAACCATTCCATGCCGAGCTTTTTAACGAAAGTACTTTTATACGTTCCCTGTTCTCCAACCAATATGAGTGCTGTGTCGAACTTAATACCTGGCTCAAAAACTCTGGCAACAGCCGCCGCCAACGTCTTCCTAATGGCGGCTCTAGTATAAGCGTTATCTTCTGCTCCAAAATAATCAATCAATAATGTATTAACTCTCGGTATGCCATCCCACTTTTGAGCACGTATATACTCTCTTATCGGATGGAACTTTTTCTTTTCAAATTCAAGCGCAAGTGCATCATCCACTTTTTGACTTGACACAATGCCATAAACACACTCAATGTAATTACGAACACCAGAATAGTCAACATCACGAAGAGGCTCCACAGTATCGACTTTACGCCATGGTAACGAACGTGTAACATATCTTTTATTATCAAAAATGTTTAGCTTAAATACATCTTTTAAGAATTGGTCATGCTGAATTATTATATTCAAGTTGTTGGCTGAATTATCATATTCGCCTTTTGTATTAGCGTCAAGCTCTTCTGTCCATGAAGTATCATATTCTTCAGGAACTTCTGCTTTTGCTTCTTCTGCAAACTCGAATTTAGCTTCAGCAAACTTTTCTTCAGCAATATGCTTTTTTGTTGTAGAGTCCTTAGAGGCAAATTCTTCCATTGCCTTAAAGCTCTTTTTATCTTTGTCTTCTTTTTCTTTGCCTGTATCTAAATGGCCAAATTTATGTATGCGAACTAAGTCAAATGCATTACATAGTCTACCTCCAGCAGGGTCTGTTCCATGATGAGAATATGCAAATTTATCATCATAGACTATTAAGCCCGCAGCTGTAGAACCATTTATATACGTATATCGCCCTTCTCCAGCTGGCGTATATACATCTGAAAGAAAAGTCTCAATAGCTTCTTGTATAGTATAAGTACGGCAGAAAACACCAATTATGCCTTTTTTATCTTCTGGGTCCTCTTGCTTTTTGATAGCTTGCATTATTACATCTGTGCTATCTGTAGCAGTTGGCCATTCACTCGTATCATGCCAATCATTATATAGCCCAAGAATATAATCAGCTTCAAGGAAAGGTCCGTCTTGAAATTCAAAGTAGTACTCCATGCCTAATGATACAGACGGCCAGAACATAAGTCTATTTACATCAAAAGTCGACTGGTCAAACAAATCAATGTTTAGGTCTCCAGCGACTTTTCGGGCAATAGCTTGATATTCTTCTTGCGATACTTCTCTATCAAGTGGAATTATCAATCTGTGCCTTGGTTTTTCTGGGCATGACTTATGAGTTGAGTGTATAACTGCCGCACAATCAAAAAGCATTTGGAAGTCCCACCAAAAGTTCTCATGAGAAAAGTCAATGTCTAAGGTTATAAGCTGCCTGTATAAGACATTTGTTTTTTCACGCTTACCATTAGTAAGAAAACCTCCTACGAAGCCTCCTACGTCTTTTATCTTGCTTTGCTCTTCTTTTGTGGCATTTATAAACTGCTTATATGTTTCAGCGGTTACTACTGGAGTAGCTAGCTTTTGAACTAAATCGCTCCAAGTTATTTTAGTATTTTTCCATATTTTACTTGAAACATTTAGTCCAACTGCTATGCTTAAATTTCCATCATATTCTAATTTACCTACTTGCATAAACTATTACTTTTGATAAAAGTCCATAACACCACCATCAGCATTAAGTGGCAAATCATAAGCCCATGAAGGAGGAGTGGACATTATCTTAACCAAATTATCATACCATAACTGAGCATTCTCTTCTGGAACCTCTGTTATAACTTCATCGTGTATTGAACCCACAATTCCATATCCAGCTTTTTCCATTCTAAGCATAGCATCACCTAACAGATCTCTTGATACAGCTTGAACTATATTTTCTGTTAGTTTGCCGCCGTAGGTGTCTATGCTTATCCATTGTTTTGTTGTCTGGTCGATACCTCTATAGCACAAACTTCGAATTGGAACTGTAGAACGGCCTATTTTCTTATCTTTGAATTCAGGCTTATAATAAAATAGTTTTCTGCCTACAGGCAATTCTATTGTCATAAATTCACCGTCACAATCAAATATAACATTTTTACTAGTGCACTTAACGGCTCTGTGGTATCTTACTGCTTCTTTAGAAGCCTCATCAATCTCTTTCCACATATCAACTATATTAGGATTGGCCATGCGCCATTTTCGTACGAGCGACATCATTTCTATGTCTGAAAGACCCATTTTATCACCGCCCATGCGCTTTAATGCGCCAAGACCTCCTTCATAGCCTAATGCTAATTCGGATATTTTTGACTTGTCGCGAAGCACTGAGCCTTTTTTAATTTCAGACTTTGGTACTCCAAACATCTTTTCTCCAGTTGCTTCATAAATCTTACCGTCACCGTGAAATACATCTAATCGCCACTTTTCATCAGCGAGCCAAGATATAACTCTTGCTTCGATAGCTGAAAAGTCAGCAACTGCGTATTTCATACCTTGTGGTGGTATAAGAGCTGTTCTTACTAGCTGAGACAAAATATCTGCAACATCATCGTACATCATCTCAACCGACTCCCAATCACGCGCTCTAATCATTTCGCGCGGTACTTCTATATGTGATATATGATTTTTTGATAAATTCTGCAATTGCAATAGCCTACCTGCCCATCGTCCAGTTCTATTTGCACCATAGAATTGAAATGTACCACGGACTCTATGGTCTTTCATGGCGCAATTAAGCATAGCATAATACTTCTTAATAGACGTTTTTGAAAGCTTTTTGCGTATATTAAGCAACTCGATAACATCTGGATAATCTGCAAACTCTTTCATTAAATCAGGCATTGTTTCCTTTGAAAGTGACATAACAACACATCCTGTTGCCTTTTCAATCCATTGCCTAATTTGAACAGGCGAGTTTGGATTTTCAAGCCCTGTTAGCTGTTGAGCATGTTGCGTTAAGATAGAAGTATATGTGTTATCTACTGCGATAGCAGACTCTGCTAATTCCATATCAACCAAAATACCTCTATCGTTTATATTCTGGTCAAGCACATACATCTTGCGCTCAATATCAGGAATGATATATGCCTCTAATCTCTTAAATATCTCACGCTCTGCAAGTACGTCATACTTGTTATATTCCTTATACATTTCCCACTTTTCAGGAGCATGCTCAGGATAATTCCGAGTACGCATGCCATTAACTCGAGTTGCTTTGCATGGGCATGAGAAGTATTTAATAAGCGCTTTACCAGTATCTAGCTTTTTATCTGTAAGATTAAGAGCCTTTGATACTTCGTCCAAAGAAAGTGGTAAACCACAATACGCAGCTTTTACAGAAGTACAATACCACTGTTCTGCTGGAACATCATATCCTATACGCTTAAAGCTCAAGCGCTCAAATACTGCATTATGTGCCACTTTTACACAATCCGGGTCAAGCAAAGCTTCTTCAAACTCTTCAGGCATTTCTTCACCTTGAGCCAAATCTACTATCTTTACCGGGTTGTCATTCAAAGCATATCCTATTATAAGAATTTCAAAGTCTGGTGACTCAATATACTTATAAGCTCCAGACTCTTTAATATCTACAGATGAATATGTTTCAACGTCTATAAAAAGACTTTTTGCCATTATATTTCATTTATGTATTATAATAGGAGTATAGGCGGGACTCGAACCTGCATAACAGGCAACAAATCAATGCTACTCTGTGGTTTTACCATTAAACTACTATACTCATTGATGCAGAGAGGAAATTACATCATATCGTCGTCATCCTGAACAGCATTATCTCCACCGAAATCTTCTTCAGCTGTTGAGCCACCAGCCAACATCTCTCCATCTTCGAGCTTCTGGAGATTGCTCAATCCAGCAGCAATACCTTTGGATGAAACATTGAAAGCATAGAAGTTGATTGAAGCGCGACCATAACAACCTGAATAGAACTCGTCTCTGCTCATGACTGGATTGAGTGAGCGGTCCACAATGCTCGGCTGACGCATCGAGTTTGCATTGATGAAATAGTGGCCCTCAAATGCTGGGTCATCCGGACGTTCTTCATCGCCATCACGCAGAGGCAATTTGAGATTTGCTGGAATACGGCCATTCTTATCTGCGAGCTTTGCCTTACCTACTTCCTTTGCAGCTTCTATGGCTTTCTTAATTTTGTCAATAGTAGCCGTATCGCTCTTAGGAATAAGAACGCAGACATTGTACTTAGGAGTATCGCCCTCATTCATAGCTGTGGGCTCGAACACGTTTACATAGCAAAATCTTACTTTACCAGTTACAACCTTGGTTGAATTTACTTGATTACTCATTGTCTTTTAATTTAAGTTGTTATTATTCTTTGAAATCTAGTTGTGCTTGAGCATATCCCATTGCTGGTCTCTTGTCTTCAAGAGGTACAAGAGTAGGTTTGCCTTGTTGCTTGATAACCACATCTGAGAGTATTTCCTCAAAACGCTTTTTGCCTACTAACTTCTCAATAGAAGTAATCGGTTTAAGCTTCATATTGAAAATCTCATCTTCTGAAAGTTCAGGGCAACGTGCAAAAATTGTATTAGAAGCTTGGTCTTCGTCAACCCATTTGCGTCGACTAATTCCTTCAACTAATTTAAGCCCCGGCCATTGCTTATTCTCGTTAATCGCTTTAGTTTGTGCATATTCTGCTATTGAATTAGCCCATTCTACAAGCTTAGGCACACGCTTAACTATATCAGCAATCTCATCATCGGTTAACAACTCTGGGTCTGCAAATTCATGTTGTGCAATTTCGAGTTGTTGCTCATAAAGCTTACGACACTGATTACGCACAGCACAAAATCTGCACCAAGCTCCAGCATTGAGTTCTCCTTTACCTTCAAAAGCAAGTTCAGCTCTTGGCCTAAGCTCCTCTTCTGCCCATTTGCGGAGTTCTTCCACAGATATTTGCCATGAAGATATATTGTTGATGCGAGGTTGCACAATCGTCAATCGTACCTCAGATATATCATACATAGTATCATATTTCTGCAATGCTCCAAGACCATAAAGCATGAGTTGTTTATTCCATTCAGCATATACTGGAACACCTTTTCCGTACTTCAAGTCAATAACTTCCATGAGGTCGTCATTGATAATAACACAGTCAGCTGTTCCAAAGCTCTCTGGTATAAAGTCCGTCAAATCGAGTTTCTGCTCAATTTCCATGACAGCTAACGGATTTTCAGCTTTTGCTTCAGCTAATTGTTCTGAGCAATAATCCGTATAGATAGGTACAACTTCAAGCATTTCCTCACTGAACAAGTCATTTGCCATTATCTCTTCGAGCCTTTGGTCAAAGTCTTGTTCACTAATGCCGTTAAGTGTATCTTTTCTCAGGTAAAGTTCTGAGAGCTCATGAGCTAATGTACCTTCTTCTGCATATACTGAAGACTTCTTTTCTCCGTATTCATCTTCAAGCTTAGCAGATGGAGTACAATTCAGCCATCTTCCTGCTCCAGAAGCCGAGAGGAGTGCATGACTCCTCTGACTATGTTTCTGTGGTTTAGTACTACCTGTCGCTTGAGTCATATTCTTTTATCAATTTTGCCAAATAACAGCATCGAGTAGCACACTGAGCATAAAGCTTTGGATTTTCTCTGCGAAACTTCTGAGCTGCTTTTTGCAATTTCTTTGTACTCGACATAATTACAGTGACTCTAAGAAGTTATACATTTCATCATACTTAGCCGGGTCAAGCTTTGTTACACTCGGAGCCCCAAGTTCATTGAGTTTTTGCTTGATTACGTCGCGATGCTCATTGACCTTCTTTGCAAGCACTCCGCGAACATCCTCAATGCTCTTAGAGGCAGAAGAAGCAGCCGGAGCAGCAGGTGCTGAAGGAGCAGGCTCGGCAGCGCTCTGAGTCTGGGCAGGTGCCGCAGGCTGGGGAGTAGGTTTTGCGGGAGCTGGCTTTGCTAGCGCAGCAGGAGCTGGCTTTGCTAGCGCAGCAGGAGCAGGTTTAGAAACTGAAGCGGCTACTTGAGCTCCACTTGGAACTCCTGCTGCAAACAATGAAGTTAAAAACTTCTGTGTATTTTCAGACAGGTTTACACTAACCTCAACAGAAATTTTAATGGTTTCCATTTTCGTAATTTTTAATGAAGTTATCTAAATAGTTAATAAACTCGTTTACTGTCATATCTGGTACATTTGAGAGCTTTTGATGGATAAGCTCATTATTCTTATATATAGATACGTACACGCCTTTATAATTCAGCTTTACTTTATATTCGCCTTTCAGCATCGTTAGGCATCCATCTTCAGATGAACCTTTCCAAGTATTTGCTGAAAACAAATCAGTTACTAACACGCCAATATGATTGGCCAATCGCTCTAACTGTATAACATCCAAATTGGCTTCGCCCTTTAACACACGGTCAAATGCCTGTTTCGGATATTTAACAGTAGGAAATAACACTTTCGCTAAATCTTCCGTACTTAGCTTGTAGTGCTCAATTACATTACCTATATTAAATTGTTCCATATTTTGGTGAATTTTATTATCTTATTTTCGATATGCAAATATACAAACTTTCTCGAAAGAAAAAAAATTTTTCCATTATTTTTTGAGAATTTATTTGTTAAAAATAATTAAACAGTAATTTTAGTGCGGCTTTGAAATTGCTGTAAACAAAGAAACAATAGAAACAATGCCCCTATATAGTTCAAACTTAATTTCTTAATTTCCGATTAACATTAATGTTAATAAGAAATATCAGCTTTTAATACGAAAAGATTTAATGAAATTATTGTTTCTTTGTTTACAGCATATATAAGTAATTGATTTTGAGCACTTTAGGCATAAACAATGACTTGTTTATATTGTTTCTATTGTTTACCGCTTTATGAAGTATTTTGCACACAGCCATATAATTACTAAGGCTATGGCGGTTATCAGGTATTCACCAATATTAATTTTTATCTTTTGCCATTTAGTAAGCTGAGCTTCTACAGGGTATGCAACTTGAATTGTATCAACTTTTTCTCGCCAGAGAGTATCATGCTTTTCTATGTATTTATACAAGTATTTATATTTACTGAGATACACGGTATCGCCTTTGTGCTCTACATAGATTGAATCTCTATGATATATGCTATCAATTTTGATCTGAGATAAGTAAGTAGTATCTCTTTTCGTTGTTTCCACGGGTACATATTGAATTGACTTACAGCTATATAATATAGTGGCTAAAAATATAAGCGTAATTATTCTCGCTAATTCTCGCATAATCTTTGAGTTTTATTTGTTATTATTCATATTTAATATAAAAACCATTCTCGCAATAATTTCTTATACGCGAGAATGGTTTTTATGTGCTTCAGAGGTCTTTATACTCGTACTTAGCATCAAAGCTGGGGCACGCCTTAGCTGCAAATTCTCTGTGTCCATGAATAGTAGCATTTGGGTATTTTGCCTTTAAGCTTTTCAGCAATTCGAGTAAAGATTGCTTTTGAGCCTCAGTGCGTGTATCTTTAGGAGTTTTACCGTCTTTAGCAACGCCTCCTACATAGCATACTCCTATAGAGTTTGCATTTTGACCTGAGCAGTGGGCTCCAACTACACTTTCATCTCTGCCTTTATGAACAGAGCCATCGAGCTCAACCACATAATGATAACCAATATCTTTCCAATGATTACCATTCACATGCCAATCTCGTATGGTCTCAGTTTTAACATCTTGCCATTCAGGAGTAGCAGAGCAGTGAACTATTATTTTATCAATCTTTCTCATACTTTACCTTGTGCAATAAGTTCATAGAATAATTCAGCTAAATAGCCACCTCCCCGTTGCAAGCACTGCTCATCAATGTCTTTCAAGATTTTAGCAGTATCAGACAAATCAATCGAAGAATTCTCACCTGTAAAAGTATTACCCTGTTTATCTTTTACAGTGACTGAGAAGTTAGCAGGCAAAGAAGTATAGCCTACATCTTTTTTTGCCTCAAGCATTAAGCGATTCATCTTTTGCAGATTAACCGTTAATTTTGTTTTGTCTGAGCCTACAGACCATTCTCCATTTCCTGCTTGACTTATATTTGTAAAATTTGCTGCTGGAGAAAAAGTAAGTTCTGAAGCACTTACAAAATCTTCAGGAGCATTATCTTTTGCAAAATCTATGATAACCCAAGGCAAGCTAGGCTTGCTTGCTTCATAGTCATATTGTTCGCGATATTTTTCATCTACATACTTATCGTATTCGTACTCATTACGTACGATATTTACACTAATTCCCTGTAGTTTCATTTTCCTTTTTATTTAATAATAATAATTGGCTTATTTTATCTAAAATCTCATGGCCTTGCTCTGCTGTAGTAGCTTGTACAATTTGCTTAACAATATCAGGCACATCTGCGGCATGAGCTTTTCTACGTTTACTATTTTCCATAACAGATTTACCTTCTATTAATAGAACTGCTATGGCGCAAAGAATTGTAGCAAAAGGCAGTATATAAAATGACAATAAACTTCCTAACGCATCAATCATAAAAGTAAACATCAATACGCGAGCATAGTCTCCGATTTTTACTATAGTACGTCTAAAACCATGAGACATAAGCTTTTCGCCTAATATTTTGGCTGTTAATGTGCCACTCCAAAAATCAACTATACATGCCATTGTAGCAAATAGCCAGCAAACAATAATTATACCAACTCTAACGGTGATAAAGAACCTTAGCTCATCAAAGTTCTTGGCTTCAATTAGTTCTAACATATTATACGAATTTTTCCCAGTCCAACTTGATTGCTTTTCCGATTGCGTCAGCAGTCCATCTGCAGAAAATCATGCCATCATACCCATCTGGGTCATTGGCTACTTTATGAGCATACCCTTAAGCATGCAGCCTCATCTTTCAGAGGGTCTGGATAAAAATCTGCATAAGCCATATTAGCCGCATAGGTAACATCACCTGTTGTCACTTTGCCAGGAATGCTCAATCCTAAACTTTCCATAGACTTTTTGACTTGAGAAGTTGTCCATGTGTGCTGTTGGCCATTTGCATTTTCCATCATTTTACTTACATGCTCTGCAAGTGCATCTGTAAAATGATAGCCATATTTTTTTACATATTCTGAATATCCTTTAGCAGACATAAGCGCATTTGCTGTCTGCTCGTAAGGTAAATCGAATTTGACCTTATGCTCACCATGAGGAGTAGCTATTCTGCTTTCTACTACTACATCCTCTTCATCTTCGTGCTTCTTATCATGGTCGCACGTATGATGCTTTACTATGATACACTTTAATCTGTGTCCCATAACTTTTAGCTTTCAAATTTTTTGATGAAATTCTCCATCATTTCCTGCTGCTTTTTCATGAGTTCTTTCATTTCACCGATAGAACCTTCAATCTTGCCGAAGCGCTGCTCTGTTTCTTGCCTTTCCTTATACATAGGACTAAGTTCTGCGAGTAATGAAAGAGCTTTGTCAATGATGTTTTGAGCTTTAGAAGCAGAAGCCAAAACCTGTTCAGCATTTGCCTTTTGAGCTTCGACTTCGCTCGTCAATCCAGATTTTTCTGTTGACAGAACAAGATGTCCAGCATAGGTAACTGAGTGGCTTTCAGGAATAGCGTAAGTTGCCATTTTTCCATTGGCCTCTATAGTAACATCTACTACCATCTCTGTTTTGCCAGTCTCCTGGTTCATTTCTAATCGAGGAAACGATACCTGAGTGGCTTTGCCTTGAATAAGGCTAAATTCCTGTGTATCAAGAATGTATACAGGATAATTCTGCTTTATATCTTTGAATAACAACATATAGCTTATCTTTTTGAATTGTTAATAAAAAAGAGGGCACTCAGAGAAGTATAAAACTTCCCCTAAGTACCCTCAATTTCAATTAGGCCGCTGGTGCAGCTGCTGGAGCGATTGTTACTGTCAGTGAACTATATATAGCCAGACAATTAGAACTACCACAAGAAACATTAGCCAATCGTTGAGTTTGCCCCTCAGCCGATAATACAACGTTTGTAGGCAATCCAGTTTGTTCTTGGAATGCGGCCATCGGGCCCCAATCATCTCTACGGTTATTATCGTTTGCCAGGATGGCTGCTGCTAGAGCGTTGCCATTGTCGCCTCTATCACAACAATAGATTTTTTCTATAACTTCTCCCATAATTTTGAAGAATTTAGAAAGTTATTAAACAATAAAAGTTAATTATAATTAAGCCTCTCTAAAAAAGGCATAATTTCTTATTTTAGATATTAGTAAAGAATTTTTTATGTATTATTGTGTTTTTATTTTTCAAACTTATTATATTGATCTAAGTCCTGGGATTGCATTAATAACAGCCATAGCTATTACATAATCTCCTGCACCTCTTTGTGGGTGTACTTTATCTCCACCAATCAATCCACTATACCAATCTGTAGAAATATCAGCTCCAACAGCTTTATTAATATCTACATATTTATAGCCGCTGCTTTTTACAATTTCATTCTTGAATGTGTGATTTATTGTAGGTGTATTCGGTATTGTAGAAAGTATCAGCTCTACGTTATATTTATAGCAGATACCTTCTAATTCTTCCAATGAATTTTTCCAATTAGTATTCACTGATTTTGCTGTATCGGCATCATTCATACCCACAGCCCAGTATATTATTTTAGGAATACCGATAATACCTATCATTTTTTTCAATGACTGTATCGCTTGAACAGAAGTTCTTCCACTAAAAGCATCAAATAATGAATTGTTATAGCCTAATTCTTTAAGTTTTGCAGGTATATAGTCAAAATAAGAATCACCAAATGACCATATATCTTTTGAAAAATCGGAACAAGTATAAGATAGCTTAATATCGGTTAGATTACTACTTTCAGCTTCTAGCATAACATTGTCTCTGCAGCCTAAGAAAGAAATATTATCTTTTTTAAACATGCCACCTAATGTTCTAATAATAATTGTTGCAGTATTATTATCGTTTTGTCTTATAATGCATTGAACAAATGAGTTAAATGTCAAGCCGTGAGGGATAGTTTCTGATAATTGAGGTATAGAATTATAAGTATAGATATTTGTGTCATCAATTTCAACTATTCCTGCAGCATATAATATTTTACCATGCGAGAGTGTTATTTTTCCGATTTCACCTAACCTTGCAGTCAATGAAATAGTTTGATTAAACTTAACATTAGGTACATTATCTATAGCTAAAGAGCCTGTTGTTAATGCAGATATTTCTTTATTATATATTCTGTTTTTATGGAAGTTTTCTTCATGGTTAGATAAAATGGATATATAGGGCTCATATTCCATAACCTCACTACCCCAATTAACCATTGATCCATCAACAACTAATTCACTTACATAATCTGTAAACTGAATATATTGACAACTTGTAGGAATATCAAGTGTATCTCCAGCTCTTTTATCAGGAATTGTCAATATTTCGACAAAATCAGCATCAAGAAAGGAAACTATCAAGTAATAGTTTTTTGCTCTTTTTGATATAGTAAGCTGGCTATAGTTTTCATCTCTTTTTATTACTACAGGGCATTTTACTTTTTTATCATGCGTTAATGTATCAAGATACTTAAATTTTTGGTTATATATATTTTTCCCAATTGGTATATCTACTATTCTAGTAAAATTATCTGCATTATTAAACGGGGTACAAAGAAAATATGCGCTATTATCATTAACTTGCTCTGTTGTAGCAGTACAAATAACATATCTTGTATTTTCCGGTATATCTTCTACAGGTATTATATGCAATATTTCTTCAGCAGTATCGATATTGCTTATACCGGATATATACTTTTTATCAGCATCATAGTAAGATATAACATTTGTATATTGATTAGCGCTATCGCCTAAATACATTATCGGACAGCTCTTATCTATCTTAATATAACCTGTATATCTGAATGATTCGGGTGCCTGAGTAGTATTTATATTGCCACTTACACTTACAAAACCTTTATTTTTAAAAGCAAATTGAATGCCTGCATTTTTAGCATAAGCATTAAAATATTCTTTATTTATAACGGCCTGCATAAAATAAGAGTCATAAGGTTCATAGCCCATGACCTCACTGCCCCAATTAACCATTGATTTACTATCAGCTTTCAATTCTTTTCCATAATCAGAAAATCCGATGTACTCGCAGGTTGATGGAATATCTATTGTGCCATTAAACTTATTTTTAACAGAACCTATTAATATGTTATCAACATCATAAAAATGTATAGCTAGATAATTGTTTGCATACCTTTTTGATATTGTAAGAGTATTATAATTTCTATCTCTCTTTATATGAATAGGCATATCATATAAAGTACTATCTAGTAAATTATTTATATTAATACTATATAAAGGACAGTATATGTTATTTCCTTTAGGTGTATCAACAAATCTATGTATATTTTGTTCCATAAAAGGATGGTATGCAACAAAACTATCCGCATTACTAGTTTCATCGCATACAATTATGTACCTTGTTGTTTCTGGGATACTATCTGGCAGTATTGTGTTGACAGTTCTCTTTGTTTCTGTATTACTTAATCCGCTTATAAACTTTTTATCTGCATCATAAAAACAAATATAATTAAGGTATTTATTTGCTGTGTCAGCTTTTAGCACAATAGGATAATTAATATCTATTTTTAAATATCCTGTGTGCTTAAATTTTCCTGGTAGGCTTGTAAGAATTCTACCGTCAAAATATAAATATCCATCGTTATTAAAATTACTTACATTAGATATTAAACTCTCTATTTCAGAGAGTTGTTGTTGTGTGACAAGTTCAGTGGTCTTTTTAACCCAGCTTCCTCTCCATTCTAGAATAGCAGCTTCTCCAGTTGCTATTTCTACGCCATTAAAATTAGCATATATTCCTGCCTCTGCGGCCAAATAGAACACAGGCCCGTCAGGACTACCTGGATTAGTCGTTGGGGTTGCTATACCTGCAAATGTGGCATTTTGTCCTACGTTGCTTATAATAGAATTTAGAACATTTTGTAAAACCTGCCCTGTTATCTCTCGGTTGCCATTAGTCTTTATTACTTCTGCAATACTTGCTTTTAAGTCGCTCCAATTTGCCATAACTATTCTATATTGAAATCGTTATTATAATCTTCGTTAAAATCACCGCCTACTAATTCGGGCTCATACCCACCTATATTAGCTATAACAGTATCAGTCTCAAATTCGCATTCAACTGCCGCTAAATCTCCTTGGTCTTGCCATTCAGGCTCCATACTGAATGTGGTTAAATCATAGGTTTGCAATTTACTCGTGATTTGTTTGTTTTCACATAGCCTTACAATCCTAAGAGCATCACATAGATATTCAGGAGCTATAAATGTGAACTTATAAATCTTTTTACTTACTTGGCTCTCAATAAAAGTATAGCCCATCCGCTCAGTGGCTTCTTCTTCAAAATCATATTCAGGCTTACCAATCTGTGCATTCAAATAGCACCTAAATTTGAAATTATCAGAAAAGTCTACTATGCCATTTTTAAGTTCAAAGTTATATGAATTGTAATACTCAAGAAGTAAATAGTCGTCTACTTTATTAGTTACAGTGAATATATCAGAATATACGGTTCCTAAACCTGATATTGAAATGGCTAAATAATACAAACCTTCATGCTTTATTTCAACTATAGGAAGAGTACCAGGATATTTAAGAAGCTTAAAGTTAGTATATGACTTAATAACTAAGCCATTTTCTTTCATACTCGTTGTTATAGTAGTATATGCCCCCGTATTGAAATTATACAATCTCACCCAATTTATAGCTGTTCCACTGGCAAGAACTACTTGAAAAGGCAATAACATATTCTTATAGGCTATTAGCGGATAAACCTGGCCAAAAGCATAATCTTTGCGATGATTTTGCAGTGCAAGATTATCGTAAAAAGGCAATGGCGATATGTTATTATTCACTAACTTCATACTGCTAATTTACAAATAAAAATCTATATAAGAAAATTTCTTAATAATTTTTAACATACAGCTTTATTGAGGCACATAAAGTAATCTTACTTTAGCATGGCGAGTATTTACATTGACAGAAATCTCATCTATTTTGCCATTTCCTATAGTGGTTTTAATCAATTCAAGTTCATCCAAATCTTCTTCAGTAGGAAATTCTATAGTATGCTTCATACACATTTTTACACCATTCGCATATAAATTTCCAAGCACATTACAGTCAAGATTTGATGCAGGCATATCATACATATAAAAGCGCACAAGATATGCCCAAGCTGCATAGAAATTCTGAATTACAGCATCATATGTATCACCGTTTTCATCTACCAACCGTGTTTCAACTATGGGCAATTCTAAAGAGGAGCCATTTTTAACAGGGCATAATAATGCAAAGCCATCATCTGAGAAATTAGATGGGTTAAATAGCATATAATCCACGTCAGATGAAAACTGGCTTATATTTATTTCTTCTGTTTTATCTTTCTGTATATAGTTAGATTTAACATCTATGGTTACTCCACCAAACAAATCAGTAACGTCATCCATCCAGCCAAATTCATATCGTTGGTTTAGGTCTGTTTTATCATATTCTACTTCTGATTGAAAATATGATGATGGCTTTTTGTTAAACTGGTCTACTAGTTTAGTAAAATCAAGCTGAACATTTGTATTATAAGAGTATGAGCCTCCTCTCATAAAGAAACTTATGTGTTCAATCTTAAATTTACCATCTTCTATATACCAATAACATCTAAAACAATCACGAAGCATTTTCATTATATCTTCTAATGATACTTCTGCTTTTTGAGCGGGCTGGTCATATTCACCTTTAAGTATATTTGTTTTTTGAGTTATGTGTACATAAAATCTTGCCATCGACATTGGTACGGTTGTATCATACAAAAAGCGACTATATTCGGCAGTTGCTTCATGCTGAAGAGTAGGGTCTATTTCTTTAAGCAAAGCCTTTATTGCTGCTGCTATAGAATAACTATCTTTAAGAGTATATTGCTTTCTTAGTCTTTGTTCAAATAAAGAATAATAGCTATCATATACAAACCACAATGAAGCATTAGCCCAAGAATTTCTACTAATAGGCAAAGGTCTGCCTATACCAGTGCTACTAGGAATAAATTCATTAGTAAAATACTGGTTATAGTCATTTAAGCCATATCTTGTAGGTTCATCTACTGCTCTAGAAGTACAGAAAAACATTCCGCCTGTTAGCCCAATACACTTTTTATAATTTCTGTTGTCTGTGACAAAGTCATCAGACGGCAAGTCGTATGTATTCTTTACACCTTCAGAGTCTTCTACAGAATCTACATCGCAAAGCAAACGCCTGTAGATATGATATACGAAAGGACTCTCTATAGTAAACGTATCATTTGAATTATTTACATTTACCATCTTAATATTCTCGATCCCTATATATTTATTGTCAGGGTCAGTAACAGCCCACTGCCTTTCTGATTGATACAGCAGGGTATTATCTGAATTTCTATATAAACGTATCCAATACATAGTAGAGCTTCCATCTGCTAATTCCATTTTGCACGTGTAACCTGGATTCCATTTACTCCAATATCCGTTTGTTCCAGCGTATACTCCATTAACATCAGAAATACTAGCATTTCTTATATAAAACTCATTTCCTGCTTTTATATAAGAAAAATAATACTTGTTTATCAAGTCATTATGGTTGTCGATTGCTTCATTTACGTCATCTTCCCAGTATATGCCACCAAAAAAATTAGATATTGAATTGGCACCTCTTACATAAACCTGCATTAAAGAACGTTTATGCAGGTTTATTCTTGATATGGCTGGAGCAAGTTTTATAAGGTCATAAGTATTTTCATATTTATTAACCACATCATTATATTCATCGAGAGCTGTTGTTTTAAGCTCACATGACTTTTTTTCATAGTCAAGCTTACAATCCGTTTTATTAAATTCACCTTTATAATACTCTATCCATTTACCAGAAGTCCTATTGTATTTATCTATAATAAGTATCATCTGGTCTTCTAGACTTGAATTGCGCACAAGCTCGTAATCACTCCCAAACAGATTTATTTTACCATCAAGTGAAATGCGGAAAAATTCTTGCCCACTTTCTTTAGCATATTTCTTATTAAGCTCTTTATAATGTGGATTTACTTCTACTTTATTACCACCATTCTTCGATATGTAAAATTTATATTTTGGAGGTATCATATCTTTAATTCTTTATAATTCGTTTAACATTTTTATGCTGAATAACTACTGTGCCGTTAGGTAGTGTATAATATTTAGTTTCGCTCTGTTTTCTAATACTTCGCACATCATCCTCTATTTTTGAAAGGTCCACGCTTCCATTAGAATTAAGAGAAATATTCAACCCATCTGAGCTAGCAAATGCATTAAGATATTTATCTTCAAATGTTCCTTTATTTAGACTATTAATAACATCTGGAAGTATCTTTTTGTATTTCCTAGTTCGCTTCTTACTTATAATAGCAAGTGCTTCTCCACCTTCGGCTCTCATTCTGCGCTTCTTCTTATTCTTTACGCCCAAATCAATATCATCACCAGATGCATGAGAGCCTCCTTCCAAGAACTCAAGACCTCCTTCTCCATATTCATCAGACTGGCTCGCTGTTACTTGTTTGGCTTTAATTTTAGCTACTGCAAATGATGTCCACATTGTAGCAATAGCAGCTAATGCGAGAGCTGGGCCAACAATAGGAATTGAAGAGAATGAACTCCACAAATTAGCAGATGCTGTGACAAGCGAAGATGCCTGAGTAACAGTGTTCAGTGCTTCTTGACGTTTTTGGGCTGCCTGCAGCATTTTTTGTTTTTCTTGCTGATTTTTCTTTTCTTGCTCTAATTCTTTTTTAGCAGTAGCTACGTTATTAGCATAGCCATTATTGCGAGCCTCAACCTCGGCATCATAAGCTTTTTGTGCGGCCTCTACTCGAGCTTCAGCTGCTTCTACAGCCTGTTCAGCTAATTCAACTTCGGCATCCATAATGGATTGAAGCTGTTCTATTACTATATTTACAGCATCTTTTAGGGCATCAATCTGGTCATCATCAAAGCCAAGTTTCTCAAGCAAAGTACCGTCTAAACCTTTTTTACCGATGTTTTTAATAAAGTCATCAAGCTCTGATAATTCACGGTCAATGCCTTTAACCGTGGCTTTAGCAGCATCAATCTGAGCTTGACTCCAATCTAGTCCACCAGCTTCTGCTAAACGTATTTGTTCTTGCCATCTAGCTTTTTCTTGTTCAAGCTTAAATCGAGTTATCTCAGTTTCACTGCGCTTAACTTCATTAAATACAGCTTCATCAAGAGCTTGTTGCTCATCGAAGCTTGACATATTAAAACTACCAACGGTAATAGCCTTTTGTTTATCAAAAGATGCATTTATAGCACTTGTAGGTTGTCTTTTAGCTTCTGGTAACTGAGCATTCTTAAGTAATGCTATTTGTCTTTCTACATCTAATCGCTTTAATGAATTGCTGAGTTCCTCATAAGAACCTTTTTTTGATACTTCACCTTCTAATTCTAACAACTCTAATAGCTGTTCAGCTTTTTGTATTTCTACATCTATATTGAGCAAATCTAGACTTAGAGTTAAGCCTTTTTGCTTGTTCTTTATAGCATTTTCTATATCATCTAGTGCTTTGATAGCCGTTTCTTTTTGGCTTTCTGTAAGCTTTTTATATTTTTCGTCTTGACCATTCAGTATTTTTTGGATTCTAGAATATTTATCGTTTAAATCAGCTATTTCTTGATTGAATGATGCAAAGGCTTCAACTCTGCGCTTCTTATTTTCATCCCTCTCAATCTCTGTACGGCTCTTTTGATATGCTTTTTCGGCTGCTAATGCCAGGTTATTTAGGCGGTCATCAGCGTCTCTTGGTGTACGACCTCTTTTATCTTTTTTGTGAGATTCTTCTAAGCCAATTTCTTTAAATAGATCATCTGCTTGGTCTTCATAAAATTTCCATACATTGAAATAGCTTTCAACTTCTTTTTCAAGAGCATCTGCATCTTTTTGTAAACTTTCTACATTTCTCTGCCTTTGCTTTTTTAATCTAGTCCCAAGTGACAAATCAGAGTCTGGTCCAGAAATGCCGCCCCATAAAGCTTTAAAGTAATTTATAGTTTTGTCGAAAAAGCCGTACTCACGCACTTTTTCAAGTTCAGCTTTATTTTCTGCAACTAATAGTTTTTGGTATTGCTGGGACACAACATTCAGCGCAGCTTCTGCTTTAGCTCTTGCTTTATATGCGGCCACTACAGATTCAGTATTATCTACAAAAGCATTATTGGCATCATTTATACTATCAATGGTGATGCCTAATTTACTGAACTCTTTTTCATTATCATTAATCCACTGTGTTTGTGCTTTTATATTATTCCCTAAATCTTTCCAATTTTCAGATAATCTTCTTAACACTGCTATCTGCTGGCCATAAGACCCTGTAGACCCTTTTCCTAGCTCATCATTTAAGTCCTCTAAAGCACCTTCAAAAGATTTAGCTGCATCTCTACCTGTTAACGTTTTATCAATCCATGTGATAATTTCTTTACCGTACATAGAAAATACGGTAAGTAATACAACCAAAGCGGTATTCCAGCTAAATAGTGATTTTACAACGGACTTTGTTATACTTATTTGCTCTTTTCCTTCAGCAGCCAATAATTCATTCTGCTTTCTTAGTCTGTTAATTTCATCAACTACCATAGGTATATTGTTTGATATACCTAAGAAGAATGTATTAAGTGATACAGCTGCAGCAGGTAATTCTCGTACTACTTGAGAAATAGAAATACCTAAGCCATCCCATGTTTTTTGGTAATGGCCTACAGACAATTTATAATTACCTGTTGCTTCTTGCAATTTTATCATTTGCTGATAAATTGCATTTGTCTCAGCTTCAAGCTTTTTACCAGAGTCAGCAGCTTCTCTCTCAGCTGCAGACATCTGATTAAGTCGTATTTTATTTAATGCATATTGAGCCGAAAGTCTATTATAAGAACCTTCTGCAGAATTAGCAATTGTAGCCTGTAATTGAGCAATCTGATTTGCTTCTCGTATTTGGGTTGAATAGAGTTTAAGCTGCTGATTTTCTTCTGACTGAGCATAGGCAAGTTTCTCTTGAGCCTGAGCTAATGGGTCTACTGTAGCTTTCTGCTGTTTTCTAGCAGAAGTAAGCTCAGCAATCTTAGCTTTTAACTCAAGTAATCTTTTACCTTCATCTGACTGTAAATAAGCTAATCTTTGCTCTGCCTTTTCTACTTCAGACAGAGTTTGGATATGAGGCTTCATTTGGTCATCAAGGGCCTTAATCTGATTTTTCAAATTAAGAATATCGTTGAGTAGCTGTTGCCCCATTTCGCTATCTGCTCTTTCAGCCGCAGTTAAAGACTTATATAGCTCAACTGTTTGCTTTAGGTCAGACTTAAGACGGTCATAAGAAGATATAGCTTGCTGGATATAACGCTGCTGTTCTACAGTTGCTCTATTAGCATCTAAAGTTTGTGCTTTAAGCCAAGCAATCTGTTTACCCGTATCAGATAAAGCTAATTTAAGCTCATTCTGAGCTCTTTCAAGTCTTGACGTAGATGCTGTTGATTCATCAATAGCTTTACGCCCTTCACTTGTAGCTCCACTAGCAGATTTAAGAGAATGCACAATCCTATCTGCACCTGCCCTGATAGCATTTACCATTGTCTCGTATGACTGATTGAGCTCGCCAAGTTGCTTGACAAGCTTTTCAATCGAGTCATCCGGCTCAATTATATCGCTATATTTTATCTTATCGTCTTCAGCCATAATTATTTCCTTTTATGCCGTTTAACACTCTTGCTTTCTGCTTCTAATTGCTGTTTTATATTGTCAACAGCATTATAGAATTGAAGTACTGTCATCTTTTTAGCATCCATACTTGTTTTTTGAGCTATCAAAAGGCAAGTACTTTCAAACTGCTTATCATATTTTATTTCAACAGACTCACTTCCTATGTATGATTTTGGAGAATGCATATTAAGCATTATCATATCTATGGTTTCTATCTGTTCAGAGTTATCTGTGTCATTTATCATAGAGTCCAACACAAGAAGTGTTCTTTGCTTTAACTTATCGTATGCATCTTTTTCCTTTGGATTTACAAAATCTCCTGGAAAGTACATTTCAAGTTCGGTGGTTACTTTTTTTTTAAGCCAAGTCAAAAAGTCTATAATCTTTGAATGCTTTATTTCTTTAAGCCTGGCCAATATATTTTTAAGTCCATCGTCTGACAAATCATTAACTTCTTCACCGTCTATGCTATGGATAAGAGCTGCAAAAGCTAAATACCTTGGTGAAATTTCGTTGTTCACCATATACATATTTTGCCTCATGTTTTGCAGTTCTTGCAAAGCTTTTTTGGCATTATTGCTTTTAATGAATTTAGCAACACGGGTTATATGGGCATCAATATCATCTGCATCTGAGCCAATTCCAGAGTCTATAAGCAAATACTTATTGTACTTCTGAAAATTTACAATAGGCATTTCATCTATGCTGTCATATACCCGTACGACTTTTTTATTTACTATCAGGTTTTTCATATCAAAATTCGCGTTATAGGGGTTGATATGATAGGAATAAATATAATACTCATCTCGTTAAAGAAAATAGCGAGAATGATAGCGAGAATAAGCGACGTCCAAAAACTTAAGCAAAAGTCACAATCGAATAATTGAGAAATAAGCTTAGGAGCTCTGGTAATTATCTCATCGCGCACACCGAGTTTTCCAATTAGCAAAATAGCAAATGCTGCTGCTAAGGCTATATATATTAAAGCCGAAAGCATTGCTATAAAATATACCGTTGACATAATTCTCTAGTTGTTAAAGTAAATTCAATTCGTATTCCTGCATAAGGGTACATGAAGAATTGTTTATCAATATCTTGTATACCTTCTCCTTTATAAGTATAGTTATTATAGATTTTCTCTATTGAATAACCTTTGTATATATTTTCAAAGCGCTCATATATATCATTTATAACAAGCTTACCAGTTGTAGTAATAAGACCTGGAGTAGTTAATACCCGCATAATTTCATCTTTTACTTCTTCTGTATGCATAACAGTTTCATCTTCATAAATGCTACTGAGGTCATACCAGAATATAATAGCCCCGCTGAAAGTATATTGTGGCAATGATTGAACTACTTCAGTAATCTTTTGTGGGTCATAAATATCAAACCATGAAAAATTGCCAAAGTTATCATTCGGTAAAAGTGACACATATTCTCCATTGCCGTTATACATCGCAGGATATATAAACTTATTACCATCTGGCCTATGTTCTACAAGCTTATACGCTCTACCAAATGCATAATTAAGCCACTTAAGTCTGTTCATAAGCGACTTTTGCATATCCTGTAATATCTTGTCAAGCAATACAGGGTCTTCCTTAAATCTTATTTGTACTGAGTTTTCCTTCATTTCCTTATTGCCTGTTTTAATCGTTTAACTAATTCTTTTCTTATGTGAGAACGAATTATTCTGGTAAAATTTTTATCTGTTAAGCGAAAAATCTCTTCACCATATTTCTCAATAAGTTCAGGTGTTTTTTCATCACTCGCAGTCACATAAAAACCTTCTGAGTCAAATACTACAAACATAGACTCGTGAAAAGCACCTGTATCTCGTAATGTGACCCTTGTAGTAGGCTGACCTTTTTTCTTTTTTATTTGTATGGTTTTAGGCTTATATGGCATATAATCCATTATCTTTTCACCTCTACCGTTGATACCACGACGATATAACTGGTCATCTGCTATAGCTGATACTATTACGTCTTCTTTGTCACGCACAATATCTTCTAATAGCATAGGCAAGCTATCCTTAAAACTTCGCAACCTATATTCCAGATTGCGGAGTGTCGCGTTATATCGTTTTACAGCCATGCTTATACAGTTCTATATTTAATGCCATCGTTTCGGCATGGCAAACATACTCTATCAATTCCAGAAGTACTCAGCTTAATGGCCTTGAAAGCCATATCTAGTTGATAGCTTAGGCCTGATTTTTTCATAGAAGAAGAGTCGCCATCTACTTCATATAGTATATCAAGTCGAGAAGCATTGATTGAATGCCTGTTTGTCCTTACGTTAGAGTTATATGCAAATTCGCGTAACATATCTACGGCTACCTGCTTAGCTATGACATCTTGGAACATCATTCTCTGCTCAACTATAAAGTCTGTAATATCACAGCTTACAGTAACTTCTAAGTTTAATCCGTAGTTATTATCATAGGTATATTGATTATTTTCAACATCCCATAAATGTAAACTTTCGTCTTCTGTATTTACAAGTTCTTCATTTACGAAGAATGGATGAATTTCAAGATACTTAGACCATGCCATCCAAGCAAGTAATTCTCTACGTGAGCATGAACCGCAAGGCTCTTTTGACCAGTCTTTATTTTTTCTAATAGCTTGACTTCCCTCTGGAAGTTCAGACTGAAAATAGCATAAATACCAACTTCCTCCTGCATCATTATCTTCACTTTGATATGGCAAATAGAGGTCATCGACTGTAAACCATTCAGCGCTATTATCTCGTATCTTATTAAGCTTTATAATCTTTACTGGAGCATCCATACTTGAATGCATAAGATACAAAATATATTCTCCAGCCTTAGTAAACTGAAGGCCTATTTTATTTATTTTTGCGGTTACACCTTTTGCTCTTACTGGTACAATTTCAAAGCCAACTAGGTTTTTCTTATTCTTTACAGTATCTACTAATCTACCTGTTCCATCAAACAAAGTACGACTTTCGCATAATGGCTTGTTTGTTCCTTCTGCCGTTTTTTCATTACAATATCTAGCAATAGCTTTTTGAATGCTTGCTTTTGTTTTGCTCTCAAGCCATTCAGAAAATAAATTGGTTTCAACCCAATACTCAGACTCAATATCGGGCTGTTTTCCTTGTGCTTTTTGAAGCGCTTTATATTGTGTTCCTTGATAATCAACTATATTGCCTTTGCTATATTCCTTTTCAGAATTGTATTCTGGAAAAGTGATATTCTTAAAGTCCGGAGCAATACATGACATATTCTGCAAAGTCAGCAAAGGATGAATTTGTTGAAAATATAAGCCACTTTCACTCACGGTTAAAGCATCAGATATTTTTAAGTCTGATGTATCATAATTCTGCTCCCATCCAATAAGGTGTAACAGCTTTTCTTGTATATCGTTGGCTCTAACCATAATTCTTAATTTTTAATGAGAAATAGGAGGCCACTATCGCCTAGTGGCTCAGTGTGCCTCCTACCAAAGCTAATAACAACTCAAAGATTTGCTATCGGTTTTTATCCAAAGTCGTTGTTAAAAATCATTGTTAAATGACCTTCATACTCCTGCGGCTGCTTCCTTAGTGTTAACAGGATTATCAGTAGTATTCATAACAACAACAGGCTTAGCATAAACTGCATCTTCACTCGATACATTGAATGCCAGAATAGGACTTGCCAAAGTGCTAGGTGCACTGTTATATGCAGTCAAGAAGGCCACGTCAACAGCAAAACCATAGTGCTCTTTACGAGTACGCGTCATATCAGCTGTAGCATCTCCTGCGATAGCATTGTAGTCACCTACAGAATCGTAGAAGTATGTGCCAACAGGCATATTCAACAGAGGCAAAGTAGCAATACCCCACTCATGACCGTCACCGGAAACAGTTCCGAGCAAGCAGTCACGCTCGAAGCGGGTCAACATTCCAAGAGAGCCAGCATTTACAGCATAACCTTGAGCATACTTACCTTCAGCAGCTGCAATGCTGTTTGTCAGGTGAACAATCTTAGTACCGAATTCATTCTGCTTGTTTACATCATTGTAAAGGCCGTGCTGCTGCAGTTTACGCATAATAGACTCAACACCGGGGTCACCTACAATGTGCAACTGGCCATAGAAGTCATTTGCTCCCATCATAACCTCAAGGTCACCAAATACGTTTTCACGTTCAGTCCACTTTGCGTTGATGGCATTAGAAGACCAGTCGTACAGCAGCGGGTTTTTCAAAACCTGCGTTTTGTTGGCTGCAAGAGTAGCAAGAGCGGCTTCATCAAGCTTTTTCGCAAAAGCGTAGATGTACTTCATCATCTTGGTTTCAAAGTCCTTCTGAATGCCAATTTCGTTGTTCATGTACATTGCCGGAGCAATAGTAAATCCCCATGCATAAGTGGCAAATGTGATTTGAACCATCTCAGAAGTGTTTTCACTGTTGGCGATTGTCAAGGTGCGAGTATCACCAATAGTAATATTAGCATCGTAGTTAATTACCGGAGTTTCCAGCGTGTTACCGATAGAGGTCCTTGCTTTTTGCTTCAGTTCCTCAGTGAGGATGCCAGTAGGGTCTTCAGACTGCACCATAAAAGCGTTCAGCGCACCGCATCTACTGGGGCGATACTCAAACTTATCAAGGTTAGAGTTCGCACGAATGTTCTGGATACGAGTTAAAACTAGACTCATAACTTTTAAGTTTTTTAATTGTTAATAATTATGCTATTATGGTGCATTACCCTTTTACGCCTCATAGCATTTTTTTTCGTTTATCTCTTAGGGCGTGCCATTTTATCTAATAGGCAAACTTGCCACATCGTTTTCAGTTCTCAGTTGCATTGACTGGTCTGCAAATTCCTGTGAGTCACGGGTTAAACCATTTGCGAGCAGATGTGCCTCAATAGCTTTATCAGCTTCAACTTGGCTCTTGATGCCAGACAAATCAAGTGTTCCACCTGTTCCGCCTGAACCGGACCCAAAGCCTTTTGTTCCACCTCCTGCCTGCTGACGACCTGTATCAATTACGTCTTTAAGCGATGTTTCCATTACAAGCTCTTGCATCGTATAAGGATTAAGATTGTTCTTCGGATTGTTAAGGATATTACCATCTGCACCGCGAATAACAAGTTTCTTTCCTCCTTGGCCGTCCTCTATGAAATCAGGAGTACCTTTTGCAAGGACTTCTGCTTTTGCAGCATTGAGCAGTGTCTTCTGAATAGGCTCAGTGATACCACTCTTAAACTTAAAACCTGCCGTAGCAGCTTGAAAAGCATAATCTACATGCGTATCTTTAATGGCCTTATCAAACTCTGCCTTTTTAGTATTGAACTCAGTTTCCTTTGTCTGAAGCTGAGTTTGAAGCTGAGTTACTTGAGCTTTAGCATCTTTCAGCTGTTGCTTCAAAGTTTCATCACCAGCTCCTTTTTCAAGCTTAGACTGGAGCCCTGCAACCTGTGCCTGAGCAGCAGTAAGCTGAGTTTGAATTGTTTTCACAGACTCTGCTTTAGTTTTGTACTCACCGAGTACGCGCTTAGCATAGTCATAACTCTTTTCACCATCTTTCTTTTTAATGCCTGTAATGCCAAGAATATCAGCATCATACTGACCGTGCAATGCACCAATTTTAGTACCAATAACGGTATTCTCATCATTTCTTGACATTTCAGCAATCGCATTCAGCTGGTCATCCGTAAGACCCGTTAAAGCTGAACTCTGTCGTAGCATCTCAATCGTTAACATAGCTTTGTGATATTTTTTTAATTCTTAGTTACAAGTTCTGCAGCATCTCCGTACGGGTCATGCAAAGCGGCCATAATAGTATAGCCAAGACTTTTGAAATTGTTCTTAAAAAGTTGCCACTCTGCGAATGTGAACATTTGAGTATATGCTGGTGACTCTTCTTTGCCAGTCATTGGATTAAACCTACGACCACGCACGATTGACAAGTGCACCATCTTCTCAGTACCTGGCTTAGGAGTATAACCACTCTCAGCCTGTGCTTTTGATGCCGATGATTTTTCTTCGATAACATCATCAACATCTACTAGGAAAAGAACTACCTCGTCAAGCTCTTCCTGTAAGTCGCTTGTCCAAGCTTTTCCGCCTTTAGCCTTAGCAGCTTCTAGTTCTGCTTTACGCCCTACGGCCTTTTTCTTATAAGACTTAACATCCTCAAGGCTGAGTGCTCGTAGTTGCTGAAGTTCCAATTTCTGTAACATATTCCAAAAGTTTTTTGTTTATAATATCTATTTTTTCTCTCATTGGCTTATTTGAAGCAAACTCAATTATGTTAATGTTCTCGCGTTCAAATTTTTCAACCAAAGTACTAAAATTCATTTTAAGCTTTACCAAATTTTCATTTAATAACTCTTTTTCATACAATTTTAACACTTCATCCAGCGTTTTATGTGGATATGGCTCCAATTGCTTTAAGATAAGCATTCTCTGAAGTACCAAAGGACTGTTACGATACTCAACTTCAAGAATTTGTTGCGATATAGCATCTAGTTCTGAGTTAGACGCACCATTCTCCTTTGCTTGTTTGTACTTAGAATATAGCTCTGTTACTGTGAAAACGTAAAACTCTGTACCCCAGTTTACAGAAGATGATATGAAAGCACCTCCATACCTGAGTTTGCAAACAGTATCTTCGACAAATTTCTGTGCCAATTCAAAGTTGGTCTTTAAGGCATTGAGAACTGAGGTTTTGCTTTCAAAGTTAGCAGTTACCTGAGTTTCATTGATAGCTTCTTTTTCACTTACAGTACCACCTGAACCAACAACAGAAATTACAATTTCATTTTTAAGCCTTGCACACTCATTGACATTATAATCAAGTGAGTCTTTATCGATAGTAGTTATCTGAACAGGATTACGCATATCTGCGACACCTTCAGATTGATTTGGTATAGGAACTTCTAAGAATGAACCAGGACCAGCTATACGCTTTTCGCTACAGCAAGGACACTTTTCAACTGTTCCATCATTGAGAATTTTATACTCGCCTTTTGCATTGCGTAGAAAACCTCCATCGCAGTAATCACCAGTCTCATTATTCTCAAAATTACAATCAGCTTCGTATGCGCTATATATAGGATAAGGCGCATACAAGTCTAAATGCTGCTTTGAAATAGAGAAGAACAAATACCAATCAAGATTTGACAGCTCTTTCGTAATTGGATTTTTCTTAAGGTCTTTGTTTTTCTCATTGAGTTGTGTTGACCAAAAGAACCGAGCTGGGCAATATCCTAAATCGTGCTTTGCTTCTGAAATAAGTGACTGAATTTCATTTTTCTCATTCAGCTGATATACTCTTATAGAAGTATCATCAAATACAGCTATTCGATGTTCCGGCTGTTTGAAAATAAGCCACTCAAACTGATTTTCATCAAGTCTAAAAGTCTGGTAATCAATTACGGCATCAATCTCAAGCCAATAAAAATACGGCTCTGGGCGCAAAGATGTTTGTACTTGAGGAAGGTCTACTACCAAAATACTATTTGGCGATACCTGCATTCTCTTCCATCCGGTTGTCTTCCACACCTCTGGCTCATTGAGGTTATTCTTTTTATACTGAGACCAGTCCTCTGCAAGCTCTGAGTCTGTAAACTGATATGAGCTTGATGAGTTACGACTATAGAAAACCCTTTCGAGTTCTCTATAGACGTCCTCAACTACAGCAGGTGTAGACAACGGAAATTTGAACAGATGAAGGAATATGTTGAATTTATCCTTCGGAAGCAACTGTCTTACCCAATCAAGGAATACAGTCGTAGGTTGGTTAATATCAGATACAGCAACATTGGTCTCAGTATGAAATCTAAGACGACGCTGCATGTTTACAGCTTTCTGAATAGTCTGGCGTTTAGTCGGCTTTTGCAGAATTTGCTTTATCTGATTTAATTCTAAGGCCATTTTCTTCGTCGTAAGTATAATTGCTATCTTTAGGTAATTCCCATCCACCGTTTATGGCTGTGCCCATATCAAGCAGGCGTTCGGCATGCTGAATGCCAAACTCCTGCCTCATATTGTACTTAGGCACAACCAATGTTACTGTTTGTTCTTTTTTCTTTTTCATAACTGAAAGTTTTAAGCTCCAGCAGAAGCGGCATTAACCCAATCCGTAAGAGGATTGAAGTCCAATGTTTCGCGCTTGATGATATAGAACATATCGCTCCAGTTAGGATAGAATGACCATTCAATGATATTGCTGTCCGGCTCTTCAAAACCACCAAGTTTCTTATCGCCAACAAAGAACTTACCGATAGGAATTGGGAAGTATGCTGTAGGCTTATCCTGGTCATCTACCAAACAGCCAATGTTGCCGTTTTCATCAATCAGCCAAACGCCAATCTCTTCACACATGTACTGTTTCAGCTGTGCAATTGTCTTCTGACTTTCCTGATAGATAGTGGCAGAGAACGTTGTCGGCTCACGGCCAATTGTAATCTCAATACCTCCAAGTGTCTGGTTACCACCACCGAATGTACGAGCTGCGCCAGGCTCAGAAGTAGGTCCTTGAATATACGGAGAAACTGTCATCTTAGAACCGTCAGCTGCAGAAAACAAGGTAGAAAACGATGCTTTCTTAGTCGGGTCAGTGACAGAGTTCTTCGTTCCAGCTGTCTTATAGATGCGCTGGAATGCAACTTTTTGTACTTGCCCCATGCTCTCCTTGCAGTCTGCAATTTCAAGGTCGGCGATATGAGCACCGGCAGGGCATCCACAGTTTAATCCCATATTATTTATGTTTTTAATGTTAATACTACCGAGCAGCTACCCTTAACTTGCATCGAATTACTTGTATTTTTGCTTCGAATTGACTTCTCCACAAGGCAAATATACTAAATTTCTTTATAAGGTGTACCGCTTTTAACATTTTTTATAGGGGTATTTTTATTTCATATTCTCGCATTATGCTCATTCAAGGCCTATGATTTAATCATTTATATATAATTAGAAGCCCAGAAATTACGAGAATAATGCGAGAATATGAATTTTAACTCAATTTCTCAATGATATTTTCTTCCTTCCAGCTTTTCTACTATGCATTTCTACTACTCCAGTTAATGCATCTGGTGCATCATCATGAGCAGCCCTTCGCTTATTATCTTTACGATAAGTTGTAATAGCATTATAGAATTCACGCCATTTTTTATCCCAATTTTCTGGAAACGCTACATCTGAGTTAACAAGAGCTGAATTTGAAAAAATACGAGCAGCTTTATTTTTTGTCTGTGTAAAAGTATTTATGGCTGTTTTGAAATTATGCAAAATAGCTCTTGTAATACGCTTTACATTTCTAGCAAACTGCCTACCACCATTATTGGACTCTATCAGACATTCTGTTATACTATTTTCTGTGAGCATTTTAGCCAACATTACTTCAGTTTTTTCCATGGGCAGTTGTGTGTATAGCACATCAATTACATATAGCATTTCTGGAGTATTTATAAAGCAAATTGCACATAAATAATCAGAGCCAGTATCAGCTGTATCAACGTAACACCATCTTTGATTAGCTTTAGAGCCTGATGGCAATTCTATATTTTGATATGTTCTAAACTCGTGATACATAAGGCCCTCAGTAGGAATTGGATTTTGCATATACTGCGTCTCAAATACTACCGGGTTAATCTCTCGTAGTTTATATAGCTCCTCAAGATTGTGCTTCATTGGCCAAAGAGCATATTCTTCTCCTGTCTCAGGGTCTGTTTGTATAACTGGAAGTGATAAAACAGTCCATGTATCTGGCTCTATCTCTTGTAAATAGCCACAGAGGTCATGCTCATGTAATCTTTGCATTATAATAATGATAGGCGTTCTACGCGAGTTAACACGGTTACGTATTGTATTTTCGAAGCGTTGATTTATGCGCTCTCGTATAAGGTCAGATGCTGCATCATCGGCTTTCAGGGGGTCATCGATTACAATTGCGCCTTGAAATATATTGGCTTTAGCATCTATCATTTTAAGCATTTCATTCGTGTGGTCATCGAAAACAAATATATCATTGCCTCCATCCATTTTATCTATTTCTTCATCCACCGCTCCAGCACCAAAGCCTGTGACCTGACCTTGTGTTGACACTGCATAGAGTTCTCCTCCTGCTTTAGTTTTCCATCTCTTAGCCGAACCTTTCTCGGATGCAAGAGCTGAATTAGGAAAGAGTGTTTTATATAATTCTTCACTCATTATATTACGTACAGTATCTGAATTGTCATTCACAAGTATATCTGAATAAGACAAATGCAAAAATCTGCACCTCGGATTTAACGCAAAACACCAACTTATAAACGACTTAATGACTAATTCTGTATTATGTGACACGAGCCCATTGGCTATGAAGTTATGGTCATTTTCTACTTCAAGATGCCTAAGCTCTTGCATACCAGAAAATTCTATATCTACGACTTCATCTAAATAAAAATCATCACATAAATACTTTGATAATTTTGGAAATGCGCTGGCTAATCTAGAAAATTTATCTCTTGTTATATTTTTGCGCGGAGAACATCTATATGGTGCGTAAGCGGTATTATATGTCATTTTTTCGTGCCTTATTATTTCATAAGGGTATGTATCTAAATGGCACTGAGCCTGTTTTTCAATAATACTTTTTGCTGCTTCTGCTTTTCCATAGAATGTAAGGTGTGGATATAATTTCTGAGCATATTTTCTTGGAATTGCTAAAACCCATACCCCAGCGTGTTCATTATCATAAAAATTATATGTAGAGACAATACCCATAGTTGATAACATGTGCTGTATATCTTGTATAAGTCCTTTATTAGCAAGACCTATACATATTTGTCCTGACCTTTTATCTATAGCACCATCTGTTGCTATCATCATATCTATAAACATGTATTTTTGCCTCATAGATAAGCCAAACCAATTTCTAGGTATACGTTTATTATAAGCCGTATGGCCTAGTAGATTATTTCTTTTGAGCATTTGACACACTCCGCCTGAATATCCTCCGGTTATCCAGTACTCGAACGGCTTGGCTCCTTTATATTGCTCTATTTGGCATCCAAAATGCTTGACTGCTTTTTTTGCTACTTCTACAACTCTTGGGTCCGTATTAGCAAATGCTATGCTTCCGTCTCCACATTCGCCTTCAAATATGAGAAGTGCTGCTAAAAGAAGTTCATTATCATCTATTTCATAATTTGAATCAAGCTCAGCACACAAGGCTTGTACTCTATCTCCGACTTTAAGTTCTTGAAGTTGTTTATAGCCGAATGTAGTGAGTATTGGATGGTCATAACTTGCTGTTATTGACCTACCTGACCTCATTCGTATAGTATATGTATCTTTATACGCAGGTTCTGTAGCTAACACTTTATTAAGAGCTACTTTTCCATCTCTGAACGAGTATACAAAATCTCCAGGTTTTATATCCTTTACTTGTTTAAGCCCTTCATAAGTAAATACTTCGTCTGTCAAGCAGTGGCATTTCCCGTACCTGGGAGCAATATTGATAATCAATCTGGTAATTCTACCATCTACAACATCTTGTAATACTTCGAACATTTTCTTATGGTGCTCTGCTACTATAAATGAGCGTTTATATTGGCATTTAAACATTAGTTTAGTATACTTTTCAAATGACGTAAGAGCCTCAAGACGTAACATTTCTACAGGATTTACAGTTCCAGGCTTTGTGGCATCTAATGCTGCTTCTTGCATTTCTTTAAGTGACTTCATGCTTATGCCTCCTTTCTTACTGTATATCCATACTTTATTTCAGCCGCTTCTCTTGCTTTTACAGCATCTTCAAAAAAGTGGAAACTTCCTAAATGCATTTGTTTGCCGTTTGTATGAATTTGAGCACACCATTTTTGTGATTGTTCGTTAAAGCAAACACCAGTTATGCCAGATGCATTATGCGAATACATTTTATGGTTTCTGGCATTTTTCTTGTTTGTAACTAATCTGAGATTGGCTATTCTGTTATCTGCTCTATTGCCATTTATATGGTCTATCTGATATGCTTCTCCTTTTGGCCATTCTTTATAATAATATAGCCAGGCCAGTCTATGTGCCCAATATGGCATTCCATCTAGTATTATCTTTACATAACCAGTTTTATGAATAGTGCCTGCTATATCTCCTGATTTAAGCCTTGCCACGGTTGGAGTTTTCCATGTAAAAATTCCTGTTTCCGGGTTATAATCCAGCCTTTTTGCAACGTACTCGCTGGTAAGTTGTTCTTTTGCTTTCATTTGCTCTAATCTCTTATCCATTTTTTTCTGCTATTTAATTAAAGTATCACGTATCAAAATATAAGCTTCTCTAGACACCGGTTGGTTTGGTATTATTCCAGTTTGCAACTGCTGTCCTTCTGGGAGACTTAATTGCATAGGTCCTTTGCCAAATACTCTATCCCATATTTTTTCTATAGTTTCAATGTTACCTAGCTTTTCGTCTTCAATAAGGCGCTTAATTATAGTCTTTATTACAACCGGCACTTTTTTATTAGTCATTAAGGCTTGTAACTGCGAGTGGTTACACGTTAACAAACAAGCCAATAAATTAGCCGTGTCTTGCTTTGTAAGCTGAACACTTAAATTGATATTAAGGCTAGTAAGAAGCTTTGTTATTTCAGGCCTTGATGCTCCTTGTAACTGAAGTGCTGAGCGTATAGCTGATGAATATGAGCCTTTGCCCGAGTCATGGCGTTCTGCTAACTCAGTTGCTTTAAGCGGCTCTACAGTCTGAGCCTCAAGTGCCTCAATAGCCTCAACTCGTTTTTGCTGCTCCGCGATACGTTTGGCTTGAAACTCAGTTTGGCCATCTGGTATTTCTTCCACGCCGAGTTCTTCTGCTAACGATTGGCGTTTTTCTTGTTTAGCTTGAAGATTTCTAAGTCTTTGCCTTTCAAGATACTTAATACGAGCCAATTCTTTTGCATCTTGCTTTGATTTGATGCGCGTGGCTTCTTGTTCTACAAGTTCGGATGTGTCTGGATTAGACATTCCAGGAACTACTGGACGTGATGGCAGTATATCTGCTAATTTCTGTGCTATTTTATCTGTTTTCATATCAATTTTGATTTTTATTTTCTATATGTATCTAAAGGATTTACATAACACCATTCAAATCCATAGGCAGTATGCAATGAGCCTCTGCAACAAGCCGTGATATTGCTTGGTTTTCCACAAATTGCTTCTGCAGCTTCTTTTGCAGAATTAAACATTGTTGATTTTCCTGTTTTTCTATCTATACGATATACTGGTTTGCATAGGCTAAAAGAATGCATACCTGGATTTGCTATTAACAATTCTTCTATTACTTTTTTCTCTTCTTGGCTCTTAGCACATGAAAGATTTATTTGATTATAGCCATAGGGTATAAATGCTTTATTGGCTGTTATTGTTTTATACTTTAGTGAGAAAAGTCGTTTTAAATCAAATATATTACTATCTATCAATCCAACTGTTATATATTTACTTTCTCTTATAGCTTGGCTTATTGAGCTATTGCCTGTTGGCGAATGGTCATCAAAAGCATTAAGTATAAAAGATGTTACTGCACTTATGACTGTCCTGTTAAGAACGTGTCCTACATATAGCCTGTTATCTTTTTCGAATTCAATCGTAAATATTGCATATTTAGCATTTACGTTGTCAGGCATATCCACATTATAGTTATTTATCAGCACCATTTCGTATTATTGTTTTTGCAAATATACTAATTACCTCGCAAAGTAAAAAGTATATATAAAATAAAAAATTTACTATTTTCGTGCAAAAATTTCTGCATAAATAAATAATACTTTTTCTTGTTTCTTTTATAAACTATTGATTTTCAACTATATAAGCCACTACGTAAACAAAGAAACCGCGAGAATTTTTTTCTTCTATATACCCCCTTTTCTAAAAAGCCTATCTATATTAATATATACTAGCTAATATAAATAACAATTCTATATTTTTATTTTGTACTCTATATAAATTTCTTTGTTTATCTTGTTTATTTATGTCTAATTCATTGAAAATCAATCATTTATCGAGAAACAATCTATTGTTTACATTGTTTACATTGTTTACGCTGCGAGAATGCCATTCTGCCAATTCCTTGTTAAGTCTAAGGGCCTAAATAGATATTTGCGAGAATGTATGTGAGAATGAGAATTTATGAGCCTCTGGGCCTTGCTCATACTTATATATGATTTGAACCCCAATTTGCGAGAATGATTTGAAGCCAAAAAATTTTTCTGCCTATGGACATGGCTCTATATACTATATATAAGGGGGCACCCAGGCACTGCAGCAGGGGCCTAATTTCCATACGCTAAACAAGCTAAATATAAAAATTTATTTGGTTAAGAGGCATTAAGGCTATCAGCCTCATTCGTTAATTATGGTTTAATTTGTTAATTATGGTTTAATTCGTTAAGAGGCATTAAGGCTATCAGCCTAATTCGTTAATTATGGTTTAATTCGTTAAGAGGCATTAAGCCTGATAGCCTATTAA
>ERZ1673744.555-NODE-555-length-47102-cov-9.367951_pt1 | contig 47102 bp, 36 predicted proteins | sample MGYA00580207_ERZ1673744 | MGnify/ENA primary metagenome ERZ1673744 (study PRJEB41218, sample SAMN15661751) | gut metagenome | host: Homo sapiens | place: Canada: London | collected 2015-08-20/2019-03-30 | study: EMG produced TPA metagenomics assembly of... | reverse complement strand
CATTATATGAAGTCTGCGCCTGGCTTGCGCGGCTTATATCCCCACCCTGAACGACAGGACTTTACGCCGCTGTCGGTAAGGATTTAGTCCGATAGATTTAAAGGTTTTGTAAAGTTCGGTCGTTTTTGTGTGCCTGAGGCACAAAAAACCCCGGAATAACCGGGGCTAGGCTTTTTAAGAAAAAACGGGGCTTCACCGCGTAGCAAGAAAGCGCATAAAGGCCGTTTTGTTTTCCAGGGCCGTTGTGGTCGGGCGTCCTAAGTCTTTGCGAGCGCCGACGGCACATTTGACTTCGATAAACGTCAGTTTCTCACTTGCTTTAGCCTCTTGCAAAGCCCGATTCAGAGCATCTGCATCTTGCACCGAAACGACGTTCGGGTACCCGCAAGCACGTGCCACAGCCGCAAAATTCACGGTTTTCGCGACAGTCGGCATACCGCCGACGCTTTCATGGGCTTCGTTGTCGATGAGGATATGAATAAGGTTTTTCGGCCGAATTGCCCCGATGACGCCCATTGCGCCCATGTGCATCAGAGCCGCTCCGTCCCCATCGATACACCAGACTTTGGTCTTCTGCTTGTTAACGGCAACCGCCAGAGCAATCGACGAGGTATGCCCCATCGATCCGACCGTGAGAAAGTCTGTTTCGTGACTCTCACCCCGCGCGACACGGAGTTCGAAAAGCTCGCGGCTGGCTTTCCCGGTAGTTGATATCACCGGGTCCCGACCGCTCACGCGTGTCACGGCATCGATTACCTCTTCGCGCCTTAACGTATACGGATTCTTGAAAACGGGTTTTCCATCGTACGTTAAAGCTCCCTTCCGCACAACAAATGCAACGTCGTTACCGTCCCTTAAGTCTTGACGAAAGGCTGTGACGGCATCTTGAAGTTCTTCGGCCGTGGTTTCTTGGGAAAGGATAAAGGGCTTAATTCCGAGAAGTTCTAGGAGAGAAACAGTAATCTCGCCTTGAAAGACGTGCTGCGGCTCATCTTTGACACCGGGTTCGCCGCGCCAACCGACGACAAAAATTGTCGGAATCGCGTAGACCTTCACATTTAAAAGGCTTGCCGCAGGATTGACGATGTTCCCCTCGCCGCTATTTTGCATATAGACAACGGGGGTGCGACCGGTGGCAAGGTAGTAGCCCGCTGCAAGTGCCGCGGCATTGCCTTCATTGGCGGCAATGACGTGGTGCGCCGGATTAAGCCCATAGGTATCCATCAAGTACGAAGAAAGGGCCTTTAAAAGTGAATCGGGTACGCCCGTAAAAAAGTCGGCACCTATTGCTTCAACAAACGTTCGGACATCCATGGCCTTTCCTTACAGTGTGTCAATGAGCGTAATGATTTTCTTAATCGACATCAGTCGCGCATCGACTTCCTGTGCCCTGTGATACCGCAAAATATCTTCGGCCGTTTGCTGCATGGCCGGGAAGGCACTGCGCGTGAGTTGATTGGCGTAAATGACGATATTGACGCCGTGGGATGCCAGTTCGCCTTCCGTGACCGAATTAAACGAGGTCGGTACGACGACAATCGGCGTCGTCGTATCTTCTCGGCGGAAGGCATCACAGAAGGCAAAGATTTCCGCCGGGTCTTTCTTGCGACTGTGAATCATGATGCCGTCGGCGCCGGCTTTCACGTACGCTCGGGCACGCGCCAGGGCATCGTCCAGGCCCTTCTCGAGAATCAGGCTTTCGATGCGGGCAATAATCATAAAATCATCGGTCAGCTGAACCTGTTTGCCCGCGGCAATCTTTTGCGCAAAGTGCTCGATCGTATCTTGTGTCTGCTTGACATCCGTGCCGAACAAGGAGTTTTTCTTTAATCCCGTTTTATCTTCGACGATAACGGCCGAAACGCCCATACGTTCCAAAGAGCGCACTGTATAGACAAAGTGTTCGATAAGCCCCCCCGTGTCACCGTCAAAGATAATGGGCTTAGTCGTCACTTCCATCACGTCGTCAATCGTACGAAAGCGCGAGGTCATATCGACGAGTTCGATATCGGGTTTGCCCTTGGCGGTCGAATCACACAGGGAACTGATCCACATCGCGTCGAATTGATCAAGCTCTCCGTCGTGTTCGACAACGGTTTTTTCAGCCAGCAGGCCCGTAAGACCGCTATGCACTTCAATGGCTTTGACAATGGGACGAAGCTTAAGGATGCGGCGCAAGCGACTTCTCCGAAACTCGGGCATCGCAAGCTGAGCCTTAACGCGTTCGTCCATGTGGTGCACGAGTTCGTTACGCGTATAAGGGACGTCGATAATCGCACCGCCGTAGGAAGAAAGCGCCTTTTGAACATTGTCCCGGATGGCTTTTGTGGGGCCTTCGAGCCAATTGTCGCCGTGAATGACGTAGTCGGGTTTGAGTTCCTCAATGACCTTGTCGTACATGACGCTGTTTTGAACGATGACATCCGTGACGCCGTCCAAGCACCGCACCATGGCGATACGTTCTTCAAGAGTCTTAGTCGGAAAGCGATCAAAACGCACGAGGGCCTCGTCACTCATCACGCCGATTGTCAGGCGCCCGTATTTTTGAGCCTCGCGGATGATATTTAAGTGTCCGGCATGAATGATGTCAGTCGTAAAACATGCGTAAACAGTTTTCATACGAGCCTCTTATTTAAGCGTTGTAGCGAGCGGGAATTTGAATCTGTAAGGCAATTAAGGCCTCTTTAAAAACTTTAAAGAAAGCTTTGATGTCTGCCTCGTCGATGGCTCCGAGCGAGCACAAGCGGAAGGTATTTGTCGAGGCAATTTTGCCCGGATAAATCGTAAAGCCGCGCTCATAGCAGTAATCGTGCACTTTCATAAAGTCCCAGTTCGGGTCGTCCGGATATAGGACCGAGACCACCAAACCGCTTTGCCATTCGCGGCGAATGACATCCTTAAATCCGAGCTCGGCCAGCCCCGTATGAATCGCCTCGAAAACGCGCTTGTGACGTTCCCACTTCGCGATTTCGCCTTCGGCAAAGTATTCCTTAAGCCCCTGCACGGCGGCATAGACGGTCTGGACAGGGGGCGTAAAGTGCATCTGACCGGTCTTTTCGAAATATTCATACTGCAAGTAAAGATTGCAGTAGTACGAACGCTTCGGGTAGTCCTTGGAAGCAACGATCAAATCCGTGCGACCGATGACAAAGGAAAGACCTGTCATGGCCATAATGCCCTTTTGGGCCGACGCCATACAAAAATCAATGTTGTCCCGTGCCACATCAATCGGGCGCATCGCGAGAGTCGAGGTCGTATCGACAACAAAAGTCGCCCCGTACCGATGGGCTAAGGCGCCGATTTCACGAATGGGATTACAAATACCCGTTCCCGTCTCGTTATGCGTTGTGTACACGAGGCGAATGTCAGGGTTTTCCTTTAACACGGCTTCAACGCACGTTAGATCCGGTAGTTCATCGACCGGAAACCTCAAATCGATGTGATTGAGGCCATAAGCCTTACAAATCTCAACAGCGCGAGAGCTGTACGCTCCGTTATTGACAATCAGGGCTTTGGCATCGGCCGGCAACAAAGAATTTAAACACACGTCCATATTAAGGGTTCCGGAACCGCAAAAAAGAACGGCCGTGTAGGCGGCAGGATCGGCGTGGACGGTTTTAAGAATGTCCGAGCGAAACCCCTTCATGAGGTCTGCAAATTCTTTTTCGCGAGGACAAATGTCGGGAACGATTTGGGCGAGTTTGACCGTATCAGTGGTCGTAGCCGGGCCTGGATTGAGTAAGACATTGCGTTTAATCATGGAACTTGTCTCCGCACAGGGTGCTTAAAGTGTTTAAAGTTAGCTTAATGTGATAAAAATTTGAACAAAAACCGGGTGAAACATGCCGGAGAGTATAGCAAAAGAAAAAACGAATAAATCGACATTTACCATAGGAAATTCGCCGTAAACAGATCGTAACGAACAGGACAGGCGTACGTTCAGGAAATAGCAACCTTCTCGTTTCATGAACAAAAAAGCCGAGTCCTTTCGGACTCGGCGGGTGCGCAATCAAGGGACGTGTTGCGCTTTAGGGGAAAGGAAGGCGTCGTTCTTTAAACTCAGTCTTCCGTGGGATTGACTTTTCCGGCAAACGGATACGGCCCGTCAAACTCGGTTTTCTTGTAAATCTGACAGACATGGGTATTAAAGACTCCGTCCTCAAAGTCATGGAGTAAGTACCCCGGTGTTTCCATGCGGAATGTATCGCCGCCTTCGGGAGTAAAATCCAGTTCAATCTGCATCGATGCAGCCGGGGCCGTCACACACGGCACACCTGCCCAGACTGTAAAAATCGGGCGATGCATATGACCGCAACAAAGCCTCGCCCACGGCGCCTTCATAAGGACTGTGCGCATCTGTTCGCGATTTTCAAAGGGCTCATCCATCGCCGGCAGTCCCGTGATAAAGGGGGGATGATGCATGAAAATAAGGGTCGGAACGTTCTTGTTGCTTTGAAGTTCGTTATCAAGCCAAGTAAGTTCCGCCTCCCGCATGTGACCGGCGTGGGAACCGGGGTTAAGCGTGTCGAGGAATAGGAGCCTGGCTTCCTCCGTTTGTACGGCGTAGCAAAGGAAAGGGGCGGTTTGCGGATTCGGAATCGTCCAGCCTTTGAGGATGCGGACCATACGATCGCGACGGTCGTGGTTACCCGGAACCGCATACACGGGAACGTTAAAGCTACTTAAGGCCTCATAGACCATGAGGTAGGCCTTCTCATCGCCCGAATCGGCAATATCACCCGTGACGACAATCATGTCGGGTTTTTGACCGTCAAGAGCAAAGACATGCTCCAAGTGGGCCTTTGTCGACTTTAGGAACGAGGCCGTATCGACAACCTGAAAGGAGAGTTTTCCGTCACCGCGCAAGTGAAAATCAGAAATCTGCAAAATTCTCATAATAAACACCCCGTTTCGGGAAGGGGCGACTCGCCCTCTTCCCGCTTATCCTTAAATGTGTTCGACGTTTTCGCCGTATTTAGCGACCGCAGCGTTGTGACGCTTCTGGATGACAAAGCCGGCTAAGGCGCTCGTAAAACAGGCAAGCATCGTGTACAGGCAAACATAAATCGGATCGCCCCCCGTGATGCCCATGAAGTAGGTGCAAAGGCCGGGAACGATACCGGCAACCAAAAATCCCGGGAATTGGTAGCAAATCGAAATGCCCGTGTAACGGACGTCAGCCGGGAAAAGGTCGGCAAAGACGGCGGCTTCCGGTCCGAAGATGCCTGCGTAGAAAATCGAAAGCGGGATGATGATCGCAATGGCAATCATAAAGAGGCTGCCGTTCGAGTTTTGCATTAACCAGAATGACGGGAAAATCGAGATACCGCACAAGACTGCGCAAATACCGTAGACCTTACCGCGACCGTACTTGTCGGCCATGTGACCGAAAAATGCGATGAAGGGGCACATCAAGAGAGCCGCAATCATCACGACAACAAGGGCACTCGTGCGATCGACGTGGATGTATTGGACGAGGTACGTAATCACGAACACCGCAAGAACGTTAAAGAACACACCGTCAACCCAGCGCGCACCGACCCCCAAAAGGATGTTAAAGGGGTGATTCTTGCAAACGCGAATAATCGGGAGAGCCTTCTTGCTCTTATCTTTAGCTGCTTGATCTTGAACCTTACGGAAATCCGGGGTTTCCAGAATCGAAAGACGAACCCAAAGCGCGATACCGACCAAGAACACGCTCATTAAGAAAGCCACGCGCCAACCCCATTCGAGGAACTGAGCATCGCTAAGAGTCATAGAAAGAAACGCGACAACGCCGGAGGAAAGGCATAGACCCGTCGCCAAACCCATCTGGGGAATCGAGGCGTAAAAGGCGCGTTCTTTTTTGCTCGCGTATTCGTAGGTCATAAGGACTGCACCGCCCCATTCGCCGCCGAGCCCTAAACCCTGCAGAAGACGGAATGTCTGTAAAAGGATGGGAGCGGCAATCCCGATCGAGGCGTATGTGGGCACCAGGCCGATACCGATTGTCGCTAAACCCATGATGAGCATCGTCATAATCAGCATGCTCTTGCGACCGATTTTGTCACCGAAGTGGCCGAAAATAAAACCGCCGAAGGGACGAGCCAAGTAGCCGATGGCAAACGTGGTATACGCCAAAAGTGTTCCGATATACGGATCGCTTGTCGGGAAGAATAATTTGTTAAAAACGATACCGGCAACGACACCGTACAAGAAAAAGTCATACCACTCGATTGTTGCGCCGAGTAACGACGCCCAAACAACCTTTCGAATCTCTTTTTTCGAGGGTTGAGTCATGGATTTCTCCTAAGATTAGTAAATATTTATCTGTTTTTTGACCGCATCTTGCAGTCAGTGCTATTGTATTCGTATAATTTGCCCACTTAAATGCGGAATTACAGTGATAAATATTTATTAACTTAAACGTTTCGAAACTAAAACATCTTAAAGTGTTTAGTAATTATTTATCAAGCTTCGGCTGATTTTTCGGGGTGACGAGTATGCGCTATAAGACAATTACATTATCGGAAGTGGCCAAACGTGCCGGCGTCTCGACAACGACGGCCTCGATGATTCTGAGCCGTCGCGCCGGCGTCTCCTTTTCCAAGGAAACCGTCGAAAAGGTTGAGAGTATTGCGCGGGAAACCGGATACAGCCCGAGTCAAAAGCACCAGAGTAAAGGGACCGCCTCCCCGACCGTCCTTATCGTCTGTCCGAACATTTCAAATCACTATTACTCGCGCATCGTGCAGGCTATCCAGCAGGAGGCCGATGCCAATCACTACTCGACCCTCGTTTTTACGCACTACCGAGACATTGCCAAAGAAACCGAATGCGTGCAGATGGCGCTCGATTTAGGGATTAAGGGCCTCGTGTTTGCCACGATGCCCAATAATGTCAAACTTTTAGAAGACATCAATGCACGCATTCCGGTGGTGGTCATCGGCGACAGGGACGATCATGCGGCCTTAGATACCGTGGAAATGAACGATTACGGCGCCGGCGCCATGCTCGCCCAACACTTGTATTCACTCGGACACCGACACATTGCCTTCATCTCTACGTCACTCGGCGAGCATTTTGCGATGCGACAAAGACGTCTGATGGGACTCAAAGAGCGCCTGGCACAGAAAGATCCGAGATCAAGCGTCGCCGTGTTCTCGCATGCCGTCTCCCCGAGCGAAGAGTTATCCGACATCGATTTGGAGTACAACATCGGATATCGCTTAACGACAAATTGCCTACAGGAAAAGCCCGATGTGACGGCCTTTGTGGCCGTGAACGACTCGGTTGCCGCCGGCGTTATGGATGCGATTATCAGTCGCGGCTTTCGGATTCCCGAGGATTATTCGGTCTGCGGGTGCGATAACACGAGTACGAGCCGCTATAAATTTGCGAGCATCACAACGGTCGAGCACCAACTCGAAGAAAAAGGACGGTACGCCTTTCACATTTTGCAAAAACGCATGAAAGGCGAAACGTCCGACCGGATTATGCGTGTCGAATACCCCAACCGCCTCATGGAGCGAAAGAGCACGGGACCGGCCCGAAAAACCGACCCCGAGCCCGACTCCCGGAGGCGCTCTTAGTGGGTCGTTCGACGAATGAGAGCGTTTCCCGCCCATTGAAAAAGACTGATGACGGCAAGGATAACAAAGACCGAGAGCCATATCATGTCCCGATACCCCATCTGGTAGCCGTAGCGAATCGCAAAGTCCCCGATACCGCCGGCGCCGATTGCCCCGGCAATCGCCGTAATACCGATAAAACTGACGAATGTGATCATCGTCACGCGCGTGATTCCGGGGATGCATTCTTTCAGATACACCCCGAAAATAATCTCACGCGGTGAAAACCCCATTGCTTCACTCGCCTCAAGAAGACCTGCGTCGACTTCCGAGAGAACCGATTCAATTTGGCGTGCAAAAAACGGAACCGTCCCGAAAACAAGCGCGACAAAAGACCCCGTCACGCCCGATCCTGTTCCCACTAATAGGCGTGAAAGCGGAATCAAAAGCACGATCAAAATGATGAAAGGAATCGAGCGGATGATGTCAATCAAGCGATCAAAAACCGTGAAAAGAACCAGATGCTCCAAGATACCGCCCGGGCGTGTTGTAACCAAAAGGACACCGACGGCAATCCCGAGAATCCAGGCAATGGTCCCGGAAACCCCGATCATCGTTGCCGTTTGCTCCACGGAACGAAGAAATTCTCCGCCGAGTCGCTCTAAGTTCGGAAATAAGTCATAAAGGATGTTCATGATAGTTTAATCTCCTCAATGCGAACGCCCTGCTCGTGAATGTACGCAAGAGCTTTCTTTTCATCCTCGTCACGGCCCTTAAATGTCACGGCAAGTTTGCCGAACGGTGTTCCGCCCACAAGTTCGATGTTCCCGAAGATGATGTTAGCGCTTACGGAAAACCGCTTGTAAAGCTCACTCATTAAAGGCTTTCCGGCGCTTTGCCCGGCGTACGTGAGCAGATACACCGACGTCTCGGGTCCTACCCCCTTTTGTTCGGCTTCTTCGAGCATTTCCATAAGTCCGTCGACGTTACTTGCCGAATTAATAAAGCTTTGTGTCACCGGGCTTTTCGGGTCGGAAAAGACCTCTAAAACACTTCCTTCTTCAATGAGTTTTCCGTGATCCAAAACAGCGGTTCTGTCACAAATGCTTTTAATGACCGACATCTGGTGCGTGATGATGACGACCGTAATCGAAAGCTCGGAATTGACCTTTTTAAGGAGTTTTAAAATCGAACGGGTTGTCTTGGGATCAAGAGCGCTCGTGGCCTCATCGCAAAGGAGCACCTTAGGGTCATTGGCAAGTGCTCTGGCAATCGCAACGCGCTGTTTTTGTCCGCCCGAAAGTTCCGAGGGGTAGGCATTTTTTTTGTCCGATAAACCCACGAGAGATAAAAGAGCGTGTATTTTCGCGCAACGCTCTTCGCGTCCGGCCTTTGTTAGTTTGAGCGGCATCTCGATATTTTCAAAGACCGTGCGACTCGGCATTAGGTTAAAGTGCTGGAAAATCATGCCGATTTTGCGACGCACACTCCGAAGAGAAGCCGGGGCAAGGCCCGTGAGGTCTACTCCGTCAAGGAGTACCTGTCCGCTTGTCGGGCGCTCCAAGAGATTGATACAGCGCACGAGCGTGGATTTGCCCGCCCCGGAAAACCCGATAATGCCGAAAATTTCTCCGTCGTTAATCCGAAGAGAAACGTCGTTGACGGCTGTCACCGATCTTAAATCGCCTGTAAAGCGTTTGACGATGTGTTTCAATTCAATCATGTTCGGTTACCTCGGATTGCTTTGGCGCGCCACCTGGGCACGGTGCTCGGCTTGAATGCTTGCTAAAAGAGCAGGTTCCGTCATAAGGCGCAGCGCCGTTCTTGCAAGTACCTCTCCCCCTAGCGCAACGGAGTCAAGCCCCATCTTGGATCCTGCTGCCTTTTTAAAGGCTTCGCTGTGTCCGGCAATCGGACTGGGGCTGATGCGAATCTGCGGTTGGATAGTCGGAACAACTTGACTGACGTTCCCGACATCGGTCGAACCAATGCTTTTAACGGACGCCGGGGGCTCGGCAGTCAACCCGAAGGCGGTTAACTCCTTAGCATAGACGGCATCAAACGAGGGCGTAATCACGGTGTTGTCCACGCGATTTTGGCTCGGGGTCATCGAACCGGTAGCTCCCGTCGATAAAGCAGCACCCCGAACGATGTCTTCGACCTTTTTGTAAATGGCATCAAGCGTCGGAGCCGTTGCGGCGCGCAAATAAAACTTGGCGGCGGCATAGTCGGGTACGACATTGGGAACATCGCCCCCGTGTGTGATGATTCCGTGAATCCGAACGTCGCTTGTCAGGTGCTGGCGCAAGGCGTTAATCGAGTTATAGACAGCAATGACTGCATCGAGAGCGTTAATGCCCTTTTCGGGTGCGCTGGCTGCATGCGACGCTTTTCCGTGAAATTGAATGTCCACGGGTGCACACGCAAGCGACGGACACGTCAGAATGTGCCCGTCCCGGCTTGCATGAACACACAAAGCCGCATCAACGTCTTTGAAAAATCCCTCACGCACGAAACTTGCCTTGGCACTGCCGTTCTCTCCGCCCTCCTCGCCCGGTGTGCCGTAGACTCGTACTTCGCCTCCGACCGTGTCGATTACGGACTTTAGAGCAACGGCTGCCAAGGAACTTGTGGTGCCGAATAGATTATGTCCGCAGGCGTGTCCGATGCCCGGGAGTGCATCGTATTCGGCCAGAAAAACGATCACGGGGCCCGATTTGCGAGCCTTGTACGCGGCCGTAAATCCGGTCGGGTGCCCCGCAACGTCTTTTGTAATCGAAAATCCGTCTTCGGCCAAAAGCTCTGTCAACGTCTCTTGAGCAAAATACTCATGATTGCTGGTTTCCGGGTGCGCATAAATGGCAAGAGAGGCGGCTTGGTACGCCTTAAGTCGTTTAATAACTATTGCATGAATGCTCGATTGGGTATCCATAGCGTGTCCTAAATAATCGAGTAGAAGAAGCCGGAAATTCCGGCTTCCCGCATGTTGTTTTACTTGAGTTTGTACTCGCCGGATCCGGCCCAAACCGGAATAAAGGCGCCTTTGTACGCGTCTTTCAGGGTTTGAGCGACGTTTTGCTTGTGATAGGCCTCGACGACCTTCTTGTATTCGGTTTTTTGAGTGTCGTCCGTGCGAGAAACTATGACGTTCGCAAGGCGCGCGAAGTAAGGGTTATCGGGCCCGATCTCTTCCGAGAAGATCGAATCGGTCGCCGGATTGAGTTTTGCCGTAAAGGCGTTGCCGCCGTTAATGACGGCAGCCGTGACATCGGGTAAAAGATTGGCCAACATTCCCGACTCGGCCTCGACAATCTCGATTTTGACGTTGTAGTGCGTGATATCGGTTTTATTGGGCACATACCCCTTGGTCGGGTCTACGGTAACTAAGCCTGCGGCCTCAAGAAGCTTAATTGCGCGACCCCCGTTTGTTAAATCCGCCGGAATGGCGACTTTGTCGCCGTCCTTGATGTCGGAAATTTTGGAAATCTTCGATTTGTTGTTATAGATGCGAAGCGGTGCGACAAGCGTATCGCCGATGTCCGTAATCTTGTAGCCGTTACGGGCGATGTCGTTAGCCAAGAAGGCCTTATGCTGGAAGGCATTTAAATCGATTTCTTTATCCGAAAGCGTCCGGTTCGGCGTGGCGTAGTCCGAGTACTTGACAAGTTCGACACGGATTTTGTCCGATGCAAGGTTCTGATTAACGGTCTCCCACTGGGCGTTGTACTCACCGACAACACCGATTTTTACAACTTTGAAGTCCGAGGCTTTCTCTTCGCCGCATCCGGTCAATGCAGTGCCGATTAAGGCTGCAACGGACACAAAAAAGACAGTGCGTTTGAACGATGGTTTCATGATAGTTTCTCCGATTTGTGAAAAAAAAATAAGAAATAACAACAAGACAGAATCGGTCCGACAAACGGACGAATCCGAACTTATGAGCGGGACACCCGCAAGACGATAAGGAGGTTTTTTAGTGCGTCAGAAAACCCGTGCGGTGCGTCGCCTTCAGAGGGCAATACACATTCGCATCGACTGCACGTTGCGTGCATGGATAACGGGTTTTTGACGTTCAAAAGACATACGATTAATTTTCGATGAGGGACACATTCTCTGCCCGATCGACTCATCATATCGGAAAGCCAAGCAAAGTGAAATAGGGAAACTGCCGTATTTTGTGCCGCCTAAAACGATTCTCCGTCTCTTTTAAAGGACAAGGAGTCGATTATGATACAAAAAGGCCGACGACTTGACGATATGTACGGCATCGATTTGAGGAAAAAAATGTCGGGAATCAAGTCCTACGAAAGGCTCATATAATCGCTTCGAACGGCGAACATAAGTCAAGCGACAAGCGCTAAGAGTCTCTACTATAATGATTTATTTATTTGTTAGTTACGGGACAGATGCCCTTTGTTGCGAGTCCTTAAAGTCGGGCGCCAAGGCCCCGCGCAATGCGAAAGGACACTTTACGAACCTAGGAGAGACTCTTGAACTCCATACAACTTGACACACGACCCGAAGCTGCTTTGGCGCTTGCCGACGGAACCGTCTATCGCGGACGCTCATTGGGCGCCCCGGGTTCCGTCACGGCCGAGGTGGTCTTTAACACCGCTATGACCGGATATCAGGAAATCCTGACTGACCCGAGTTACACAGGCCAGATTGTCACGCTCACCTACCCGCACATCGGCAATGTCGGCGTCAATGAGCAGGATTCCGAAAGTCCGGCTGTTGCAGCAGCCGGACTGATTCTCCGGTGCGCAAGCCCCGTTGTGAGCAATTTTCGTGCAACCGATTCGCTCGAGCACTACCTGAAGGCCCACGGCAAATGCGCGCTTTACGACATCGATACGCGCGCTCTCGTGCGTCGTTTGCGCACCAAAGGGGCCATGGCAGGAACCATCGTCGTTGCGAAAGACGGCCATTTAACTCAAGAAGAACTTCAGTCGGCAATCAATCAAGCCCGCTCCTGGGGCTCGATGGTCGGTCGTGATTTAGCCTCCGAAGTCACAACCGATGCTCCCTATGACTGGACCGAAGGACTTTGGACCATGACAGGCAATGACGGGGCCCCGGGCTTTCACAGGCCGACGGCTTTCCCCTTTCACGTCGTTGCCTACGACTTCGGCATTAAGCGCAACATCCTCAGAATGATGGCAGAGCGCGGCATGCGTGTGACGGTCGTTCCGGCAAAGACCCCTGCCGATGTCGTTCTTGCGATGCATCCGGACGGTGTGTTTTTATCAAACGGCCCGGGAGATCCCGAGCCTTGCACCTATGCGATTGAAGCCGCTCGCGTTTTCCTTGAGAAGAAAATCCCGCTTTTCGGCATTTGCTTAGGGCATCAGATTATGGGGCTTGCCGTCGGGGCCAAGACCGTGAAGATGAAGTTCGGTCACCACGGGGCCAACCACCCGGTCACGGACCGCCGTACGCATCGCGTCGCAATTACAAGTCAGAACCACGGCTTTGCCGTCGATGAAACGACACTTCCTGAAAATGTATCCGGGATTTACGCCAGTCTTTTTGACGGGTCGCTGCAAGGGCTGGAATTTCTCAATGCTCCGGCCATGAGTTTTCAGGGACATCCGGAAGCAAGTCCCGGTCCCCGCGACATCGCCACACTTTTTGATCAGTTCGCCTCTCTCATGCGAAAGAACCGACGATAAGTCGGACAAATGCTCGTGCCCGAATTTCAATCCTCGGGCCCCCTACTTTCTCGCATGACAGAAAACAAGGACTAAAAATGCCCAAACGCACTGACATAAAATCCGTACTGATTATCGGCGCCGGCCCCATCATCATCGGTCAGGCCTGTGAATTTGACTACTCCGGAGCACAAGCTTGCAAAGCCCTTCGCGAAGAAGGGTATCGCGTCATACTCGTCAACTCCAACCCGGCAACGATTATGACCGACCCCGATACGGCCGATGTTACCTATATCGAGCCCTTGGACGCACGCGTCCTAGAGCGCATCATTGCTCGGGAAAAGCCCGATGCCGTTTTGCCGACCATGGGCGGGCAAACGGCCCTGAACCTTGCGATGGAGCTAAATCGCTCCGGAGTTCTTAAGCGCTATGGGGTGGAACTGATCGGAGCATCACCCGATGCCATCGATAAAGCCGAAGATCGTCAACGGTTTAAACAGGCTATGAGCCGCATCGACCTGGAATCGGCGAGATCGGGCATTGCCTACAACATGGCCGAGGCCCTGCAAGTCCAGTCGCAAGTGGGGTTCCCTGCCGTTATTCGGCCCTCCTTTACCTTAGGCGGGACAGGCGGCGGCATTGCCTACAACATGCAGGAATTCGTCGAGATTTGCGAGCGCGGGCTGGAACTATCGCCCACGCATGAACTCTTGATCGAAGAGTCCCTTCTCGGCTGGAAAGAATACGAGATGGAAGTCGTGCGCGATAAGAACGATAACTGCATTATCGTCTGCTCGATTGAAAACCTCGACCCCATGGGTATTCACACAGGCGACTCCATCACCGTAGCCCCGGCTCAAACCCTAACGGACCGAGAATACCAAATCATGCGCGATGCCTCGATTGCCGTGCTACGTGAAATCGGCGTGGATACCGGGGGTTCGAACGTACAATTTGCCGTTAATCCGAAAAACGGACGCCTCATTGTCATTGAGATGAATCCGCGTGTGTCGCGCTCCTCGGCCTTGGCCTCCAAAGCCACGGGCTTTCCGATTGCCAAAGTCGCTGCCAAGCTTGCCGTCGGGTACACGCTCGATGAACTGAAAAACGATATCACGGACGGTGCAACACCGGCATCCTTCGAGCCGACGATTGACTACGTTGTCACGAAGATTCCGCGCTTTGCGTTTGAAAAATTCCCGCAAGCTGACGATCGCTTAACCACTCAGATGAAAAGCGTCGGTGAAGTGATGGCTGTGGGCTCGTCCTTCCAGGAGTCCCTACAAAAGGCTCTTCGCGGACTGGAGACCGGAAAAGACGGCTTAACGAGCCTTTCGAACGACCGGGAAGAAATCATCCACGAAGTCAGTGAAGCCGGTCCCGAGCGCATCCTTTATGTCGCCGATGCCATGCGAATCGGACTGACGTGCGAAGAGCTTTACCGCATGACGTCGATCGATCCCTGGTTCCTCGCGCAAATCGAGGAACTCGTGCGTATCGAAAAGCGCCTTGAAACGGTCTCATTACAAGAAATCGACCGGGACGCCCTCTTTTACTTAAAGAAAAAAGGCTTTTCGGACAAGCGAATTGCCCGCCTGACACACACGTCGGAAAAGGATGTCCGAGAAAAGCGCTACACCCTGAATCTGCATCCGGTTTACAAACGCGTCGATACTTGTGCGGCCGAATTTGAAACTAAAACGGCCTACATGTTCTCGACTTACTCCGGAGAAAACGAAGCCAATCCCAGAGATCGTAAGAAGATTGTCGTTTTAGGCGGGGGACCGAACAGAATCGGTCAGGGCATTGAATTTGACTACTGCTGCGTGCACGCTTCGATGGCCTTACATGAAGACGGGTACGAAACCATCATGGTCAACTGCAACCCGGAAACGGTCTCGACCGACTACGATACATCCGATCGCCTGTACTTTGAGCCCGTGACGCTTGAAGACGTCTTGGAAATCTGTCACGTAGAAAAGCCTGACGGTGTGATTGTCCAATACGGCGGACAGACCCCCTTAAAGATTTGCCGAGACCTGGAAAAAGAAGGCATTCGCATTATCGGTACCTCCACTGATGCGATTGACTGCGCCGAAGATCGTGAGCGCTTTAAGGGTCTAATTACCCAACTCGGTCTCAGACAGCCCGAAAACCGCACGGCGCACACGGAATCGGCGGCCCTTGCCTGTGCGCACGAAATCGGTTATCCCATCGTAGTGCGTCCGAGTTATGTCCTCGGGGGACGCGCGATGGATATCGTGCACGACGATAAGGAACTCATGCGCTACATGCACGAAGCCATTGTCGTGAGCGAACAAAGCCCTGTTCTGTTAGACCGCTTTTTGGATGACGCCGTCGAGATGGACGTCGATGCCGTAAGCGACGGACAGGAGGTCAAAATCGCAGGTCTCATGCAGCACGTTGAAGCAGCCGGTGTGCACTCAGGTGACTCGGCATGTTCACTTCCGCCCTATAGTCTTCGGGAAGATATCCTCGAGGAAGTACGACGCGAGACCGTTCTTATGGCCAAAGCCCTCGGCGTCGTAGGCCTGATGAATGTGCAGTTTGCCGTAAAAAATGCTGTAACGGAAAAGCCCGAAGTCTATGTCCTCGAGGTCAATCCCCGCGCCAGCCGTACGGTTCCTTTTGTTTCCAAATCCACGGGCGTTCAAGTTGCCAAGGTGGCGGCACGCTGCATGGTCGGAGACTCCATTGCCAAACAAGGCATCACGGTGGAAGTCAAACCCACGCACTTTTGCGTCAAAGAAGCGGTGTTTCCCTTCGCCAAATTCCTCGGTGTCGATCCGGTTTTAGGCCCCGAGATGCGCTCAACGGGCGAAGTGATGGGAGTCGGAGCCACATTCGGTGAAGCGCTCTTTAAGAGCCAGCTCGGCGCGGGAAATACCCTTCCGCCCGCAGGATCCACGGTCTTTATTTCCGTGCGTGATGACGATAAGCCTAAAGCCATCGTTGTTGCGGCCGAACTCGCGGATGCCGGTTACAAGCTCGTAGCAACTCGCGGAACGGCTTCAGCGCTTGCCCATGCAGGAATCGATTGTAAAATCATCAATAAGGTCAGTGACGGTCGCCCGAACGTTCTCGATATGATTAAGAACAAAGCCCTGCAGCTTCTCATTATGACAAGCAATGAATCGAAGGGCGAAATTAATGATGCCCGAGCGATTCGTCTGGCGGCTCTCGGCCATCGCGTCACTTACTTTACGACGATTGCAGGCGGCCGTGCCGCGGTCGAAGGCATCAAGCACCTAGCCGATGCGCGCGTGTATTCCCTACAGGAAATTCACCCGAAGCACACTGTCGCATAAGGCTGAAAAAAACTCCCTTTGATTTCGCACACCCGACAAAAGCGAAACCAAAGGGAGGAAAAGTACTATCCGTTCTGAATTTTTAAATCGATTACTTCCAGAATTCGGGCTTGACCGTCATCTGGCAGAAATTAATCTGCGCTTGGATGAGGTCGGCCAATTCTTTCGGATTCTTGTAATCCATGTTAAAACCGGCCTTGTGATGCAATTCGGCGCATTCCTTATCTTGCATCGTCTTTAAGAAGGCATCGGCGTAGAACTTAACAATCTCCGGCTGAGCGCCCTTCGGAAGCACGATGGCGCGGGCCGAACCGTACCACTCGGGGTAGTAGCCGAGCTCTTTTAACGTCGGAACATTCGGCAGAGCCGCATCGCGCTTGGTGTCAAAGATGCCGAGAACACGCAATTCGGGCTTATCCCCGTGAATCATGCTCGCCACGTCGGCAATCTTCGGACATGAAAAGTCCACTTCACCCTGACGCAGGGCCAGAAGTTGATCGGCCGTGCCGCCGTACGGAATAGCCTTGTACTTGACCTTAGCCGAGTTGGCAAACAGTTGCGCGGAAATGTGGTTCGATGCGCGGTTGCCGTTTGTCGAGGCCTTAAGGCGCGGGTTCTTCTTCATCGCCGCAACGAGGTCATCCAAGGTCTTGTAGGGGCTATCGGCTTTAACGACGATGACGCCCGTTTCCGTCACGTGGTTGCAAACCGGGACAATCTGGTCGACCTTAAATTTTCCTTCGGCAATGTATTGCGTGAACGTCGGAAGGTTGACAAAGCCGATCGTGCGTCCGTCAGGTTTAGCCTTGATTAAATCCGTCCAGCCGATCTTGCCGTCGCCGCCGGGCATGTTGTGAATTACAAGGGTCTTACCGACATACTTTTCAGCCATCATAATCAAGGGACGGCAGGTCTTATCGGTACCGGACCCGGCCTTGTAGGCAACGATTACGGAAACGTCACCGGCAGGTTCCCACGCGTGACTGGCAAACGGAAGGGTCAGAGCAAACGATGCTGCAAGAGCCATTCCCAAAACACGTCTTTTCATAGGTTTCTCCTTATCAAATATGGATACTGCAATCAAGTTATTTAGTTGAGGCTGAGGCCGTATTGCTCTTGGCCCGATGAACCATTCTCTTTTCCAAGCGTCCCATCAAAATCGGCGACAGGATGCCGACCACGCACAGAGCAATCAAAATCCAGCACAGCGACGAGGAAAAGAAGATGCTCGGGTCGTTATCATTCAGGAGCAACGCACGACGCAAACCGCGCTCGCCAATCGGACCCAAAATCAGACCCAAGACCATAGCCGGGGTACTGAAGTCGAATTTACGCATCAGGTAACCCAAAAGACCGAACAAAAGCATCATGCTCACGTCAAAAAGCGAATTGTGAATGGCGTACGAGCCCACAACGCACAAAAGCACAATCGACGGAATCAAGATAGCGTCGGAAAGACGCGCAATGTGAGCAAACCACTTGGCGCCGCACATACCGACTGCAAGCATCGCAAACTGCACGAAAACAAAGCCGGCAAAGAACGTATAGGTCATGCCCGCGTAGGTCGTAAAGAGTTCGGGCCCGGGCTGCAGGCCGTGAATAATAAGACCTCCCATTAACACCGCCGTCACGGATTCTCCGGGAATGCCGAGTGTCAACGTCGGAATGAGCGACCCGCCTGTCACGGCATTATTAGCGGCTTCGGAGCCGGCTACGCCTTCGATACTGCCCTTACCGAATTCTTCCTTGTGCTTACTCCAGCGGTGCGCTTCGTTGTATCCCATAAAGCAGGCAATCGTCGCACCGGCACCGGGCAAAATGCCGACAATGTTGCCGATAATCCAGCTTCTCAAGCACGTGGGTGTAATCCTCCTGATGTCTTCACGCGACAGGCCGAACCGGTCGGTGACTTTCGCGGCCTTTCCGCGTTCGACAATCTTCTTTTCCGCCAGGATCAAAACTTGAGACATGGAAAACAAGCCGATCAGAGCACATGTCACGTTAATGCCGCCGAAAAGAGCATCCTGACCGAACATAAAGCGTTCGATGCCTTCCATCGGATCCATGCCGATTGTGGAAATAAAAAGGCCCAAAAAGCCTGAAATCAGTCCCTTAATCAAGGATTTGGAGGCGACACCTGCAATGACCGTCAGACCGAAAAGCGAGAGCCAGAAGTATTCCGGGCTCTTAAACTGCATCGCAAGGGCCGCTAAGGGGGGCGAAAAAAAGTAAAGAGAGAGACACGACAAGAGACCGCCCACGAACGAGGCAACGCACGAAACGGTCAAGGCACGAGCCGCATGCCCTTTTAGTGTCAGCTGGTAACCTTCGATTGCCGTTGCCGCCGAGGCGGGAGTTCCCGGTGTATGAATCAAAATCGCTGAAATCGATCCGCCGAAAATGGCGCCGCAGTAAATACCGCCGAGGACAATTAGGCCCGTTGCCGGGGGCATCCCGAATGTCACGGGCAGTAAAAGTGCTACGCCCATGGCTGCCGAAAGACCGGGTAAGCATCCGATTGCAAGGCCGAACGTCGTTGCCAAAACCATTGCAATTAAATTTACGGGAGTGGCCGCATTAATAAAACCGGCACCCATCAAAGATAATGTTTCTAACATCGCTGTTCTCCTGACCGGTTAGAAAAAGAGTTGTCCGACAGGAAGGGGGACCTTCAAGAACAACGTAAAGACAAGCCAAATGACGACAAGGAGCGAGATGATGACCACAGCAATCCACTTGGCTTTAACTTTCAAAAGGGCAAGAGCAACGGCCATGTACAGGGTGCTCGCGATGTAGTAGCCGATCCAGTAAATGAGCGCCACATACAGGGCCGCTCCGACCATCACTGTAAAGAATTGACTTGGAATGAAACCGTCGTACAGGTGCTCTAAATCGTCTTTAAAGAGCTTTTTAACCTTCCAACGCCACAATGCGACAGCAAGATAAATCGTATTGAGAATAAAAATCACGGCCAAAAGAAAGCCGGGATACGACTGAGCTTCTTCGGAGAGTTGATGCGTTTGGTAGGCAAAAAAGAAAACGAAGAGATAAAGAATAGCTACAACAGTTAAATCGGATTTCTTCATGGGACCATCTTTCTTTTTTTTACAAGAAATAAAAGTACTAGTCGTAAAGCACTAGACTGTACCGACTAAGTACTATGTACTAGATGCTAGCATGAAAGAAAGTGTGTCAGTTAAAAGAACCTCGGAAATCCGCAAAACGACGACAAAAAACACACAAGGTTTTACACATCAGAGAAATCCCTAGGTTTGAGGGTGCGGGTAAAGAAAACGTTACCTGCACCCGGTAGCGGGTTTAAAAAAAGATGGAATAACCTTTTAATCTATAGAATTTCTACGCAATCTCCCAGCCGCGTACATGGGAAAGAACCGCAACAATTTTTCCGTTTTCAACAAGCAAAAGATGCGCATAGGGAGCTGCCGTCGGGCACGCATGATTAGGTAAAACCCGAAGACGGCGTCCAATCGGAAAATCGCTTTGTGCTAAAGAGGAATCTGCGGGAAGCGTGATGATGCCGTGCTCTTGGTTGGTTCCCGTTAATAGAATTCTTCCCGAATCTAAAGGTTCTCCGTTCACGTCACAAACAAGACCGTAGCCATAGTCTGTTTTCTGTCGTGCTGTCCCTCGATCGCGTGACATTGCGAGAAATCCGGAATCGGTAATTACACGCCTTTTATCGGTTTTGCGGCCGATCACGGTTGTCAAAACCGAAACGGCAATATCATTGATACGACAAATGCCGACGTTACTCATAAATAGATCAAAAAGAGCGCAAACACCGGCTCGAATCTCTGTGACTCCTACCTCACTTTGTGAACACATAAGGGTCGGAGAAGATCCTACGGAGACAATATCAACGGCAAATCCTGCGTCTCGAAGGTCATTTGCCGCTTTGACAATTCCCGAGCGTTCGCTTTGAGCGGCAGCAACGATGGCTTCATGCGTTTTGCACTCGTAGCTATCTCCGGCATGCGTCAAAACGCCCTTAAATAGAGCTCCGTGCGTTAACGCACGAGCCGTTGCGACAATCTCGGGGGCACCCGGAACAAGACCCGAGCGGTGACCGTCCGTATCTATTTCAAGCAGTACGGGAATCAAAACCCCTTCGCGCCGACAAAACTCCGAAACAAGCTTAGCGGCCTCGACACTATCGAGGATAATTTTCAAATCACAACCGGTTTCGCGTCGAATGGCTGCGACTGCCGAGAGTTTTTGCGGGGCAATTCCGACGGCATAGATAATGTCCTTGACGCCGTTTTGCGCAAAATAGCGCGCTTCGGCCAAGGTCGAAACCGTTGCCGGCCCTTCGGGGCTTGACATTTGAAGACGCGCGATATCAATGGATTTGTGCGTTTTTAAGTGCGGCCGCCATCCCACATGAAGCGCCGCAGCTTTGGCTTTGGCTCGCTCGATGTTATGACGCAGTTTCGTCGAATCAATGACACACGAAGGGGTCGGAACAGACGGGTCTGTGAGAGTTAATCCTACAAGGTTTTCAAGAGTTTCTTTCATCATAAGTCTCCGAGACCGGAAAAGTACGTAGAAAAAATTCTACGTAGAAATAAGCTTAAGAGCAAATCATTTTTCAACTGAATTCTGAGCTTAAGATGAATTATTCAGACACAATGCCAAACGTCGGTAATTTGCGTACAATACACAAATAGAAGTTTTTATACGACAAAGGAGCCGTATGGCCACACGAACGATTCGACCTGAACTTGCGCCCTGGATTCGGTTTGCAGATACCCTGGCTCGGATGCAGGGCCCGTCTACGGAAATCGTGCTCCATGACCTTACGAATCCGGCACGTTCGGTTGTATATGTTGTCAACGGGGACGTCACCGATCGAAAGGTCGGTCAGGGAGTGCGCCATCTTGTTCCCGAGATGCTTGCCTGCAGCGAGGGGAACTTTATCGGTCCCTGGTGGTTTCGATATCGCACGAAACTCATTCGGGCAACAACCGAACTTATTCGCGATACGTCCGGCGACATCATCGGCGCTCTTTGTGTGACTGAGGACGTCACTGACCAAGAAGAGCTTTTTCACTCGCTTCAGAATCGCCTTCCGGGCCTTACGATGACAAATCTGAAAAAAGACGGTGATACGGCAGGTTTAATGAAACCGGACACCGAGGTCGAAAGCAACGACCTTCAGAGTAAGCCTGAATCGGTGCGAAAAACCGTCTTTCGACTCATTTGCGAAACAGTCGCACAAGAAGGCTATGTAAAAGCCAAAACCAACCGCGATGTCAGACGGCGTCTTGTACGTGAACTTCAGGATCGCGATGTTTTTCTTCTCAAAGGCAGTATCGAAGAACTCGCGCGTCTTCTGGGCCTATCGAAAGTGACGATTTACAGTGATTTGGATGCACTGCGTCGAACCTAACTTTAACAACCCTCACAACGGAACGAAATAAGGAGCATTTATGGAATTTATTCATCCGGACTTTAAAGGACACAACCCCGGGCACTATTCGGCGGCCGTCAAGGTCGGCAACCTCATGTATGTCTCCGGACAGCTCTCGATCGATCCGGATACGCGCGAGGTCGCCAAAGGCGATATTCGAGAGCATGCCGCTTTGGCGCTCAATAACCTTGATCGCGTATTAAAGGCTGCAGGCTGCACACGGGAGCAAGTGGCCTTTTGCCGTGTCTACACGCCCTCGAACATCTATTGGGGCGCTATTAACGAAGTCTATTCTGCGTTTTTCGGTGCGCACAAACCGGGACGCGTGATTGTCTCGACCTCTCCCCTACACTTTAATTGCTTGGTGGAAATCGAAGCGGTCGTGGAATTAAAGTAAGGAGGTAACTATGCTTGAATTTCATTGCACACGTTGCGGAAAACGAGTTCCCGTCACAACGCACTCGCCGGTCTGTGAATGCGGCGGGCTTTTCGAACTCGATCCAGTTAATAAGCCTTTCGACCTAAAGAAGATCGATCGCTCGACCTGGAGTCTATTTCGGTATCGTGAATTTTTAACCGGCCTCGGTGAAGCCTGGCAATCCGTCACACTCGGCGAAGGGCTTTCGCCCGTAGTCGAGCTTGAGCCGGGAGTGTTCTTAAAAGTCGACTACATGATGCCGACGCTCTCTTTTAAAGATCGGGGAGCGGCTACGCTCGTGTCTCACATGAAAGCAATCGGTGTTACGCAGTGCGTGCAAGATTCAAGCGGCAACGCCGGTCACGCCGTTGCTGCTTACTGCGCTCGCGCCGGCATCGCCTGCGAAATCTATGTTCCCGAAGGGACAAGCCCGAAAAAGATTGCGATGATTAAGGCTACGGGCGCCGCTTGTCGCGTCATCGAAGGCTCGCGCGACCACTGTGCCGACGTGTGTCGAGCCCGTGTGCACGATGAAGGGGTCTATTACGCCAACCACGTTGTCAATCCCTTCTTTTACGAAGGCATGAAAACGTACATCTACGAAGTCTTCGAACAAATGGGGCGTATTCCCGAACACATCATCGTTCCGGTCGGAAACGGGACGCTTTATCTCGGTGTGATTAAAGCCTTGGAGCATCTATTAGCGAGCGGCGTTATCGATCACTTCCCGAAGGTCATTGCCTTGCAAAGCGAACATTGCGATCCCCTGTATGAGGCGTACAGAGAGAATTCGGACGAGGCGCTTCCCGTTGCTGTCCGGCCCACGATTGCCGAAGGTATTGCCATCGGCAAACCCTTACGTGCTAAGGAAATTCTCACCTTAGCCCGCAAACACAACGTTGTCTTTGTCAGGGCGCCGGAAAACCGTCTTCTGGCTTGGCGCGAACGCCTGGCTAAGAAAGGCTTTTACATCGAACATACGACAGCGGCAAACTTTGCTGCGTGGGAGGCCTATCAGGAGACCTACGGAGCGAGCTCGGACGTTTTAATTACCCTATGCGGTGCGGGAATTAAATCGGACCATTAGCCGAAGAAATGATTCCTGCCTTGCGGATAGTTCAACCTGAAGAACTACCCGCTTTTTTCTCTTCTCCTATCAATCGTCCGATTGTATGAGACAACCTTCGGTGTTTTACCTAGGAACTTTATCGCTCGATAACACCTTGTCATTTCCGATACAAACGGTAAAGAGTGCGTGATTAGAATCTCCGAACGCTCTTAGGAAATTGAGCCATTTCAGGCTTGTAAGGGCGCCTGTAACAATTATTTCGGAGTTTATTTTTTATGACAGGGCTTGAAGTAATGCTCATTGCCATCGTTGTGCTGGCAATCGGCTATTTCGGATACGCTAAGTGGCTGGAAAAGACCTGGGGCATTGACCTGAAGCGTCCGACCCCGGCTGTCGAAAAAAACGACGGCAAGGACTTTTCTCCTGCTTCGCGTTGGACGGTGTTTGCACACCAGTTCACATCCATCACCGGTGCCGGACCCGTGACCGGTCCGATTATTGCAGCGATGTTCGGCTGGTTGCCGGCATTGCTTTGGATGATGGTCGGCGGTGTGTTTTTCGGCGCTGTACAGGATTTTGCCGCGCTTTATGCGTCCGTGAAAAACGGCGGCAAGTCCATCGGTATGATTATTGAGGACTACGTCGGTCGTACGGGGCGTCAGTTGTTCTTACTTTTCTGCTGGCTTTTTACGCTTCTTGTCATTGCGGCTTTCTGCGACATGGTCGCCAATACTTTCAACGGCTATTCCAAAACCGGCGCAGAACTCATGCCCAATGCGGCGGCGGCCTCGATTTCGATTCTTTATATGTTTGTCGCCGTGGGCTTCGGTCTTTATTTGAAGTATCGTAAGCCTTCTGCCGGCAGGCAGTTTGTCGTCGGCGTCATTTTGATGCTCGCGATGCTTGCCGTCGGTATTGCCTTCCCGATTTACGCCGATGCCCTCACATGGCGCTATGTGGTCTTTGCCTATTTGTTTGCTGCGTCCGTGATGCCGATGTGGCTTTTAAAGACCCCGCGCGATTACCTGTCGATGTTCCTTTTAATCGGCATGATTGCCTGTGGCGTGCTCGGTGTGTGCATTCAGAACCCGACCCTCAATATGCCGGCCTACGTCGGATTTACCGTTAAGAACCTGGACCTCTTCCCGATTCTTTTCGTGACGGTAGCTTGCGGTGCGGTTTCGGGCTTCCACTCGCTCGTAAGTTCCGGCACCTCCTCTAAGATGGTCTCGAGCGAAGGCGATATGCGCCTTGTCGGTTACGGCTCTATGTGCGTCGAAGTCATTCTCGGTGTTGTGTCCCTGATTGTGGTCTGCGCGGCTGCGACCAACGGAGTCCTTCCGGCAGGAACCCCCTTCCAGACCTTCTCGCACTCGGTTGCTAACTTCCTGACGACAATCTTCGGTGTTCCGACCAACATTGCCGCATGCATCCTGACGATGTGTGTCTCGGCTTTGGCGCTAACCTCCGTTGACGCTGTCGCTCGCATCGGTCGTATGTCACTGCAGGAACTCTTTACCCCCTCCAGGGGTCAGGAAAAGACCGCCGTGCAAAAGCTTTTTACCAATACGGTCTTCTCGACGATTCTGACACTGCTCGGCGGATACGCTCTGTGCATTGCCGGATACATGAGTGTTTGGCCGCTCTTCGGGTCGGCGAACCAGCTCTTGTCGGCTCTCGTTCTTACGGGTCTGGCTGTGTTCTTAAAGTCCACAGGTCGAAAGGGCTGGATGCTCTACGGGCCGATGGCCATCATGTTCGTCGTGACGATGACGGCTCTTGTCGAGCAGATTATCCGCATCTTCGGTGCTTGGCAGGCAGGAACGTTTGTCTTCATGGTGCACGGACTGCAATTTATCGTCGCCGTTGCCCTGATTGTTCTTGCTCTGCTCGTTGTATACCACTGCGTTTTGAAGCTGCGTAATGCAGCGCCGATTGTGCAGACAAAGTAACTGAACGCCTCAATTTAGATGCGTTTACGATTCCCGAGCCAATTCGGCTCGGGTTTTTTTGTCCAAATGGCTCGATAAGCCTCTCTTTCGACCACGTAAGAGAGGCTTTCTTGCCTTGTTCGCATCTGCCTTTGTTAGGATGCCTTTAATTGAGTCTCAACGTTGCGGCTGTGTCGTCTCTTAGGGTAAGTTTGCCTCGAGAAGCCTTGAAGCGTCCCCGATTGAGCGTATCGGAGAGAGACGATGCAAAAAAACTTGCCGTACTCGTCCTCGTTGCCGCGGTTGCTGCGTCTCGCCTACGGCGCGCTTAAAACAAACAACGACGCAGGAGCCGTTTACGGCACCGTCGACACACGGAGCGTGCGCTTGGACTTTGAAGAAGCCGGGCGCATTGCTACGTTAAATGTTCAGGAAGGACAAACGGTTCCGGAGGGCGATGTGATGGGAACGACCGACGATACGCGTAGTCGCATTGCACTTTCTTCGGCCGAAGCAGCGAAGAAGTCGCCAAGAAAACCCTGATCTAGCTCTTGCCGGAGCGCCTTCCGAAGACATTGCCGCCGCCAAGGCCTGCGTTGTCGCCTTTAAGCCGCCGAAGCTCTTTCTCTTCGCTCTTGTACCTGAGAAAAGAAACTCGGGAATGCGACAAGCGCTCTTCGAATCAATCGGATTTGCTCGCACGCTGCCGTCTATCGCGCTAAGCTCTTGTCGGCTAAAAATCGACGACCGGCTCCCGATAAGGAGTCGGTCGATGCGTATTCAGGTTTTTCAAAAGGTCTAGGTTTCAAAAACTCCCTTGACGAGAATCTCGCCCGAGCGCATCATGGAACGCCCTTTGGCAAAGACATCCGTCAGCTTAAAGTCCTCGTCAAAAAGTAACGCGTTGGCAACAGCGCCGGCTCCCACGCGCCCGTGATCTTTAAGCCCATGCGAATCAGCGACGTTTCGGGTAATAAATCCCAAAGCCGTCGAAATCTCCATGTTGTAGGTTTCGACCAATTCTCGGACAGTCGTGAGATTGCATTCGATTCCGCAAACGGCAAGTCCGATCATGTTGCCCTTTTCATCAAAACGGGGCTTTGATCCATGTCCGTCCGAGGACATTGTAATGTGTTTCGGATCCGCTCCGCTGTCAAGTGCCTCGACGAAAGCCTGAGCCGGTCCTTTTTCAAAGCAGCAAGATCCCCCGGTCGTTATGTCAATGTAGCCTCCGTCTCGGGCAAATTGCAGGGCACCGTCGAACACATGACGAGCACGAGCACAATGAGTCGGACGGATGTGTTTAATCGGAAATCCCCGAGCCACAATGTCGCGATACATATCGAAAGCCCCGGGAATATCACCGGAATGAATGTGTAAGACGCCGATCTTGCCGGAAATCATGCCTGCAAGGCGAATATCCGAGAGCAGGTGAAGAAGCTCATCTTGCGTCGGGAAGGAACTGCGGTGGTCCCCGATGGCAATTTTTACGCCGAGGCATTCAGGGACCATAAAGATATCTTTAGAAACCTCCCCACTTAATGTAGTCGGAGGGTAACGGTAGTTGCTCGTGTACATCCACGTGCTCACGCCCTCTTCGGACAAAGCCCGAATCTTGGCTAAAAGGTTTTCAATTGAGCGGGAAATAAAATCCGTTCCCGAGACACCGACGACATCGGTTGTCCCGCAGGCGACAAGCTCGGAAAGATTAAGTTCCGGAGTACGCGATACGGGACCGCCTTCCCCGCCGCCGCCTGTGACGTGAATATGTTGATCGAAGAACCCCGGAGTGAGGATTTTTCCCTCGGCGTCAATCGTCTCCATCTCAGGTAGTGTCACAGATAAATCCGGCTCGACAGCAAGAAAGCGTCCGTTAACCATCAGCACATCGCGTTTCCCTAAATCCTCGGGAGCAAAAACGTGAGCATGGCGAATCAAGGTAGCGTGTTTCATGTTGGACTCCTTGCGGCACTCCGAGATCGGAATGCCGCCGTGTAGTTAAATCAGAGGAAGATCGCCGAAGCGGCAACGTTCACGACAAGCGCCATGGCCATCACGGGAATCGTCCGACGTACGATTTGGAAGGGCGTAATACCGGCGATACTCGAAACAGCAATCATGACACCGGCAATCGGGCACATCGTGCGCGCGATACCGGCCGAAAGCTGAACCGGAACCGCAAGAATGGCTGCATTCATACCGACCGAAGCAGCCGCTTCGGGCAGTAACGGCGAAAAAGCGAAGAAAGCGGCGTTACCCGACCCGGTAACAAGTGTGGCAATGACCATAATGCCGATCATCACAAAGAGCATGACCCAGATTCCGGCCGATTCCATCGAGGCCGCCGCTTTAATCATGAGTGAAATGCCGCCGACCTTGGTCATTCCGAGAGCAAAGAGTTCTGCGCAGCAAATTAAAGCCACCGTGGATGTAAAGACCTTTCCCATGCCCTCGTAGACTGCTTTTGTGCGCGCAATCACATCCTTGACTTTCATGTGCGTGACAAGGTCGACCGCAAACGCAATCAGAATGGAAATGATGATGGCTGTCTGAAGAGACAATTTCACGCCGGCATAAACCATGGGCGAAAACACGATGAGCAGGAATAGCGGAAGCATCGGCAAAATCGCGTAGTAAGCGGGGCCTGCTCCTTCGAAGGCTTTGCTGACATCTCGCTTTTCTTGAGAATTGCTTCCGGCGTTCGCAGTCTGACCGTCACGCTGGTCAAACCACCGCTGAACGAAGAAGTGCCCGACTGCCACCGTAGCAATCACACAGAGTGCCACGGGAATTTGGTTATGCACAAAGTATGTGACGACATCGGTGTTTAATAGATCGGCCGCACGCATGGCATTTGACGAGGAAGGTCCTAAATCCAAGCAGCACGTCGAACCGATAACGGCCGCAGCGGACGTCCGAGAGACTCCGAGTTCCACCAGAAGCGGGAAAATCGAAGCCATCAGAAGGAGTCCGAGGCCGACCGCCGAGTTAATAAAAAGCGCCATGAATTGACCGATTACATAGGTGACGGCCAACAGCACGTAAGGTGACCGAATTGCCGAAAGCGGACGGACACACGCTTTAACCAGGGCCTTTGAGGCGCCGATTTTGTCCATGTAGTACGAGAAACCGGCAATCCACATGATGTTAAGCCCGAGCCCCGGGAGCCTCGTCTTCATCTGCTCGGCAAACGCCTGTGCAAAATCAAATCCCAAAAGCTGTGTGGATTTTTTTGCGGCCACGGGGTCCACGCCCATAAATGCTGCGACCGCTAGAAAGACGAGTCCTGCGAGCAAAAGTACGGTGGGCGGGTAGTAGTTTTGGAAGATACTCCAGGCGACGATTGCAATCACCGCGAGGGTCAGTAGAACTTCAAACAAAGGAAAAGCTCCTTTGATAAACTTGACGGCAACTCGGCACGTGAAGAATTGCCGGTCAGTCGCTATAGTTAACCCTGAGAAAGAGGCTTTTGTGTGCTTCCCATATCCTCCCGATTGGGATGAATCACGGAACGCATAAACATTCTATTTGAACTTCGGTGATTATTTCCAAGCCGTCAGGGTATTCCCCACGACTCTTGACTGACGTAAGTCTGTGAACTCCCGGGAAGGACTCGAGTAGATTTCAACCGTTCCCAGAAAGAATAATCCCGTATGTGTCGGAAGCCTCCCATGGTCTCGAGACCTTAGTGACGTAATTCATCTTTTACGAGAAATCGTCTGAGCCATCCGTGAGCCCGGCCGAAAATCCCTGCCTGTCTTCCCTGAGACTGCCGGTATTCCCAGACGGTCGTTGCGGTTCTGAAGATTCCTCTACCCTCAAAAGGTATGCACCCTGCAAGAAACCTCCGGTTCTCTGTTGCGATAGGATTCTCTTTTCTCCTCTTTGACTCTTAATCAATCAAAGACTCTTTAAAAGGACCGTGCAGACGGCGTGGTGCTTGCTTCGTTAAAGCATTGACCTTAAACCACTTTAGTCTGTCTCTCCGGGAGATACCACGGGTTTAAAGCGATTTGAAGAGGTGATCAATCTCATCCCTGCCGAGGACAATAAAGCCCCGAATCTGCGACTCAGGGCCTTATCAGGAACAGTACCGGCAGTCCTCTTTTCAAGAAGACTGCTTTAGGTTGCTAGAACGTCCAACGCACGTTGGCTTTGACGGCAAAGGCGTCGGTGTTCTTCGATCCGCTGTAGCCGACCGACACACCGAAACCGACCTTGTCCTTGCCGCCGGAGACTCCGAGCGCAGCCGAGTAGCGCATGCGGTCGAGAACTTCCGACGAGGTCGTTACATCCTGACTGACTCCCGTAAAGCGAATCGTCTCGGTCAGGTTCTTCGAACCCACAACCGGGGTGACCGCAAGATCGAGGGCAGGCTTGATCGTCCAGCCGCTCTGCGTCATAAAGTTGCGCGACAACTGAACTCCGAGAGGTACTTCCGCATAGGTCTTAGCCGTCCCGTGCGAATTGAGAATCGTCCCTTGTGCGTTCGTCTTCGCGCTGTAGTTCTTCGAATCGATGTGATTCAATCGCAGTCCTGCAAAAGGAGCAACCTGCATGCCGGCGACATCAAAGGCGTACTTGGCTTTAAGACCTGCCGTAAAGACGGTCGAATCCATGTCGGACTTCACGAGACCGTGATTGGTCTGTTTAACGTCGTTGGTGACATAGCCGAAGCCCAGATCTCCCATGAACGACCAGGCTCCGGTGCTGTGACCGAAGTACAAGGCGGCGCCGTAGAAGTCAAAGTCGTTCTTGGTCGTCGCCAAGCTTCCTCGAGAATCGGCCTTTCCGGAACCGGCGTAGAGCGACGCACCTAAGCGCGTGTCATCCCGAACGACAACGTCCGCTCCGACCGTAATACCGTACATATCCACATCCGACCCGGACGTGAAGTTTCCGGCCTTAAAGGCGTCGGCCTTGGTCTTGTTATATAGCGGAGTGGCCCAAAGGGTGCGACCGAAGGTTTCTTCCGTTGCAACGCTTGTCCCGATTGCCGAACTAAAGCCGAGGCGTTCCTCAACAGAACCGGCAGCAACGTGCTTGACCGTGTCCGTCACAAGGAACGTACCGGACTGCGCTGTCATTCTCGATACGGACTCAAGAGCAGAACCGAAATCACGCCCGATTTGTTCGGGGGTGCGATTGCCGTCACCGGTGACGTCTTCCATCACGGAAGCAATCCAACCGGCACCGTCTCGACGAGAAGAATCAAATCCGTCGCCTTCCGCCAGATTCATCACCGTCTCTTGCAAGGATTCGGGAAGCGATCCACCGACAATCGCCGCACCGGTTTCCGACATCGTAAATATCAGGTTATTGCCGGCCAGTCTTGCGTCGTACAGAAAGTTTCCGGAAAGGAAGTTCGCGTCATCCCCGCTGACGGTGTGATTGCCGTCAGCCAAGGTAATCACAGTACCGCCGGAGATTTTCACATTCTTGAACATCATCTTTCCGTTATTGACAATGTTGCCGGTCAGTTGCGCGGTGTACTTGGTCTTGCCGTTTTCGATTACCGGTTCGTCCATAGCACCGTGATCGAGAATCATGAAGCCACCTGTTCCGATGCCGAAAGTGTTGTCGCCAAATTGCATGCCAGTTGTATCACCGACCGTCAGGGTGCCGTGCGGCGCCGACAAAGCGCTGTTGATGTAAAGGATAGACGAAACGTCCACATCCGTTTGCTTGGCACTCTTTAGAGCTGCCTTGGCCTCCTCTCTAAGACTCTCTATGTTCGCATCTAAGGCTTCCTGACCTCCGACAGCAAGAAGACCTTTTTTGATAGAACCGAAAGCAGCACCGGTTAGGTCCAACTCACCGAATCGGGCTAAAGCCGGAGTTTCCGAATTCCCTGCTACATCCAAGGTTCCGGGCCCGGTCTCTTGAGTTGCCGTAAGGACGATCTTTTGAGCGTCAAGATTTCCGTTCACCGTAATTGCGCCGTATTGCGCTGCAATGCCGTTAATCGTGGTATTGACTCCCGAAGCAACCGTGAGGGCGTTAACAACGTTCACGCCGGCATCCGTACTCGAATCGGACGAGGTGTTAAACGTGAGTTCGGTATTTCCGGCAAGATAAAGTTTCTTAATGCGGGTTCCTGAGCCACCTTCCTTACCGAAGGAAAGCTTATTCGTCTTAATTGCGTTTTCCGGGTCGTTTTCGACTTTAACCTCATTCAAAAGAGCATTCCCTGCCGAAAGGGCTCCGCCGTTTTTCACAAGAACCTCGTCAGTCGTGTCGACCGTAAGGCTATCTCCGACACTCACATTAGAAGTGTCCACAATAAGGCCTTTCATCTCGGCTTTCCCGTCGACACTAAAGTTAGATTCTTTCGATAGCGCAAGTTTTCCGCCTGCTTTAAAGTCGCCGGCGACTTGGACGATACCCTTGTTCTCAAGCGTGACAGAACCATCAACGGAAGTATTACCGGTTGAAGTTTGACCTTGGGACGTCATAAAGGAGCCGTTATTCTTAACAGTCAGATTCCCTGCAATCTCAGCCGAACCTGCACTGACAGAGGAAGTCGGATCGGACACGTTTACATCACCCGAGGTCGCTGTGGTGTTATCCACTGGATTCTTGAGTACCTTCAACAGATTGTGACCGATATCAAAGGAAGATCCCTCTTTCACATCAAGACTGCCTAGAGAAGCATTGTCTCGGGCGGTGACTTTTGCGCCGCTTGTGAAAGAACTATTCCCTTTGACTGTCAAGGGACCGTGTGTATCGACATCACCGGCCTTAACTGAAAGAGAGCTGTCAATGTCCAGTTCAGAGGCGTATAACCGAGAGCGATTGTTGTCGTTCTCGGAAGAAACGGTAACTGACCCGTTCATAGTTTTAAGTTTTCCGCCAACGGGATTTCCCTCTGCGTCATAGCCGAAGGTTGCGCCGTTTTTGACCGTAACATCGCCCATGTTTGAGTCACCGCTTGCAACGTAAGATGAGCCGGAACCGTCAACTAGAGTTGCTCCTTTGACAGAAACGCTGCCGTTATCTTTGGTCTTGAAGGACGAGTTTGTATCAATCGTCAAAGAGCCGCCAATGTCGGCTGAGGCAAGGTTTAACGAACTTTGCCCGGTTACTTTCACATCACCGGTGCGATTTCTGTCGGTGTTATTCGTGTTTTCGAGCGCCCTGGTTTTAAGAGCGCCGGAAAGATCCATCTCCGAGTTGTTCAGTTCGAGTGTTCCTGCAACGACGCCACCGGTTACAGTACCCTTTGCGTTATCGAGCGCCACGACACCGAGAGCGTTGTTGTCAGTTCCGAGATCCTTTGTCGCAATAGTCGCCCGGTTTGTCCCTTCTCCGGAAAGAACGAGTTTCGTGTTGGCACTGTTACCGCTTCCCGTGACTGAACCGACCTCACCGTTTCCAATCAGTTTTAGCGTTGATTCCAAATCTCCGGACTTTGCAGAACCGATTAGTTCAACATCGGCAACTTCGCCTGAAGAGTTTTTAACAAATATTTCGTCACTCGGATGATTGAGCGTCAAATTGCCACTGACATCGTTAGAACCGATCTTGAGTTTCTCCCCTTCCTCTCCTTGCTTAAGCTGTGCGCTCTTCCAACTATTAGTTCCGGTGACGTTGCCATTAACATTGACAATATCTTTGTCTGAGGCAGCAACGCCATTGACCAATTTGAATTTATCGTAGTCAATCGGATTTTCTAGACCGAAATCAATTTCGTAGTCCGACCAGTTAAAGTCATCCCCTAACCGCAAGAGAAGTTGTGATTTTTTTCCGTTCCCGTTAAGCGCCCCCATAATTTGAGAGACTTGGTCGAGCGAAATTTTTTTCTTTCCTACTTCGATGCCATCATTGAAGTTGTTACTAATCCAATCGGTTATTCCCTCGAGATCAACATAGCCGGCACTGCTACCGGTAACGCCGATCATTCCGCCTACAAGAGACTCAATGTTTCCGTTATCACCCTTTTTCAGAATCTTGTCGGCCTTCGCCGTCATCGAAGCGCTCTCGGAGATTTCAATCACACTTTGATTCGTGTTTCCCGAAAGTCTCAGTTCACCGTTTGCAATGAGTTTGCTCCCCGAACCGGAAACTTTGATCGCGTCATCGCCGGTTGCCTTAAGCGTTCCGTTCACAGTCAGTGTGCCGTTATTCGTAACTGAAGTACTACCGGCATTCGTCTCGAGGTCACCGACTGTCATCTCGGCACCGGCGACTTTAAGGGCATCGGTACCGGTCGCAGTGACCTTGCCTGTTGTCGTTAATTTTGTCGTCGAACCATCAAGGTTAAGCCCCTTGCCGGGTGCGGTCGGGGCGACAGCAATATCGGCTGATCCGATGTCAGACTCCCCTCCGGTCAAATTCAGAGTTCCATTAACTGTGAGCACACCTGCGGATTCTGCTGGGGTCACAGCTAATCGACCTGCAGAAATCAGGGAATCCGAGCCGAGTGTGAAATTGCCGTCATTGTCTCCGACGGACAACTTGCCCGCTGTCTGAAGCTCCGTTTTGCCTGAATACTTAGCTCCGAGAGTGATGCCGGAGTTAGCGATAATTAGGCCTTCACCGGAAACGAGGCTTCCTGTTTCATCCGAGCTGTTTGTCAGATTTAATGCTCCCCCGGTGACATTCAGAATATTGCGGACCTGCGGATCAGTTGTTCCTTTGGCTCCTAGATTGAGTTTTCCTTTACCCCGGCCGAACATCGCATCGAAGGCTTGCGATACCATATTGAGTGTCGAACCGGAGGTTTTCGCTCCGACATCGACAAGATTCATTTGTCCTTTAAAGTTCTCTCCGGTACCGGTAACAGTGGTTTCCTTAACGTCCCAATTTAAGAGGGAATCGGCGTCGGATTTGAGATTTGCAGCATCCAAGGCAAGTTTTGCATTACGTGCTGAGAAATCCAAGGTATCTTTGGCGCCTAGAGAAAGGGAATCCATCTTGACATCGTTTGTACCGTTGTAAACGAATTTACCCGTTACACCGTTTGACTCGTTACCATCATCAACAGTAATCTTGCCAAGTGAATCCGTACCCGCCTTCAGGTCGGCAATCTCTACTGTGGCCGTTTTTTTGAAATTGATATCGGCAGAGGAAAGGTCGGCTGTCGCGACACTAAGTTTCCCCCCTTTAAGTCCTGCTTTTCTCAACGTCGCGAGGTTTGCCGTCAAAGAACCGTCTGTGATTTGAAGCTCGGGCGTATCCGTCGTCTGATTTAACTCTTTAACGTTGGTTGATCCGGATGAAACAAGTTGACCTCCGGAAAGGAACACTTTTTGAAAATCGGCATTCCCTGCAAGATTCATTCCTCCGGATGAAAGCGTTGTTTCACCTAGGACATTAAGTTGCCCGCCCGATAGAACCTTGGTATTTCCTCCGGTTTGATCGAACGTACTTTTTACTGTCGTGATAGCGCCGGAAGATGTCTCAAAATCACCGCTGGAAAGAGTCAGACTTGAATGAAAAAGAACACCGGGAGTGTTGCCGCCGGCCGTATTGGAATTCTTGAATGAATTGCCGGCCAGTGTAGCATTGCCATGAACGTTAAAAGTTCCGGCTCCGCCGGCAATACTTGCCTTAGAATTTTCGCTTTGCGTATAGGTACCGAAATGAACGGTATCTCCGAGAACACTCAATTCAGACGAGTCGGAGGCTTCAAAATTTACCTGCCCTTCGGGGGTCTCCTCTCCGAACACGGAGTTGTTACCGTCAGCGGCATCTCCTAATTGCAATAGCCCGCTCTGCAATTTAACTGTGCCGGCCCGAAGAGAGGACTGATTCGTGTTACCAAGTCCCTTAACGGATATGGCGGTACTGTCCCCATAATTGATAGTGATTGTCCCTCCGACGGTGGCAGATTCCAAACCCTTTGTCTCTTTTAAGAAGTGCCTGTCCGTCGATAAGAGGTCCGTCGTCTTTACGATGCCTTCAACGGTCACGAAACTGTTACCGGTTCCGTCAACAGCTCTGATTGTCTCGAAGTTGTACGCAAGATTCGTTGCGTCATTGATTACGAGTTTATTCGCTTTATTTTCATCAGTATGCACGCTAAATTCGCGAACACTCCCCATATTAAGATTACCGGCGATTTCGGCGATTTTGTTTGCTGCAGCACTACTAAGGGTTAGAGTCGAATTACCTCGAAAGGATGATGCTGCACCGAGAATGAGTTTTCCGGAAAAACCTTCATTTACTGCGGATATCTTCACATTCCCACTTAAGGTTGTACTCGAATTTTCAGCAGAGTGTTTTAACTCACTAATTGTGACATTTCCACCATTTGCGTCAATGGTTAGCGTACCCTGATTGTCAATCTTTATATTCGTAAGGTTTGTCTGTTGTGAGGGAGCGTTTATGGTTCCCGTTGCTCCGCTCTTTGTTTCAATCGTCAAACCGTCGGCCTTTAGACCAACATATGCATTAATACCAGAGTCGCCGCTCTCAAATGTGATAGTTTGCGAAGCACCGCCGGAAAATTCAGCTAGAGCATTGGAATTAATCGTAGTTTGGGATAAAACCAATAGCGGCGTTTTGACTGTCAGTTGATTAGCGGTTAACGTAATCGGATGATTTGGAAGACCAAGGAAGGTGGCTGATGTTGTTGAATTAATATCCGCTTTTCCAACAGTCATGCTGATTGTGCCCCTGTCGGAAGCAATCTGAAACTTATCCTTTTGGCCACCAAGAGTAAGGCTTCCGTAAGATCCCGCATCGTATTGATTAAGTTTGAATTCTCCGACTCCGGGGCCGAGGCCTCCTACATAAATGGTGTTTTCTTGACCGGACGTCGTCAGGGAGTTTGCCCAAATGAAAGATTTCGAATTGGCCTCAGTACCAGAAATACTCAGATTTACATTGTCCAGACTAACGGTCTCTATTCCGCTCATCTGAGTCCAACCGGAATCCGGAATTGTCGGGTATGTTTCAAGGTGGATGTTTTTTAGTTCTACCCGCGAGAAATAAGTGGCTGAGAGAGCGTGTATATCTTCTGGATTACCTTCTGAATCTATAAACCACCATTGCTTCGTCGGGAGACTTCCTGTAACTCCTGTAACTCCATCAGTCGGATTCTTTACAAACTGCCCCGTAATTCTGGCTCTCTGAAGACTTCCGTCAGTCGAGGTCCCCGTAATTGTTAAAACATCAGCCGCAGAAGCTCCTGCCATTGCAGCAAGTCCCGCTGTTGCCACAACGAGCTGGATGCCTTTCTTTTGGACTGACGAGGTGATTTCATTGCACACCATCAGGGCGCCGCGAACTTTCGAAAAGATGACTTTGTAGGTTTTGTTCATGGATAGTCTATTTCGTGTCGAAGTGAAACGTTGAAAAAAGGCGGCTTCTTTTGGACTTTCACAAGATAGGAAGAAGGTTTGATTGTTTCTTACTGCCTGGAATCGAAGCCGAATTTCGCGAACAATAACTATCCTGATATTGAAAATCAACGCTGATAAATAGAGACTATTTGCACAATAGAATGAATGCCGTATACATTCTTTGCGTTAAAAATCACATAAACTGCACAGAAGAAAGAAGTAGAAAAGATGGGGAATTTACTACAGCACCAGAACAGAGGCTCCCAGGAACGATGCCTCAAGAGGGGCGTTGCCCCTGTCTTTTTCAGGCTGCGAAAAAGTTTGAGCAATTGAACAGAATGCTAAAATGCGAAGCAATGTTGTGCTAGTCGTTGAGCACGAGGATGGCGCATTCATCACCCCATGTAAAAGACTCAGCCCGGTTGCAGCCGGGCTTTGTCGTTTCTACACCTCTTGCGAGGTGCTTTCTTAGAGCCAAAAAGAGCTACTTTTCTAAGGAATATCGCAACTTCATCCCATTCAGATTTCGAAACGGAATGAGTTTTTCGCTTTGCAGACGACCGACCACAATACCCGGATGAACACCAATCTCTTTGGCAAATCCTTCTACTGCTATCTTTGAAAATTTTCTTTCAGAAAGGAATCCCTCGTATTCATCTGAAGGAATGAGGGCATTTTTCGCCCAGTTGTCAGCCTCAAGCTCCATTTCGTTGGTTCTTTCTTTTTTTGCTAAGTGTTTCAGGCAAATGTGCCCGATCTCATGGAATAGAGAAAACCAAAAAATATCAGCATCCTTTCCTCTAACTGTTAGACCTAGCACAATTTTTTCTCCCATTCTTTCACTTGTTCCATGAAGAAACGATCCGGAAAGATGAGGAAGGACAACAAGGGCAACACCATATTGCCCTAAAAAAGTCTCAAGCTTCGAAATCACTTCGTTTTGAGGCAATCCGGTTAATGACCTCAGTTTCGCGCACTCTCTTGCCAAACCCTTACTATCAATTGACCGGACTGTTTTACCTAATGCCTCGTTTCGAACTTTTTGGATCCAAGCGAAAGTGGCATATCTTGCTTTCTCTGTTACTTTCTTTTGCCTAAAACAAACCGATGAATTCACCATAATCGACGGCAAAACAGTCAGATCTGCTACACCGAAATATTGTCTGCAAGCAAAAATCTTTTTCTCAAGAGTAGACACCGATGCAATCCAATTTCGTTTTGCAAGCTCTTGATAAGGCAACAAGCGAAAGACTTTTTCTTCCTCTTCACTTGCCAACTCCTTTTGGGCCTGAATTTTGTCAGCACGAAAAGATGCATCAAAGGAGAGCCAAGACTTTGCCGGAATCGAAAAAATAGCTTCCAACCTTAAGGCAGCATCATCCGACAATTCAACTTCGCCATCCATAAGTTTCGAAATATGCTTTTCAGAAAAGCCCATCCGTTTGGCCAATTCTTTTTGAGTCCAACCTCTGGCTTCAAGCAGGTCTTTTATGATCTCCCCGACGGAGACCGCAGTTGTGTGTGTCCCTCGGATAAACATACTTACCCCTCCTCAATGATGGTAGTCGATAATGTCTTCAACACTGACCGATTCCAACTTTTCATCAATGATTACTGTAATCAGAGGGTTTTTCTTTGAAACCTTCATTGCATACTGCCCTTGTCTGTCTCCGATAAGAGCATGGAAGTCACAAAGTCGATTATTTAAGATTACTCGAAAAGGAAAATTTTCTAGCGTCTTAATACACTTTGCCACACCGTCTGCTGACTCGTCTCCAAAAATGCGAACAGCAGTTTTTCTGTCAGTGCATATCTTTTGGATTTTTTTTGCTTTTGTAGGAGACGTTCATACCAGAAGAAAATTAACCTCATGGGTTAATTATACGCAGAAGAGTTCCAAGTGGATATAGGAGAACACGTCAACAGGTACTTATCATGATTTCCGCAAAATCGCCCAAGCGACCATTGTCGGCTTTGCTCAGAGAGTTGCAAAAGTCGTTGGGTAAGTTAGGGTTTTTCTGCTTGAAATATAACAAAAAACCGAGAAAATCTTCCTCGGTCTTCATATGGTTTCGTATTGTTTATTGCTTGTTTAAGCAGGTTTCATTGGCGGAAGCGGTGGGATTCGAACCCACGGACGGCGAAAACCGTCGCCGGTTTTCAAGACCGGTGCATTCAACCACTCTGCCACACTTCCGAATTAAGAGGCCGCTCCGCTTCCTTACGATAAGAACGCGTGCTCGGCAAGAATCACGTCGTAAAGAACCTTCATGAGCATGCAAAAGAAAACAAGGCGGACAACCCAATTGAAAATCACTTTGTGTTTTTCAGAATCCATGGTTTCTATCCCCTGTTTTCTACGCGGGCATAACTTTACCGAGAAACGAGGAAGTTATCAATGAGCCGCGTCTTGCCGATGTAAACGGCAATGGCAAAGAGCACGTTGCCGGTTACCGCGGCAAGCGGTTTCATCGAGTCGGCATCCACTGCCTCGGCGTAGTCAAGTTTGGCCAAGGGTTCCGCAGCAATGCTCTCTTTTATCACCGCAAGAAGCTTATTCGTATCGGTTTCTCCGGCCTCAATAAAAGAGTAAGCTTTTTTAAGGGAATGGTTTAAAACCAAAGCCGCTTGGCGCTCTTTCGGGTTTAAATACGTATTGCGACTTGACTTGGCCAATCCGTCTGCCTCCCGCACAATGGGGCACCCGACTATTTCCAGATCAAAATTCAAATCGCGTACCATGCGACGGATAACGGCCAATTGCTGCGCATCTTTCTGTCCGAAAAACGCCTTATCCGGTGCTGCAATATGAAAGAGTTTACTCACAACCGTGCACACGCCTCGAAAATGCGTCGGACGTGTTTTTGCGCACAGGTTTTGCGCCAAAGACGGAACCTCAACCCAGGTCGAGGCGTCGGGAAAATAAAGTTCCGTCGGCTCCGGATGAAACACCAAGTCCGTTCCGAGATCCTCAAGGAGTGCGCAATCGTGCTCAAAGTCTCTCGGGTAACTTTCTAAATCCTCATTGGGTCCGAACTGTGTGGGATTGACAAATACGGAAACGACAACACGGTCGCAGGAGGCTTTAGCGGCTTTGACTAAACTGGCGTGCCCTTCGTGCAAATATCCCATGGTCGGCACAAGGCCGACGGTTAATCCTTCTTTACGCCATGCCTTGACGGCACGGCGAACGTCACTGACCGTACGCGCAATAATCATAAGAGTTACTCCGTAATCAATCTAAGATAAGGCGCGAGCATACGCCAAAAGAAGAGCCTCGAGGGTCATTCGCGCATTTAACGGGTGAGAACTGACGCGTTTGATGTCCCGAACACTGTTAATCCACATGTAAAGTTTGGCCGGATCGGTCTTGACCGTGAGCTTCTTAATGTCCTCTTCTTTTTCCGGGAAATACCGTGCCGGTCCACCCTGCCGCACCGAGGCCAAATCCCAAGCCCAACGCGCCATAAAGGCGGCATAGGCCGGAAGCGCCGGATCTCGCCCGAGTAACGAACACACAACATCGGCATCGGCATTGCTGCCTTTGAGCAAAAGGGCGATGAATTGCTCCTCTTCTTGGGAAGAAAGAATCAAGCGCTCGTCGACTTCAAAGACCGAAAGCGGCATGCCGCCGGCTACCTCAAGAGCGTGTTCGGGATCTTTGACATTCTGTGAGCGAAGCCAAGAAAGCGCCTCTTCGCGCTTCGGAGGCGTGGCCCGGATCAATCGGCACCGGGAACGAATGGTCGGTAAGACGCGATCGATCTCATCGGCAACGAGAATAAAGACCAAGCCCTCGGGCGGCTCCTCGATGCTCTTTAAAAGTGAGGCCGCTGCCTCTGTACGAATTTTATCGGCCGGGTAAACCAAAACGACGCGCCGCCCGCCTTCATGACTTTTAAGTGTCAGAAAATCCGTCAGAGCTCGGGTTTGGTGAATCAGTATTTCTCGATATAGGTTTTTGCGTGCTGCCGTGCTGTTTTCCGGAGGAATAAAGGGAATATCCCGCGGAAGTGCCTCCGCTTCGCTCACTAAATAACGTATATCGGGGTGTGTAAAGGCTTTAAAAAGACGACATGCACGACACGTCCCGCAAGGCGTTCCGTCCGGCTTCGTAGCCTCACACAAAAGACTTTGAGAAAATGCGTGCGCTAAATCAAAGGTCCCGATTCCCCGCGGCCCGTACAGTAAAAGGGCGTTTGGGAGAGCCTCTTTTAACTCAAGAAGGCATTTTGCTTGGGCCTCTTGCCATGGGTATTGAGCTAAAGCCATGTGCGTGCCTCCGCCAATAGGCGCTCAGTCATCGTCTCGGGGTCTTGTGAGGCATCGAGAATAAAAAAACGCTTTCCCGAGACTTCGGCTCGAAGCAAATACGCCGCTCGCACCGCAGAGAAAAAAACTAAATCTTCGCTCTCGAAGCGATCGGCCGCACGGGCTTTTGCGCGTCGTGTTGCCGCAATCTCGGGCGTAATATCAAACAAAACCGTGTGATCGGGTTGTAAATCGCCTTGCACGAGCTTTTCCAAGGTTTCGACAAAGTGCGCACTTTGCCCCTTGGCTCCGACCTGATAAGCAAACGTTGCATCCGTAAAGCGATCGGAAAGAACCCAGGCACCGCGCTTTAATGCCGGTTGAATCACATCGGCAATGTGTTCGGCCCGTGAGGCAAAAAAAAGAAGGGTCTCGGTTGAAACCTGCATGGGCTCGGAGAGTATCAGGGATCGGATTTTTTCCGCCAGAGGCGTCCCACCCGGTTCACGTGTCCGAACGACCTCGTGACCGTGTTCTTTTAAGTAAGTCGCCAAGGCCGCAATCTGCGTGCTCTTGCCGGCTCCGTCGATTCCTTCAAATGTAATAAAAACGCCGCGACTCATGATCCGGTTTTCGCCCTGTTCTTGGTCTTTTGGTATTTAGCGACCGCTTGATTGTGCACTTCCAGAGTACTGGAAAAGACCGTTGTTCCGTCCCCACGCGCTACAAAGTATAAATATTTTGTGCGGCTCGGATGCAGGGCTGCGCGAATGGATTCAAGGCCGGGCATGGCAATCGGCGTGGGCGGAAGCCCGTAGTTTAGGTAGCTGTTATAGGGCCCCGGTCGCTGCAAATCACGCTTACGAAGACGCCCCTTAAAATCCTCTCCCATCGCATAGATAATCGTCGGATCGGTCTGTAGGGGCATCCAGATTTTCAAGCGGTTATGAAACACGGAACTTACAAGGTGCCGGTCGGTTCGAACGCCCGTCTCTTTTTCAATAATCGAGGCCAAAATGAGCGCCTCATACGGATTTTTCAGTTTCAGACCCGGGGCACGGTCTTTCCACTCACGCATCAGGTCCGCTTTTTGCTTGTTGTACGCTAAAGCATAAACCGAAAGATCCGTTACACCCGCTCGAAACTGATAGGTATCGGGGGCAAAGAGTCCTTCGGGGTTTTCTTCCGTCGCACCGATTTTTTTCAGAAGTTCGGCATCGGTTAAATGCGCCGTCGTGTGCTGCAAATCGGATTCGGCATCAATCAGAGTGCGCAGTTCTTTAAAGGTCATGCCGTCGGAGACGCGAAGCTTACCGACGGCGACAAGGCCGTCGGCGATACTTCCGACAACGGTCGATAACGAATCGCCGCGCTCAAAGCGGTAGCGTCCGGCGTGAATGGCCGAATGGTTACCGAAAAGCCGCAGAAGCGCCGTCAAAACCGTTTCATTGACCCCGAGTCCGCTTCGAGAAACCTTGCCGGCAATCGAGCGAGCCGTGTCGCCGGGAACGACAATGACATCGACCTTTTGTGCGTACGTATGAAAGGAGACGGGCGCGTAGTATGAGTAAGTGAGAAAGGAAGCGGTAAGACAAAACGCGCCTAAAACTGCACCTGCCGAAGCGGCAATCAGACGCTCGCGAGAAGTGAGCGACCGATACCAAGAAAGAAGGCGACGAATCTGTTTTTCACAAAAATGACGGACACCGAGATAAAACGTTGTCTTTTCTTTCGATTTATTCGTATTGTCAGGTCGTTCAGTCACGGCAAAAACCTAAAGAGATTTCTCGAATTTGCATCCGAGCGCAACTACTTATAATACAGGATTTCCCAGACGAGCTTTTTATGAACACACCCGGAACTTGTACGGCTTTTCCTCTTTCACGACTCGGAGTCTTACGGCTGACGGGCCCGGACGTCCTATCCTTTTTACAAGGACAAGTGACGCTCGATGTCTCAAAGTTAAACAAGTCCCTGAAACCTGCCGGGTACTGCGACCCCAAGGGTCGACTCTTGTCGGTCTTTTACCTCACGAAAAGCGATTCGGACGTTCTGATTGTTACCCCACGCGATACGGCTCAAAGCCTTTGCCGTCGCTTGACGCTTTATACCCTGCGTCGCCGCGTGCACATTGCCGTTGAGGAAGATTTTTTCGTTTACGGGGTTGTCGGCACGCCCGACATTCCTGAGACGTGTCCTCGTTACACAAAAGGGGCCGTGACGCTTACCCTTACGCAAATCCCTGAAAAAAGTGATGCCGACGAAGATTCCTGGTGGGAAGCAGCGGCTCGCGAAGCGCTACCCTGTGTGTTTTTAAAAACCCAAGGGCTCTTTCTCCCGCAATCGGTGAATTTAGATTTAACGGGCGGCGTCACATTCGGCAAAGGATGCTACGTCGGCCAAGAAATCGTCTCGCGTATCCATAGCCTCGGGACCCCTTCGCGGCGAGCGGCCGTCTATGAGGGGCCGAGCATGCCCTTTAACGCCGGGGGCGATGTCTTTGACGATGAGCGCAATCCCCGAGCCGTCCTGATTTATCAGGCCGGACGCTACGCCTTGATCGAGTGTGCCGTACGCGACACGCCGCAAACTCTTTACTTAGAAAACGGGCAACCCCTCACGTTGGTTTCCCAGACACATTAACTATGACCGATTCCATCATTATCTACAAAGAAGACGAAATCAAAGCCATCCGACACGTCGGATACTTAGCCTCCAAACTTCTCGATTACATTACTCCCTTCGTTAAAGCCGGCGTAAGCACCAAGCACTTAGATGACCTGATGCTCGAATATACCGTCAAGGTGCTCGGCGCCCGCTCGGCTTGCCTACACTACAAGCCCTCGGGCATGACCCCCTACCCGGCCGCAACCTGTATTTCCGTTAATCACGTGATTTGTCACGGAATTCCGAGCGAGAAAAAACTGCTTAAAAACGGCGATATTGTCAACATCGACGTGACACTGGAAAAAGACGGCTTTTACGGGGATAACTCCCGTATGTTTCAAGTCGGAAAACCCTCGATTGCCGGTAACCGCTTAGTGGAAGCCACGTTCGGCTGTATGTGGGCAGGGATTGAAGCCGTGCGTCCGGGGGGCAATTTCAACGACATCGGGCAAGCTTGCTACGATTTTGTAACACCGATGGGCCTAACCGTTGTTCGAGAATACGGCGGGCACGGCATCGGACGCGAGTTTCACGGCGAACCCCACGTCAGCCACTTCCCGCTTTCGGCACCGACGGCCGATTTCGAACCGGGGATGATATTTACGGTCGAACCGATGGTCAATGCCGGGAAACGTTTTATTTCCACCCTCGGAAACGGCTGGACGGTTGTCACAAAAGATCAGAGTCTTTCGGCACAATGGGAGTTACAGGTCCTTGTGACCGACACCGGCTACGACATCCTGACCGTGAGCGAAGGCTCGCGAATACCGCCTTCGTGGGTCAAGGGTTGGCAAAAACCGACATCGTTTTCCTAAATCGAGGAATTTGTGACTGACCAAACGCTCCGGTACCTGAAGGAAAAAGAAGCCCTGAAAGAATCGTTCGAAGAAACGGGCGATGTGGCGCGTTACCTAGCTTGCCACACACGACTTCTTGAGAGTGTCATCGATGAGCGAGCGAAGTCTCTTTCCCTACCCCTAGGTGTTGCCCTCCTGGCAGCCGGGGGCTTCGGTCGCGCCGAAGTTTTCCCCTTTTCCGATATCGATCTCCTTGTTCTGATTCCGGAGGACCTTCCCGAGAACGATGCCGAACGCGTGAGCTCGTTTTTAACGTCCCTCTGGGACTTAGGACTTTCGGTCGGAGCATCGGTGCGAACCGCCCGGGAAACTCTAGCCGATTGCACGCAAGATATCGCCCTGTCGACCAACTTTCTTGAAGCGCGGTTTTTATACGGCAACAAAGAACTCTTTGAAGCCACACGCGCCGAGTACCTGAAAGCCTTAAACCCGGTGACCTTTTTTCGGGAAAAAGAGCTTGAAATGCACCAAAGGCGTCGCAAACATGACGATACGCCCTACGAGCTTGAGCCCGATATTAAAGAGAGTCCCGGGGGATTACGTGATATTCAAGTTCTTTTGTGGTGCGCTCAAGCGGCCGGCCTTGCCGAAACTCCCGAGGATCTTTTAACGAGCGGGATTCTTAACCGTGAAGAATGGGGCGAATTGACTGCTTCCCGTGCTTTTCTTTCCGATTTAAGGCTAAGGCTTCACTTGATGAGTGAGCGCGCCGAAAATCGCCTCCTTTTTGAAAAACAAATTCCGCTTGCGCTCTCTTTAGGGATTAGAGCAACTTCGGGCCTGGATGCGGCCGAGCTTTTAATGCAGCGCTACTACAGAAATGCTCATAACGTCGAGCTTTTAAACGCCATTGCGATGTGCTCGCTCGAAGAGCGTCTTTTAAAGACCGATACAAGGCCGCCAAACGCCGTGCCCGTGGTTCCCGGACTGATCGCGCGCGGTCAAACACTCGATATCGAAGATCCGGACCGAATCGGTAAAGATCCGGCGTTTCTCCTTACGCTTTTTTTCGAATTCTCCAGACGTCAGGAGCTCAAAGACTTCACAACGCGCCTGATGCGCGCCCTGTATCGCGAGGCACGTAAAACTGACACGCGTCCTTTTGAAACGCGTACATGCAAAGAGGTTTTTCGCCGCATTTTGCAATCGCGCTACGGCTGCACCCGTTGTTTGCAACTTATGAACCAGTGGGGCGTACTCGGTCGGCTGATTCCCGCATTCGGACGCGTTGTCGGTCAGATGCAGCATGATTTATTTCATGCGTACACGGTCGATCAGCACACAATGCGCGTGATTAAATATTTGCGCCGCTTTACGCATTCCTCCTACGCCCATGAATTTCCGCATTGCTCGGAAGTGATGGCCCGAATGGAAAGCACCGAAGAGCTTATCCTTGCCGCGATTTTTCACGATGTCGGCAAAGGCCTCGGAGGGCATCATGCCGCTCTCGGCGAGGGGATGGCCGGGGAATTTTGTACGTCCCTCGGGCTATCCTCTTTTTCAATCGCCTTTGTCCGATTTCTCGTGCGTGAGCACCTGACGATGAGCGCAACGGCCCAGAAAAAAGACACGAGCGACCCTGCTGTTGTTGCCGAGTTTGCCGCCCTTGTCGGTGACAAAGCCCATTTAGATGCTCTGTATCTACTTACGGTCGCAGACATTCGGGCGACAAATCCCAAAGTGTGGAGTACCTGGAAAGCCGAGCTTCTTAAGGACCTTTATAACAAAACACGTTCCGTCCTTTCCGGTCAACCCCTTCGGACCGACCGACAATCCCTCCTTGCGGAAAAAGAAAAGGCCGTGACGGCCGCATTGAAGAAAAGCGCCCTTACCGACGGTCAAATTCGGGACTATCTGGATAAGCTTGATTTGACGTACTTTATGCGACACACGGTCGAAGATATCCTCTGGCATGCTGCGATTCTGACGCAAAAACACGGCACTGTCGGCCCGATTATTGAACTCAAAGAAGAGGCAAGCGGACTGATTAAAGTCTTTTTGAGTCTAAAGGACAAGCCCGGGCTTTTAGCGCGCGTTTTCCGAACCTTCGAGCGCAACGGACTCTCGGTTCTCGAGGCGCGCATTCACACCACGCGTTCCGGAAACGTCATCGATACCTTTTTGGTTCAAGACAAACGCAATCGCCCGAATTTAACCGAATTTAAGAGTCTTTTGACCGAGCACTTACGAGAAAGCCTTGAAAACAATCAGGAACTCAAACCTCTTAAAGCCGCTCGCCTTTCGCGTCGTTCCCGGAGCTTCCCGATTAAACCTGTGATTGATATCGAACCCGATGATGCCGGCAAAGGCGCCCTATTGCAGATGACCTGCACCGATCGCATCGGCCTTTTGTATACGCTCGCCCGCGTTCTTGCCTCTCACGGCGTTAACCTTGTGAGCGCCAAAATCACCACGCTCGACGAACGCGTCGAAGACGTCTTTTTAATCGAAGGCGAAGCCCTTAAAAACCCGGAAACCGTCCTGTTTATCGAAACCGAGCTCTTACGGGCGATTGAAAGCAATCCGCAAAATGCAGCCTCACACTTAAAGAGTGCCTCACTGACCGACCATGGGAAATATTGACGATTTTTTCGGTTTTGTGCTCTTGACTTCCTCCTCGCCCTGAAGGACGAGGATTCCCTACTGAGTCACGGGGCAAG